>Ga0306910_1000084_pt1 | contig 63042 bp, 54 predicted proteins | sample AntRauMFilla2698_FD_190438 | JGI IMG/M metagenome (GOLD analysis project Ga0306910, IMG submission 190438) | Saline lake microbial communities from Rauer Islands, Antarctica - Metagenome Filla 2 #698 (v2) (version 2) | ecosystem: Environmental > Aquatic > Non-marine Saline and Alkaline > Saline ... | reverse complement strand
TTAAATTCGAGTGAAGTCGTTTATTCCAGCTCTGGTTTTTTCTTTTATCTGAAATTGATTCTACAAGGTCATGGTTTAAAAGAACGAGCCAAAAAAGATGAGATACTGATTGAAAGTTATGCTGAAAAAAATCATGTTGATTTGATTATTTCAGATCACAGATTTGGAGCGATATCTAAAACGATAAAATCGGTGATTATTTCTCATCAACTGAAATTTAAAGCTGGACTATTCTCCAGAGCCTCTTCTTCTTTAAATGCAAAATTCCACAATCGTTATGATGAAGTCTGGACTCCAGATGCTGAAGTCCCTTTCGACTTGAGTGGTGTCTTAAGCCATTCGAAACAAGTGAAGGTCCTAACCCGAAGAATTGGGGTTTTAAGTCGGTTTTCTAAAATAGAACTGCCAGTAGAGATTGATTACCTAGCTGTGATCTCTGGACCAGAGCCTTTGCGAACCTCTTTGGAGAAATGTTTGATTGCAGCTTTCCAAGTTCTCTCTAGTAAAAAAACAGTTATAGTACGTGGAGTCTATAACACAGAGTCTTTAAACGACTTGCCCAATATTAGCTTTTACAATCATTTGAAATCTGAAGAACTCAACGCATTGATTTGCAGAAGCAAACTAGTCGTATGCAGGTCTGGATATTCTTCGGTTATGGATCTCGCTTGTTTAGGGAAGAAAGCCTTTTTTATCCCTACACCTCATCAGGGAGAACAAGAATATCTGGCCAAGCGGCTTGAAAAACTAGGCATTGCTCCTTTTTCAAATCAGGAAGATTTTAAGGTTTCAGACCTCGAGAGGATACGTCAGTATTCTGGTTTTAAAACTGACCAGCGTCTTCGATTTCCTCTTCAGACATTTCGTCGGACATTGGAAGGGTAAAGGAAAACTCGCTACCGATACCATAGACGCTTTCTACAAAGATTTGTTCATTGTGAGCCTCAATAATATGTTTCACAATAGATAAGCCTAAGCCAGAACCTCCTTCTCGTCTTGATCCTGTTTTATCTACCCTGAAAAAACGCTCAAAAAGGCGTGGAATATTTTCCTTTTCTATGCCCTCTCCATTATCGGTCACTCTAAACATGACTTTGTCCCCTTTCAGTTTTTCTAAACTGATTTCGGAAGTGCCCCCTTTTTTTCCATATTTAATTGAATTCACAATGAGGTTGGTAATCACTTGTTGAATTCGTTCTTTATCTGCTTTAACAAAGATTGGCGGGTAGTCTTTATCGAATGTAAGACTGATTTCTCTTTTGGTAGATTTCATTTCTAACAAATCAAAGACATTCTGGATCAGCTCAACAATATCGAAAGTCTCAAGATAAAGATTGAGGTCACCAGTTTCTAATTTGGTGATCATATCCAAATCTTTCACGATATAAATTAATCGATCTACCCCTTTACTAGCTCTACTAAGGTATTTTTTTCTTACTTTCTTATCTTTTAACGCTCCGTCAAGAAGCGTTAGAATATAGCCTTGAACGGTAAATAAGGGAGTTTTGAGCTCGTGAGAAACATTTCCTATAAATTCTTTTCTGTAGTTTTCTCTTACTTTAAGGGTTTCAATCTCCAGTTTTTTTCCTTTGGCAAATCGCTCTACTTCCTCGGTAAGAGTTTTGATATCTGATGTCACTCTTCGGTTACCAACTGCCGTTTGGTCTAGTATAGAGACACTATCGTAAATGGATTTTACCCGTTTGTAGATAAAATACTCTATTCTTAATTGTATAATTAAAAAGGAAAATAAAAAACAGACTAGAGCAAAAATAAAAATAGAGGCCAGATCGATTTCTAATTTAATATGCTCATATAACGCAATGAGGCCGGTTAAGAAAATGGTGATATACGTAGAGGTATTTAGCGCAAACTTATAAGACCTTTTGAATTTTTTACTCATTCATGTACAAACTTATAGCCAACGCCTTTCACTGTTTTGAATTTATCGTCGCCCAATTTTTCTCTCAATTTTCTAATGTGGACATCGATGGTTCTTCCACCAACCACCACTTCATTTCCCCAAACGGTGTTCAAAATATCATCTCTTTTAAATACTTTATTAGGTTCTGAAGTGAGTAAAGATAGCAATTCAAATTCTTTTCTTGGTAAAGTCATTTCTACACCATCACTGGAAATTTTATACTCATCGCGGTTGATCACGATACCCCCGATTTTATAGATGTTTTCCTCAGAAGCATTGGACTTAAACCGTCTAAGCAAAGCTTTTACTTTACTCATCAACACTTTAGGCTTTACTGGTTTGGTTATATAATCGTCTGCACCCGCATCGAATCCTGCCACTTGAGAATAATCTTCTCCTCTAGCCGTTAAAAAGGTAATAACGGTATTTTCTAGGCCTTTGGTCTCTCTAATTTGTTCGCAAGCCTCTATACCATCCATCTCTGGCATCATCAAATCCAAAATTATCAAATGAGGCTTTTTCTTTTTAGCTTTTTTTACAGCCTGGACGCCATCTTCCGCAGTAATCACTTTGTAACCTTCAGCATTGAGATTGTAACTCAATATTTCCAAAATATCCGGATCGTCGTCTACAACAAGGATAGTGATGTCAGATTTCTTCATGTAGTTTAAGTTTTGATATTGACAAATTTAGCAAATCGAATATTAGCATAAAGTTAAGGTTAATACCAATTTAAAACTGTGATGCCTAATAAATCGTTTTACCAAAACGAATTCGGCACTGGCTTTTTTCGTTTTATTTTTTAAAATATAAGTACTGAAGCTAAGGCTATGCTAATTATTTTAACTTCAATCACCTAAAAAGCAATTCAATTTATTTATGCGACATTGTAAATTTAAATTGGAATTAGGAACAAAAAAAACTGCTCCAAGTGGAGCAGCTTTCGGCTAATTGGTAGTAAAAGAATAATTAGTTAGTTGCCCAACTGAAATCTGATTCCACAACTGTTGCTGTGTCATAAACAACACTTGGATCTCCTGTAGCACCATCAATTACAACATTTTCTAATGGCCCATCATCTCTCATATCAATAATTGTTTGATATCCTGTAAGAGACAAACCAGTAATTGTTGCTCCTGAATTAGCTTTAAATTGTAATGCTGTTCCCGTATTTGTTTCTGAAACTGCTGCAAAGTTAATAATGGTTGGGTTTCCATTTATACCGTCAGCTTCTACTGCTGTAGAAAAGTTCTCTTGCGTATGTTTTACAAATGTATTGGTTAAAACTCCGTTCCAACCTTCAGTCCAGTCTACTGCATCATCTTCAGTATCTACAGCATAAAAATTGGTAAGATTAGCAGATCCTCCAAAGAACTCTACACCATCATCTTGTCCACCAATCACTGCAATATTTTCTAAGGTAGTCATACTGCCTACCGCATAAAGCGTTAAACCATTGAACTGAGATTCAGCGTTAATTTGAGAACCTGTTTGTCTTAGGATTAAGTAAGTGATAGTTCCTGAATTATCTTCAACATCAGTACCACCATATACTATCCCTCCTACTTCTGCGATTGCATCAATTCCTTCAGTAGTTTCAGCTTTTCCAGCAATCACCAAACCTCCCCAAGCTCCTTCTCCACTTGGAGCCATAACTACTGGGCTAGTTTCAGTACCATTAATATTGATTGTTCCTCCTTTTTGAACTACCATATAGACATCTGTTCCAGTACCTGTTGTAATTGTTGTTCCTGCTGGGATAGTTAATGTAGCACCAGATTCAACACTTAGGACACCTGGTAAGCTATAGCTTATACTTGAGTCTAAAGTAACGTTACCAGTAATCTCACCACTCAACACGTTATTGACGTTGCTATTGGCTTCAGTTGCCCAATCAAAATCACTAACATTTACGGTTGCTGGACCAGTGTAAGGTAAGTTAGGATCAGCATTTTCGCCTTCAATTTGCACGTTAGAAAGTGCACCATTGTCTCTCATATCAACGGAAGTTCCGTAACCTGATAAAGAAAGTCCTGTAATAGTTGCTCCAGATTCTACTTTAAATTGTAAGGCTGTTCCTCCGACTGTAGATATTGCAGTAAAATTGGTCAAAGTTGGATTTCCATTTATACCGTCAGCTTCTACTGCAGTTGAAAAGTTTTCATCGGTATGAAGCACGTAGGCATTTGTTAGGACTCCGTTCCAACCTTCAGTCCAGTCTACAGCATCATCTTGTAGGTTTTCAGCATAAAAGTTAGTAAGATTTGCAGATCCTCCAAAAAATTCTACACCATCATCTTGTCCATTAAAAATGGCGATATTATTTAATGTGGTTCCGCTTCCAACAGCATAAAGCGTAAGACCGTTAAATTGGGATTCTGCATTAATTTGTGCTCCCGTTTGTCTTAAAATCAAATACTCAACGCTACCAGAATTATCCTCCGCATTGGTGCCTCCGTAAAGAATTCCACCTACTTCTGCTATAGCATCTATACCTTCAGTAGTTTCTGCGTTTCCGGCGATTACTAAACCACCCCAAGATCCTGAACTCGCTGGGCTCATAATCACTGGATTAGATGGTGTCCCCGCAATATCAATAGTCGCACCTTTTTGAACGATAATATAAACATCTGTCCCTGTTCCTGTAGCAATATTTGTTCCTGCAGGTATGGTTAAGCTAGCTCCCGCTTCTACACTTAAAGTTCCATTTAAAGTATACTCGAGGCTAGAATCTAAAGCTACATCGGAGGAAATACTCCCTTCCAATTCAAGTTCAGAACCTGGTTCAGGACCAACAGGAACATCATCGTCACTACTGCAGCTTGATGCTACTAAAGTAAAGCAAGCCAATGCGAAAAAATAAGTTAAAGATTTCATTGTTGTTTTCATGTTTCTAAGTTTAAGTGTTATTTTTATATTAAGTTTAAGTTCAAAAATTATAATTAAACCCTATAGATAGTTGCGCCCCTCTAGTATAAGATCTAACTACTTCTTCTCTTGAAACACCCGTACTAAGGGGTTTTATGGTTTGAGTCCTTTCAATTTGAGGATTCAAAAGATTTTTACCTATAAGTTGAACACTTAGGTTTTCATTGATGTCTTTTCTCAATACTGCATTTAAAACGACAAAGCCTTGCTCCCGTATTTCTTCATTAAAAAACTCGTCGGGATTCACTTGGTTGTCTGGATTTCCTAAAGCAAATATTTTCTCAGAAGCATAATTAGCTGAAATATTGGCTACAAATGGATTCTCTCCAGTGGTCTCAAAAGTAGTATTGGCATTAAAAATCCAATCTGAAGCTCCTTGTAGATCTGTTTTGGTTTTACCGTTGTATCTAAACGTTCTAGTCAATCTATTTTCTCCATTTATAATTTCAAAAACTTCTTTGAGATCTTGTTCATGCCACATTCTAGTTGCATTAAAGTTGACGTTAACCATATAACCTAAATCTTTATCTCGTGCTATCACATCCAGTTTTGTGTCTAGTTCTAGACCGTAAATTTCTGCTTGTTCACCAGAGTTGAAGTAAGAGAAAATACCTGCAGCACCTCTCGTTAAAACTCTGTTGATAGGGTCATTGATTTGCTTGTAGAAACCAGCGACAGATATAAGCTCCCCATTGGAAGGGAACATTTCCCACTTTAAGTCTAAGTTGTAATTTTCACTGGCCTCTAGGTTAGGATTCCCTCTAGTCACTTGTCCGTTTGGTGAAACATATTCGAAAGGAGAGATTTCTTTGAATTCTGGTAACGTAATGGTTTTACTTGCAGAAAGTCTTAAGTTGTTATTATCATTAAGCTCATATTTTAAATTCAAACTAGGGAGGAAGTTTTCGTATTCTTTTCTGCTAACCCCTTCTCGACCAGGAAAATTATTCACATCCCAATCCACATAAATGATATCAGATTCAAAACGTCCACCAATATTTAAATTCCATTTGTCCGCCTTGTAATTTAACAACCCATAACCCCCTATACTTTGAAGTTGACCTAGATAAGTATCGGGTTGTTGAGTTACATAAGCCAACAATCCATTTTCTACATTATCTAAAGTAAATACGGATGATAAATCATCTATGCTTGGTGGGTTAACGTTATTTAAATTGGTTTCTTGGATCCCAGTAAACTGTGAAGCGAAATCTCTTTCTTTGAATCTGAAGTTACCACCAACATCCACTTTCAATCCAAAATCGTTTTCCTCTTCTTTTAAATTTGTGACTTTAAAGGAGTCATTGATTCTTGCATTCACTTCGTAATCGTCTATGATTTGATTACTTTTGCGTTGCTGAAAACCACCCGTTCTCCCTAACTCTACTCTGGTGTCGGTAAAGTTTATCTCATTTCTGATTCGGTTAGGTTCATCGGCATTGACGGTGTTTAAACCAACAGCCCAATCAATATTGTGAACTCCCATTTCACTTTCGCCAATAAGTTGATTCACCCACAGCTGGGTTTTCTTGATATTTTGATCTCTTATAAATTGATTCAATTCTGATTGAGGATCCACTTCGTCGAAGACAACGCCCTCTCCATTTCTTCCAGCTTCAAAAACCTGCCCAGATAATTTATTGACAAATAAGCTAGTAAATTTGACTTTGTTTTTATCGTTAAATCTGTAACTCAAATCCAACAAAGCAGAGGTTGTTACCTCTTTTCTGTACTCTTCTACATCGGTAAAACCATCTCTAAAGTTATTGTTATCGTATTCCTGAAAAGTTCCTGATCTAAACTCGAACTTAGATTTTTGAGAAGCCGTCACTAAAGTTCTAAACTTATCTCCGAACTTTTTACCTGCAGTAAAGTTGAAATTTTGATTGACAGGAGCCTCTACAGATTCTGTATTCCAGCTTTGCTGAGTTAACGCATCAAAATTGTTGGGATAGTTATTATAAAATCCTAGGTTAACATCACTTTGATAAGCTCCTAGTTTAAAATCATTTGCTCCAACGGCTTCTGTATTGATCCCCGTAGAAAAACCTAGTGAATACTCTTCATTACCAACTAATTCTCTAGAAGTGATATCTACATTTCCCGAAGCCTGGTCACCATACATATTGACAGAATACGCCTTGCTGATGGAAATATTCTGAACCAGTCTAGTAGGAAATAAACTTAAATCGATATTCTTCTTTTCTACATCATCCGATGGAATTGGCAATCCATTTAGGGTGGTTAGTAAGTACCGATCTCCCAAACCTCTTACATAAATATCGCCTGAGCCTTCACTATTGGAGACCCCAGAAATTTTAGTGGTAGCCACTGCTGCATCGGAAACTCCCAATTTAGCTAACTGCTGAGACCCTATACTTTCCTTAATACTTATAGCTCCTTTTTGCTCTAACAGAAGAGCAACTTCAGAATCTTTTCTAGATACAGTAGTAATGACCACTTCTTGAAGAGAGGCAGCACTGGATGTCAAAGTCGTATTCACTTCTGTGACTTTATCAGCAACAATTTCTACATTGGGAACTTCCACAGAAGTATACCCAACAAAACTAAAAACGACCGTATAGGTTCCAGGATCTAAGTTTTCAATTTTATATAAACCATCAAAATCCGTTGTAGCCCCTTTTAAGGTTCCTTTTATTTGAACATTAGCAAATGGTAAAGATTGATTCCCTAAATCTTTATCAAGTAATTTTCCGACGAGAGTCCCTTTATTAGAATTTTGAGAAAAACCTATAGCAGATATTAAGCTTAAAATTATAACTAATCGTTTGTGCATTCCTGTTTTAATTTTGACGCAAATCTAAGTTTCAAGCCTCCTGTCGATGTTATCTCGATGTTAACAAAAGATTTCATTTAGATTAATAGATTCTCGGTTTATTAATACTGGCTTAACCTTGTCTATTTTGAATTTTAAAAACTCCCTCAAATACTGGGTTTCAAGTTTACCGAAGCGTTAATTCATTGATATTGTGATAAAAAGCTTTTTCTTTTAATAAAATTTGTGCTATTTTTAAGTTGACTTTAAATAAATTATTATGAAAAAAATTACTTTTTTATTTGTTTTAATACTCTCCTCTTTTGCTTTTGCGCAGAATCCTGTTGTAACAGGTTACATAGATTCTACATGTCCTAATGCCGATGGTAGAACTCTAGAATTATATGTAGAGGGCAGTGTCGATTTTGCAGGTTGGAACATCGTAAGACAGTCTAATGGAGGTGGATTTAACACCAATATTGATATTTCAGCTTTAGGAACTGTAAGTGATGATTTCGTTTATATTACAAATGACGAGACTATTCTCCTTCAAGAATTTGGTATCTCAGCTAATGTTCTTGTCAATGGTTCTATAAACAGTAATGGCAATGATGGTTTCCAAATTATCAATCCAGATGATGTGGTCATCGACAGGTTTGGAGAAGATGGAGTTAACGGGTCCAATACTGCCTGGGATCACTTAGATAGCTACGCTTATAGAATAAATGGTGCAACTCCAAATGCAGGTAATTTTAATCCTTCAAACTGGCTTTTTGGTGGTGTTGCCCTTTTAGATGGAGAAGGCCTTTGTAACGGAGGGGATGGATTCAATACTTTGGTACCCTTTGGTACGTTTAGCCCCACTGGAAGCGGAAATGCTAATATAGTAACCAGTGCAGATGTTGCTAGCTTATTTTATTTTGAAGGAAATTTTGATTCCATCAATGCTGAAGGATCATTTACTGTTCAAGGCTTAAATCTCACAGAGGACATCACCGTCTCCTCCCCTGCAAATTTTGAACTATCGCTAACGTCTCAAGGCACATTCTCAAACTCCCTAACCTTAACACAAACTAGCGGAGAAGTTCCCGCTACTGAAATTTTTGTAAGATTACAGACAGGTTTATCTGCGGGGTTTTATGAAGGAGATATAACTGCAGTAGCTGATGGAGTGACAGAAAATGTCAACGTGAGCGGAGAGGTGCTTGCTGCCACACCTCAACTCGATGTCCAAACTGGAGATATTTCGGGTTTAAATTACGACCTAGGCGAGGGTCCATCACAAGAAGAAAGCTTTGTAGTAGAAGGACAATTTTTAATTGATGATATTAATATATCTGCCTCTGGAGATTTTGAAGTCTCTCTATCATCGGGTACAGGATTTACAACTTCTGTAGATATTCTTCAGACTGGTGGTAATGCTAGTGCTTCAGTATATGTAAGATTAACAAGCGGACTTACCGAGGGCCCTTATTCTGGAAGTTTGGAGGTAAGTAGCGCTAATGCAACTTCAGAAACAATAACTCTTAGTGGTAATGTATTGGGAGAGTTGACCAGCGATATGGTGATTACTGGAGTTTTTGATGGGCCTTTAACAGGAGGAACGCCTAAGGTTATTGAGCTCTATGTGATTAGAGATATTACAGATTTGAGCATTTTTGGAGTTGGAAGTGCCAATAATGGTGGTGGTTCAGATGGGCAAGAATTTACTTTTCCAAATGTTGGCGCTTCTGTTGGAGACTATATCTACATCGCTTCAGAGCAACCTAATTTTAATGCATTTTTCGGGTTTAATCCAGATTACACGTCCAATGTAGCCAACAACAATGGCGATGATGCTGTAGAACTTTTTCAAAATGGAGAAGTCATAGATACTTTTGGAGATATAGATACTGATGGGACTGATGAAGCATGGGAATATACAGATGGTTGGGCCTATAGGCTTAACAATTCAGGGCCAGATGGGGCAACATTTGTACTCAACAATTGGGAGTTTAGCGGTCCTGGTGAAAATGAAGATGACACTTCACAAGGTGCTGCCACAAATCCATGGCCAATCGGAACCTTTACTACAACTTTAGGTCTAAATAATTTTGACTCAACCAGCATTAAAATTTATCCAAACCCAGTATCTAATGGAATGTTGACTGTTGAATCTTCAACAACTGCTGACTTGGAAGTTCAGCTTTTCAATATGCTTGGACAACGCGTGTTAACTTCAAAAGCTTTGGGATCTATAAATGTATCAGACCTCAATACTGGGGTTTATCTTGTAAGAGTAATTCAGGGAGCCTCTTTTATTACGAAAAAGATTGTTATAAACTAAACTGAAATACTTTTAAAACTAAAGCACCCTTTCTACAGGGTGTTTTTTTATTACTTTTGAAGTCAATTGATGTATATGACTTCTGCCTTTCCTTTTTCAATACAATCAGAAAAAGATTTTGAAACTATAGCTCTAAAGCTTTTTAAGGAACAAATTCAGTATAATTCTGTTTATAAGGAATTTTGTAGTTACTTAAACATCAATGAACAAAAGGTTCAAACCTTAAAGGAAATCCCTTTTTTACCCATTGAATTCTTTAAGACTCACCAGGTCAAAACGAAAGAGTTTACTCCTGAAATGACTTTTTTGAGCAGTGGAACCACAGGTCAACAACAAAGTCGCCATTACGTTAAGGACCTCAAGGTTTATGAGGATAGCTTTATCCATACTTTTGAAGAAGCTTATGGTCCTATAGAAGACTATGTCATTTTAGGCTTACTGCCTTCCTACTTAGAAAGAGAGGGGTCTTCGCTGATTTATATGGTAGATCATTTTATAAAAAAAAGCAAATTTAAAGAGAGTGGCTTTTATTTAGATGAAATAGAACAGCTTTCGGAAACACTTCAAAAACTAGACGATACTGGACATAACATACTACTCATAGGAGTTTCGTTTGCCCTATTAGATTTGGTTGAAAAGAAAAAATTTCAATTGAAGCATAGCATTGTGATGGAAACAGGGGGAATGAAAGGCAGACGTAAAGAAATGATTCGTAAAGAGCTTCATGCTATCCTTTCTAAAGGGTTTGGAATGAAAAATATTCACAGCGAATATGGAATGACAGAACTCCTGTCGCAGGCCTATTCTAAGGGGCAAAGCAAGTTCCAGTGTCCTGCACACATGAAAATCATGATAAGAGATACCGAAGATCCCTTTTGCTATCTCGGCCTTGGAAGCACAGGTGGAATAAATGTAATTGATCTGGCCAATTTCGACTCCTGCCCCTTTATCGCCACTCAAGATCTTGGCAAGCAAATCAATGCAACAGAATTTGAAATTTTAGGACGTTTTGATCAAAGTGATATTCGAGGTTGCAATTTGCTGGTTCTCTAATAAGATAAGATTTAGCTCTAAACTTTTCAACACGTTAATTTATCCCTAAGAAATCTTGTAAAATAGCTTATAAAATAAGCAAATAGATGATTAACTTGTATATTTGCATTTAGATTAAATCTTAATTAGAATTTTTATAAGTGTATGAAACTCAATAAAGACGACATTAAAAAGGCTCTTGAAACTATAAGCGTTGCAGGTGAAGGTCAAAACATAGTAGAAAGTGGAGCTTTACAAAATATTGTCACTTTTGGCGATGAGGTTGTTATAGATCTAAAACTATCTACTCCAGCCCTACATATTAAGAAACGTGCAGAGGTAGATGTAATGAAGGCTATCCATAAGCACGTTTACGCAAAAGCCAAAGTTGAAGTAAAAATTAGTGTGGAGGCTAAAGAGAAAAAAGCCACCAATGAAATAAAAGGCAAACCCATCCCTGGGATTCAAAATATCATAGCCGTCGCTTCTGGCAAAGGAGGCGTTGGAAAATCTACAGTCACTGCAAATCTTGCGGTAACTCTAACTAAGATGGGATTTAAAGTAGGGCTTTTGGATGCTGATATTTATGGCCCATCTGGTCCAATAATGTTTGACGTTGCTAATGAGAAGCCACTTTCGGTAACCAAGGACGGTAAATCTAAAATGAAGCCAGTTGAGAATTATGGTGTCAAAATATTGTCGATAGGATTTTTCACCAAACCCGATCAAGCTGTGATTTGGAGAGGACCTATGGCCGCAAAGGCTCTCAATCAAATGATTTTTGATGCAGATTGGGGAGAACTCGATTTCTTATTAGTTGATCTTCCTCCAGGAACAGGAGATATTCATTTATCGATTATGCAGTCCATGCCCATTACAGGAGCTTTAATTGTGAGCACACCTCAAAATGTGGCTTTGGCAGACGCCAAAAAAGCAGTGTCTATGTTTCAGCAAGAAAGCATCAACGTTCCTGTTTTAGGTATCTGCGAAAATATGGCCTATTTCACTCCAGAGGAATTACCCGATAACAAATATTACATCTTTGGAGAAAAAGGAGCTAAATACCTTGCTGATGATATCGGGGTGCCTTTCTTAGGTGAGATTCCTTTGGTACAAAGCTTGAGAGAATCTGGCGATATCGGTCGACCTGCAGCTTTACAAGATGGAACACCGCTTAGTGAGTCTTTCAAGGAATTAACAAGAAACACTGTACAACAAGTGGTGAATAGAAATAACAACTTACCGCCTACAGAAGCCATTAAGATAACAACCATGGCAGGTTGTAGTGCCGTAAAAAATAAGAAAATATGATAACTGGTCAAGAATTAAGAAGAACAATAGAGGTTGCTTTAGATGAAATTCGTCCTTTTTTGAAAAGTGATGGTGGAGATATCGAGCTATTATCTATTGAAGACGACTCACTGGTTAAAGTTCAACTTTTAGGAACTTGCGTAGACTGCACAGTCAACCAAATGACCTTAAAGTCTGGAGTAGAGATGACGATAAAAAAACATGCCCCTCAAATAAAAGAGGTGATAAATGTGAAGGCAGGTCAATTTGCTAACAAATAAAAGTGAGATTTTTTAATTTTTATTCAAACGTTACTTTTAAGTATGATTAAAACTGATATTCTAATTATAGGCGCCGGTCCAACGGGACTTTTTGCAGTATTTGAAGCAGGTTTATTAAAGCTGAAGTGTCATATCATAGATGCCCTACCACAACCTGGAGGACAATTATCTGAGCTTTATCCGAAGAAACCTATCTATGATATCCCAGGATTTCCTGAGGTAAAAGCTGGACAACTGGTAGATAACTTGATGGAGCAAATCAAATCTTTCCAACCAGGATTTACTTTGGGCGAAAAAGCTCAAGATATTGAAAAGCAAGAAGATGGAAGCTTTATTGTCACTACAGACCAAGGAACAAAACACCATGCCCCTATCATTGCGATTGCTGGAGGTCTAGGGAGCTTTGTACCGAGAAAGCCACCTATTGCTAATCTTTCTTTGTTTGAAAATAAAGGAGTTCACTACATGGTAAAAGACCCTGAGCAGTTCAGAGATAAATCTGTGGTTATTGCAGGTGGTGGAGATTCTGCTTTGGACTGGAGTATTTACTTGGCAGATATTGCTTCTGAAGTAACTTTAGTCCATAGGCGAAATGAATTCAGAGGAGCTCTAGAATCCGTAGATCGTGTGAAAGAATTAAAAGATATCGGTAAAATAAAATTGATCACTCCAGCAGAGATTGTAGATGTTCACGGAGGCGAGCACTTGGAGTCCGTGTCTATAAGAATGAACAATAATCCTGAGGAGGATTTCGAATTAGATACAGATTATTTTATCCCATTATTTGGTTTGTCCCCTAAATTAGGCCCTATTGCCGACTGGGGATTAGAAATTGAAAAGAATGCTATAAAAGTCGATAATACCTTAGATTATCAAACTAATATTCCTGGAATATACGCTATTGGAGATGTGAATACCTATCCTGGAAAATTGAAATTAATTTTATGTGGTTTCCATGAAGCTACGCTTATGTGTCAGAGCGCTTTTCGGAGAATCCATCCTGATAAACGCTATGTGATGAAGTATACAACAGTAGGTGGTGTGACTGGATTTGATGGCACTAGAAAAGAGGCTCCTAAGGCCGTAATAAGAAGTATTGATTGATAGTATATTACAAACGAACTCACCTTGCTAGGAAACATCTTAGCAAGGTGTTTTATTTAAAATCATCACGAAAGTACTAACCATGTAGCTACAGACCTAGTACTTTTGTTTACCAAATTAAACTTTGATAGGAGAATTCTTATGGATGTAAAAATTACAATAGTCGATCGGGAAGGAACGTCCCACCAAGTAGATGCTCCCACGGATATGGCTATGAATCTCATGGAGGTTATTCGTTCTTATGAACTTGCACCTGAAGGTACTATTGGCATCTGTGGAGGTATGGCCATGTGTGCGTCTTGCCAGTGCTATGTCCAATCCAACACTCCACTCCCAGAAAAGGGTGATGAAGAGGAAGCTATGCTTGCTGAAGCTTTCTATGTAGAAGATAATAGCAGATTAAGCTGTCAACTCCCTATTACTGAACGTATGGAGGGTCTTAAAATTGAGATAGCTCCTAGTGAGGAGTAAATTTGAACTAGATCTGCAAGTGTCTTAATTTAGTAATAATGAGGGTTTTAATACTTAAGCAATAGCCTTGTAGTAATTTATTTCTTTAGCGATCCCGTTCCATAAACCTAGCCTCTTTTCTAAAGCTTCTCGAGAGCAAATCTCTACTTCTTTCCACTTTTCTTTATCTGACCCACACAACTCGGTGATTAATTCTAAAGCCATAGGACCATGTTCGTCTGCATCCAATTCAATATGCCTATCGAAATAGTATTTAAACAAACTTAAATCCTCTTTTGGAAAGTTCTTTTGTATTTCACCTATGATAGAGGTAAACATATCTGGAATCAATTCTTCTCTACCAAAAGTAAAGCAAGCAGCAATCTCATGAGGTTTGTTTCTTTTGATAACATTAAATGTAAACAATAGAAATTCTTTGACAGAAATTGGTAAGTCACTGGTTGAAATCACCAAAAAGATATCAGTCCCGTGCTGTACTTGGCTAACAAACTCATGAATTGCATTGGTGGAGGATTCAGCCTTTTTCATGGCATCCAAATACATCTCAAAATGGCTTTGGCGCTCACCATAACAATTGAGATCTGTTTCTTCTGCCAAGACAATTTCATTTATGAGATATCTATGCTTCGGATTTCCTAGAGGAACCCATGGTGAAGTGGTACAGGTGAGTTGAGTTTGAAGCGACTTTAATAGTGACATAAAATCCCAAACTGCAAAAACATGGTGCTTCATAAAGATTTTTAAATCCTGTGGGCTTTCTACATCTTTATATAGCTTGTGAGCCATAAGTTGGTCTCTTAGCCCTTTTAAACTTTCTTTTACCTGCTCAACCTGCTTCATCTTTCTATTATTTTTCCAAAATTAAAAAAACCAGTCGAAACAAGTTCAACTGGCTGCAGTTTTTATATTTTATTTAAAAAGTATCCTACTTATTTGAAAGCAGATAGGCCTGTAATGTCTAGACCTGTAATCAATAAATGGATATCGTGAGTGCCTTCGTAAGTAATTACACTCTCGAGATTCATCATATGGCGCATGATGCTATATTCTCCTGTAATTCCCATTCCGCCGAGGATTTGCCGAGATTCTCTGGCAATATGTATAGCCATTTCTACATTATTTCGTTTAGCCATAGAAATTTGAGCTGTCGAAGCTTTACCTTCATTTTTCAACTGACCCAATCTCAATGCCAAAAGCTGTGCTTTTGTGATTTCAGTAATCATTTCAGCGAGTTTCTTTTGTTGTAATTGAAAACCAGCGATAGGTTTTCCAAATTGAATACGTTCTTTAGAATAACGCAAAGCAGTATCGTAACAATCCATTGCTGCTCCAATAGCACCCCAGGCTATACCATATCGAGCTGAATCTAAACATAACAATGGTGCTCCTAAGCCGCTTTTACCTGGAAGCAAATTTTCTTTAGGAACTTTCACGTCTTGGAAAATCAATTCACCAGTTGCAGAAGCTCTAAGCGACCATTTGTTATGAGTTTCAGGAGTGGAAAACCCTTCCATACCTCGCTCTACGATAAGTCCATGTATTCTACCTTCTTCGTTCTTGGCCCAAACCACAGCAATATCACAAAATGGAGAGTTGGAAATCCACATTTTCGCTCCATTAAGTAAATAATGATCCCCTTTATCTACAAAATGAGTTGTCATACCACTTGGATTAGAACCATGATCAGGTTCGGTTAACCCAAACGATCCCATAAACTCTCCTGAAGCTAATTTTGGTAAGAATCTCTTGCGTTGCTCTTCAGTCCCATATTCATAAATAGGAAACATAACCAAAGAAGATTGAACAGAAGCTGTGGACCTTACGCCACTATCGCCTCGTTCTATTTCTTGCATAATTAAACCGTAAGAAATCTGGTCTAGTCCCGCACCGCCATATTCTTCTGGAATATAAGGACCAAAAGCACCAATATTTGATAAACCTTTGATGATTGATTTTGGAAATTCTGCTTTTTGCGCAGCCTCTTCTATAATTGGACTTACATCGCGCTTTACCCAATCACGAGCAGCTTGACGAATCATCCGATGTTCTTCAGTTAGCAAATCGTCGATTTCGTAGTAATCTGGAGCTTGGAAAGTATCTTGTCTCATAATTTTTTTTCAAATATTGTGTTACAAATTTAATGAATAGAATTCTGAACATCTGTGAAGCTTTGTTATTATTTTGATTAAATCGTAAATAATCACATCTTTAAATAGAAATCTTTTACTAAATCTATATAATCTTGGGTATAGCGATGCCTTTCCAATTCAATAATTAATTCGTTTTGAATAATATTCTCTTCTTTATTTCTTCTGAAGTTAATAAGCGATCGCTTAAGCGGAGAAGATGAATGGCCTCTTACATTTAGAATTTGATTTGGGTACAAGTCAAATTTAGCTGCTATTTTCATAAAACCTTCACTAGCAACATAAGGCACTATCACAGAAAAGGTTCCCTCTTGGTGTAATAGCTGGTTAACGCCCAACACTAGATTTTCAAAATTTAAGTCAGTCTGACTTCTGGCTGTTGACCTTCCTTTCGTTGAAAGATTCTCAGAAACTTCAAAAAAAGGTGGATTACTGATAATGAGATCGTATGTTTCGTCCATTTCTTCTGCAAAACTATGGAAATCTGAATGGTAACAATATAATCTATCTCCCCAAGGACTATTCTCAAAGTTATCAACACATTCTTCGAAAGCACCTGGATCAATCTCAACAGCATCTATGGTTTCAGCAAAACTTCTTTGGGCCATCTGCAGGGCTAATATTCCTGTACCAGCTCCAACATCTAAAATCCTTTGGGCCGTTTCAGGTATTTTTGTCCATGCTCCTAAAAGCACAGCATCCGTGCCTATTTTCATAGAGGATTGAGATTGGCGAACTTCAAAATCTTTGAATTTAAATATATTTGACACTGTATGAGTTTTAAATAAAAAAGCACGCTTTTTTGCAAAAACGTGCTTTTGGTGTTAATAATGGATAAGCCTAATTAATGATCAGCTTTTTAGTAGCCTGGTAAGTATCCGAAGAAAGTTTGACTAAATAAACACCAGAAGACAAAGCTTTAGCATGAACATCGATCCGTCCCGAATCTGTTTTATAATTTTCTGAAAAAACATTTCTACCCAACATATCGTAAACTTCAACACTTACTTCTTGACTCATAAACTTGGGTAAAGAAATAGTAAAGCGATTATCTGTACTTGGGTTGGGGTACAATTTAAAACTTTCCAACTCTATGGGATTGTTAACCGAAAGCGTTGTTTTTCCAAAGACTAATTTAAATCTATTGAAATCATAACTATCTGGGGTAGCACTAGAAATTTCGAAACTATATTCAGTTGTTTCATCATTTTGCGCAAGCTCAATAATTTGCTCGGTGTAATTGTCCACAAGACTAACTATCTGGTTGAGTTGACTTGCTTGTATACTTAAAGTATAGCTTGTGGATCTTAAAGTATTGTTTGGGGTAAAATAATTCCAAATACTTAATTGAACAACTTCACCTTCTATAGGCGTCGCTCTTTTTTCTACAGACAAGTAGTCCTCAATCCCATCTAGAGAATTTAATAATGCAATGGACTCTTCATCATTGGAAAACTTGAGCGCATCTTTTTCATTTACTTCATTGGAATAATAATCGTGCATTACAAGTCTAGCCCCATCTACCACAAAACTCTCGAGATCTGCATTCCTTTTCAAGTTAATATTTAGCTCTGTGTTCAAGGAACCATTAGTCGGTGTGCTGAAAATAGCATTTCCTAGGGATGCCAAAGCGCCTGTCTTTTTGTAAATCTCACCAAAAGTTACTGATGGACTAGTAGCACTAGTCTCAGCAAAAAATGCTTGATGGGGTTGCAAATATTTATCAGCGACGGACCCTTCAACGTTGTTCGTACCGTTGTTTGTTGATAAGTCCACCGTAACATAGCTACCAGAGGTTCCTATGGTTGGATCATAAACATAAACATAATCTGTTATTAGACCACTCACGTTATTACTCTCTAAGAGTGCTTTTAAGTCAACTTGGGCTTGATAAGGATTTCCTATAAAACTAAAATCTACTGGATCTGGACCAAGATCACTGGACAAAACATCCCAATCTCCTGTGGCTAATTCTCCTGTAAATCTTAATCTTGTAGCTATTCCAAATTGCGTGTTATTTTCAGTAAGGTCTAAGGCTCTACTTCCCCTTATAAGGGCTAAAAAGGACTGTCCAGAGGAAAGTCCGTCTGTATCTGTATTGGGGATATCTTGCCAAAGTTGTGTTGATTCAGTGTATGTGAACATAGATGGATTTCCTGTATTAGTGGCATCAAATCCATTTGCGCCAGTTGTTGATCCCGTAATATGGATTCCGTAACCTGGATTTGGATTAACAACAGGGTTATTTTCAATATCAGTTATATTGCCACCTTCCTGCAAGTTATCTTGTATCGTTGGCTTTCCACAAGAAACAGATGTGGTGACTGGTGAAGATAGAAACCTAAACGCTCTAGTTCCACTTGGTATAAACCGCTCTATCACGACACAGCCAATTATACTAGAACCAGACGGCACTATACCAAGCACAGCTGTTTTGGTAGCTGAACTCTTGAAGGTAAATGTTGATGATGAAGCAATGGTAAAATCGCCGTCTTTTAAACTAAACACATCTACCAGAGAGATATCTGAGTTGGTGGTGACTCCATCTGGGTTTTCTACAGTTAAGTTGGATAAATCTCCAGAAATAAAACCTGATGGTATTGTTTGGGCAGCGTTCTGATTTGATAAATACAAGGTTGAGCCTGTTACAGAACCGTCTACATTAGCTCCAGAAGCTACATTTGTCATAGAACCGTTGATGGCAAAAAGTTGTCCATTTAAGGTAATGAACGCTTCATCTGCCATTTCTAAATCTTTGGCACCAGCATCTGAAACTAAAACCGGGTATCTAGGGCGTCCATTAGGAATGATAACATCAGAATTGGCATTAGGAATTACTCCGCCTACCCAGTTGCCAACATTGTTCCAAGCAGAGCTATCATCTCCCGACCACTCTATCCCAGAACCTCCTGAACAAGATCCCGGAAAAGAAATTGCAGTTGTTGTTGCTGAATCTAGACTAGTATATGAAAATTCTATGGTATGTGTACCACCAACACTAAACTCCAAATCATTAAAAGTGGCTACACCATTTTCATTTGTTTCTTTCGTAGTGTCTCCCAGTAAATCTCCGGGACCAGAAACTTTTGTGGCTGTTATTAAAAGATCCTCTTGTAGAACGGCAAAACCATCTGAATCTTCTACTTGAACTAAAATTGAGGCTGGCAGAGTACCATCGCAGTTTTGCTCTGTAGGTTGAGAGTTGACTGCAAGTTGACTCGCCACCCCAAGCGAAGGCTCGTTAAAGGCTATAAAAGCAGTGTCTGAGGTTCCTCCAGGTTCGTAAATAAGCGCCACCGCATCTCCTGCATTGTCAATTGTTATGCCAAAATCAGTCAAATCTCTAGCAAGAAAACGTAGACCTCTTGGTGTATTAACTCTACTATCTTTATTTTCTGCTGTGCTATCAAATTTGTAAAAATCAGCCACCCAAGTTCCAACTGGTGGGAATTTAGTAGCGTTTCCTAGATTAATTGTTACAGGTGTTCCTACAGTATCGCCGCTATCATCCACAAATCTTAACACATCAAAATTTTCAAGATCAGGATTAGCTATCTGACTAACGAATATATCTGGTTTACCATCCCCTATTTCAGAAGTCTTGATACCGCCACTACTCAAATTGAATCTAGAAGTTGTCCCTGAAGGTATATTTGCTAAACCTGTACCAAGGTCTAAACCATTAATTCCATCGGTTAAAAAAAATGCAACTTCTGAACCTTGGGTAATTGCAGGAAAAGGACTTGTGGGTGAAGTATCAAAACCATTATCAATACCATCTGCCAATTGTCCTAAACCAACTAAATAATTAGTACTTCCTACAGGTGCCGGAAGTGTAGGAATGGGTAAAGCTCTTATAGTTAAAGCAGTAAAATCAACACCGTTTGTAATAAGTTTGGCATCATCCACCCCTGTAGAATAAATAGTCCCAGGATTCCCAAGCCTAAACGCCAATAAGTTGTGAGAGTTATCTGGTTTTACAGAGTTAATACCTGGACTACTGGTTGAGGAAGAAGTCCAAAACCCACCGTAATCTGTCCAGATTTGAGTCACCTGTGCTTGGGTGGACACAGATAGGACTAGTGCTAGGAATAAAGTAATTTTTTTCATAATTCAAGCAATTATATAGTATACAAATCTTAATATGGTAAAAACAAATATAATATAAATAAAATTTAGAATTGTTTAGTTTAATTGCTAATTAAAAAATAAAGTTTTTTTGAGCAATAAATAAAACTATTTAATCTGTGTTATCGCCAGATTTACGGTCATCTACATCATTATCAATGATTTGCATCTGTGGCTCTTTCATTGTTTTTTGGTTGGCAATACTCCGTTCCAATGACAATAATAGTGAAGGTAGAAGCAATAAATTGGCTAGCATAGCAAAAAGGAGCGTTGCAGAAACCAAGCCTCCTAGAGCAACAGTTCCTCCAAAACTTGAGATCATAAACACTGAAAAACCAAAGAATAAAACGATAGAGGTATAAAACATACTTACAGTAGTTTCCCTTAAAGATAAATATACAGACCGCTTAATCTTCCAGTGATTAGCCTTTAACTCTTGCCTGTATTTTGCCAAAAAGTGTATGGTATCATCTACGCTTATCCCAAACGCTATACTGAAAACAAGAATTGTAGACGGCTTTATAGGGACACCTAGAAAACCCATCATACCAGCTGTCATTAATAAAGGCAGCAAATTGGGGATAAGTGAAATCAAGATCATCCTAAAAGAACGAAAAATCCAGGCCATAAATAGAGCAATAAGCAAAATAGCTAAGGAAAGAGATAGCACTAAATTATCTACCAAATAATGTGTCCCCTTTTGATAAACCAGAGCTTTTCCTGTCATAGTCACTTCATAACGGTCTTCTGGAAATATCTTTTGAATTTCGGGTAAGAGCCGCTCTTCAATTCTTTTGATTTCCTCTGTCGTGACATCCTTCATAAACATGGTCATCCTCGCGTATTGTCCGGTTGAATCCACGTATGAACTGATTCCAGCTCCTTTCATGTTTTCCATGCTTTTGAGGTAAGGCGACATAAAAGTTTGCTCTTGAGAGGTCGGTAATTGGTAGTACTTAGGGTTATTATTATAAAAGGCTTGCTTGGAATATTTAGCCAGATTAACAACCGATAACGGCGCAGAAAGCTCTTTTATATCAACAATTTCAGAGGCTAATTGATCCATCTTTTTCAAAGTTGATAACTTAATCACACTATTAGGCCTTTTAGTGTCGATCATTATTTCTAGTGGTAAGACACCATCAAACTTATCTTCAAAGAATTTAATATCCTTAAAGAATTCAGCATTTTGTGGCATATCCTCTAGTAAGCTACCCGAGATTTTAATATTGAAAATACCTATAATGCTTATCCCTAGAACGGCTACAGAGGTAAAGTAAATAGTAATTCTCTTATCCCTTACCATTTTCACAATCCATTCTACAAAGCCTTCTATCCATTGTTTACCAAGATGTCTTAAGTGCTTATCATTGGGCAATGGCATATAACTGTAGATAATAGGTATAATAAGAAGACTCAAAATAAAAATGGCAATAATGTTGATGGATGCTAATATCCCGAACTCCTTTAATAATTCACTTTGAGTGAAAATGAAGGTTGCAAATCCTGAAGCTGTAGTGACATTGGTCATCAATGTGGCATTTCCAATTTTAGTAATTACACGCTGAAGAGACTTTGCCTGGTTACCATGTTTTTTGATTTCATGCTGGTATTTATTGATCAAGAAAATACAGTTAGGAATTCCTATAATGATTATAAGTGGAGGGATGACGGCAGTTAAAACCGTAATTTCAAAACCAAGAAGACCCATAAATCCAAAAGCCCACATCACACCAATTATGACGGTTAACATTGAAATTAATGTGGCACGAAAAGACCTAAAGAAGAAGAAGAATATAAATGAAGTTACCAATAAAGCCGCTAATACAAACCATTGGATTTCATCTACAATATTTTGCGAATTGAGAGTTCGTATGTAGGGCATCCCAGAAACATGAAGCTCGATAGTGTGGTTTTTCTTAAACGACTCTATCAAGGGAACAAACTTCTCCATGATAAAAACCTTACGCCCTTCAGCGTTGACTATGCTATCTTGCATATACGCTACAGTTTGCACTGTTTTATTTTTAGAGTTGAAGATCAGTCCATCATAAAAAGGATAATCTGTAAAAAGAGACTTGCTGTAGGCTTCCAGTTGTTGTTTTGAAAAATCAGTACTTTTACTTAAAATCTGTTGCATTTCAAAACGCTTAGGATTTTCAAGTTTTATCAATTCTTGAAGATTATGAATCCCAATAACGGATTTTATTTCAGGAAAAGTAGCAAGAGTATCTGATAGTGTTTTCCAAGCTTTAAACTTTTCCAACGTGAATAAATCCTCATCATCTGTGGCTAGCATAATCACATTACCATCAGATCCAAATTTCTCTTCAAAGTCTGCGTATTGTTGATTGATAGGAGCATCATCTGGAAGCAAATTAGCTTCAGAATAAGAAAACTGAATATGTTGCCACTGCAGACTTAGAAATACAGTTAATCCTAGTAGAATAAGAATAATGACAATCCTATTCCTAAGAATCCTACTAGCGATAAAATTCCAAAATCCAAAGCTAAACACCTTATGCATAAGTTATAATCTGAGTTTGCAAATGTAAAAAATCAAATGTGTAAACCACTTCAAAATTAGAGCTTTAGATAGAAAGTAAATTTAAGCGAAAGATTATCTTCAAATTCTGGCAAATGGTAAGCACCATAGCGATAGGCAAAACTCAAACCAAACCCAAAAAACAATTTATTAATTTCTAGTCCCGCCTCATTATACCCTTGGGACAAGGTGTTGAAAGCAATATTTTGGTGAAGTTCTGGATTTTGGAAATCACCAATAGCATGTCGGGAAATTAAAACTAATTCTGGTTGAATTGTATTCGAAAGTTTAAAAGGAGCGAGTCTATGTTTAAGATGAAGCGTTGCTAATTTGGTGCTGAAAAACTCGTTAAAATACATAGTTTCAAAACTTTTTACACCAGCTACTGAAAATCTATTCAACACTGTCGGCTTATTTGGACTATTAGGGAAAGCGTGAAACGTATGCATTAAAGGGATATCGCCAAATCCCAGATCACCTCCAAGTTCTATGCTAGATAGACTCCCCCAGCTGTGTTGAAAATCATAATCTATTTTTGCACTTAGCTTTGTAAAACTGAAGTCACCGTCCAAAACCCCTTCAATACTTTGGCTTAGTTGTGCTGTAATTTCTGGAGTGAACTCATTATCGATATAGATTCTTTCACCAACTTTAGAATAGGTAGTGTTGGGCGTCCACCTCAACCCAAAAGTCGCTGTTGTTAAATTATAATTCTCAAATAAATTCCCATCGTTTTCAAAAGCATATGCTCGTGTTTGGGAGATGTTATTTTTATCCACTTTCAACTCCGACATCAACTGGGGTGTAAAGTTGTGCTGCAAACTTAGCCCGTATTTTTTATACTTATAAAAAAAGGTAATATTAACCAGCCTCGGTTCAAAAAGGGAATAGACGCGTTGGTCTGTAAGATAACTATTTGCACCGACTTCTTCAATATCGTTATCGTAAAAAGCATTTAGCCATGTGCTTGTGTTGGCATTGAGTAATTTCCCGACATTGAGACCATATTTAATGTTTTCATCTTGAGTTCCATAAGCTGTAAAACCACCAATCCTATATTTTTCAGAAAAAGATTGATTGGTCTGTAAACCTAACCCAAGCCTTAGGCCTTCGTAGTTATTTACCTTAATCAGGCGTGTTAAATCAATATCTACGATACCTACAGGAAGATAACCAGCATCGAATGCTGAGATTCTCTTAACTCGATTCTTTACATTTTCCTTGTCGACGTATAGCCTTAAAGCTAATGTATCCAGAGCTTTTCCTTTGATGAAGTCATAGTCCAATTCCTCCCAATACGTATATGGAACCGTATAGTCTCGATCCTCAAGGATTTTACTTAGTTGCTTAGAGAAAGGACTTATAGTATCTCCGCTTTTATAGTCAAAGTAAATCTGTTGGTGGACTAATTTAGCCTTATCTTGTTTTGGATTTTTCTTTTGGATACGTCCAAAATCTAAACCTCCTCCAAAAAACGACACTTTTTTACCTCCATCTCCTGGGGAAATGTATAGCTCTGTGGCTAATGGTAATCCTAACTTGTTATCAAATTCTGTTGACAGGGTCAACTTGTAATCTGCATAGAGAGTGACTTGAATTTTTTTAAATTTCAAAGAAGATTTATCTAAAACCAAAACACCTTTAAACGATCTCTGAAATCCTTTTAAGAGAGGCTCAATGCTTATGATTTCTACTTGAGCATCTTCGTAAATCGAATAAAATTCATAAATGGATTTATTCAAGTTGTTAAACGGAGAGACAAATTGGTCTTCGAAAATTTTGACATAAGTTTGAAACCAATTAAAAAAGAGGATGTCTTTATTTACCATTTTCGGAACTACCCCTTCAAGACCTTCTACTGATATTGCATTGATCTTTTGCTGAAGACCTCTACTCTTAGTTAATCTAAGATCTAAGTCTTTTCTTAATACAAAATCTGGAGCTTCGTTGCTGATTACAGTTTTGCTAAAGCTCTTGAACTTGAAGTTCATAGAAGAAGCTACTTGCTGTTTGGTTACTTCAGCTATTTTTGAAACATTTAGAATTGTTCCTGTTGAGGCTTCTGAAGGTTTCATTTTGATAAGAGAAGAAGGATTTTCCTGATTATAAACCAAATAGCCTTTCGCTAAGATTTGGTCGACATGCTCACTGGGATTCAATTCAAATCTAAACTCTCCCGCATGGTTGGAAAAAAAATAACGCTGTTGATTGGTGATCAAAACAGCGTTGGAGATGGAGGTCTCTTCTTTTGTATTTTCAACAATTTTTCCAGAAACTATAGATTGAGCATTGGAGCTCAACACAAGGATGAATAGAAAAAAAGTGAAGAGATGTTGTATATTCAAATGCTGAACTTTTAAAACGAATTGTTCGTTGAGACTAAACAGTCATGATTTCTTTTTCTTTACCGCTATAGATTTTATCAATCTCTTCAATAAAAGAATCGGTCAATTTCTGTATATCGTCTTCAGTGTCTTTTTGAACATCTTCGGGAAGGTCTGCTTTTTTAATCTCATTCATAGCATTTCTCCTGTCGTTTCTAACCCCAATTTTAGCTTCTTCAGCTTCAGCTTTAGCCTGTTTAGAAAGTTGAAGACGCCTTTCTTCAGTAAGTGGAGGAACATTTATGATAACACTTTCCCCATTGTTCATTGGGTTAAATCCTAAATTAGCATTCATAATCCCCTTTTCAATATCCTTCATAATACTTTTTTCAAAGGGTTGGATAGTCAAGGTTCTAGCATCTGGAGTATTGATATTACTCACTTGACTAATAGGTGTTTTAGCCCCATAGTATTCTACCATTACCGAAGATAGCATCGAAGGATTTGCTTTCCCTGCTCTAATGCTGGCCAACTGTTTTCTTAAATGTTGGATAGCTTGCTCCATGGATTCTTTGGTGCTATCTATAATAAATTCTATTTCTTCGTTCATGACTTTTTATTCTATAAATTAACTTTAGTTCCAATATTTTCTCCTGAAATAATTCTCAATAAATTTCCTGGGGTGTTCATATCAAATACTATGATGGGTAACTTATTTTCTTGACTTAAAGTAAATGCAGTGGTATCCATCACTTTTAAGCCCTTCCTTAATACATCATCAAAACTGATAAAATCAAATTTTGTTGCATCAGTATTGCTTTCTGGATCTGATGTGTAAATACCGTCTACTCGTGTTCCTTTCAAAATCACATCGGCTTCCATTTCTATAGCCCTAAGCACAGCAGCAGAATCTGTTGTAAAATAAGGATTGCCCGTGCCTCCACCAAAAATAACTACTCTTCCTTTTTCTAGGTGTCTTATCGCTTTACGTCTTATAAAAGGTTCTGCAACTTCATTTATTTTAATGGCAGACTGCAACCTAGTTTGCATTCCATTATCTTCACAAGAGCTTTGTAAGGCAAGGCCATTAATCACTGTGGCAAGCATGCCCATGTGGTCACCTTGAACTCGATCCAAACCTTTACTGGCACCAGCTATACCCCTAAAAATATTACCTCCACCTATCACAATCGCGACTTCCACTCCTTTATCGATTATACTTTTAATCTCCTTGGCGTAATCGTCTAGTCGCTTAGGATCAATTCCATATTTGCGATCGCCCATTAGAGCTTCTCCGGAGAGTTTGAGTAAAACACGTTTATACTGCATAGTGAATTTTTAAATAAGGTTTTGCAAATATAGGGATTATCTTATTCTGATAAATGAGTTATGTTCCTCATTTTTAAACACAAAAAAGCCCTTCCGCAAACACGAAAGGGCTTTTGTAATTATACTATAAAGTTATCCTAAAGCAACTCTTTCAAAAGCTACAATCTCTACATCGCCCAATGTTTTAACGTGTTGTGCAACAGAAATTTTGCTGTCCTTGATAAAGTCTTGATTCACTAGAGTATTGTCTTTAAAGAAACGCTTAATTTTTCCTTCAGCAATTTTGTCTAGCATGTTTTCAGGTTTCCCTTCTTGTCTCAATTGGTCTTTTGCAATTTCAATCTCTTTATCAATAGTAGTTTGATCGACACCTGCTTCGTTAAGTGCTACTGGATTCATAGCAGCAGCTTGCATAGAAACTTCTTTAGCAACCTCTTCTGCGCCTTCAGCAGACTTAGAAAGACCTGTTAAAACTGCGATTTTATTACCAGCATGTATGTAAGATCCAACGAATGCTGCTTTTAAAATTCTAAAATCTCCAATTTCGATTTTCTCACCAATAACTCCGGTTTGCTCAGTTAATTTTTCTTCAACTGTAATTCCGTTGTAATCTAGTTTAAGCAACTCTTCTTTCGTCTCGACACCAAGTGCTAAGTTTGCGAAATCATGAGCCATTTTTGTAAACGAATCGTTTTTAGCAACGAAATCAGTTTCACAGTTTAAAGAAACAATTACACCTTTAGTGGCGTCCTCATTTACAGAAGCAATAACAGCACCTTCAGAAGAATCTCTGTCTGCCCTTTTTGCTGCTACTTTTTGACCTCTTTTTCTTAAGATTTCGATAGCCTTGTCAAAATCACCCTCGCTTTCTACAAGAGCTTTTTTACAATCCATCATTCCAGCACCAGTACTTTTTCTAAGCTTATTGACTTCAGCAGCCGTAATTTTTGCCATGATATATGTATTTTGTGTTAACATGAAAGTCGCTTAAGCATAGACTTAAGCGACTTGTTATGGTTTAGTCTATTTTATTCTGAAACTCTGTTCTCTTCTCCAGCTGGTTTTTCAGGCTCAGCTTTATCAGTAGGAACTTCTTCAACTACTGGTCCTTTTTTCTCAACTTTTGCTGGTTTAGCCTCAGTGCTTGTTTCTTCTTTAGTTTTATCTTCAGAAGCTTCTTCTTTTACTGTTGCTTTTTTCTCAGCTTTAGCTGGCTTAGCTTCAGTACTCGCTTCTTTTTTAGCTTTAGCAGGCTTAGCTTCTCCACTGTCTTTACCGTCCTTACGTTCGTTTAAACCTTCAAGAATAGAGTCTGTCATATAGGACATAATCTTATGGATAGATTTAGAAGCATCGTCATTAGCTGGGATAGCATAATCCACATCTCTAGGATTGGAGTTGGTATCTACCATTGCAAAAACAGGAATGTTTAATTTTTGTGCTTCTTTTACCGCAATATGCTCTCTTAAAGTATCTACAACGAAAATTGCAGCAGGCAATCTAGACATTTCTGAAATAGACCCTAAGTTTTTCTCAAGTTTAGCTCTCATCCTGTCAACCTGCAATCTTTCTTTTTTAGAAAGAGAATTGAAAGTTCCGTCTTTTTTCATACGGTCTACGGTTGCCATTTTTTTAACCGATTTTCTAATGGTGACAAAATTCGTCAACATTCCACCAGGCCACCTTTCGGTGATATAAGGCATCTGAGCTCTTAGAGATTCTTGAGCTACAATTTCTTTAGCTTGTTTTTTGGTAGCGACGAAAAGAATTTTTCTTCCGCTTGCTGCTATTTTAGAAAGAGCTTCTCCAGCTTCTTCCATTTTAGCAACTGTCTTGTAAAGGTTGATAATGTGAATACCATTACGCTCCATGTATACATAGGGAGCCATGTTTGGATTCCATCGTCTGGTAAGGTGTCCGAAATGTACACCAGCGTCAAGTAAATCCTTGACTACTATTTGATTTGCCATTTTTGTTTTAGTTTACGTTCTTCTGTTGGGATAGCAATAAATAAGTGGCAATTGGTATTGGCCTTATTCATTTAGATGCTAAACTAACTCTGGGTTTGTACTCCAGATAACAACAAAAAATTGAACTGTTAATAATTTCAATTTGTGAAGGAAATTCTCGATTAACGTTTTGAGAATTGGAATTTCTTTCTTGCTTTTTTCTGACCGAATTTTTTACGCTCAACCATTCTAGGATCTCTAGTAAGTAATCCTTCTGGTTTTAAAGTAGCTCTATTTTCTGGGTCTAGCTCGCACATTGCTCTGGATAAGGCAAGTCTGATAGCTTCTGCTTGTCCGGTGATACCTCCACCAAAGACATTTACATTGATATCAAATTTATCCTCATTCCCTGTCAATGTAAGGGCTTGATTTATTTTGTAAAGTAAAGGTCCTGTTGTAAAATACTCGTTAGCTTTTTTCTTGTTAACTGTAATTTCACCTTTACCCTCAGAAAGATAAACTCTAGCTACGGCTGTTTTTCTACGGCCAATTTTGTGAATTGTCTCCATTTACACTAGTTCGTTTATATTAATTTCTTTTGGTTTTTGAGCACTTAAACTGTGCTCTGATCCTGTAAAGACTCGAAGATTTCTAAACAATGCTGAACCTAATTTGTTTTTAGGCAGCATTCCCTTTACAGATTTTTCAACAAGACGCTCTGGGCTCTTATCAAATACTTCTTGAGCTGTTAGACTTCTTTGTCCACCTGGATATCCTGTATATCGGATATAATTTTTTGAGTCCCATTTCTTACCTGTCAAGTTGACTTTTTCAGCGTTAACAACAATTACGTTGTCTCCACAGTCTACATGAGGGCTAAAACTAGGCTTGTACTTACCTCTCAAAAATTTGGCAACAATAGAAGATACACGTCCAAGAGATTGTCCGGCGGCATCTACAACAACCCATTGCTTATCAGCAGTTGCTTTGTTGGTAGAAACCGTTTTGTAACTTAATGTATCCACACTTAAATTTTTAAATAATTAAACATTCCTTTTTACTTTCAAGGTCTTGAAAATAAAGATGCAAATTTACGATTATAAATTTATATAGCAAGGTATGGTCAAGAATATTTTGTTAAGTGTATTTATCTTCAAGTATTTAGAGAGTACATTAGCTCAAAAAAGTAGACTTATGAATTTATTAAAGTATGTTTCCACCCTTTTAGTAAGCCTTATTCTTTTGGGATGTAGCAACGACGATAACACTCCACAAGCATTATCCCAAAGTGATATTCAAGGAAATTGGTTTTTGGTTGAACTGAATGCAAATGAACCTACAGACCTAAATAACGATGGGATTTCAAATACAAATCTAAGGCTTGAAACCGATTGCTTTTCAACCATGGCAATTAATTTTGAAAATGACACCTATTCATTTACTTATCCAAAACTTGATTTTATAGGAGAAAATAACGATGAGTTAAGCTGCACAGACACTATTAACACTGGCAGTTACAGCTTAGAAAGTGGCACTTTGACAGCCACTACCACCATCGATAATTCTACAACAACAGAAAGTGTTTCTGTTCAGCTTAGTAACGACCTTTTAAAATTTACTATTACTAGAGCTCAGGTAAACGAATATCTTAATCTTGGAAGTAGTAATAATGAAAATGCAGATCTAGAAACTTTAGAATTTATATTTGAAAAATAGACATGACAAATGAGGTTTTGGTCAAACTTTTGATAAGATATTTATCATAAAAACTATAACAAAATGATAGGATACTATATATTAATTGGAGCCATACTACTTGTGAGCTGGTATGTGAGTAATACACTGAAGAAAAAATTCAAAAAATATTCTAAAATTCAACTTCAGAATGGAATGAGTGGTGCAGAAATCGCCAAGAAAATGCTAGAAGATCATCATATCTTTGATGTGAAAGTCATTTCAACACCAGGACAATTAACCGACCATTATCATCCCACCAAAAAAACAATTAACCTTAGCGAGAGTGTTTACAGCCAAAGAAATGCCGCGGCGGCAGCAGTTGCTGCTCATGAAGTAGGCCATGCTGTGCAACATGCTAAAGCCTACTCTTGGCTGGAAATGAGGAGCCAACTTGTTCCCCTTGTGAGTGTAGCTTCGCAGTGGAGCCAATGGGTCATTTTTGGAGGTCTTATATTGATGACTATGGTTTCTGTGGGTGTTGGCCAAATGGTTTTACTAGCTGGAATTATCATGTTTGGACTGGGAACTCTTTTTAGTTTTATTACATTACCTGTAGAATATGATGCTAGCAATAGAGCCCTTGCTTGGCTAAAAGATCACAATGTAGTGAACCAAGAAGAGTACAAAATGTCTGAAGATTCTTTAAAATGGGCCGCTAGAACTTATGTGGTAGCAGCAATAGGTTCGTTAGCTACTTTACTCTATTTCTTAAGTATTTATCTAGGAAGAGACTAGAGTTATCTTATTATAATTTAGAAAGCGTATTGAAATTTCAATGCGCTTTTTTATTTATCGCTTATAAACTCCAACTTCTTTGAAGCCCTTTTGTTTTTAATAAACTCCCTTACTCTTATACCTTGGCCAACTGTAAATACCGACCTACAGGAATGCTGAGTATAAGCCATAAAGTTGCGAACATCCTGTTCTGAAATGGCATAAGGTGTTCCCTTACAATCTACTTCATCTCCAATATAGCCACATTGAGTGTCTATTAAGTGAAACTTACCATAAAGACTCGGCATGGCGTTAGTATCCGTTACCCTATCTCCAGAGCATTTGGCATTGTAATCTGGATCATCTTCATTTCTAGTTACCTGCTCACAATTAACTGCTTTTGCTCCAGCATGTGTGTGCAATAACCCCAAAATATGACCCACTTCATGAGGAAGAATACCCGTATTATAATTTAGCATATTAACTGAAAATTGATTTGCAGACCATTTTCCTCCCCTTAAGCTATTATTATTATTAGTGAATCTATAGGGGATATAAACATTTAAAGTTGCAGGTTTGGAATAGTCGTTTTCACGAATATATTTATTAAACTTATAATAATCTGTCCAATAGATTTCAGAATCATTGACATACTTTAATTCTTGAAGTTCAAAACAAATATTCATATCTGCGAAAGCAGAATTTAAAAGATCAACCGACTCTCGAACTTTGGATTCGGTCAAAAAATCATCATTGCTTCCATCATCTTGATTAATTCCCCAAAACACTAAAGGCACAACTAATTCTGAAAAATTATTTAAGTAGTCTGGATCTGTGGAATAGCTGTAATTCGGATCTGGCTTGCAAGCCGTTTGAGAAAATCCTACAATTTCATCCAAATTGTATAAACAATCTCCATCTGTATTCTCCTTAGAAGCTGGAGTCCCAAGAGTGATACTCAGTAAAAAAAAACCTAAATACTTCAATGTCCAATGCATAAATCATCGTTTTATAATGACTAAAATACAGCAAAACAGATTAGTATAGAAACCCCCCCGTTATAATCTTTATCAAATTCAGAATAACAAGAAATTAAAACCCTACTCTTTTCTGGTCAACGTGTACAGGCCGTTTCTAATATCCTTTAAGTTTTTGACACTCCCAAATTTATGGAATTCTCTTAAAGCCAATAGGTTATTTTTAGAGTAATTATATTAATGATTAAGGTTTCTGTGGGTGTTGGCCAAATGGTTTTACTAGCTGGAATTATCATGTTTGGACTGGGAACTCTTTTCAGTTTTATTACATTACCTGTAGAATATGATGCTAGCGATGGTGTCCTTGCTTGGCTGAAAGATCACAATATAGTGAACCAAGAAGAGTACAAAATGTCTGAAGATTCGTTGAAATGGGCTGCTAGAACTTATACAGCAGCAGCAGCAGCAATAGTTTCGTTAGCTACTTTACTCTATTTCTTGAGTATTTATTTAGGAAGAGACTAACTTAGAATCATTCTTTTAAAACCAAGAATTAATAGCTTAAATGAGCTATTTAACTCTAGGTAAAATACTTATAAAACTAATTACAATTTAGATTCGAAACGCAATCTGGGTCGTTACAATCTACTAAACCATCACCATCATTATCTATTCCATCGATACATCTTTCAAATAGACAATCTTGAACATCTTCGCAGTCTAAATCATCACAATCTTTAAAGCCATCATTATCGTTATCAATACCATCCGCACAATTACTTTCAAAGCAAGCTATGTTTGAAGAACAATTTTCATCGTCACAATCAACTAGACCATCACCATCATTATCTATTCCATCATCACATATTTCTGGTTCAATGCTATTATTATCTGCATTTTCGGAACAACCCCCGAGGCAAATAAAGACTGAAACAATAAAAGCTAATAAGTATTTATTCATATTATAAATATAGAATATTTAATCAAAATAATTTATTGGATGTTTGAATTTTTTTTTGACCTATACAACTAACCTAGCTATTTATAAGTTTGGGCTATGTAAGCTTCTAGAATGAGACAAAAAATTAAAACCCTACTCTTTTCTGGTCAGCGTGTACAGATCGTTTCTAATATCCTTCAAGTTTTTGACACTCCCAAAGTTATGGAGTTCTCTTAAAGCCAATAGGTCGACATCGGCAATCAAGATCATTTCTGTATTTGGCGTAGTCTGAGCTTTGATCCCATCGCTAGGAAACGCAAAATCTGAAGGGGTGAAGACTGCAGACTGGGCGTATTGAATATCCATATTATGGACCTTTGGTAAATTACCTACACTTCCTGCAATAGCCACATAGCATTCATTTTCTACGGCTCTAGCTTGTGCGCAAAGCTTCACTCTGGAAAAACCATTTTGAGTATCGGTAAGGAAGGGAACAAAAAGAATATCCATTCCTTCTTTAGCCAAAATCCTAGAGAGTTCCGGAAACTCAACATCATAGCAAATCAAGATCCCTATTTTACCACAATCGGTATCAAAAACCTTAAACTCACTTCCTCTTTGCATTCCCCAAATCTTGGCTTCATCTGGAGTGACGTGTATCTTCTCATAGCGTTCTGTAGTCCCGTCTCTCTTACATAAATAGCCAACATTGTATAGCTTGTGATTAATCACTTCAGGCATACTCCCTGAAATAATATTGATGTTGTAAGCAATAGATAACTCGGACATTTTATTTTTGATAGGCTCGGTATACTTAGCCAATTCTCTAATCGCGTCGGGTTCGCTCAAGTGGTTGTACTTGGACATCAAAGGCGCATTAAAAAACTCAGGGAACAAAGCAAAATCCGATCGGTAGCCCGAAAGCGATTCTACAAAATACTCTACCTGATGAAGTAATTCTTCCAAGCTGCGGTAGGAGCGCATCTGCCATTGGACCAACCCAAGTCTTACTTCGCTTTTTTGGCTGGTAGGGACTTTGGTTTCTTTTTCATAATAAATGTTGTCCCATTGCATGAGCACTGCATATTCCTTAGAGTCTGTGTCTCCATCTAGATAGTTGGATAAAATCCGGACAGGCCTAAAGTCATTGGACAATTGAAAATTTAAAACGGGATCGTTTATTTCCTTAGTTCTCACTTTTTGGATGTATTCTTTGGGAGTGATTTCATGAGAAACCTTATAATAATTGGGGATTCGCCCACCAAAGACAATTCCCTTGAGGTTCAGCTGCTCCGTCAATTCTTTCCTGTAATCGTAAAGACGTCTTCCTAGCTTTAAACCTCTATATTCTTTTTTTATAATGACATCAATTCCGTAAAGCATGTCACCAAATTCGGTGTGGTTTTTAAATTTTCTGTCCCCAGCAATATCATCGTAAGTATGGTGGTCAGACAACTTTCCGTAATCTACTATTATCGAAAAAGCACAACCAGCTAAGTCCCCATTGATTAAAATCACCACTTGACCTTCAGGGAAAACATCTATCAAACCCCTCAACTCATCCTTTCTCCAATACGCATCTGGAGAATCTCCATAAATTTCAATAAAGACTTCTTTCAATGCCTCAAAATCTTTTAAGGAAAGGTATTTTAATTCAATTTGTTCAATTTTCGGAGAATTCTCAGTGGACATATAAAAGTAATTTGGGTTAACATCTAAAAATTAATATGAATTAATTTCAGAAGAAAATCTTGACAATTTTTTTAAAATAGATTTTGTGCAAAGTTAGCTATAAGCTTTCAGAAAATAAGCTTAACTACTCAGCTTCACTTTAAAGCAACGTCTAGAGTGAAGATGAGTTCTGAAGGTTTTGATGTAAAATTAGCAAAGAGATTACTAAAATTACATCTCCAATAGGTAAGCAAAAATTAACGGTGCTACTATAGTAGCGTCACTTTCAATAATAAATTTTGGAGTATTCATATCCAGTTTTCCCCAAGTGATTTTCTCATTAGGAACTGCTCCAGAATACGATCCATAACTTGTTGTAGAATCTGATATTTGACAGAAATAACTCCAAAAAGGAGTATCGGTTCTTTCCATATCTTGGTAAAGCATTGGAACTACACAAATAGGAAAATCACCAGCAATACCACCTCCAATTTGGAAAAATCCTATGCCTTGTTTAGAATTTTCGGTGTACCAATCGGCTAGAAACGTCATATACTCAATCCCAGATTTAACCGTAGAGGCCTTAAGCTCTCCTTTCATGACATAGCTAGCAAATATATTCCCCATCGTGCTATCTTCCCATCCTGGGACTACAATAGGCAAGTTCTTTTCTGCAGCAGCATACATCCAGGAGTCTTTAATATCAATTTCGTAATGCTCTTCCAAAACTCCCGAAAGCAGAAGTTTATACATATACTCATGAGGTAAATAACGTTCTCCGTTTGCTTCCGCCTCTTTCCAAATCTTAACGATATGCTTTTGTATACGCCTAAAGGCTTCTTCTTCAGGAATACAGGTGTCAGTAACTCTATTTAAACCCTTTTCTAATAAATTCCACTCGTCTTGAGGTGTCAAATCTCGGTATTCTGGAACACGCTTATAATGAGAATGAGCCACTAAGTTCATGATGTCTTCTTCTAAATTGGCTCCAGTACAAGAAATGATATGCACCTTGTCCTGACGAATCATCTCAGCAAATATTTTACCGAGTTCAGCCGTACTCATTGCACCAGCTAAAGACACCAACATTTTTGCCCCACCCTCCAATTGCTTTTCGTATCCTTTGGCAGCATCTACTAAACTTGCCGCATTAAAATGGAGATAGTACTTTTCAATAAAATCTGTAATAGGTTTACTCATAATTTTTTTTATATAATTTAAACAATAGAAAAATAGTTAGAACTAAGAAAAAGGAGTTTTGTAATTATATTTAAATTTCTATAGAAATGGATTTTAGCTATTCAATATTTTTTTTTAAGAAACCTAATCTTCTTATTGGATAACTTCTTTACTCTATTTTCTTTATTCTCTGTCTTTCTTTGTCCTTGTTCTCTTCTAGTCTTTGTTCTTTTCTCCTTATTCTTACACCTTTTTTCTCTTCTTTGTTCTTTTCTCCTTATTCTTCCACCTTTTTTCTCTTCTTTGTTCTTTTCTCCTTGTTCTTTTCCTTGCTCTTCTAGTCCTTGTTCTCTTGTCTTTGTTCTTTCTTCTCCACTTCTAATCTTTGTTCTTCTTGTCTTTGTTCTTTGTTCTTCCACCTTTTTTCTCTTCTAAATCTTTGTTCTCTTCTCTTTGTTCTTCTTTGTTCTTTCTTCTCTGCTTTGCTAGTCTTTGTTCTTCCAGTCTCTGGTCTTTTTTCTATTTTCTCTTCTAAATCTTTGTTCTCTTCTCTTTGTTCTTTTTTCTATTTTCTCTTCTAAATCTTTGTTCTCTTCTCCTTGTTCTTCCACCTTTGTTCTCAAGTCCTTCTCCCTAACTTAAAGCTGATTTTGAAAACCAGATGCCATTCTTTGAAAATGTTCAATCTTAGCCTCTATCATTTCAAATTCGGCTTCTGTAATATATGCTCTATGCTTGGCAATAATTAATTGTGTGACTAATTCAAAAGAGGAGCCCATTGCTATATTTACATAATATTTAAAGCTTTTTTGACTTCTAGCAGAACCTTCAGCTATATTACTGGGTATAGAAATCGAACAACGATTCATTTGATCGGAGAGTGCAAATCTTTCAATTTCGGGGAACTTTTTTATAATATCAGAAACATTGAAAGCAATTTCAAGACCCAATTTCCAAATAGTCAAATTTTTATAGTTGTGCCTTTTAGCCATTAGAAGTGATTTTAAAACAATACACTCAACTTTAAATTATCATCAGTACTTAAATCATTTCTTACTCTTTACACTCCTTGTTCTATTTTCTATTTTCCTCCTTGTTCTATTTTCCTCCCTGTTCTATTTTCCTCCTTGCTCTTTTCTCTAAACTCTTTGTTCTATTCTCTCTCTATCCTCTTTTACTATTTCCTCTCCTTGTTCTTTTTTCTATTCTCTCTATTTTCTTTCCTCTCCTTGTTCTTTCCTCTCTATCCTCTTTTTTCTATTCTCTATTTTCTCTTTTTTCTTTCCTCCCTGTTCTATTTTCCTCCTTGCTCTTTTCTCTAAACTCTTTGTTCTATTCTCTTTTCTCTCTTTCCTCTCCTTGTTCTTTTTTCTATTCTCTCTATTTTCTTTCCTCTCCTTGTTCTTTTTTCTATTCTCTCTATTTTCTTTCCTCTCCTTGTTCTTTCCTCTCTATCCTCTTTTTTCTATTCTCTATTTTCTCTTTCCTCCCTGTTCTATTTTCCTCCTTGCTCTTTTCTCTAAACTCTTTGTTCTATCCTCTTTTCTCTCTTTCCTCTCCTTGTTCTTTTTTCTATTCTCTCTATCCTCTTTGTTCTATTTTCTTTCCTCTCCTTGTTCTTTTTTCTATTTTCTCTATCCTCCTTGTTCTTTCCTCTCTATCCTCTTTTTTCTATTCTCTATTTTCTTTCCTCTCCTTATTCTATCCCCTCTCTATCCACCATTTAAACTCTACTCCTCATCTTCTTCAGATCCATTTTCATATTTAAACTTATAGCTCAACATTTTATAATAAAGTTTCGCTGCAAGAAAGTCTGAAGATTTATCATTTTCATTAGGACAGAGCTCAACAATATCAAAACCAACCACATTTTTCTTTTTAAAAATTTCTTTTAAGAATTCTAAAGTCTCGTACCAAAAAAGTCCACCTGGTTCTGGAGTTCCTGTAGAAGGCATAATAGAAGGATCAAAAGCATCTAGATCTATCGTGATAAAAACATTGGGGGTCATTTGTCCAATAGCATCTTCAGTCCAATCTTCATATAAGTCTTGAGCAAAATAAACCCGATTTTCATCCATATGCTCTACTTCAGAAACATCCATAGACCGAATACCAACTTGAAGAAGATTCCCTTTTTTGCTAGCTTCATGAAGAGCACAGGCATGATTGCAAGCACTCCCTTCATAAGAAGGCCTCAAGTCTGCATGAGCATCTAATTGAACAACAGTTAGGTCTGGAAAATGTTCATGAAAAGCCCTTATGGTTCCTATAGAAACCGAATGTTCTCCGCCAAAAATAGTGACGAATTTATCTTGATTGATATAAGTCTTAGTGGTTTTATGCACTGCCTCTACCATTTTTTCTGGAGAGCTATTCTCTGAAACTGCTGGGGCAAGGTAAATGCCTTTTTTATAGACTTCAGTACGAGTTTCAATATCGTACAGCTCCATATTTTCCGAAGCTTCAAGAAAAGCCTTTGGCCCTTTATCTGCTCCTTTTTGCCAAGAACTTGTTCCATCGTAAGGAACTGGAATTAAAACGACTTTCGCCTCGTCGATACGGGCATACTTGTCTGGAATTCCTGCATAATTTTTTTTAAACGCCATGATAACCTAAAATTTTGAGTAAATCTTCACTTTTTTGTTGTTCACTAAATAGCTCTGTTGATAGACTTCCGTCATCGTTCTTTTGAATTAAAACATGTTTTGGGCTTGGGATTAAGCAGTGCTGCAATCCGCCAAAACCGCCTATGGTTTCTTGGTAGGCTCCTGTATTGAAAAAGCCTATATACAGTGGATTTTCCTTTTCGTATTTAGGTAGATAAATGGCATTCATGTGTTGTTCCGAATTGTAATAATCATCACTATCACAGGTTAAGCCTCCCAGCAAGACCCTTTCGTATCTATCGTTCCAACGGTTTAAAGCTAGCATAATAAAACGCTTACTTATCGCCCAGGAATCTGGCAAAGTTGTGATAAAAGAAGAATTGATCATATTCCATTTTTCACGATCATTTTGTTGTTTTTGGTACAAGACTTCATAAATGGCACCACCACTTTCACCCACCGTAAAACTTCCAAATTCAGTAAAAATATGAGGAACAGGAACCTCTTCTTCTTCGCAGGTCAATTTAATTTGACTGATGACTTCTTCAATAATATACTGGTAATCATATTCAAAAGCCAGTGAATTTTTTATAGGGAAACCACCACCAATATTAAGACTATCTAGACTCGGACATACCTTCTTTAGGCGAGTATATACCCGTAAACACTTCTGAAGTTCGTTCCAATAATACGCATTATCTCTTATACCTGTGTTGATAAAAAAATGAAGCATTTTCAATTCTATCTGATCATTATTTTTGATTTGATCTTCGTAAAACGGAATAATATTTTTATAGCCTATCCCTAACCTTGAGGTGTAAAACTCAAACTTCGGTTCTTCCTCTGAAGCAATTCGGATACCGATTTTAAAATCTTTATCAACCTCCTTGGTTAACAAGTCGATTTCCTCATAGTTATCGATCACCGGGATACAGTTTTGGTGCCCACTATTGATTAGATTAGCAATATTAGTAACATATTGATCTCTCTTGAAGCCATTGCAAATAACATAAGTATCTTTAGTGATCTTACCCCGTTCCTTAAGGCTATTGACAATATCTATATCAAATGCTGAAGACGTTTCTATGTGAATATCATTTTTGAGTGCTTCATCTAGAACATGCTTAAAATGGGAGCTCTTGGTACAATAACAATAATTGTAAGTCGCCTTATAATCGTGCTTTTCAATGGCATCTTTAAACCACTTTTGAGCCCTGTGAATATTTTCAGAAATTTTTGGTAAGTAGGTGAATTTTAGAGGAGCCCCGTATTGTTCCACCAATCCCATCAAGTCGATGTTGTGGAATGTTAGGTGATCGTCTTTAAGTTGAAATTCGTCTTGAGGAAATTCGTAAGTTTGACTTATAAGGTCAATGTACTTTGTATTCATTTATAATAGCTAAATATTGGTTTAAAGTTAGGTAAAAAAATATAGTTTTGAAAATCGATACCGACCTTAATTAAGAAAAAGAAATAAAAATACACATAAAACAAGTAGTAAGGATATATATTTAAGTTACACAAATGAAGCTTATTTAAACTTAAGAAAAAAGTGATAATTTGTTAAAAATATAATGCTTTTTTAAGATTTAAAGGTCCTGATTTGTTTAAATATAATTACTATCGCTTAGGTTTATCATTTTCCCATTGCCCTTCGAAGCTTATATTATTATTTATATCATATAAGACACCCGAACCGTTTTACCTTTCCATAAATTCAATGTTATCCATTTGACGACTATAAATTGCTTTGTAAGCTATCGTATTTTGAGCTAAATATGCTAAAAGACAAAACAGTTCCAAATATTAAAATAAAGACTCCGGATATCTCATAGTATGTTTTAAACCATTCCAAGATTGATGACCTCTTGTCTGGTAAGGTGACGATAATGCCCTCTAGGTAAATTTTTCTTATCTAGATTTGCATAAATCACGCGATCTAATTTTTCGATTTCGTAACCTAATTTTTTGAAAATCTTCTGTACAATATGAGCTCGTTGGCTTCTAAGTTCTAGGCCAACAATATTCTTTGGTCTATTGTCGACGTAAGCCGCTTCTTCAATTGTCACTTTAGAACCTTCGATAAAAGGACCGTCCTTAATTACTTCCAAGTCCGATTCTCTTAAGGGCTTTGTTAATTCAACTTGATAAATTTGTCGAACTCCGTTTTTATGACCAGAAAGTTTTTTAGCCAGCGTTCCGTCGTTTGTAAAAAGGATAAGTCCCATAGCACTGGTGTCTAATTTACCAACTGGTGCAAGTTTAGACTTAGAGGCATTTTGAACTAAATCTAAAGCGGTAAGCTTTCCTTTTTCGTAACTACCCGTTACATAAAAACTCTTAGGTTTATTAAGCAAAACGTATGCTTTAGGCTCTGGATTGATTCTACGTCCGTCGAACTTAACCTCATCCTCTAGCTTCACATGGTGTCCCATTTCTGTAACCACCCCACCATTTACCGTTACGTTACCAGATTTTATATAGATATCGGCATCACGACGAGAGCAAACTCCCGAGTTGGAAATATATTTATTAAGACGCATGCCTGCACTTGGATTCTTAACTTGCTTGTCTACTTTGGACTGCGCAACTTCTTTCTTACTGAATTTGGCCTTTGGAGAAGACTTTGGATTGGTTTTATTTTTTTTAGGATTTTTCATTTCAAATTTTTTGCAAAGGTACTGTTTTTTAGACTCTTGAGTATTTAGTATTATTTAAAAAAGTATCCAAAACTGAGTTGTAACAAAGTGTTATAAAGTTGACCTGTTTCCAAGTTACTTCCATTGTTGATATCAATAAAACTTCTTTCATATCTGAATCCAATAGTAAAGCCCCATTCCGTTTTATAATTGACCCCAATATTAGCTCTGTAGTCTATATCCTTAAACTGTTTTGAAATTTCCAAAATAGAAGATTCAGGCCCTACGATAGTTTTATATTGAGCATTGATGTGATAACTCATTCCAGGCCCCAATTCCAGTGCTAAGCTTCCGCTACGTAGTATTTAAATAAAATCGGCAAATTTAGATAATCTAATCTTAACGTATTATCAATTTGAGTTCCATTGAAGTTACCTCTATTTACACTGCCTTGTCTGGTATAGATCAACTCAGGTTGAATACTAATTTTTTTATTAAATTTATATTCCGCCTGCACACCCGCTAATATTGAAGCCCTGAGAGAGTTAAGTTCCTCAGCACCTTGAACTTCTGAAACAGAAACCCCAAATTTAAGCCCATAGGAGAACGGAACTAATTTGTCTTGAGCTTTCAAATGTGTCACCGAAAAAATAACTAATACGCATAAAAAGTAACGTTTTATAGTATTATTTAAGAAGCAAAAGTATATATATTCAAAATATTATTCTTCTTAAAATATCGAATAATACTGTTAGAGTAGTATCTAAGCCCATCATTTGCTGTAAAAACTCAAAAAGAATATCAATTTAAAAATTTACGGTTTTCCCGTAACATGTTTACGGTTGAACCGTAAAGCAAAGTCAAAAGTCTCTCGTATTTTTGGAATAGACAAATACCCTTGGTTATGAAAGCAATTGAAATTTTACAAAAAATGAATTCTGAAATCTTGACTCCTCTTTTAAGAGATGCAGGTTTTAATAACGAAGGTGATATATGGTGGAAATCTACTGAAGAATTTTCATTGGTTTTAACACTTCAAAACTATTGGTGGTCCACCGATGATAAGATTGATTTTAGGATTAACTTAGGTTTGATGATTCCACCTATTCATGAAAAATCTAAAAAAAGACCTGAAATTACAGAACTTGCGGTATGTGTCTCTCAGGACTGTTATTTGCCAGAAAGCATTCAATTTCATAAATTTAAAAACAGCATTGGGTATTGTATCAAAAACGGAGATAATGTAAAGGAATTTTTAGAATTGATACAACGCGACTTTGAAGACTTCATAATGCCTCAATTATTAAAGCAAGAGACGCTTGAAGATTGTGTTGACTTTTATAAAAATGTGCCATTCTGGAATCAAAGATTGAATAGATTTATAGAAGAACATAGATTCAAACTAATGAATAATCTAGCTGGTTAATCAAGTTTAGTATTGTAAATTGTGTTTTGGAACGATATTCGCTACATCTTTTAAATTCAAAACAACTTCGAAATGCAATATACTTTACCCAAGACTATAAGCTATAGCCTAGTCGCCCTCTCCATCTTAGTCATTAGTTCTTGTAATGATACCAATACCTCTGCTTACAAAGCAGAATCTTCTGGAAATCTCAATCAACTTTCGGTTATTATTACCAATGAAGATTGGCAAGACTCCATTGGAGAACAGATTAGAGAGATTTTTGCAGCAGATGTGGATGGCCTCCCTCAACAAGAACCAAAATATGCCTTACGCCAAATCCCTCCAACGGCTTTTAGTGATTTTGCAAGAAAAAATAGAACCTTCTTAAAGATTGAAAAATCTAAAAAAGCAGGACATCAATTTTTATTAGACTCTTTTGCAAAGCCTCAACTTGGTATAGCTATAACTGGTCCAAATCAACAAGCTATAATAGAAGAATTAAAGCAAAACAAAGACTCTTTCTTGAAGAAATTACATGATACGGAACTAAAAGAGAAAAGGAGACGTATGAGCAAAGCACCCAAAAAAGTGGATGTCTTGATAAAATCCTTGGGAGTTTCCATGTTATTCCCATCAGCTTATAGATATGCAAAACAGGAGGATAACTTTTTCTGGATGCGGAAGGACATCAAAAATGGCAGTATGGAGTTATTAGCTTATGAAGTTCCAAAATCTACAATTGAAAGAAATGGAGATGTTATTGCTAATGTGATTAAGATGAGGGATTCTGTTGGGGAAAATATACCCGGCCCCAATGAAGATACGCATATGATTACCGAAGAAGCCTATGCTCCTTATTTATTTGAAACTGAAATCGATGGAAAATTCGCTTATGAAATCAAAGGAACTTGGGAAGTAAAAGGCTTTTTTATGGCAGGTCCATTTTTAACTTATGCTATTCGAGATGACAAGAATGACAGATATGTGATCTTAGAAGGCTTTGTATTTAAGCCGTCCTCTTCAAAAAGAAATCAAATGTTCGAAATTGAAGCCATCTTAAGATCCGCGACCTTTATAAAGTAATTTAAAGAGCTAAACGTAAAGACTAAGGAGGCTATCTCAAAAATAATGACTAACCTCTTTCCCTTTTTTTTTCAACCTAGATTACTCAGTCTTTTTTCTCTTTTGTCTTTTCTCTACCTCTCCTCCCCAATCTTTGTTCTTTGTTCTTTGTTCTCTTTTGTCTTTTTTCTACCTCAACTACCCAGTCTTTTTTCTTTGCTCTCTTTTCCCTTTTCTCTACCTCTCCTCCCCAGTCTTTTTTCTTTGATCTCTTTTGTCTTTTTTCTATTCCACATTAAGGGTCTTTGTTCTCTCTCCTCTTTTGCCCTTTCTCTACTTTTGCCCTTTCTCTACCTCTCCTCCCCAATCTTTGTTCTCTTTTGTCTTTTTTCAAACCAGCTACTCAGTCTTTTTTCTCTATTCTCTTTTCTCTACCTCTACTCCCCAATCTTTGTTCTCTTTTGTCTATTTTCAAACCAGCTACCCAGTCTTTTTTCTTTGCTCTCTTTTGTCTTTTTTCAACCTCAACTACCCAGTCTTTTTTCTCTATTCTCCTTTCTCTTTTCTCTACACCTAATCAACAGTCTTTGTTCTCTTTTGTCTTTTCTCTATCCCACATCAACGGTCTTTTTTCTCCTTTCTCTTTTCTCTATCCCACATCAACAGTCTTTGTTCTCTTTTGTCTTTTTTCTCGTTTCTCTTTTCTCTAGCTCCCCTCCTACTGTTCAATAGATTAAAATTTAAGAGTGACGCCTGCTAAAAAATTAATGCCTGCTTGGGGATAATAACCTGCACCTTCAAAAGTCCCTGTTTGACCAGCATCGTTTTGAAAATTACCAAAGAAGAAATAACCATTTGATTCGTATTTAATATCAAAAATATTATTGACTAAGCCCGTAAACACTACCGACTTAAATAAGGGAGCATTTTCCCACTCGTAAACAATGTTCAAATCGTTGGTGAAAAAACTATCTAGCCGTGAGACTTCACTATCGATATTACCCATATACTGTTCTCCAACATATTTAGAAATTAAGCTTACTTGAAAGACCTCACTAGGGTGAAATATCAACTGATTAGCTCCTATAATTTCTGGAGAATAGGAAATATTGGTTTCACCAAGGTTTTGAATTTCACCACCTAAATTTGCTCTAAAATCGATGTTTTTATTCCGGCTCAAGGTCAAATTAGGCCTAAGAGAAAATAATCTCGACACTTTTATATCAGCATCAATTTCTAAGCCTAACCGGTAACTTTCGCCACTAGTCTCCCTTATAGGAGCACCCACATCATCCAACGCACCAGTCAAAACCATTTGGTCTTTGTAATACATATAGTATAAATTAGTATTGACCGAAGACTTTCCTAAATCGAGTCTCCAACCCAATTCAAAATCGTCAAGGATCTCTGGATTGGTGATACCGTTTTCAAAATCTCTACGTCTCGGTTCTCTTTGGGCTTTACCATAAGAAGCATAAAGTTGTTGATCTTCATTAACTTGAAAGGTAGCTCCTGCTTTTGGGTTGAAAAAGTTGAAATTTTCATCCACCAAAAGATTAACCTTATCCGATGTCAAACCCCTGGTCGTATAGTTTACAAACCTTCCTTGTAGATCTCCAAAGAAACTCAATTGATCATCCAGCCTCCATGTGGCCTTTGTAAAGACTGTAAATTCTTGCTTGGTTCCAGTCCCGAAATAATAATTGTCTCGGATTTCTGAATTCCCAGCGAACCTAGACCAAATCACTTCCCCAAAATGATCATTGGTATAATGGCTATAAAATAATCCAGATGTAAAATCAAGTTGGTTATCTGTATAATTTATCGTGCCGTTTACCACATAATAATCGTTATCCAACCAACGTCTGCGAATCAAATCTGAATTTTCTATGGTTTCCCCACCTATTTGAACTGGTCCAATCTCATGAAAAGCTAAATCTGCATTTTCCTCGTACTGTTCAAAATAACCACGACCATAGGTATAGTTTAAACTAAGGTTACTGGTCCAATTTTTATTTAATTTTTGATTCCAGTGCAATTGGTAGTGGTCTTGTTTATAATTATCCACTTCGTTATCGTAAAACTGCCTATCTCCATTTTCATCAGTATACATTCCAGAAGGATTGAAGGTTCTATCGGTATCCAAGGTTTCTCTGTCTATACCATACCAAGCTTGGTAAGTAATATTATTACCTCCAAAGGCAAGAGCCTTGATATAGGTCCCTCCATCTTGGAAAGTCCCCTGCAAGAAGTAAGACTTTAGATCGGAGGAAGCTCTATCTACATAACCATCTGATTTAATTTGAGACAAACGGCCAGAGAATGTAAACTTGTCTTCCAAAAGTCCCGTTCCAAACTCGATCGTATGTCTTCTGGTATTAAACGATCCAATAGAATTGCTAATCTCTGCACTTGCTTCGTCATCCTTTGCTTCCGTAAGGATATTAAGACTGGCCCCAAAAGCTCCAGAACCGTTGGTGGAAGTTCCTACACCTCTCTGCAATTGAATATTTTCTGTAGAGGAAGCAAAATCTGGTAAGTTGACCCAAAAGGAACCTTGACTTTCCTGGTCGTTAAAAGGAATCCCGTTTAAGGTCACATTTACCCTAGACGCATCACTTCCCCTCACTCTTATAGACGTATAGCCTATACCATTACCTGCATCGGTAGTGGAAACTACAGAAGGAAGCACATTAAGTAAGACCGGGATATCCTGCCCTAGATTTCTGCTCTCAATATCTTTTTTAGTAAAATTGGAGTGAGTGATGGGCGAGTCTGCGTCTACTCTAAAGGCTTGTACTAAAACCTCATCAAGAGATTCCTCGGCTTTGGCCATATCCACATCCAAGGTTTGGTTAGACATCAACTTCAGCCTAACTTCTCGGCGATTTCCATTGGCAAATACTAAGGTGTAGTTGCCTTTTTCTAAACTTAGTTGGTAATCACCATTCTCATCGGTAACGGTGCCGTAGTTTGTAGATTTAGCATACACACTTACATCTTTTAGCGGTTTGCCGTTTTCAGTAACTTGTCCTTCTACAGTAAAGTTTTGTGAGAAGGATTGCCAACCCCAAAGGATCGAACATAGTAGAAATAATTTGGTTTTCATTCGTAAAATGATTTACGAATAAAAGGGGCAATTATTCAAAATTGGACATTAAAAAACCTGATAACCATTCTGGCATCAGGAGTACTAAGCAATGTATGACAATTCTAGTTGTCATTTTCCCTTGGCAACATTACTTGCCCAGGTTCATTGGGTATAATCTCAGTCTTGCTATTGCAAAACACCCCTTTGAGACGTCGTGCAAACTTATAGAAATGATTTGGAATTGACTTCAAAAAATAATACTTAATTTAAAGATTAAATTTCGAATTTAAGATTTAAATTAGTGCAAGTGAAGACTAGCTTTTAAAATTATTACTCAGTTTTCAAATAAAAACTTACCTGTTTCAGGCATTTAGGAATGGGCAGTAAAACAATGAACTCAAATAATTTTAGATTGTTTTTCTGTATTTCTGAGAATAAGTAGAATATTTTTTGTGACTGTATTTACTATACATTTTTAAACTTAAAGCCATGCAAAACAACAAACGCGCAGAAAAATTCAGACAGATCGTAAAAAATAAATACTTGATTTACAATAGTTTATTTTTGAATTTGCCTAACGAAGACTTGTCATATACAGGTATTTTCATTCCACTTTTACATAAGCTTAGTAAAGAAGGTTACCAAAAAGATGCGGAACCGAAGGAAGTCATTGAAGATTTTTTAGCAAATCATACAGAACTAAAAACCGACAAGGAAAAATTTGACTTATTATTCAGAATGATCCAATACATCGAACGTCAAGTTGTTTTGTTTGATAGCATTGAAGATGCCGCTTTTTCTAGTTTCAAAAAACAAAAACTTGAAGACGTTTTACAACCTCGAAACGAGAATTATAAAGATTTGGTTCAACACTTGAAACGCTTTAGTGCACGGGTAGTTTTTACCGCCCATCCAACCCAGTTTTACCCTAATAATGTGCAAGGAATTATGCACGAGCTTCGCAATGCTATTCAGGATGATAGCATTACGAAAATCGATAATACACTCCAGCAATTGGCTTTTACGCCATTTATTAATAGAGAGAAACCAACTCCTTTTGAAGAAGCACAAAGCATCATTTTTTACTTGAGATACGTGTATTACGAAACTCTAGGCAAAATTTATCATCAAGTTGGAAAAACAGCCAATTTACCACCAGACTTTAATCCCAATTTGTTAGAGTTAGGATTTTGGCCAGGCGGCGACCGAGATGGCAATCCTTTTGTAAACAAAGAAACCACCTACGAAGTTGCTACTCAGCTGCGCATTACCATCATGAAATGCTACTACAATCATCTAAAGGTTTTGATGCGTAAACTTACTTTCCGAAAAGTTAATGAGCCGCTTAATAAACTTAAGGCTAAACTATACAAACAAATTTTCAAGAAAAAAACCAGTTTAACTTCACAGGAAATCTTGAACATAATGTACGAGGTTAGGAAGCTTGTGGAAGAAAACTACAGATCTCTTAATATAGATTTGATAGACGATTTTATTGGTAGGGTTCATCTCTTTGGAAATCATTTTGCGACCTTAGATATTCGACAAGACAGCAGTGTTCATAATCAAGTTATAAGAGACATATTCGATAAAGAGTTCCACGTTAATTATGATGAGTTAACTTCAGAAGAAAAGATAACCTATTTAACTCAAAACTCTTTAGCAATAAATCCAGACGATTATTCCGATGATTTGGTGGTCGATACGCTAAGGAACGTATATCAAATTCAAGAAATTCAAGAATTAAACGGTCAGCGTGGTTTGCATCGCTACATTATTTCCAATTCAGAAAGCATTTTTGATGTTCTTCATGTGTTTGCAATTTTTAAGTATTGTGGTTATAAAGAAGATGAAATCTGTATCGATATTGTTCCCTTATTTGAAACCATGCAAGGAATGGACAATTCTGAATCTGTGATGACTGCGCTTTACGAAAATGAAACCTATAAAAACCACTTGCTAAAAAGAAATCAAGAACAACACATTATGCTAGGCTTTTCTGACGGCACAAAAGATGGTGGATATTTGAAAGCCAATTGGGAAATTTACAGAACCAAAGAACGCTTAACCCGCTTGTCTAGAGAAAAGGCTTACCGAGTTGTGTTTTTTGATGGCCGCGGTGGCCCACCAGCTCGTGGAGGTGGAAAAACGCATCAATTTTACGCCGCACAAGGAAATGAAATTGCAAATGAAAAAATACAATTGACCATCCAAGGACAAACCATTACCAGTCTTTTTGGAACCCAAGAGCAAGCCACTTACAATTTTGAACAGTTGCTTTTGGCAGGTGTAAAATCTAAACACCGCAACAGATGGAAGCCGAATCACAAAGAATTAATCACCCAATTAGCCGATAAAAGCTACCAAAAATATATCAGTTTAAAAGAGCACGAGTTGTTTATTCCTTACTTGGAAGAGATGACAACGCTTAAGTATTATGGAGCAACAAATATTGGCAGTAGACCAACCAAGCGAAACCAAGATGCTAAACTTCAATTGAAAGATTTAAGAGCCATTCCGTTTGTTGGTTCTTGGAGTTTGGCTAGACAAAATGTTCCTGGCTACTACGGTTTAGGAACTGCGCTAAATGCATTTGCAGACCAATTCCATGTCGTTGAAGATTTGTATGAAAACTCTGCGTTTTTTAGATCTTTAATACTGAACAGTATTATGTCCATGAAAAAATCTTATTTCCCATTGACTTCCTACATGAAGAATGACAAGAAATATGGTGAATTCTGGAAAGAGTTACGTAAAGAATATGAGCTTACGAAAAAACTAGTGCTTCAACTTACAAAACAAAAAGAGCTGATGGAAAATGAAGAACTAGCCCGAAAATCCATTAGTATGCGAGAGAATATCATACTGCCATTACTCAGTATTCAGCAATATGCTTTACAAAAGATTCAAGAAAATGATCCAAATAAAACCACTTACGAAAAAATGGTAATCAGAGCTTTATTTGGAAACATCAACGCAAGCCGAAATTCAGCTTAAGTTAAAGTTCTGGCTTTTGGCGATTGGCTTTCTTTTCTGAATGTTTTTTCTTTTTCTGAAGGCGTTTAAGTTTAGCAGATCGTGAAGGCTTTGTTTTAATACGCTTTTTCTTCTTATGAAGAGCTTTCTTTACTAAATCCTCAAAATTTGAAATTGCTATTTTCTTATTTTGATGTTGGCTTCGGGTTTTAGAAACGTTGAATTTGAGGATTCCTTCAGAATTGATTTTAGAAGTAAGGCGTTGTTGCAACTGTTCTTTTTGTGATACTGAAAAGACTCCAGACTTCTGAAGATCCCAAATCAAGATCACCTTGGTTTCTGTCTTGTTGACATGTTGACCTCCAGGCCCACCACTTAAAGCAAATTGAAATTCTAACTCTCTTAGCAGTGCCTCTTTGTTATACATTTTTTTCGGGTTGGTGTCCAGGTTTAAGCAAATCTAAAACTGTTTTTACAGGATTAAAGGTATGAGTAGGAACTTCTACAAATACAGTATTCCAGAAAGCCATACCACCATTCCATAAGCCTGGTAATTCCAATCCTTTTATGGACTCGCCGCCCACAAATTTATTTGCAACAAAGCCTTTATTTGTATCGACGAAATCTTGCAAATTAAAGGTTTTACCTTCATAATTTTTCAAACTACAAACAATATCCACAGGGTTAAAATGAGTAGAGGCCTCCATTTTTTCTTTTTGGTCAGGTTGAGATAAATCTATTTGCGATTTTTCTACAATTTGGAGAGAAACACTGTTATCTTCATTTTTTATCCAAAACGGCCCACCTCCTGGTGCTCCCTCATTAATCACCATTCCACAAACTCGTATAGGCCTGTTGAGATAATAAAAAACGTCTTCTTTAGTTTGGAGCTCAACATGAATATTCAAGTGATCTCTTAAGAATGCTTTTGCTTCTTTCACTATAGCTTGAGCACAGGCTTCTTTTTCTAAGGCTCTCAAATAGCCAAAAGCTTTGTTCTGAAGTTGAATGAGTTTTCCGGCAAGGATAGATTTGTATTTATGTGTAGGTTTGCTTTTTTCGTCCTTAGAGTCTTGATGAGCAACATTATCTATATTTTTGATAAACACCAGATCTCCTTCCAATGCATTCAAATTCTGGATTAAAGCTCCATGCCCTGCAGGTCTAAATAAAATATGGCCCTCATCATCTCTTCTGTAAAGATCCCCGTTGGTATCTAAACAAACAGTATCTGTAGAAGGATTTTGGAAAGAAAACTCTACGTTAAAGTTAACTCCCGTTGCTTCTTCTATTTTAGGCTTGACCTCCTTGAGTTTTTGTTGAAACTTATCCAAATGGTCTTTAGAAATAGTAAAATGCACTTTTGCTTTTTTATCCTTCACAACATACCTAGCCGCTTCAAAGAGATGCTCCTGAAAAGCGGTTAGTTTTTCTTCAGCATATTTATGAAATGGAATAAGACCTTTTGGCAAGTCTCCCATCTGAAAACCTTCAGAAGCCAGCATTTTTTTTGTAAACTTCAAAGCTCTATCCCCTTGGGATAGGGTATCAAAATCAACACCTTCTCCATTTAAGGCAAATTTTAAGTCCTCATAAAATGGAAGATGTTCGATAGCATCAAAGAAACTGACTAAATCTTTGTAATCGTCTTGGTGAAGAAAAGTTTCAAAGTCTATCTGTGAGGCTGGATATTCCTCCATGAACTGATGTAGCGATCTGAACATCCTTGATGCAGCTCCACTAGCGGGCACAAATTTGATAGCCTCTACCTTAGAATTTTGGTAAATTTCAATCAAAGCCTCTTCTTCTTCAGGTGTGAAAGTGATGATACCATCATTAAGAGTCGCCGGCTTTACGACTTCTAAATTGGGAAACCCCCTCTTTAAATAGTCAATGTCTTTTTCTATCTTTTCTATAGAAAGATGGTGGTTTTCGATGTGAAGAAGGTCTTTAGGATGAAACTTCATAAATAAATAATTAAAGCGTTTTAATAATAGATGCGGCTTGGTATAAACGTTGCTTCAAATCTCCTTTTAAAATAGTATAAGGTAGATTTCTTTGAATCAACTCTTGTTCAAATATAGTAAACATAGACTTTCTCTGGTTAGGTTTATCGCGTAAATCATCTTCTACCCAGGGAGTGTCTATATAAGTTAAGAAGTAATGAGCATAATGACACTCTTCTGCACATTGCTCTAAAATCTTATCCTGAAAGTTTTTGTAGTAGGCTTTGGCATAGACTAAAGTTTGCAAAACATTGGTATCGCAGAACACGTATTGCTTTGCATTTTGAGATTTAAAATTTTCAGATTCTAGTTGCCCTTTAGCAATAGGAATGAGGTCCTCAGGTTCACAAATCTCTGCAGAAGTATTGTATTTGTCTTGTAAATAATCCCTTGCAAATTCTGGCACCCACTCCGTATTATACTTCAGGGCTAGAGCTCTAGCAAGCGACGTTTTGCCTGTAGATTCTGGTCCATAAAGGACTATTTTAATAAGCTCGTCTTCGGCTTGTCTAAGTTCTTTCTCCATGCTATAAATCCATAAACGGCAATAATAGTAAAAAGTATATATTGAAAGGACGTAAAAGTAAGACCTTTGTAATAATATAATGGAATTGAGATAAGATCTCCTATTATCCAATAGATCCAATTCTCCAATCTTTTTTTGGCCATTAACCACATTCCTACAAAAAATATTCCTGTGGTGATTACATCCACATAGGTTACCCAACCGTCCCATTTATCGAATACTTCATAAACGATACAGACGAAAACAGCAGTTGCTAAAAATATAAAAATAGATTGCTGGTTTTCTTTTCGTGTTGCCTTTTTAATAGGAATGAAATGAGAATCATCTACCTTTTGAGTCCATACATGCCAGCCATAAATACTCATAAGGAAGTAGTAGGCGTTTATCATCATATCACCGAGTAAATTATACTCATAAAGAATGTACACAAAGATAAGTGTACTTACAATACCGGTGGGAAATACGAGGATGTTATCCTTTTTTGAAAACAAAACACTTAGAAGCCCAAAAATAATAGCGATAATTTCAAGGACCAAAAAGTACGTTGGCGTGTCTTGGTATTCTGAAAATAACCAATCTAATAATAGATCCACATTCAAATTTTTAAACTATAAAACCACAAACTTAAGGCTATTATTAAAATAAGGATGAGAAGCCATACATTCAATTTAAATCAGAAATGAGGCGTGTAGTCACTTCTATCAGACTTAACTAGTTTCATAAATAACAAGCCTCGATCCATGGCTTCAAAAGCAGTTTTTACCTCCTTCTGAAGAACGTCCATCACCCGATCATACTCTCCATAAACTTGAGTACTCAGCGGATTCTCGATCACAGTTAAATCTGAAGCTCGCAAAGCTTTTATTAAGTCTATAATGATAGGTTCAAAATCATCTTGGATGGGCGTAAGGGTTAATTCTACAGATATTTTCATAGCTCCTTTTTAATGCGCAAGTTTACTACTATTTAAAATAAAAAAGGTCAACATCGCTGTTGACCTCTAAAATACGTTATCAGATTTTAGTTTAATCTGCTAGAATACTTCTGGAAATTACGATTTTTTGTATTTCTGAAGTGCCTTCATAAATCTGTGTGATTTTGGCATCTCTCATCATACGCTCAACGTGGTATTGTTTTACATACCCATTTCCTCCGAGGACTTAAACGGCTTCTATAGTAACATCCATTGCACTTGCGAAGCCTAAAGTTTTTCCATAGCGGCAGAAAGAGCCTAGTTTTCTAGATTCTTTGCAGATTACTTATTTTTTGATAATTTTCCTAACTGATTTCTTGCCTTGAACAGAAGATAGCTCTACAAAATAAACCCCTTTCGACAGTACGGAGATGTTATATGATGGCTGTGGTTTAATATCATCAAACCCCAACACCATTTGCCCTAACTGATTATACATTTTAATTTGTTTTATATCTACATCACTTTCAATAGAAAACTCATTTTGAGCTGGATTAGGGTAAAGTTTTACCGTTCCAAAACCATCCACATCTTGAATTGACAAAGTTTCTGAATAGTAAACGGCCTTGTCATCATTGGTATTGGTAATGGTAAGTTTTTTAAGAGTGGAGGACTCTTCGGTGATGTTGTATTCAAAAATTTGAGTTTCATTCCCAGATTCTAGCCAATAGAATTCATCTATATAATACACATAAAAATTAGAGTTTTCCTCTTGATTGCATTCTGGAAAAGATGGCGAAGCATCACTATTTGAAAATGATGAGTTATTGTTGTTAAAATCTATTGAACCTAAAAAGGCAAAGCATGCCGACGGTGCTGGGTATGTATTGATAAAATCGGTATCAAAATCAAGAATGACCTGGTTGATTTCATCATTACTGGGAGTTAAGTATTCAACTTCATCAATAACCACCTTTTTGAGATACCAAGTATTGTCTAGAAGTTCTTGTGTCTGAGCTTGACTTTGAAATGAGTAAATTATCAAACTAACTATAATAAGAGTAAAGGTTTTCATAGGTGTTAGTTTTTAATAAGATTTTTAGATTCTATAATATTACCATCGGAAACTAAAGTAATAGAGTAAGTACCTGCTTGATGAGCAGTATCTTGAAACCTTAGGTTTAAAGAGCCATCAACATTTAAGGATTTGCTTTGAGAGGATAAAGTATTAAGTGTTTTTTCAACAATATAATATTCTTTGTACTGCTGTGAAAAAGAATTAGCACTAACTAAGAAAACTAGAATTAATAATAAATTTTTTTTTGGTGGGGGGTAATAGATTTTTCATAATAATTTTTATTAAAGTTAACTAAAAGCTAAATAGTATTAAAATATTTAACATTTAATTCATTTATTTGATAATTTAAAAATTTTTTTCTTTAATGTAATGGCTAAACTTTAAAGAATCTCGATAATGAAGATCGGGAAATTAAACACTCAATAAAAAATTAAAACATAAGAAGTCTAGCTGTTGGTTTGAATTATTGAATTCAGGAATAAAATTTCAATTACAAGGCCAACATTAAAGCATAAAAAAGAGCTGTTTCCCATACAAGTGAAACAGCTCTTTACTATATAAAACCAACTCCCTAATCTGCCAGAACACTTCTGGAGATCACTATTTTTTGTATTTCTGAAGTGCCTTCATAAATCTGTGTGATTTTGGCATCTCTCATCATACGCTCAACGTGGTATTCTCTTACATATCCATTTCCACCGTGGACTTGAACGGCTTCTATAGTAACATCCATTGCCACTTGCGAAGCGTAAAGTTTTGCCATAGCGCCAGAAAGGTCGTAGTTAAGACCATTGTCCTTATCCCAAGCTGCTTTCATCACCATGTGGCGTGCTGCTTCAATACTAGTATGCATATCTGCAAGTTTGAAAGCGATAGCCTGATGATTCATAATTTCAGTTCCAAATGCTTTTCTTATTTTAGAATAGCTTTTAGCTAGTTCGTAAGCTCCAGCAGCAATACCAAGAGCTTGAGCTGCAATACCAATTCTTCCACCAGCTAGGGTTTTCATAGCGAATTTGAAACCAAATCCATCTTCTCCTATTCTATTTTCTTTAGGCACTTTCACATCGTTGAAAGTCAGAGAGTGCGTATCGCTTCCACGAATACCCATTTTCCGCTCTTTAGGTCCAACGACAAAGCCTTCCATGTTTTTCTCCATTATGAAAGCATTAATACCTTTGTGTTTTTTGTCTTTATCGGTATGAGCAATCACAAGGTAAACGTCTGCAGAGTTACCATTAGTGATCCAGTTTTTAGTTCCGTTGATCACATAGTGGTCCCCCATATCGATGGCTGTAGTTTTTTGAGAGGTTGCATCACTGCCCGCTTCTGGCTCACTTAAACAAAAAGCACCAATTTTCTCACCAGTAGTCAATTTAGAAAGGTATTTTTTCTTTTGTTCTTCTGTACCATATGTGTCTAAACCCCAACATACCAAAGAATTATTCACTGAAACGACAACCGATGCAGAAGCATCTACTTTGGAAAGTTCTTCCATCGCTAAGACATAAGAAACGGTATCCATTCCTCCTCCACCATAATCTGGTGAGGCCATCATGCCCATAAATCCAAGCTCACCAAGTTTTTTAATTTGATCCGTTGGAAATTCTTCATTTTCGTCACGTTCTATAACTCCCGGCTTCAATTCATTATTAGCAAAATCTCGCGCTGCCTGGCGAATCATCTCATGTTCTTCTGATAATTTAAAATCCATATAGTAACTGTTTCAGTTTTATTAAAAATTTGTTGCAAATATAGGATTTACCTACATATTTTTCAATGTAACCAATCAAAATTTAAGATTTGTGTAAAAGTTGTAAGCTTTGATATCCCTTTCAAGTTTCTACCTGAAACTCAGTTTCTTTGTCTGCTTTATTCTAATTTTGATGTTAATTCTAGAAGTATGAAAAGCTATTCTGTTATCGGAGTAATGTCTGGCACATCTCTCGATGGTGTGGATCTTGCACATTGTCAATTCTCTTTCGATACCAATAAGTGGACTTTTGAAATTAAGGCGGCTATCACCTATCCTTATTCTTCAGCATGGGAAAACAAGTTGCAAACGGCCCACCAGCAATCTATGGAGAGTCTAAACTTGTTGGATGAAGAATACACCATCCTACTCGCAGATTACATCGGTCGATTCTTAAGAGAACACCCGTTACCTCCTATCGATTTTATAGCTTCTCACGGACATACTGTTTTACACCAACCTGAACGCCAGCTCACCTATCAAATCGGAAATTTACCTAAACTAGCGAAGCTAACGGGTCACAAAGTTATTTGCGATTTTAGAGTTGAAGATGTGGCTTTAGGAGGCCAAGGAGCTCCATTAGTTCCTTTAGGCGATCGACTGTTATTCGGAGATTACGAGGCCTGTATCAACCTAGGAGGCTTTGCAAATATTTCTTTTGAAAGAGACGACAAGCGCATTGCTTACGACATCTGCCCTGTGAATAAAGTCTTGAATCCTTATGCCAATACCTTAGGGGTGGAATTTGACGATAGAGGACAAATCGCCAAAGCTTCAAGTCCTAATGAAGAGCTTCTTTTAAAACTCGATTCGCTCAAGTATTACTCCGAGACAGCCCCAAAATCTTTAGGCATCGAATGGTTGGAAGCCTATTTTTTTCCGCTTTTAGAATTATCGGGATTATCTTCAGAAGAAATTATGGCCACCTGCACACATCACTTTGCCAAACAGATTGAAAACTCCATACACAAGAGCTCTCGATTGCTTTTTACGGGCGGTGGTGCTTTAAATTCTTATCTATTAGAACTCATCGCTTCGCAAACTCAAGCCCAGTTAATTCTCCCAGAAGCTAAAGTTATTCATTATAAAGAAGCTCTCATTTTTGGCTTACTGGGAGTCTTAAGAGAGCGTGAGGAAACCAATGTGTTAGCCTCGGTAACAGGTGCTTCGCAGGACCATTCTGCAGGATTTATCTATTTGCCTTAATATAGAATTTGGAATTTTTGAACCTTTCTCTAAACAGAGCTTTTACGAATCTCTATATTTGTCCCCAAAGAATTAATATTTGAATTGTTTCCTATGAAAGAATTACTGACTAAATATGAAGATAAAGCTCCAGAAATTGTTTTCCACTGGAGAGATTCAGAAACTGAAGCTGAAGGCTGGACGGTAATTAACTCTTTAAGAGGTGGCGCCGCTGGGGGAGGAACACGGATGCGTGAAGGCTTAAATGAAAATGAAGTCTTATCTCTGGCTAAAACCATGGAAATAAAATTTACGGTTTCAGGCCCAGACATTGGTGGAGCCAAATCGGGAATTAATTTTGATCCTAAAGATCCCAGAAAACAGGGCGTTTTAGAACGCTGGTACAAAGCAGTTTCACCATTATTAAAAAGCTATTACGGCACAGGTGGTGACTTGAATGTCGATGAAATTCACGAAGTGATTCCTATCACGGAGAGCTGTGGCGTTTGGCATCCACAGGAAGGTGTTTTTAATGGACACTTCCACCCTACCGAAGCCGATAAAATTAATAGGATTGGACAATTACGCCATGGGGTGATTAAGGTGATCGAAAATACCGATTATAGCCCAGATGTATCCCGTAAATATACCATCGCAGATATGTGTACCGGTTTTGGAGTTGCGGAGTCGGTGAAGCATTATTACGATATTTATGGAGGGGATGTGAAAGGGAAAACAGCCATTATCCAAGGCTTTGGTAATGTAGGTTCGGCTGCTGCTTTTTATCTGTCCAAAATGGGAGCTAAAATCATTGGGATTCTAGATAGAGATGGAGGCCTTATTAACAAAGATGGATATAGTTATGAGGAGATCAAAGATTTGTTTCTAGCAAAGAAAGGAAATACGTTACAGAGTAAAGATCTTATTCCTTTTGAAGAAGCTAACAAAGCTTTTTGGTCGCTTGGCGCCGATATTTTTGCCCCTTGTGCTGCTTCTCGATTGGTCCAAAAAGACCAAATCGATAGCTTGGTAGAGCATGGCTTGGAAGTTATTTCATGTGGAGCAAATGTGCCGTTCGCCGATAAAGAAATCTTCTTTGGCCCTATTATGGAATACGCCGACCAGAAAGCGAGTGTTATTCCAGATTTTATCGCCAATTGTGGAATGGCTCGTGTCTTTGCTTACTTTATGGAACGCAAGGTATTAATGACAGACGAAGCTATTTTTAATGATATTTCTATCACACTCAAAAATGCTATTCAACGCACTTTTGAACAAAATAATGACAAAAAATACATCAGTAGTCACGCTTTTGAAATTGCTTTAAAACAATTGATTTAAGCTTATAAATAGTTCTTGAGTGATGAAATTTATTGTTTACTTTAGCGTTATCTATATCATTAACAACCTATAACCCATGCTTATAACATTTGCTCAACAAACCCCTGACGTTGCAGAGGAACTTGTGGAAGAAAAAACCTTATCCATCATCGATTTAATCTTTAGTGGAGGTCCTGGAGGAACTATTATTATATTGATTTTGGCAGTTCTTCTGTTTTTTGCCATTTACATTTATTTTGAACGCATTTTTGCCATCAACGCAGCTTCGAAGACCGATAAGAATTTTATGAATCAAATAAAAGATAGCGTGACTTCTGGCAATATCGAATCTGCCAAAATGCGCTGTGCCCAAGAAAATTCTCCAGTTGCTAGACTTACCGAAAAAGGCATTTCTAGGATAGGATCTCCGTTGGAAGACATCAATACGGCAATTGAAAATGCAGGCCGTCTGGAAGTTTATAAGCTAGAGAAAAACGTAAGTGTACTCGCGACAATAGCAGGAGCAGCACCCATGATTGGTTTTTTAGGAACCGTGATTGGAATGGTTTTAGCGTTTCATGAATTGGCGACCAGCAGCGGACAAGCGCAGATGGGTTCTCTTGCCGAGGGGATCTATACCGCAATGTTGACGACTGTCGCAGGTCTTATCGTAGGGATTATCGCCTATATCGCCTATAATCACGTGGTGGTAAGAACCGATAAAGTTGTACACCAAATGGAAGCTACTGCAGTTGATTTCTTAGATTTATTGAACGAACCTAGTTAATTATGAATTTACGAGGTAGAAATAAAGTGAGTGCCACCTTTAGCATGTCGTCTATGACGGACATTGTTTTCTTGCTACTCATCTTTTTTATGTTAACGTCTCCGGTTATTACTCCAGAGGCTCTAGACTTGATTTTACCAAAGGCTAAAGGTAAAACTACGTCTCAACAAAATGTAGCGGTAAGCATCACAAAAGAGTTGGACTTCTACATCAATGATGAGAAAATAAATTCCAACAAAATAGAGAATGCCCTAAAGTCAAAATTGAATGGCATTGAAGAGCCTACGATTATTTTGAGAGCTGAAGAAGGCGTTCCTATAGAAAAAGCAGTCCTCATTATGGACATTGCTAATAGAAATCGCTTTAAAATAGTTTTGGCAGTTAAACCCAATTAAGCTTTGAGCATATTCAAAACGAAACACGAGAAAAAATCATTCCTTATCACTACAGGACTCTATCTCCTGTTTATTTTATTGATGTTTTTCTTTGGTTTACAATATCTTGACCCACCAGAGGAACGTGGGATTGCCGTGAATTTTGGAACAACCGATTTTGGCTCAGGAGAAGTTCAGCCGACTGAACCTATCAAGACCTCCCCTCAAAAAACGAGTACTCCACCTCCCCAGGAGGTTGAAGAAACCAGCACTACAGAAGACATCAAAGAAGAAGTCGTCACTCAAGAAACTGAAGAAGCCCCCGTCATTGAGAAAAGTGAAAAAGTGGTGAAGGAGACTGAAAAGCAACCCGAGAAACCCAAAGAAAAGGTACAGCAGAAGGTTGAAAAAACTCAACCTGAACCTACTCCAGAACCCGAGCCTGAACCCGTTCCTGAACAGAAGCCAGAGAAATCTGTTACAGATGCTATGGAAAGCCTTTTGAATGGCCCTAAAAACGATGGTAAGGCTGAAGGTGGTGAAGGAGATGATAACCAAGTTGGGGACAAGGGAGATCCTGACGGAGACCCTAATGCCAACAATTATTATGGAACAGGCAAAGGTCTCGACGGAGATGGCAATTACCGCCTTGGAGGTCGAAAGGCCCTAAACAAGCGAAAGTTTGTGCAGGAATGCGACGAATCTGGGGAGGTGGTCGTAAGAATTGAAGTCAACCGAAATGGCGATGTTGTGAAAGCAACAGCTGGTGTAAAAGGAACCACCAATAGCACTTCTTGTCTTTTGGATCCTGCAAAACGAGCAGCTTTAGCTACCAAATTTAATAGCGACGCCAAAGCCCCTACCACCCAAATTGGTTTTATAACTTACGTCTTTAAATTATCTGAATAGATATGAATTACTCGGAAACGCTAACGTGGATGTTTGAGAAACTTCCGATGTATCAGCGATTAGGAAAAGCAGCCTTCAAAAAAGATTTGACCAACACCCTAGAGTTATCCAAAGAACTGGGGTTTCCAGAACAACAGTTTAAAAGTATACACGTAGGCGGTACCAATGGAAAGGGTTCTGTAAGCCATATGCTTGCCTCTATTTTACAAACTTCTGGCTATAAAGTAGGCTTATACACCTCTCCGCATCTTAAAGATTTTCGGGAACGCATCAAGATTAATGGCCAAGAAATCCCTGAGCAAGATGTCGTTGATTTTATAGGTCATTACCAGACATTTCTAGAAACTCAGCAGCTTTCCTTTTTCGAAATGACGGTAGGCATGGCCTTCGATTATTTTGCAAAACAACAGGTCGATATCGCCATTATTGAAGTAGGCTTAGGGGGTCGACTGGACTCTACCAATATCATTACTCCTCTCCTCTCGGTCATCACCAATATAGGACTAGACCACATGGCTTTTTTAGGAGATACTTTAGAAAAAATAGCCGGTGAAAAAGCGGGTATTATTAAGCAGAACATTCCTGTTGTTATTGGTGAAACGGTTCCAGAAACTCAGTCCGTTTTTCTAAACAAAGCAAAAGCAGAAACTGCTCCTATATATTTTGCAAGAGACCTAGAGGCTTTACTTCCTGACTGCGATTTAAAAGGAAGCTACCAAAAAAACAATATCAGAACTGCTTTGCAAGCCATAGCGGTCTTGAATAAGATCGAGGGGTGGGCTATCAAAAAAGCAGAAATTGAAAACGGCTTGGCAAACGTCAAATTGAACACGCGCTTCCAAGGGCGATGGGAAATCTTAGGTAAACAACCAAAGATTATTGCCGACACGGGACATAATGAGGAAGGACTGCGTTTGGTCATAAAACAGCTTTTACAGGAATCCTACCAACAACTCCACATCGTCTTAGGCGTTGTAAACGACAAGGATCTGGATAAAATTTTGCCCTTATTTCCAAAGCAAGCCCTCTATTACTTTTGTAAGCCAGAGGTCCCTAGAGGAATGGATGCTGAGTATTTACAGAAAAAAGCTGAGGATTTCTTTTTGAATGGTGATGTGTTTACCAGTGTGGGAGACGCCTTTAAAACCGCTAAAATTGCTGCTAAAGCTAGTGATGTTATATTTATAGGAGGAAGTACGTTTACGGTTGCAGAAATTTTATAAAAATTGAAATTTTAGTTTGTGAAATCAAAATAAGGTTTATATTTGCAATCCCAATTTGGGGCGATTAGCTCAGCTGGTTCAGAGCACCTCGTTTACACCGAGGGGGTCGGGGGTTCGAACCCCTCATCGCCCACTAACCCTAGCTAATGTTAGGGTTTTTTATTTTTAAGTCGGGTCATTAACTCAGTTGGTTCAGAGTGTTACCTTGACAGGGTAGAAGTCACTGGTTCGAATCCAGTATGACCCACATCAAGCAGAAATCCAATGTGAAAGCATTGGATTTTTTATTTGGCATAAACCCAAGCTTGCTTGAAGGTTTATGCCAAATAAAAAAGACAGAAAGATGCGATAGCAGTTTTGGATTTCTATTTGCAGAAGCGGGCTTCTACTCTGGATCAATGCTGGTTATACCAAATTAGACCTATAATGTCGCAATAAATCGCTTCTTTTTCGCCTGCTTTTCATCAAAAATAATTACCGTAGCTAAGGCTATGCTAATTATTTTTGATTTCAATCAACCAAAAAATAATTCAATTTATTCATGCGGCATTATAAATATAATTTGGTATTAATCCATTTTAAAATTGCTTAAAGCTTTACTTTTGATTAGGGAAACAAAAAAAATGCGATAGCAGTTTTTGGATTTCTATTTGCAGAAGCGGGCTTCTACTCTGGATCAACGCTAGTTAATCCATTTTAAAATTGCTTAAAGCTTTACTTTTGATTAGGGAAACAAAAAAAATGTAATAGGAGTTGTTGGATGTCTATTTGCAGAAGTGGTTTTCAATTCTTTATCAACGCTAGTTAATCCGTTTTAAACTTGCTTAAAAATTACTGAAACTAAAAAAAGACAGAAGGATGCGATAGCAGTTTTTGGATGTCTATTTGCAGAAGCGGGCTTCAACTCTGGATCAACGCTAGTTAATCCATTTTAAACTTATTTAAGAATTAACTGAAACTAAAAAAGACAGAAAGATGCGATAGCAGTTTTTGGATTTCTATTTGCAGGAGCGGGCTTCAACTCTGGATCAACGCTAGTTAATCCATTTTAACCATGCTTAAAGCTTTATTTTTGACCAAGGAAATAAGAAAGATGCAATAGCAGTTTTCAATTCTAGGTCAGTAAAAAAAGATCAACCTTAAATGAAAAGATATAAGCGAGACTAATTGAAATAAATATTTTAAATAGTCGGTAAGATAAATTTTTTTACCAAAAGTAGACCTGCTGTATCATAGTAGTCCAATCTCTGCTGAGATTTTATATCTAATGGCATCATTTTAAAGCCCTATTAAGACCGTTGCAAAATTCAATAATTTACATACATCCATTATTTAGATGGATTTTTATTTAGTTTTTATCGAAATATGTAGTTTTTTACTCTTTTTATTGTCTTTGTTGGTCATTTTATTGATG
>Ga0306910_1000083_pt1 | contig 63980 bp, 64 predicted proteins | sample AntRauMFilla2698_FD_190438 | JGI IMG/M metagenome (GOLD analysis project Ga0306910, IMG submission 190438) | Saline lake microbial communities from Rauer Islands, Antarctica - Metagenome Filla 2 #698 (v2) (version 2) | ecosystem: Environmental > Aquatic > Non-marine Saline and Alkaline > Saline ... | reverse complement strand
AATCAATTTCCCCAGCTGGTGCGAGCGTCTCGCTCGTACGCACTATCTAATTTATATCAATTTCTAAAATGGTATGGTCATCATTACCATAATTTCTTGCACTGCTAAATTTCCAATCTATTGGGTTAGTCACAAAGCCTGATACAACAGGATTGTCGTGTATGTATTTTAGTTTCTGCTCATCAACTCTTTTTAGTAAAAATAGATAAAAATCAGTTTACTTTTCTTTGAGGGCACGAGCAAGATGCTCGCGCTAGCCGTTCTGGCTAATTACTCTCGCACCAGCAGATGCTATAATACACCAAAAGTAAGCGTCTCTAGTAAATACATCTATCCAGTTCACAGTAGCAAAGCTTATAAAGTACGCACCAGATTTATCTGCAAATTTATACTTTCTGCTCATCAACTCTTTTTAGTAAAAATAGATAAAAATCAGTTTACTTTTCTTTGAGGGCACGAGCAAGATGCTCGCGCTAGCCGTTACGGTTAATCACGCTCGCACCAGAAGGGGAAGTCCTATAACTACTATTATGTAACTTGGCTTGGGGTGGTTTTTATGGCGGATTTTTTGTTTTTGAGCCTTGGCAACAACTGTTTGTGATTGTGAGGCACGAGCAACTTGCAAAGTATTGTTTTTAGCGTTGGCTACAAAAAATGTGACTTAAAAACCATTAATTGTGGCGAGCGGAACAAAATAAAAGACAGAAGCTTTTTGCTTTTTCTGCAAAAAACTGGGTTTTGTTTTGTGTGGGTTTTATTCTATTGGCTCTTGTTTTGTTCCTCTAAAATTAATGATTTCAATAAGCCCTTTTTTGGGTTGTATTCTGTAGATGATGTAGTTGTTCTTATCTACTAATCCTTTATAAACATTTTTATATTTTCCTGTTGGTGGACAGATTTTCGGATATTTACTTATACGATTTAAAACATCTTGTAAATTCTGTTCCAGATTAAGGATTTACATTACTGTCCATTCTTCTTCTAAATATTCTATAACCTTATCTAAACCTCTATCAGCTTGTGGTGTCCAAACAACCTTTAATGCCATTTATCAAAACGTTTCATTACAGTTTCATTAGCTATATAATTGCCTTTGTCTGCTTGGTTTAAACCTGTTTTAATCTCTTCCTGTTCTTCTTTAGACATTTCACTCCACCAATCAACCTGTTCTTCTTCAAAAACTGTTTTTAGTTTCGCTAACAAGCTTTCTTTCTGCGTTTGCAGTAAAAGATGCATCAATTCTAATTTTGTGGTTTCTATATTCATAATCGTAACTTTTATTATTACAAAGGTAATTTAATGTTTTTATTGTTCTAATGTTGCTATCAACATATTAAAATTTCATTTAACTAATAGGATAGAAGTTGTTCACGATTTCTTGCAGGTTTTCCAAATCATCTTGTAAATATTTATCAGTTGACTCATCTAACGATGTCCAGCTAAATACTGAACCTTTCTTAAATTGCTCAAGTTTCGCACCTAATCAATTTCACTCATCGCCCTGATGTTTAAAGCTATGGGTATTGATTAAAAACCCATAACTCACAATATTTTCTATTATTTTGGATGTAATAATATCAATTGAATCTACCAGTTTTTCCAAAAGAGCTATTATTTGGTTGACAACTGCTAAGATCCTGATATTTAACTTATTTTTAATATAGTCTTGCTTCAAATCTTTAAATAATCCGCCTACGGTTTCTTAAGCCCTCTGGATTGCAGAATTTAAATAGCTCTTAGAAAATAATCTCCTTTTACAGTCAATTAACATTGTAAACCAACTCGATGAAGATGAGAAAAACGCACTAATTAAGATTATTAATTCTATGCTGACTAAAAAAAATAAAAGACCTTTTGGATGAAAAGGCTAAATTTTGGAGCATATAAAATCTTGATTGCTAGGGTTTTTTTATGCTTTCTCAAATTAAACACTGATCCTGAAATTCAATTAAACTCCTATCTTTTTATTTAAACACACGTAACTATCGATTTTATAGAGAAGCATTACACCTTAAGGCATGAAGAGAGAGTACTTATATTCGTGTAGCAGCTTTCAAAGTAGAATAAAAATAAAGTTTTAAATCAAAAAAAAGGAATTGAAACTTTAGCTAGAAATCAGAATTCCTAAATAGAGAAATCAAATGTTAATTTTTTAAATAAACCAGAGCAAACACGGTTAAAGAAATAATTTTATTACATTTGTAGCTTAATCTTAAAAAATTAACACTATGAAAAAAATTACTTTAATGTTATTTGCTTTAATAGCAAGTTTTACAATGAAAGCTCAAACAGAGCTATTTTTTGACGATTTCGATGATTTAGATATCTCAGACTGGACTCAAATAGACGAAGATGGAGATGGACAAGTGTTTTTCTCTTATGAACTACCTGCAACACCAACGATGACTTCAGCATCATGGACTCCAACAACAGGTCCTCTTTTTCCAAATAATTATTCAGTGTCTCAGGTTATAGATGTAGCTGGAGCTTCAGGTTTGTCCCTTACTTATCAAGCTGGTGGACAGGATCCAGATTTTTCTGCCGAAGTATACACTGTTTACGTTTCAACTGGAAATACAGTTGCAGATTTTATGGATAATTCAATCACTGTAAGTTTTAATGAAAATCTTGGTGATGATCCTGATGCTGCTGGTGCTTTAGTTGACAGATCTTTAGATCTTTCGGCTTTAGATGGTGCAGAAACAGTTTATGTAGCTTTCAGGCATCATGACGTATCAGATGAGTTTTACATAAATTTTGATAATGTAAGTTTAGTAGCTGAAACTCTTAGTAATGATGAATTTCAATCAGTGAGGCTATCTCACTTTTACAAAGCTAATCAGTTAACTATTCAGTCTAGTTTTAACTTAGACAATGTTTCTCTTTATAATGCTTTAGGTCAAGAAGTTTTGACTCAAGCCTTAAATTCTGACAATGCTTCAGTTAATGTGTCTAGCTTAAGCACTGGACTTTACATTGCTAAAGTTGCTTCAGGAGATCAAGTGAATACATTCAAATTTGTAAAACAATAAGAATTATAAATTCTTAGGTTTAATAAAAAGCTCCGATCAATGATCGGAGCTTTTATATTTTAAAGACTTTTTTATTGAAATTAAGCTTTAATCTTATTGGCCAGCTGTCCACAAGCCGCATCTATATCCTTTCCTCTAGAATGTCTTAAGGTCACCGTAATATGGTTAGCCTCTAAGGCATTTACATATTTAGCAACAGCATCGTCACTTCCTTGTTGAAACTGCCCGTCATCTATTGGGTTATACTCTATGATATTCACCTTGCAAGGAATCAATTGACAAAACTTCACTAAAGCACTTATATCCTCTTGAGTATCGTTAATACCTTTCCAAACAATATATTCGTAAGTCACAGATTTACCTGTTTTCTCATACCAGTATATCAAGGATTCCTTAAGATCTACCAAAGGAAATTTTGCATTGAAGGGCATAATTTGAGTTCTCACTTCATCAATCGCGGAATGAAGAGATACGGCCAAATGAAATTTTACATCATCGTCTGCCAGTTTTTTTATCATTTTTGGAACTCCAGAAGTGGATAGAGTAATTCGCTTTGGCGACATTCCCAATCCTTCGGGAGAAGTAATTTTTTCTACAGACTTAAGCACATTATTATAATTCATCAAAGGTTCTCCCATTCCCATGAATACAATATTGGACAATGGAATGCCATTATAGAGTCTACTCTCTTTGTCGATAGCGACCACTTGGTCAAAAATTTCATCGGCATTGAGGTTTCGCATTCTTTTCAATTTTGCAGTGGCGCAAAATTTACAATCCAAACTACATCCTACCTGAGAAGACACACAAGCAGTGGTCCTGGATAAGGTTGGAATCAATACAGATTCAACAGTAAAGCCATCGTGAAGCTTAACGGCATTTTTGATAGTACCATCTTTACTTCGTTGCATCTGGTCTACCTCAATATGATTGATCACAAAATTATCCTCGAGCATTTGTCGAGTCTCTTTAGACAAGTTGGTCATGTCCTCAAAATTGTGAGTCGCTTTGTTCCAGAGCCAATTGTAGACTTGAGATCCTCTAAACGATTTATCACCTTGAGAAACAAAGAATTCTTGCAACTCTTGTTTGCTTAGTGCTCGTATATCTTTCTTTAAATTTTCCACACTGCAAAACTAAGTAAAAAAGAAAGGAATCTTCCAAAAAGTATATTAATGGTATTTAGAGAATAAATCTGATGCTTTATTGTAAGCAGATTCAAAACTTGCCATTTTTATGGAATTCTCCATCTTCTTAGAATTAAAATAGGACAGCATTTTTTCGGTCTGCATATTTCCTGTTAAATCATCTTTGGCCATAGGGCAACCTCCAAAACCCTGTATAGCTCCGTCAAACCTCCTACATCCTCCTTTTGTTGCAGCATCTACTTTTTCGAACCAAGCGCTTGAAGTGGTATGAAGGTGAGCACCAAATTCCACGTTAGGATATTTAGGAATAAGCGTAGAAAATAAATCTTCGATCACCTCTGGAGTGGAACTCCCTACGGTATCCGATAAGGATAGAATTTTTACCCCGAGATCTGCCAATATTTCGGTCCACTTCCCTACGATATCTGTGTTCCAGGGATCTCCATAGGGATTTCCAAATCCCATAGACAAATACGCAACAACAGATTTATTGGACTTATGAGCTATCTCAAGAATAGATTTTAAAACCTCAACAGATTCTGCAATGGTCTTATGCGTATTTCGCATTTGAAAGTTTTCGGAAATTGAAAAAGGGTACCCCAAATAATCGATTTCTGGAAACTGAGAAGCGTCTTGAGCTCCTCTTTGATTTGCTACAATAGCTAAGAGTTTACTTTTGGTAGTAGATAAATCCAGCATGGATAAGACTTTAGAAGTGTCTTGCATTTGCGGAATCGCTTTAGGCGACACAAAACTACCAAAATCTATAGTATCGAACCCACACCTTAAGAGGGATTGGATGTATTTTACTTTTTCTTCAGTTGGAATAAAAGGCTTTATGCCTTGCATCGCATCTCTAGGACACTCAATTATCTTAACGGATTTCATAGGCCAAATATACAGTTTTAAGGTTTTTAGAGAAATGAAATGACATTAAAGTAAAATCAGAATAGCTATGGCTATAAAAGTTAGAATTTGAAACCATTTTAAAAAAGTAAAATGACTTGACTTCTGAAACATCACCGTTGAAACTTTTCCTGCTAAAACTGAAACTATACCAAAAATAATAAAAGCCTGAAGCATAAATAAGCCTCCTAAAATGTAAAATTGAAGTACTAAATTGGAGTTGGTATCCCACAAAAAACCAGGAAAAAAAGCTAAAAAAAAGATAGTTACTTTAGGATTGAGCATATTCATCACCAAACCTGTTTTATAATAGCTAAAACTAGATTTGCTAATTTTGGTTTCCTCACTTGAGGAAAATCCTTCACCTCGGGAAGAGCTATATACTTTGTAAGCTAAATAAAGCAAATATAAGGCTCCTGCGATTTTTATACCCCAGAACAAGGTCTCAGAGTTTTTAATAACCACAGACACTCCAAAAGCGACCAAAGAGGTATGAACAATTATACCAGTTACCAATCCAGCGGCGATCATAAGTCCTCGCCGGTAGCCTCCAACCAGGCTTTGAGAAAGAACATAAATAATGTCGGGCCCCGGTGATAGTGTTAAAAAAATAGAAGCGATAAGGAATGGAAGAATCTGCTCAAGCATATCTTACTTGGGATTACGATCTAGAATAGCTTGATTGATGGCTTTGATAAGACTTGGCCCTTCGTAAACAAAACCGGTATACAATTGTACCAGACTTGCCCCAGCATCCAGTTTTTCCAAAGCATCTTGTGGAGTCATAATTCCACCCACCCCAATAATTGGAAAGGCTTTATGGCTTTTGGTCGATAAAAAGCGAATCACCTCTGTAGAAGACTTGGTAAGTGGTTTCCCACTTAGACCTCCTGCTTCCTCTTTATGAGTTGAAGACAGTCCTTCTCTAGAAATAGTAGTATTGGTCGCAATCACCCCTGCTATTTTACTCGTTATAACAATGTCGATAATATCCATCAATTGTTCTTCGGTAAGGTCTGGCGCTATTTTTAGCAAAATAGGTTTTGGCTTTGGCTTTTTCTCGTTCTTGGCTTGGAGGTGATTCAGAAGCTTTTGTAAAGGCTCCTTATCTTGCAAAGCTCTTAAGTTGGGAGTATTCGGCGAACTCACATTCACCACAAAGTAATCCACATAATCAAACAGTGCTTCATAACTAATATCGTAGTCATTGATAGCTTCTTCATTAGGGGTCGCTTTGTTTTTACCAATATTCCCGCCTATAAGGATATCTCGATTTTGTTTCAGTCGCTTTACAGCCTCCTCTACCCCTTCATTATTAAACCCAAATCTGTTTATAATCGCGGAGTCTTGCTTTAATCTAAATGACCTCTTTTTTGGATTCCCAGGTTGTGCTTTAGGAGTAACTGTTCCTATTTCTATAAAACCAAAGCCAAGGCTTGATAACTCTTGATAAAGCTCTGCGTTTTTATCAAACCCTGCAGCTAGACCAACGGGGTTTTTGAACTTAAGACCAAAAACCTCACGTTCCAATCTTTTATCTTCAAGAACAAAACTCTTTTTTAAAATTGAAGAAAACCCAGGAATTTTATGAGCGAGCTTTAAAGCGTTAAAACTAAAATGATGTACAGCTTCAGGATCAAACTGAAATAAAATTGGCCTTAAAATTTGTTTGTACATTTTTACTTTAATTTGAGCACAAAAATAAAGTAAATCTTAGGAAGAGCGACTTTTTATTGGAGGTTAATGAATACAAATTCTTATTTTTGAGCAAAATAAGAACAAAAGATGATAGATTCTAAGACGCTTTTAAATCGATTCCTTACCTATGTCAAAATAGATTCGCAAAGCAATCCAAATAGTGAAAGTACACCTAGTACAGAAAAACAGTGGACTATTGCTCATCTCTTAAAAGAGGAGCTAGAACGTATCGGTTTACAGGATGTTTCTATAGATGATAAGGCCTATATTATGGCAACACTACCTTCAAACGTAGACCATGAGGTTCCAACGATAGGTTTTGTGTCGCATTTTGATACCTCACCAGATTTCAAGGCTTCTAACATTAAGCCTCAAATTCATGAAAATTATGATGGTGGAGATATACTGCTCAATGCCGAAAAAAATATCATCTTGTCCCCAGATTATTTTGAGGATCTTAAACTCTACGAGGGTCAGACCCTCATCACTACTGATGGCACTACTCTTTTAAGCGCCGACGATAAAGCAGGAATTACTGAAATTATTATGGCGATGGAATACCTTGTAGACCATCCCGAAATAAAACATGGAAAGATAAGGGTCGGTTTTACCCCAGATGAAGAAATAGGAAGAGGTGCCCACCATTTTGATGTTGAAAAATTTGGTGCAGCCTACGCTTACACCATGGACGGAAGTCAAATTGGCGAATTGGAATACGAAAACTTCAATGCTGCGTCTGCAACCCTAAAATTTAAAGGAACAAGTGTTCACCCAGGCTACGCTAAAGGAAAAATGGTAAATTCGATGTACCTCGCTCAAAAATTTATTGATGTCTTACCAAAAGAGGAAGTCCCAGAACAAACTGAAGGTTATGAAGGGTTTTTTCACCTCTCCAAAATGAATGGTAACATAGAGCTCAGTGAATTAAACTATATTATAAGAGATCACGACAAAGCAAAATTTGAAGCTAGAAAAGAACTTTTTGAAGGCATTGTTGCCAAAATGAATAAAACCCACGGTCAAGAGGTGGTGGAGTTAGAAATTCATGATCAATATTACAACATGAAAGAAAAAGTAGAGCCTATCAAATACATTGTAGATATTGCCGAGCAAGCCATGAAAGAGCTTCACATCACCCCCATCCTAAAACCCATAAGAGGAGGGACTGACGGTGCTCAACTTAGTTACAAAGGCCTACCCTGTCCTAACATATTTGCTGGAGGGCATAATTTTCATGGAAAATTCGAGTATGTTCCGTTAGAAAGTATGGTGAAAGCTAGTGAAGTCATTGTCAAAATTGCAGAACTCACGGCAGGTCGCTAAATCTTAAAACATAGCACGATTTTAAGTATATTCGTTTATATAACCACAACCAAATGAAATTTTTTAAATATATCTTCTTTCTTCTTGTTTTACTTTTTGTTGTAGGCTCCCTTTATATTGCAACGGTAAGTGTAAATAATCAAGAAACGATAAATTTTGAAACCCCCATCAACGCAAAACTCTTCGAGTTGAAGATTAAAGATTTTTCTACCTATCACAACTGGTTTTCTATAGGTAAAGATGAGGCTATAAATCCTAGACTAAGCAACTCCGATGATTTTGAAAATTCAACACTTTCTTGGCAGAATTCAAAATTTGAAAGTATCAATCTTCAAAATAAATCTAAAGTTTCGGATTCACTTGTACAGCAGCTCACTTTAAAAACGTGGTTAAGCCTTTCTGAAATTGATTTAACTTGGAAATTCGAAACTTTAGAAAAGAACTCAAATCTTATACTTCATCTAAAATCGGATGCTAGCTTTTGGCAAAAAGCTGAATACGTATTTACTGGAATTTCACATCTAGACATCGCTAAAACCTCTATCGAAAATAGCTTAAACAGCCTTGAAAGTTTTATTCAGAAAGAAATTTCAGTCTACGATATGACTGCTGTGGGTAAAGTTGAAACCGGTGGATTTTACTTGCTTCACGCTACCTCTGCAGCTAGACTTAACTTTAATAAAATCCTAGAAAAATCTGAGCCCATTTTCAAAAGTATAGAAGACTTTATGATGGAGCAAAAGTTTGAAATCTATAAGGGAAGACTTATTTTATTTGAGAATTTATATGAAAATACGGATAATCTCATATTTTCTCCAGGAATAGGTTCACAAGACAATATTGCTATTCCTAACACTTATGAGATTTTGTCTAAATCCGTTAGTCAAGGAGCTTATTTTAAAACCACGCTTACAGGGGATTATATCAATATGGAGGAGTTTATTGAGTATAGCAATACCATAATTGCAAATAGATCACTAAAAATCAATACTCGCCTGAAACCCTTTCTAGAATTTGAAATCAATTCAAACTCTACTGTTAATCCTTCCAAGTGGATTACCCATTATTATATCCCCATAATTGAATAAATATGAAGTCTGTATTGCTAGTATTTCTTGGGGGTGGATTAGGAAGTGTCTGCCGATATTTGGTAATGCTATTTTTTAAAACGCAAGTAGACTCCAAGTTTGACTTATTTAGCACATTAACCGTAAATATTTTAGGAAGTCTTTTAATTGGGTTTTTATTGGGCTGGTTAATGAAATCTGAAGCTCTGTACTCGAATTTACAGCTTTTACTAGCAGTGGGTTTTTGTGGCGGATTTACAACCTTCTCCACTTTCTCTTCAGAAAATCTAAATTTATTAAAAAGCAATCTTTACTTAGAGTTTTTACTTTATGCTCTAGGAAGCCTTGTATTGGGAGTCTTGGCTGTATTTTTAGGTTTTATAATCACTAAAAACTTAGCTGCACATTAACTTTTAATATCCTTTTGCAGTATTCACTTCATTCAGTAAGGCTTTTCCATTTTTCATCCTCTCATAATTGTCTAGCAATTGATTGGCAACTGACTCTGGATCTGTCATACTCGCAATATGTGGTGTAATTTGGATTTGAGGATGTTCCCAAAATGGATGAGAACGAGGAAGAGGTTCTTCTCGAAAAACATCTAGGCTTGCTCCACTTATAATGTCCTGATCAATGGCTTTTAATAAGTCATCTTCATTAAGGTGCTCTCCTCTAGCCACATTAATTAAATAGGCTTTATTTTTTAGTTTTCTGAAGAGGTCAAGATTCAGAATTCCTGTGGTGAGTTCGGTGACTGGCAATAAGCAAACCAGAATCTGAGTTTTATTCAAAAATTCATCCTGTTCTTTTTCTCCATAAACTCGGATGCCATCAACTGTTTTTGAAGAGTTGGCATAGCCTATAACCTCAAACCCATTTTTTTTTAAAACTATACCAGCTTCTTGTCCCAGAACACCATAACCCATAATACCAACTGAAGTATTTTTTGGAGTTTGATAAGGCTTAGTATTCCAAAGTTTAGCAGATTGATCTTGGAGATGTGTAAAAAAGTTTCTAGAGACCGCCAAACAATTTAGGAGTACAAATTGGCTCATATCTTCTGTTAACTGCTCATCGACAATTCTAGTTACCCTTACCTGCTCAGGCAAATCTTTATCTTTCAAAATATGATTTACACCTGCTCCCATAGAGGCGATGACTTTAAGGTTTGGAAAATCTTTATAAAGACCTTCTGGATGTTTCCAGGAAATGGCAAATTCAATATCTTCTGGTCGGTCAATATCTGGATAAATCTGGATATCTAAAGATTCATTTTTAGACATCAGTGTATCTTTCCATTTTTGGGGATCTCTATTTGTACTTACAATTAATATAGACATGCTTATTGATTTTATTCAAAATTATACTTTTTATCCATAGCATACCGCAACAACTCTCCTTTACCATATAGATCTAATTTATGAGCCATATTTCTTCGGTGGGTGTGGATGGTGGAAACAGCACAAGCTCTTTCATCAGCTATTTCTTGAGATGATTTGCCTTCAGCAATGAGGTTTAGTATGTCTTTTTCTGTATTCGATAGTTTTGTTTTTGAAGATGTGGAATTAACCTCAAATAAGCTTGTAAGCCCATGAAGATGCTTATCGAAATATTTTTCTCCCTTATTTATCTCTTCAATAGCAGTCACCAACTCATCTAGCGCAGAGGTCTTTAAGATATAGCCGTCCACGTCTACATCTACCATTTTATTAATCACATCGGGTTGATCGAACATAGAAAGAACTATAACTTTTACATTTTTGAAATCTCGCTTAATCTCCCTAGCTAAGGAAACACCGTCCATCTTTGGCATTTTAAGATCTGTAATCACAACATCTACAGGAGAGATTTTAAGCTGTTTTAAGAAATCCTTACCATCATTGGCAGAAAATACAAGATCTATGGATTCATTTTCATCAAACCGAAGACTTATACCGTCAATGAGAGTTTGGTGATCATCTGCAATTGCTACTCTTATCATAGTGGAATATCTATTATTAATGTAGTCCCGTTACCTTCTGCAGAATCTATAGTAAATTCTCCTTTTAGATAGGTAACTCGCTGTTTTATGCTTTGTAAGCCAAAAGACTCTTTTTCTTCAATTTTATTTTTGTTGAAACCAACGCCATTGTCCTCTATAATAATATTTAAGAGATCATCAGATTTAGTGAGTGAGATAGAGGCTGTAGTGGCTTGAGAATGTTTAACCACGTTGGCCATGGTCTCTTGGATAATTCTAAACACATTTAGTTCTAATTTATCATCCAGTCGATCTCCGGTAGGGATAAAATGAAAGAAATCCACTTCAATCTTACTAAAGGAACTGATATTTTTGCTTAAAGTACTCAAAGCAGGGATGAGTTCATTTTCAGCCATAAGGCCGCTATGCTTAAGGTGAGCTAGTGATCTAATGTCTTGATAGGTTTGCTCCAATAGATCGTAAGCTCTATCAAAACCTAAGGGCTTGGAGTCTTTTGCTTTTAACTCCCTATACAAATGATCGAAATAAGACTTGATTGCTGTAAAATTAGACCCGATGTTATCGTGTAAATCGCTTGCAAGTCTAGCACGCTCTTTCTCTTGTCCTACCACTAAAGCATCTATAGCCTTAATTTCTTGTTCTTTTAACTCTTCTTCAATTTTACTGATTTCGAGAGCCTTGTTTTTCTGGATGAGTAGTTGTTTCTTTTTTGCATTTTGATAAATGGCAATGGATAGAAATATAAGAAGGGCAAAAGCTCCTATTGAACCGTATATAATGGACTCACTCCTTTCATTTTTCTTTTCTAAAACTAAATTCTGTCTCTCTTTTTTTTCCGCCTCAAATCGGGTTAGCGTGATATTTTGTTGTGTAATGTCTATACTGTCTCGATAAAGTAAAGTTTCGTTTAAATATTTGTAGGCTGAGTCGAGTTGGTTTAGGGCTTTATAATCTTTAGCAAGCTTTTGATTGATGTAGGCAGTTAACTCAAAATCGTAATTAAAATTCCTTAAATTATTAGCCTTTTTGGTCCAATACACCGCTTCCTCATAATCTCCTGTAAAACTATTTAGATCTCCCATACTAAAATAACCTAGGGCTGCTTTATGAGGTAAACCGAGTTGTTGATAAATATCAATTCCTTTATTATAATAAAATTCTGCGGAATCTTTTTGGATGACAACATCCGTATAATACATAGCATGATAAGTGTGAACATTTCCAAGCTTGTAAATATTGGGGTCTTTTTCCAAATAGCGGTAGGCCTTATAAATATGGTCGAGAAAACCTGTAGTAGAATCTTGGCTTTCCAAACTCATATAAGCTAACTCAATTTCTAGATCTACCATTTGCATGGGATCATTAAGTTCGATTGCCATTTGCTGAAAATCATCAAGATAATCTACCGGTTTTTGGTAAATATCCTCGTTGGCTACGGTATAAAAAAGGTCTAAATTGATGCGATTGTATCTCACTAAGTCTCCTATCTCTTTAAAATAGATTTGTGCCTTGGTATAGTTGAGCGCAGCAAGATCGAAATTGCTATTCATATCAAAAGACTCGGCAAGATTATAAAAATAGTAAGCCTTTTGCTTAGGATCTAGCAGTGTGGTATCTATACTATAAAGAACCTTAAATGATTCTTCTAGTTGTTTGAACGTGTTGTGATAGCGTGTCTTCGCTAGCTTAAAGTTAGTCGAGTCTAAGGCCTCAGACTGGAACAACAAATCCTCTAATGTTTCAAATTTATTGTGTTCAAAAAGGCTATCGATTTCTGGTGTTTGAGCGATAGAACTAAAACTTAGTAGACTTAAAATAAAAACCCCTAGGGTTTTGGTAAAAAACATAGATATTTTTTCTCCAATTTAACCTAAAGGTAAAATAATATTTAAGAAACCTAAGAACCTCCCGTAATTTTTTTAATGAGGTCTAAGATAGATTCCTCTCTCCAATAAAATCTTAAAAGGACAAGTGAAATGATAAATGTAAAAAAACCCAAGAGTACAAACAAACTTCCTTTATAGTACTTATTATGGAGCCCTTTATCTTTGATGTATGAATAAATAAGAATGGCGACAAAAACTACAACAAAGAAAATGATAAAGGCAATACGCCCAGGAGTAAACATAATTTCATATTTTTCACAAAAATACTTTTAAATCTTATGAAAAAGACATTAGAACATGTAAAAATATTTCATAAAGCTTTTGGACTCGATGTTTCAGAAGTTCAAAAAGCAGATCTAGGACTGGATAAAAACATGCTGCGCTACAAGTTGATGCGAGAAGAAAATGAAGAATATCTAGAAGCAGCATCTCAAGGTGATCTTGTAGAAGTTGCAGATGCGTTGGGAGATATGCTTTACATCCTGTGCGGTACCATCATTTCCCATGGCATGCAACATAAAATAGAGGAAGTCTTCGAGGAAATCCATCGAAGCAACATGAGCAAGCTAGATAAAAACGGAAAACCGATTTACAGAGAAGATGGTAAAGTTTTAAAAGGACCCCATTATTTTAAGCCTGAACTCAAGGATATCCTAATCCGTTAAAATAGGCCGTGAATTTCACCGTCTATTTTATTAAATATCAAACCTAAGTCTTCGGGTTTATCAACAAAGTCCAGTTCATCAACATCTATGACTAAGAGTTTACCTTTTTCATAATTTTGAATCCAAGCTTCATAGCGCTCGTTCAATTTATTAAGGTAATCTATAGAAATAGAATTTTCATAGTCGCGACCGCGTTTTTGAATCTGCTTTACCAAATTAGGCACACTACTTCTAAGGTAGATCAGCAAATCTGGAGCTTCTGTAACAGATTCCATAAGGTCGAATAACGATGAATAGTTTTTAAAATCTCTATTCGACATCAATCCCATCGCATGCAAATTGGGAGCAAAAATAAAAGCATCTTCGTAAATAGTTCTATCCTGAATGATGTCTGTATTGCTTTCGCGGATCTCGAGAATTTGTCTAAACCTACTGTTCAAAAAATAAATTTGAAGGTTGAAAGACCAACGTTTCATGTCTTCATAAAAATCCTCCAAAAACGGATTTTCAATAACATCTTCGTATTCTGCTTTCCAATTATAATGTTTAGCTATTAGTTGGGTAAGAGTTGTCTTTCCTGCTCCTATATTTCCAGCGATTGCAACGTGCATATAATCAATTATTTACGGTGGTTAATGTGTATGTATAAAGTACTTTATCGCTGTAAATATAGAGGTTTTGGGCATTGAAATAAAATTGATTGAACGTAATTTTAGGTTTTTTAAAAGAGATTCTTTGACTTGGGTTCTTTTCAAACAACTCCAAACTCGATTGGGTTTGTACCATCACTTGACTTTTGAATGTAGCAAAGGATATTGCTCCTTCTAAGCTAAATTTATCTACCACACTTCCTGTGATGTTAAACTTTGTAAATGAGTTTGGGTGCTGAAGCCAACAAAAATTGTAATTGCTTTTGAAATGTAAGATCTCTTGGTTTATGGGTAATGAGGTGTTTTGTGTCAGTTCATCTCGATAGTCGAACAATTCCAATTGCTGTATATCTGCATTGAAAATCCACAGTAAATTATCTTTAGAAACACCCACGAAATCGACCGTTTTAAAATCTGAAATAACGCCGAAATTAATACGGGTTATTTCATTCAATCGATTATCTAAAATGACAATGGTATTGGCTTCTTTATAGAACAGAAGAATGCTTAGAGGATTTAATAAATCTACACTTTCGAGATCGCCGAGTTGCAAATCTTGAAATTGAAATTTTTGCTTGTTTTCAGTTTTATAAAACACATTTCTTTCAGAAAAGTAAAATCTGTCGTAAACATCTACTCCCCAAAAACGATCTGCGGGCAAGACTAGACTATCTATTAGCTTCAGGTTTTGTTCTTGAGCATTTATGCCAGTAGTTATAATATTCAGAAGGAAAAAAAAATAGAGCAGTTTCATAAAACCAAATGATTTATCAAGATATGAAATAATCCTGAAAACAGTCAAAGTTAGACCAAATGCAATCAATGGCATCTGTAATCATATGAAATATCAAGCCTATGCTTATGAGCCTTACCCATTTATTTTTTACAAAGATGAAGGTGAGGATGTAAACTAGAATCGCTATTTCCGAGTGAAACGTATGAAAGCCTATGCTACATCGACTGGGATCGAAAATAGGAATCGCCCATAAATGGTCTATATCAACAAGCATGGTAGCCAATAAAACCAAATAGCTTTTCCAAACGTGTTGAGGAGTATACAACCAGGCAATAAAAAAAATCACTAAAAAATGATTCGCGTAATGAACAAAAGTTTGCAACATCGTTATCGTTTAATCCAGTTGCAAAAATACAGTTAAACAGCTCTTAAACGCAAAGGGTTTTTATGAATATATGGACAACTTACCCGACTAAAACCTTATTTTTGCATCAAAATATAAATCATGAGTGATAAACTAATCGCCCCATCTATACTCGCCGCAGATTTTGCCAATTTACAACGTGATATAGAAATGGTAAATACAAGTCAAGCAGATTGGTTCCATATCGATATTATGGATGGTGTGTTTGTGCCTAATATCTCTTTTGGGATGCCTGTTTTAAAGGCTATTTCCAAACATGCCAAAAAATTCATCGATGTTCATCTCATGATTGTTGATCCAGATCGATATATAAAGGAGTTTGCAGACTTAGGGTCAAATATGCTTACGGTACATTACGAAGCCTGTACACATTTGCACAGAAGCTTACAATCTATTAAAAACCATGGAATGCAAGCTGGTGTTGCTCTTAATCCACATACCAATGTAGAGTTATTGAGGGATTGCATCAATGATATAGATATGGTATGTCTTATGAGCGTAAATCCGGGTTTTGGTGGACAACACTTTATTGAACGTACTTACGAAAAAATAAAACAACTCAAGACATTGATTCTTGAGGAAGGCGCTGATACTAAGATCGAAATTGACGGAGGAGTCACCGATAAGAATGCTGAAAAACTCATAGCTTGTGGCGCAGATGTATTAGTCGCAGGAAGCTATGTCTTTAAAAGTGATGATCCAGAAGAAACTATTTTGAACCTTAAAAATTCTATAAATAAATAAACTATGACGTATGACGTGTTGATTGTTGGTGGTGGACCCATAGGTATAGCTAGCGCAATAGAAGCTAAAAAAAAGAATCTTTCTTATATCATTATAGAAAAAGGAGCCTTAGTCAACTCCTTATATAATTATCCAGACAAAATGACTTTTTTCTCTACCTCTGAAAAGTTAGAATTAGATCAAATTCCATTTGTAAGTAATAACAACAAACCTACCAAGCAAGAAGCCTTGGAATATTACAGAAGGATTGTAGACTACAAGCAAATTCACATTAACCTATTTGAAAAAGTAGAGAAAGTAACTAAAGACAAAAGCTTTTTTACAATATCTACAAGTAAAGCAGAATATCAAGCCAAGAATATTGTTGTTTCAACAGGATTCTACGATATCCCAAATTACCTTAATATTCCTGGAGAAGAGTTGGAAAAAGTCTCTCACTATTATAGAGATCCTCATTATTATGCTACCCAAAAACTAGTCGTTGTGGGAGCGAGTAATTCCTCTGTAGATGCAGCTTTAGAAACTTATCGAAAAGGGGCCGATGTGACTATGATAGTAAGAGGTGAGCAAATTGGGGAACGCGTAAAGTATTGGGTAAGACCAGATGTTCTCAATAGAATTAAAGAAGGCAGTATCAAGGCTTATTTCAATTCTGAATTAACAGAGGTTGGAAAAGATTACGTTAAATTTAAAGATGAACAAGGACATGTTCAAGAAATAGAAAATGATTTTGTACTTGCGCTCACTGGGTATCGCCCAAACTTTGAATTTCTAAAAATGCTTGGGTTGGACTTAAGTGACGACGGCCTTTCAATACCTACCTACAACCCTCAAACTATGAAAACCAATGTAGAAGGCATCTATCTTGCCGGTGTTATTTGTGGGGGTATGGAAACACATAAATGGTTTATAGAAAACTCTAGAATTCACGCCAAAATGATTATGGAGGATATTAATTCTTAAATAACGTTTGTTATCAATTTTAATTTAACAATTTGATTACCTTTAAAAATGTTAAATTTCAATTTCAAAGAGTCTTTTAAATCTTTAAATTCTTTTTTCCTCTCAGAGACCTTAAAAGAACAGCTAGAGAAAATTATTGTTATTGTAGCTATCGTAAGTTTTGGAATCCACTTAGGGATTATAGGACTTATAGATTTCGATTTTTTGGATATAGGTAAATATGATGGGAATTTAATTATTAGCCCCATATCTGCTATTTATACCCCATTCTCAATTATCTTAATTTACGAGGTTTACCTTTTGGTGTTCTACCTCCCTAAGTCCATTACCATTTACATTGGTAAGCAATACGAAATTATTACTCTGATATTGATTCGGAAAATCTTTTACGATTTATCGAATCTCGAATTTTCATCCGATTGGTTTTCCATTGAAGGTGATATCCAATTTACCGTAGATTTATTGGCAACCTTAGCCTTATTCTTCTTGATTTTTCAATTCTATAAGCTAAATGCTAAAAATAAGGTCGAAAAAGAGAAATTGAACAACAAGACTAAAACCCACATTAAAGTAAAGAATGCTTTTGCAACTATTTTAGTCCCGGTTATTGTCCTTCTCGCCATTTTTTCTCTTGGAAGCTGGCTTTATGAAACGTTTAATAGTACCGATTACTCATCTACCTCTATTAAAACAGTGAATACCATTTTCTTTGATGACTTCTTTACTGTTTTAATCCTTATAGATGTCCTATTATTATTGTTTTCATTCCTTCAAACTGAAGAATTTAGCAGGGTTATCCGTAATTCAGGTTTTGTTATTTCAACCATTCTTATCAAACTTTCATTTTCTGCAGATAATATTATCAATACCATTTTGATTGTTGTCGCGGTGAGTTTTGGTGTGTTGATACTCTATATTTATAATCAATACTTTAAACTCAATCAAAGAATAAAGTCTTAACTGTTTGGATATAAGCCCTTTTCAGTGTATATTATAAAAAACTGAAAAAAAAATGTTGGATTTTATAATTATTGGCGCTGCACAAGCTGGTTTGTCTATGGCTTACGAGCTTAAACAGTTACAAAAGAATTATGTAGTCTTAGATAAGGAAAGTGAAATAGGAGCCTCTTGGTTAAAGCGATGGGACTCTCTAACCTTATTTACCCCTTCTGAATTTAACAATCTAAAAGGTCTTAAATTTCCAAAACCTAAAGGACACTATCCAGATAAATATGAAATTGCTGAATATTTTAAATCCTATGTGGATACCTTCGATATTCCTATTGAATTCGATACTCTAGTCACAGAAATTCAAGATAAATCTGATTATTTTGTGGTCAAATGCGAAGATGGATTTTATGAAGCGGAGCAAGTCATCATAGCTACAGGACCATTTCATATTCCTTACACACCCCCATTTTACCAAAAGATAGATTCCTCTGTTTTTCAAATTCACAGCGATTATTATAAAAATCCGAGTCAGTTGCAAAAAGGAAAGGCGATGGTCGTTGGAGCTGGAGATTCTGGATATCAGATCTTGGACGAAATTTCCAATACGGATAGAGACGTCTATTTTTCTGGAGATACAGAAGTTAAAACTTTACCGCAGGAATTTTTAGGTAAAACTTTATGGTGGTGGTTCACTAAGACGGGATATTTGAGCTTTAGCAAAACATCTTGGTTAGGAAAAAAGATAAGCGAGTCCAAACAACCCATTATAGGAGTAGATGTAAAAGGCATTTTGAATAAAGAAAATGTAATTCCAGTTGGAAAAACCATCAATGCCAATTCTCATAAAATTGTAACAGAAGAAGCTGAATTAACTGATGTCAGAAATATAATTTGGGCCACAGGATATCGACCAAAATTTGAATGGATAGAAGGTTTGGAATTAGACAAAAACGGCTACCCTCTTCATCATAGGGGAATAAGCAATATTGATGGCTTATATTTTATCGGTTTGCCTTGGTTGCACACTAGAGCTTCTGCCACTTTAGGGGGCATCCAAAAGGATGCTGATTATCTAGGAGATTATATTCTGGAAAAAGAGTCTAAAAAGGAAAAGGTGAACATTTAAGCATAAAAAAAGCCCTGAATATCAGGGCTTTAATATTATATAAACTTAAGATTTAAGCTAAAACTTTTTGTACTTTATCTGCAGCTTCTTTAAATTGAACAGCAGTTTCCACATTAATTCCAGCTTCATTGATCAATTTAACAGCTTCTTCAGCATTAGTTCCTTGAAGTCTTACAATGATAGGGACATTTATTTGGTCTCCCATATTTTTATAAGCTTCAATAATACCTTTAGCGACTCGATCACATCTTACGATACCTCCAAAAATGTTGATTAAAATAGCTTCTACTTTTTTGTCCTTCAGAATAAGTTTAAAAGCTTGCTCTACTCGTTTTGCATCTGCAGTTCCTCCAACATCCAAGAAGTTGGCAGGCTCTCCTCCAGCAAATTTTATTAAATCCATAGTTGCCATGGCCAGTCCAGCGCCGTTGACCATACAACCAACATTACCATCAAGATTCACATAACTCAAACCAGCTTCTCTAGCTTCAACTTCTGTAGGATCTTCTTCACGCGTATCGCGCATGCTTTGGTAATCCTTATGTCTAAATAATGCTGAATCGTCTAAAGTTACTTTAGCATCTACTGCTATAATTTTATCATCACTGGTTTTCAAAACAGGGTTGATTTCAAATAAAGAAGAATCAGAACCTTCATAAGCTTTATACAAAGCAGTAACGAATTTGGTCATTTCTTTAAAGGCTTTCCCTTCTAATCCAAAGTTGAAAGCAATTTTACGAGCTTGAAACGGAAGAATACCTGTGGCAGGATCTATTTCTTCAGTAAATATTTTTTCTGGTGTATTTTCTGCTACACTTTCTATATCCACTCCGCCTTCTGGAGAATACATAATCATATTTCTTCCTGTAGCTCTGTTTAGCAAAACAGACATGTAATATTCTTCTGGCTCATTATCCCCTGGATAATAAACGTCTTCTGTAATAAGAACTTGATGTACCTCTTTACCTTCTTTACTAGTTTGAGGGGTTACCAAATGCATTCCTAAAATCTCATCTGCTATCTGCTCCACCTCTTTAAGGTTTTTGGCGAGCTTAACTCCACCTCCTTTTCCACGTCCACCAGCATGAACTTGAGCTTTTATAACATGCCATCCAGTTCCGGTTTCTTCAGTGAGTTTTTTTGCAGCTTCAACAGCTTCTTTAGGAGTTTTGGCTAGGATCCCTTTTTGGATGCCAACACCAAAACTGCTTAATATTTCTTTGCCTTGATATTCATGTAGATTCATAATCAGGTTTTATGATATAAATTTGGAGCACAAAAGTAATAATTTAATAGTTGGCCACAATAATTTAAAAAGGTTTATTGGTAACTTAGCATTAAGCAAGATTCTTACTAGTATAATCTTAAATGTTTCCCTTATGAATCCAGATTTTCAGAAAAAAACCCTTATCGAACTTGCCCATGCTAAAATGCATTTTGGCAAATATAAAGGTTACTATCTGGCAGACATCCCAGAATACTATCTTATTTGGTATAAGCGAAAAGGTTTCCCTGAAAATAAGCTAGGGCAACAAATGCAAGAAATCTTAGAGATGAAAGTGAATGGACTTGAATTTATTTTGAGAAAAATTAGAAATACCAATTGAAATTATTTTAAGGTTTTTACCTTCTTAAGCAAAAATTAAATGATATTTTTGCATCCCATATAGACACAAACTTCCAACACAAATGGCCGATACAAAGTATATTTTTGTAACAGGCGGTGTTTCTTCGTCTTTAGGGAAAGGAATAATCGCAGCATCTTTAGCTAAACTTCTTCAAGCAAGAGGCTATAAAGTTACCATCCAAAAACTAGATCCTTATATCAATATAGATCCAGGGACTCTAAATCCTTATGAACATGGTGAGTGTTTTGTCACTGAAGATGGAGCTGAAACCGATCTAGATCTTGGCCATTACGAGCGTTTTCTGAATGTGAATACCTCACAAGCCAACAATGTTACCACTGGAAGAATCTACCAAAGTGTCATCGATAAAGAGCGAAGAGGAGATTTCTTGGGAAAAACAGTTCAGGTGGTTCCTCATATTACCAATGAAATTAAAGAACGTATACAAATCTTAGGTCAAGACAACTCCTATGATATTGTTATCACTGAAATTGGAGGTACTGTTGGCGATATAGAGTCTTTACCCTATATTGAGGCTGTAAGACAGCTAAAATGGGAGCTCGGAGATCATAATTCTTTAGTGATTCACCTTACTCTTATTCCTTACCTGTCTGCTGCTAAAGAACTAAAGACAAAACCTACTCAGCACAGTGTCAAAACACTGATGGAAAGTGGAATCTCTCCTGAAATTTTGGTGTGTAGAACCGAACACCAAATCAACGATGACATCCGTAACAAATTGGCTTTATTTTGTAACGTTAAGAAAGAAGCGGTTATTCAATCCATAGATGCTGAATCTATTTACTATGTTCCTAACCTAATGGCCGAAGAAGGACTGGATACAATTACACTCAAAAAACTTAATCTTGAAGACAATGTAGTTCCAAACCTCGATAAATGGAACTTCTTCGTCGACAAGCTTAAAAATGCCAAAGAGGAGTTATCTATTGGACTTGTAGGGAAATATGTCGATCTTCAAGATTCCTACAAATCTATTTTAGAGTCTTTTATTCATGCCGGAGCCTATAATGATGTGAAGGTAAAAGTAGTTTGGATCAACTCGGAAAAGAAAAAGCACAATGAAACTATTTTCCATCAACTCGATGGACTTTTGGTAGCGCCTGGTTTTGGTGAGCGTGGTATAGAAGGTAAAATAAATGCCGTACATTATGCTAGAACACATAAAATTCCATTTTTAGGCATTTGCCTTGGCTTGCAAATGGCTGTCATAGAATTTTCTAGAAATGTATTAGGCCTGAAAGGAGCAAATTCAACAGAAATGAATCCAAAAACTTCACACCCCGTTATTGGTCTCATGGAGGATCAAAAGAATATCCAACAAATGGGAGGCACTATGCGTTTGGGTGCTTGGGACTGTGAACTGCAACCTGGCTCTAAATTAGCTGAAATCTATGGAACTACTCAAATTTCTGAACGCCACAGACATAGATATGAAGTTAATAACAAATATGTAAGTGACTTAGAAAGCCACGGATTAATCTGTTCAGGTAAAAATCCACAAACGGGACTTGTTGAAACCATTGAGCTCGAAGATCACCCTTGGTTTGTTGGAGTACAATTTCATCCAGAGTATAAAAGTACAGTAGCGACTCCACATCCTTTGTTTTTGAGTTTTATAGAAGCTGCAAAAAAATACAGTCATCAATCATAACGGGATCAATTCAGCAAATAATCCAAGATTAATCTTACTTAATTGAAACAAAATGTTGATTTTTGCAAAGATTTTGTAAAATCAAAATATACAATATATAGTCAATGGAAGAAAAAAAGACATTTGATAAAAACTCCATTATTGGATTTGCGCTTATAGGGCTAATTCTGATTGGGGTCATGTACATGAATCCTAATGAGGACGTTGTTCCTGAACAAGATAACACAAAACAAGTTGAAACCAATTCCTCAACAAATCCCGTATCTACTTCTAATCGCACTCCTGAAACCTCACCACAAAAAGGAATTGCTAGCAATCTCCAAGATTCAGTAAATAGCGAGCTTGCCAAAAGAGACTATGGCGCCTTTGCTTATTCTGCTTTACAAGATTTTGCTAAAGATGATGCAGTGACCACCATCGAAAATGAGGTTATAAAATTGGAGATTAGTAACAAAGGTGGACAGATTGTTGAGGCTAAAATGAAGCAATTTGACACCTATAAAGGCGATCCTGTTTATCTCATAAAAGATGGAAATGCCGATTTTAACATTGAATTTGAAACCAACGATGGCCGTGTCATAAATACTCGTGATCTTTACTTTGAGCCCAATCTTACTACTGAGAATGGGAATCAAGTCTTGACTATGCGCGCTAAAGTCTCCGATCTTGAATTTCTAGAATTTTACTATGGACTTGAGTCGGAGGATTACATGATGAATTTCGGGATTCGCTCTCAAGGTTTAAACAGTGTGATTTCTTCCGATCAAGCTAACTTATCTTGGGAAGTCAAAGTTCTAAGAAAAGCCAAGAGTATTTCTTATGAAAACAGATATACTGAAATTGTTTACCTCTATGAAGATGGAAAGGACGATTATACAGGACAAGGCGACGAGGCTATAGAGGAAGATGAATCAATTGACTGGATAGCTTTTAAACAGCATTTTTTTACATCTATTTTGTTGACAGATACTCCTTTTCAAAAAGGGAAAATGACTTCACGGAACTTGGTTCAAGATGAACAAATTGATACCCTTTATACTAAAAACTTCCTTGCTGAAGTCCCTTTAAAACTGAATAATGGAGAATTCTCTGAGTCCATGAATTGGTATCATGGCCCTTCAGATTTTGACGTCTTAAGTTCTTACGAGAGAAAATTAGATGAAATTGTTCCTCTGGGTTGGGGACTATTCGGCTGGATCAATAGATATGTCTTTATTCCTTTTTTTGGTTTCTTAAGTAGTAATCTTCCAAGCTATGGTCTTGCCATTATTGTCATGACTATCGTTGTAAGAATTGTCTTATCCCCTATTACTTACAAGTCTTACGTATCTCAAGCCAAAATGAAAGTTTTGAAGCCAGAGATCAACGAGATCAACGAAAAGTTCAAGGACAATGCCATGAAAAAGCAGCAGGAAACCATGAAGCTGTACAGTAAAACTGGAGTAAGCCCATTGGCAGGTTGTATTCCTGCCTTGTTACAAATACCAGTCTTTTATGCATTATTCCAATTTTTCCCGAGTGCTTTTGACTTAAGGCAAAAAGGATTTTTATGGGCGGATGACTTATCGAGTTACGACGTTATTTTCGAGTGGGATGCCTACATTCCATTAGTATCTTGGGCGTACGGAAACCACGTGAGTTTATTTCCGATTTTAGCATCTATAGCTATTTTCTTTTATACCCAAATGACTGCTGGACAAAACATGCAACAAGCCTCTCAGCCAGGGATGCCTAATATGAAGGTGATTATGTATTTTGCGCCTTTAGTGATGCTGGTCTTCTTTAATAATTATGCGAGTGGTTTATCTCTTTATTATTTTATCTCTAACTTAATTACCATTGGGATTATGCTAGTTATAAAACATGTCATTATAGATGATAAAAAAATCCTCGCTAAAATTGAAGAGAAGAAGAAAAAGCCTAAAAAGAAAAAAGGTAAGATTGGTCAAAAATTTCAGCAGATTATGGAACAAGCAGCTGAACAACAAAAGAAAAAACAAGAAGATAAAAAATAAAAATAAATGTATTTTACATAAAAAAAGGAGACCAATTTTGGTCTCCTTTTTAGTTTGATAAAGCTTCTAAAATTACTGAACACTCACCGTTCCATTCATACCAGAATGAATCGTACAGAAATATTGATTCAGCTCAGCAGCTAACTCGGGTGTAACTGTAAAGTCGAATTGTTGTCCTTCCGTTTGAAAGTTAACTGCAGAATCTCCTTCAAATGACCCCTCATTACTTTGACTCAAAAGCGCATCTCCATTTCCATTCCTGAGTTCAAATGGGTGAGAATTAGCCCCAGTAATGGTTAGTTTATAACGCGTACCTTCAGTTAAAGTCCAAGGACTATTATTAGTATTTAATGGGGTCACATTTTCATTACCAATAATATTACTTACGAAATAAGCTTGAGCGCCATCATTATCCACAGTCATTTGAACAAGTGGGTCTAAATTTAAATCTGGGAGAATTACACTGCTTACCACATGAACAACTCCATTACCGGCTTGCACATCGGTTAAAATAATAGAAATCGTTCTACCATTTTGATCTGTTATTGTAGCATTTTCAGCATCTAGCTCGAACGTCTCTCCTAAAGTTTCTACAGTTCCGCTTTCCAATTCAGCTGATGTGATGTTGGCATTAGCAATAACATGTGTATTCAATATTGACGTTAGAACTGATGGGGCAATATCCGTCAAACTCTCAACACCTAATTCAGTCAATGCTGTTACAAATGCATCGTTGGTAGGAGCGAAAACGGTAAACGGAGCTGGAGCCTCAAAAGAACTTAAGGTAGCTACAAAATCTGGCTGTCCATCCAAAGTTAGAGCTTCAACCAAGATTCCAAATGTTGGATCTGCTGTAGCAAACGTAGTTACATTTGGAATAGTAATGACTTCATTCACAATATGGACCACTCCATTGGAGGCCAAATTATCTGGATCAGTAACAACAGATTGACCGTTTAAAGTTATTTCAGTTCCTACATTGACGTATAAACTTAAATTATTTTCTGCGCCGGATAAACTTTCCACAGCTAATGTGTTCAGGTAAGTAGAGAAAAGACTTGAAGACTCCGCTGCACCTTGAACAACATGATTCAATAGAATATTTTTTACTTGACTATCCGTTAAACTAGAAGTATCAATATTTCCAAATGCAGCGTCAGTTGGTGCGAATACAGTAAATAATCCTGAATTAAGATCCTCATCCAAACCAAAACTCAAAAGTAAATCCTCCAATATAGCATGATCTGGACTTTCAGAGATAATTTCGAAAGTAGTAGGGTCGTTCGCGATTGGAGCTGCAGCATCGTCTTCATAACAAGCACTTAGCAACACTGCTACTATTGCTATTAAAATTAATCTAGGCAAAAACATTTTCTTTTTCATCGTTATTTTTTATTGACAATATAGAAACATATCAGCATTATTTTGTTTAATAAAAGTTAATTTAGATTAAACAAAATGAATCTTATATGAAGAACTTAACAATGCTATTTTGACCGATTCAAAATAAACTTTCGTAATTTTGCACTTTAATTTGAGAGTCATGAAAAGAGTTGTTGTTGGTTTAAGTGGTGGTGTAGATTCTAGTGTGGCTGCTTATTTATGCAAAGAACAAGGCTACGAAGTTATAGGCTTATTTATGAAAAATTGGCACGATGATTCTGTGACCATTAGTGATGAATGCCCGTGGCTTGAGGACAGCAACGACGCCATGCTGGTTGCTGAAAAATTAGGAATCCCTTTTCAGACCGTAGACCTCAGCAAGCAGTATAAAGAACGTATTGTAGACTATATGTTCGCCGAATACGAAAGAGGACGAACTCCCAACCCAGATGTACTTTGTAACCGGGAGATAAAGTTTGATGTATTTATGGATATTGCGACCTCTCTTGGAGCCGATTATGTCGCTACAGGTCATTATTGCAGAAAAGACAAGGTTGAAAAAAAAGGTGAACCCATTTATAGATTATTAGCAGGAAAGGATGCAAATAAAGATCAATCCTATTTTCTATGTCAGGTGTCTCAAAAGCAGCTGGCTAAAACACTTTTTCCAGTTGGAGAACTTCAAAAATCTGAAGTGAGAGAAATCGCTAAATCTCAGAATTTAATCACCGCAGATAAAAAGGACTCTCAGGGTTTATGCTTTATCGGTAAAGTCAAGTTACCAGATTTTCTTCAGCAAAAGCTTCAACCCAAACAGGGCCAAGTGATCGAAATTGATTCTTCTCACGATGTCTTTAAAGCAGAAAAGTCAACGAAAGCAAATTCAGAATTAATAACTCAACTTAAGAAGGATAGCAAAAAATTGAGTTTGAAACCTGAGTTTGGTAAAGTTCTAGGTACTCATGATGGGGCTCATTTTTTTACAAAGGGTCAACGGAAAGGTTTAGCTATTGGAGGTACCAAAGAACCGCTTTTTGTTATAGATACCGATGTAAAAAACAATATCTTATATACTGGCCAAGGCAAAACTCATCCTGGACTTCATAAAAAAGGCCTATGGGTGACTAATGATGAAGTGCATTGGATAAGACAAGATCTGGAATTAAAAGAGGGCGATACCATGGAGGTGATGGCAAGAATCCGTTATAGACAAGCTTTGGAAAAAGCTAAGCTTTATCAGATGAAAGACGAACTTTATGTTATTTTTGAAGATGAACAGACTGCCATTTCAGAAGGTCAATTTGTGGCCTGGTACCACGAAGACGAACTGTTAGGGTCTGGTGTAATCGCATAATATTTTTTTTCATGTCTCAAAATAGAATAACTTCATTATTTGGTATTAAATACCCTCTAATTCAAGCTGGGATGATCTGGGCAAGTGGCTGGAAACTCGCAAGTGAAGTCAGTAAGGCTGGCGGCCTTGGCATCATTGGGGCCGGCTCTATGTATCCAGATATTTTAAGAGAGCATATTCAAAAATGTAAGAAAGCAACCTCACTGCCATTTGCAGTCAATGTTCCTATGTTATACCCAGATTTGGATAAAATTATGGGAATCATTATAGAAGAGGAGGTTCCTATCGTTTTTACTTCTGCAGGGAATCCAAAAACATGGACCGCTCATTTAAAGTCTCACGGTATAAAAGTGGTTCATGTAGTAAGCAGTGTAAAGTTTGCATTGAAATCTCAGGAAGCTGGGGTAGACGCTGTAGTTGCAGAAGGTTTTGAAGCTGGAGGTCATAATGGCCGTGAAGAAACCACCACCTTTACGTTACTTCCCATGGTTAAGAAAGACTTGGACATTCCGCTTATTGCGGCTGGAGGAATTGCTACGGGAGCTGGCATGTTAGCCGCGATGATTCTTGGCGCCGATGCTGTGCAAGTAGGAACTCGTTTTGTGGCTAGTGATGAAGCTTCATCTCACATCAATTTCAAAAATGAAGTCCTCAAAGCTCAAGAAGGCGATACTAAGCTTACTTTAAAAGAATTGGCCCCTGTAAGGCTTTTAAAAAATAAATTTTACGATGATATCGAAAGTTTATATAAAACCTCTCCTTCAAAAGAAGACCTTAAGCAACTACTTGGAAGAGCCAGAGCAAAACAAGGTATGTTTGAAGGCGATTTACAAGAAGGTGAGCTAGAAATTGGGCAAATCTCGGGATTGATAGACAGGGTTATACCCGCTAAAATGATTGTTGAAAATCTTATTGCTGAATTTGAGACTGCAAAACTTAAAGCTAGCCAAATTGAATTTTAGCTTTAGAGGTTCTATCAAATTATTCGCCTGCTCTTAGGAATTTTGACAAATCAATAGCTTCAATGTTTAAATCTTTACCATACTGAATAAGATAAATCGCATCATTTTCGTAGCCTAAACTAAATTCATTTTTAGTGTAATTAAATTTATTCTCAAGATACTCCGTATAACCTTGTATTTCGGTAGAAGATTGAAGAGTTTTAGCATAAGTCAACCTTAAGAGCAAGTCCATCATCACATCATAACCTCTCATCACATAGCGGTTTGGATACACACCATGCTTAACGTAATAGGCATTGGAAGTTTGGCTCTCTGCCGTTGCTAGATAAGATTTTGAAATAGATGGAAATGTAAATTGGAGATCACTGAGATAGTAATTTGAAATTTCATCATCATAAAATGAGTTTCGTTTTGACGTAAAAAGCCTAATGTCGTATCCTTCTCTTGAAAAGGATTTCAAAAAAGAAACGGTTGACTCAGCAATACCTATGTTTTCTGTTTCCAGAAAAAACCAATTGGTTCTTGAAGAATCTAAATGAGGCTGTATATCCATCTTTTGCAAGTATTGTGAATCTTCTTGATTCACAACTTTAAGTTCTGGAAATGTATAGGTGTATTTTCTCTGGATAGGTTTTGAAATACTGTCGGTTAAAATAATCAGATTTTCATCATTCCACGATTTTTGAATATAGGTAATCAACAATTCTTGCATTGCTTCGTCTTTGGGAAGCGTACTAAAGAGATTGTCAAATTCAAATTTTGGATTCACCAGTGGAGAAATAACAGGTACGTTGCTTCTCGATAGGTAGTTGGTCACTTTCTTAAGACTTGGATCCAATAATGGACCAACTACAGCCTGGTACTTTTTGAAATCCTCAGATAAAAGTTGGCTAACGTAAGAGGGATCATTTCGAGTGTCGTAAACATCCATATTCACAGAGATTCCCCTTGCAGATGCAGAATCGATAGCCATCTGTATACCTTCATAAAAATCCAGCGAAATTCTTAGCAGATTGCTATTCTTAAGTAGGGAACTCGAACTGATACTATCAATTTTCGTTCGCTCTAAATTTAAGGGAAGCATCACAGCAATAGATTTTGTATCGAAATATCTAAGCTTATCTTCAAAAGTGAATTTTTTATATTTCAAAAATTCGGCCTCATCTATTTGAGGTATTTTTAGAATAAGACCTTCACTCATCCCTTCAAATTTTAGGGAAGGATTGGAAGCCAACAAGTCATTTTCTGTCACATCGTAGTTTTCAGAAATAGATTGAATAGAGTTTTCACGATCTACCTTTAAGTAAACATAGTTTTCATCTTTAGGTCTTGGAGAGCTCTTAATTTCAACAGGACGCTGGATTTTCACAAATTGCCCAGGTTGGATTTCTTTTTCATCAATACCGGGATTAAGCGCTTCTAATTGTTCTACACTTAGCCCATATTTTCTGGAAATCCCATACTTCGTTTCTTTAGGCAAAACAAGGTGCATTAAAGTACTAAACTTAGAGTTTTTAATACTCTGGTTAATGTCTAGATCTTTATCTTTAAGTTCATATACAGGGATCCTAAGTATATCATTATAGTCTAATTCCCTTTCAAAAAGAAATGGATTATACGTCTTTAAATCTTTGACTTTTAAGTTGTAAGTCTTTGAAATACTATAAAGTGTCTCTTTAGGACTTACATCGTATGGAATCAACTTCACTGTTGAATTCAAACTAAAATTAGGCTGAGCAGGAACTACCAAAAGTTGTCTCGATATATCTCTAAGTTCGCTTATGGAAGGATTCAACTTTCTTAAGGTCAATACATCCACCTGGAATTTTGAAGCCACCTCCTGAAGTGTTTCGCCTTGTTCTGCTGTATAACTTTTAAGGTCTTGCGCACTCAGGTTAACAAAGGCTAACACTAAAATACTACTTAAAATAAATCTTTTCATTATTCCCATTCTATGGTTGCTGGTGGTTTAGAACTAATGTCGTACACTACTCTATTAACGCCTTTAACACGATTTATTATCTGATTGGATACTTTTTGGAGAAACTTATAAGGTAAATCTACCCAATCTGCCGTCATCCCATCGGTGGATTCTACAGCTCTTAAGGCGACTACTTTTTCGTAAGTTCTTTCGTCTCCCATCACTCCAACGGAATCTACAGGAAGCAAAATTGCTCCTGCCTGCCAAACTTTGTCATACAAGTGCCATTCTCTTAACGCATCAATAAAAATAGCATCGACTTCTTGTAATATACTTACTTTTTCTTTAGTAATCTCTCCTAAAATTCGAATGGCCAAACCAGGTCCAGGAAAAGGATGTCTTCCGAGAAGTTTTTGATCGATGCCCATTTCTGCTCCTACCCGTCTCACTTCATCTTTAAACAACATTCTTAGAGGCTCAACGATTTTCAATTTCATGAAATCCGGTAAACCCCCTACGTTGTGATGTGATTTTATAGTTGCAGAAGGCCCATTGACAGAGATAGACTCAATGACATCAGGATAGATAGTTCCTTGAGCTAAAAAGGTCGCGTCCTTTATTTTGGATGCTTCATCATCAAACACCTCGATGAATGAATTTCCTATTTTCTTTCTTTTTTGCTCAGGGTCTGAAACACCATGCAAAGCGTCCAAAAATCGATCTGTGGCATCGACTCCTTTCACGTTTAACCCCATGTGTTTATACTGGTCGAGAACAGAGTCGAATTCGTTTTTCCTCAGTAGTCCGTTATTCACAAAGATGCAATGTAGATTCTTACCGATAGCTTTGTGGAGCAAAGTTGCTGCCACTGTAGAATCTACTCCGCCACTTAAGCCTAGGATCACTTTATCATTTCCAATTTTTTCTTTCAAGTCGGCTACCGTCATATCTACAAAAGCAGACGGAGTCCAGGTTTGTGGAACTTGAGCAATATGAACTAAAAAGTTTTCTAAGAGTTGTGCACCATCTGTAGAGTGATAAACCTCGGGATGAAACTGAATTCCAAAAGTGTCTTCTCCTTCAATTCTGTAGGCTGCATTAAGGACGTCGCTTGTACTTGCCATTCTTATAAAATGATCTGGTAAGGACTTGATGCTGTCGCTGTGAGACATCCATACTTGAGATTGCTCATTGATTCCTTCAAAAAGCAATTCTTTATCTTTTATAAAGGACAGATTAGCCCTTCCAAATTCTCTGGTATTAGAACCTACGACTTCACCGCCATAGTTATGTGCTATAAATTGAGCACCAAAGCAAACTCCCAGAAGCGGGAGTTTTCCCTTAATCTGACTCAAATCTGGTTGAGGCGCTTCAGGGTTTCTACAGGAAAAAGGACTTCCTGAAAGTATAACAGCTTTAAAAGCAGACAAGTCTTCTGGTAATTTATTGAAGGGGTGGATCTCACAATAGATATTTAACTCACGAACTCGCCTGGCGATGAGCTGTGTATATTGAGATCCAAAATCGAGAATAAGAACATTTTTTTGCATAGGCAAAAGTATAAATTTGAGATAAAACTGGCTTCCGTTTAGCTGCTATTTTTTTACTTTTAAGCAAAAAAAATGTTGGACCAAATTTTAAAAGATTTAAAAAGTGAAGTTAGATTTGGATATCTCAAAAAAAAACATCCCTTTAGGTATGTAAGTTTAGCGAGTATTGAAAATGGTGCCCCTACTCAACGCACAGTCGTTTTAAGAGATGCTACAGATGATTTTGACCTTATCATATACACAGACAATAGAAGTGATAAAGTGGAGCAATTAGAAAAAAATTCAAAAGCGAGCTTACTGTTCTACCATCCTAAAAAACTTTTGCAGATTAAAGTTGAGGGACAAATGGAGTTGCTAAGATCTGGTAAGGCTTATGAAGACCACTGGAGTAGAGTACAAGGGAAATCACAAAAAGATTTTATTACCAAACATGCCCCAGGAACACCCATAGACAATCCAGACCTCGTAGACTATAAAGAGGATGAACATCACTTTTGCATTTTAAAATTGGTGCCAGAAACCTTAGAATACCTTCAATTAAACAGACCAAACCACATAAGAGCTAGGTTTGACAAGCTTAATCATTGGGAAGGACACTATTTAAACCCATAAAAAAAGCGGCCAATTGGCCGCTTTTAGTTTATTATTTTTATTTAAGGCTACTCGACGTTGGCTCCTATGTCACCTTGTGCAACAATAGTTTGTATTTGAGTAGCGCTTAGGTGAACATTTACATATCCATCTACGTCCAATACATCTGCATAACCAAATTCAGTACCATCATTAAGCTCAGCAACGTTAGATTGACTCATTCCAGTAGTACCATCTACCGATGTAAATGTTAAAATAACTGGTCCACCTACTGCAGCATTTCCAGAGTGAATGTGAGCTGGATGAACTCCACCATCAGGTGTTCCCACTAGGCTAATTGTTGCTAAAGCTTCACCATTTTCTCTTTCTTGAAAAAGAACTGTTCCGCTTATACCTGGCGCATCTTTCTCATCTAAGTCATAGCTTTTTTCTTCACCTGTTAGACCGTTTTCACCAATGTCACCTTGAGCTACAATAGTTCCTAAGGCAGAAGCACTCAAGTGAACATTTACATAAGCATCTATTTCTACAATATCGGTGTAAATAAGTGGGTCTTCACCAGTTTGAGCACTTTCGCTTGTATCCGTAACACTCATTCCAGTTGCCCCATTTACTGGGTTGAAAGTAAAAATAATACCTCCACCTTCTAAAGCAGAATTCATGTGAATATGAGCAGGATGTGTTCCATCAGCTGGAGTCCCATCTAATGAAATTGTAGCTAATGCAAAACCATTAACTCTTTCTTGAAAAAGAACTGTTCCACTAATACCAGCAACATCTTTCTCACCTAAGTCATAACTTTTTTCTTCACCAGTCAAGTCATTTTCACCGATATCACCTTGAGCTACAATAGTACCTAATGCATTAGCACTTAAATGCACATTGATATAAGCATCGAGCCCTTCTATATCTTCAAAACTGATAGAATTACCGTCAACGTCACTAGAGAACTCAGTAATGCTCAACCCTGTAGCTCCGTCAACATCTTCTAATGGAACAATAATACTACCACCTTCAAAAGCAGAGTTCATGTGAATGTGAGCTGGGTGCATGTTTCCAGCTGAAGTGCCCACAACTTCAATAATCAATTGGACTGCACCACCTTGTAACTCATTAAATGTAGCAACACCGCTCACACCTGAAACAGATTTCTCACCTAAATCATAAGATATAAAATCTAAAGCTGGTCCTGGGTTTCCTATTCCATTGTCATCCTCACTGCACGCAGTAAAAATAAAACCTACCAATAGTAACAGACTTAAAGTCTTCATTTTTTTCATAATTATATAATTTTGTTTATTCAGCTATATTAACGAAATAAAAAGACTTTTGGTTTTAAAAACTTTCCAAAACTATATAGATTTAGTATCTATTAACATTTTAAGGTTTTTTTTAAGGAATATTCAAGTACTTATGCGTTTGTAATGAAATCCTCCATTGAGGGTGATTCATGACGTACTCTACAATTTGTGGAGTCATTTTTTCCCTTACACTCCATTCTGGCTGGAGGAAAAGTTCACAGTCTTCACCTACTTGTGATGCTTGCTCTTCAGCAAATTTAAAATCGTGTTTATTAAAGATAATGACCTTTAACTCGTCTACTTTTGAATAAATTTCTGGTTTAGGTAACTTTATTTTTTTGGGAGATAAACAAATCCAATCCCAAACCCCAGTCAAATCGTAAGCTCCAGAGGTTTCTATATGGATGCTAAGTCCGTTATCTTTCAGGCCTTGGGTGAGCATAGACATATCCCAAGTAAGAGGTTCGCCACCTGTAATCACGATAGTGTTACTATATTTTTTAGCGTTTTCGATAATAGATCCTATTTGAGTGGGAGGATGACGTTCTGGATCCCAGCTCTCTTTCACATCACACCAATGGCAACCCACGTCGCATCCTCCTATTCGGATAAAGTAAGCTGCTGTCCCGGTATGATAGCCTTCACCCTGGATAGTATAAAACTCTTCCATAAGGGGTAGCATTACACCTTTTTGAACGAGATCTTCAATTTTTTCATTTTGCATGCCGCAAAGATACTGAAAGCTTTTTTTGAAATAAAATATAACAAAAGTCTTCTCATAATAAATGATACTAAATCTTATTAAGTACGAGACTTTATTTATTTTTGAAAAAAATATAAATGAAACTTTTATCTCTATTTGGAAGCTTACTTCTAGTTTTGTTAGTGAGTTGCGATGGTTCTACCTCTAAAACACTTATTAACAAGAATCAATTAGGCCAACTTACCCCAAAAACAGAAATTAAAGACTTAGGAACTATTTTAGAAACCGACTCTATTGCTGTTTTTGATATTGAAACGAGATTTGGGAAGACAGAAGAAATAGAAATATTTGATAGCGAAGGGAAAATATCTTTAATTGTAGAACCAAAATTCAAAAGTGACACATTGGTCACTATTGATGAAATTCAAATTTTAGACACTAGATATAAAACAGAAAAAGGGCTAGGTATTGATAGCAATTTTAAAGTTATTTATAAAAATTATAAAATTAATAATATTCAGAATAGCATCAATAGTGTTATCTTAAGCATCAATGCAATTGGAGCCTATATCGTAATCGATAAAAAGCATCTCCCAAGTGAATTGAGGTTCGATTCTGAAATTAAGATTGAAGCCAATCAAATTCCAGACGAAGCTCCTATTAAGTACTTTTGGTTGAAGTTTAAGGATCTAGACTAAAGTATAAAGTCTTATTTTTGAAGTTCACCTTCAACTACCCCGACCAAGCTTATGAAAGCATCTAAGAAAATAGTTAACAAATATCTCCCAAAAATCATAGGGCTTCGGTTGAGTTCACTCTATCTCGTTAATCCAAACAAAGCCTTAGTGAAGGCCTACAAACTATTTTCTTCCCCAAGAAAAGGAAAAGTGAGACCCGAACAGGAAGTGTTTTTGAATAAAGCCAAATCTACCGCAATTGAGCATGATTCAAAAACCATACAAACCTACCATTGGAAAGGTAATGGCAAAACCGTTATTCTTATTCACGGCTGGGACAGCAACACCCATAGATGGAAAGATCTTATTGAGGATCTTCAAAAAAAAGATTTTAATATAGTTGCTTTCGACGCTCCAGCACATGGTTATTCTGAAGGAAAGTTACTAAATGTCCTTTTATATTCGAAATGCCTAGATCAATTGCTGAGTCTTTACCAACCAGAAATTATTATTGGACATAGCGTAGGAGCCATGACAGTGGTTTTTAACCAATATTTAAAGCAGAGCCCTCAAGTGGAGAAACTGGTTTTGCTTGGCGCTCCATCTGAGATGAGTGAAATCATGAGTGATTATAAACGCATATTAAACCTCAACGATAAATTCATGTCTGCTTTAGAAGCTTTCTTTAAAGAAAAATTTGATTATAACTTTAGTGAATTTTCTATTGCAGAATTTGCTAAAGGAGTACAAAAAGACACCTTAATTATTCATGATCAGTACGATAAAGTAGCTCCAGTTGAAGCCGCAAAATCAATTCATAAAAATTTAAAGGACTCAATCCTTAAGATTACAGAAGGTGCTGGCCATTCGCTTAATAAAAATGAAATTCGAGAGGATATTTTAAAATTCTTAACCAACACGCATGAATAAAGAGTCTATTCGAATCAATAAATATTTAAGTCAAGCTGGCTTCTGTTCGAGAAGAGAAGCAGACAAATTGATGGAGCAAGGTAGAGTCACCATCAACGGTGAATATATAGAAATGGGGACTAAGGTTAACCCTGGCGATAAAGTTTATGTGGATGGGAAACTTGTAGAAAAAGAGACTGAAGAAAAAGTATATCTAGCGGTGTATAAGCCTAAAGGCGTAGTTTGCACTACGAATTCTAAAGTTGAAAAAAACAATATTGTCGATTTTGTAGATTATCCTACTCGAGTTTTCCCCATAGGACGACTAGACAAAATGAGTGAAGGCCTCATCCTTATGACAAATGATGGTGAAATCGTGAATCATATCCTCAGAGCAAGACATTTTCATGACAAGGAGTATCTAGTTACTGTTGACAAGACCATAACGGATGAGTTTATTGAAAAAATGAGAAAAGGTGTTCCAATTCTAGATACCATCTCCAGAAGATGTGAAGTGGAGAAATTGGGCGACAGGAGTTTTAAAATTGTGTTGACACAAGGTCTTAACCGTCAAATAAGAAGAATGTGTGAAGCTTTAGACTATAGAGTAAGAACCCTGAAGCGTACTAGAATTAAAAACATTACTTTAGACATAGAGAAAGGAACCTATAGAGACCTTACTGAAGAAGAAATAAAGGATTTATACACAAACAAATAGTAGTTATTACTACAAAAAGATATGACCATGACCTCTTTAACCCCCTTCCACCTTGCTGTCCCCGTAAATAATCTGAGTAAAGCAAGGTCATTTTACAGTAATACCTTGAGCTTTAAAGAAGGCAGAAGCGATTCGCATTGGGTAGATTATGACTTTTTTGGTCATCAATTTGTTATTCACGAAGATAAAAACCATCAACCTAATCCAAATGCCTTTAGTATGGTGGATGGGCATGAAGTTCCAGTACCGCATTTCGGTGTTGTCTTGCCATGGAATGATTTCCATGAGTTCGCAAAGAGGCTAGAGAATATGAATATCGACTTCATTATTAAACCCTATATAAGATTCCAAGGAAAGCCAGGCGAGCAAGCTACAATGTTTTTTAAAGACCCGAGTGGAAATGCATTAGAATTTAAGAGCTTCAAAAATATGGATCAAATCTTTGCTAAATAAAAATGGATAAACTCTCTCCAAGACTCGTAAGACAGCTCTTCATCCTATTGATTATCCTTTCTTTAGGAGGTCTTATTTTTGCAGAACTTCTCCCCTATATCTCTGGAATATTAGGCGCAGTTACCTTTTATGTTTTATTGAGAGGTCTTATGAGAAGGATGCTCGATAGAGGCTGGAATCATACCTTAAGTGTCACCATATTGATGGTCGCCTCTTTTATTTTAGTTCTTGTCCCTGTCTTAGGAATTATACTTATGCTTTCTTCCAAAGTTAGCAAAGCTATCCAGAATTCAGAAAAAGTTATTGAAGCCGCAAAAGCTCAGTTGGTTCAGATTGAAACCATCTCTGGAGTTAATCTTGGAGAGAAAATTGACAGTACTGCCGTAACCGATTGGTTATCCAATAATTTACAAGGATTGGCTGGAGGAACTTTTGAGGTTTTTATCGCGATTAGTATCATGTATTTCTTATTGTATTATATGCTACTCAATCAGAAAAAGCTAACGGTATCTATGGAAACCTACATCCCTATTGATGTAGAAAATCTAAAACTCATCGCTAAAGAGTCTGCGAAAAAAGTAAAAGCAAACGCCATTGGAATCCCTCTTGTTGCTCTTTTTCAAGGTATCATTTCCTTGATAGGATATTGGATTTTTGGAGTTCCAGAAGCTATGTTTTGGTTCGTCATCACCACAATTGGTTCAATGATTCCATTTGTTGGTACCGCAATTGGTTTTATACCAGTAACTTTATTATTATACTACCAAGGAGAAACAGCCTCCGCTATTGGAGTTTTGCTCTATGGTTTTGTGATTGTAGGATCTTCAGATAATATCGTTAGGCTACTTGTCCTTAAGAAAATGGCCAACGAACACCCACTCATCACTTTAATAGGAGTTATTATTGGAGTGCCCTTATTTGGGTTTATAGGATTAATTTTTGGACCTTTACTACTCTCTTTATTCTTGCTGGTCGTTATGATTTACAAGAAGGAATACGGTGAATTCGAATCTGAAAAAGAAAAAAAAATTAAATTAAATGAAAACATCAGAAAACAAAAAGAAGAAAGTTGACGAAAATTTTATTGAAGAAGGAATAGAAACTGTTTCAGATACAGATTTTGAAACTGTCTTTGATAAAAAGGATCAATTGTTTGCTAAAATTAATCATCCCAATTGGAAAAAGTATAAAGATAAAATCATTCTGATGTTCCAAATGCTAAAGGATGTAAAGCAAAAGAAATATTCTGAAACACCTTGGAAGACTTTAGCAGCAATGATTTTTACCATTCTCTATATTATTAACCCTTTGGATTTGGTTCCCGACTTTATCCCTTTTCTAGGATATCTGGATGACATCACAGTTTTTAGTTTTGTCCTAAAGCTGATTAATGATGACCTAATCGATTATGAAAATTGGAAAATAGCCGGATCCGAAGAGATCACTACTACATCCTAGTTGTTACTCTCTCGATCTATGCATTTCTCTAGCTAAGAGTGTGTTTTTTAATAACATCGCTATCGTCATTGGTCCTACTCCTCCTGGTACAGGTGTGATGAAAGAGGCTTTTTTACTTACATTTTCATAATCTACATCACCTGTAATAATATAGCCTTTTTTAGCATTCTCGTCTGGCACTCTAGTAATTCCAACATCTATAACAACAGCATCGTCACGTATCATTTCTGCCTTTAAAAAGTTGGGAATACCTAAAGCTGAAATCACAATATCCGCCTGACTTATAATTTGGGTAATATTTTTGGTATGACTATGTGTAAGTGTAACCGTTGAGTTACCAGGCCATCCTTTCCTACCCATCAATATGCTCATTGGCCTACCTACTATATGGCTTCTTCCAATCACAACCGTATGTTTTCCTTTGGTGTCTACATTATACCTTTCCAATAGTTCTAAAATTCCAAAAGGTGTAGCCGGAATAAAAGTGGTCATGTCTAGCGCCATTTTCCCAAAATTCGTCGGGTGAAAACCATCCACATCTTTTTGAGGATCCACTTGCATCAAAACCTTTTGGGTGTCAATTTGAGGAGGCAAAGGAAGCTGAACAATGAATCCATCAATATCATCATCTTGATTAAGCTCCTCTATCTTTTCTAATAATTCTAATTCTGAAATATTACTAGATAGCTTAACCAAGGTAGATTTAAATCCAACTCTCTCACAAGCTCTAACTTTACTTCCTACATAAGTAAGACTAGCTCCATCATTTCCAACTAAAACCGCGGCAAGATGTGGTACTTTCTCACCTTTAGCTTTCATTTTATCAACTTCATCTTTAATCTCATTTTTGATGTCGTTGCTGCACTTCTTACCGTCAAGAATTGTCATGTGTATAGATTATAGTTATTGCATGTTTTTCATCATCTCCATCATTTTCTTACCGCCACCGCCTTGCATCATCTTCATCATTTTGCTCATTTGGGTAAACTGTTTTAAGAGTTGATTCACCTCTTGTACCGAAGTTCCAGATCCTTGCCCTATTCTTTTCTTTCTACTTGCATTTATACTGGTTGGATTTTCCCTCTCGTGTGGAGTCATAGAATGAATCATTGCTTCTATATGCTTAAAAGCATCATCATCCATATCCATATTCTTCATCATCTTACCAGCACCAGGAATCATTCCCATCAAATCCTTCATACTTCCCATCTTCTTCACCTGCTGGATCTGCTTTAAGAAGTCATCAAAACCAAATTTGTCTTTGGCAATTTTCTTTTGAATTTTTCTAGCTTCAACCTCATCATACTGCTCCTGAGCTCTTTCCACTAAGGAAACAACATCACCCATTCCCAATATACGATCTGCCATCCTAGAAGGATAGAACACATCTATAGCGTCCATCTTCTCGCCCGTACCAATGAATTTTATAGGTTTATTGACTACTGACTTAATTGAAATAGCTGCACCCCCTCTAGTATCACCGTCTAATTTGGTAAGAATAACACCATCGAAATCTAAGATATCATTAAAAGCCTTGGCCGTATTGACCGCATCTTGGCCTGTCATAGCATCTACAACGAATAAAGTTTCCTGAGGCTTTACAGCCTTATAAATATCGGAAATTTCATTCATCATGACTTGGTCGACAGCAAGTCGCCCAGCCGTATCCAAAATCACAACATTATGTCCATTTTGCTTAGCATGAGCTATTGCAGCTTCAGCAATTAAAACAGGATTTTTTTCTTCTTTATTCGAGAATACCTCAACGCCTATTTGCTCACCAACGACATGCAATTGATCTATAGCTGCAGGTCTATAAACATCACAAGCAACTAGTAAGGGTTGTTTGGACTTTTTGGACTTTAAATAATTCGCTAACTTACCGGAAAAGGTCGTTTTACCAGACCCTTGAAGTCCCGACATTAAAATGACACTGGGATTACCCGATAGATCAACTTCTTCTGCATCCCCACCCATCAATTCTGTCAACTCGTCTTTTACGATTTTGACCATCAACTGGTTAGGCTTTAAAGTCTTCAAAACATCCTGACCTAGAGCTTTCTCCTTGACGAGGTTAGTGAATTCTTTTGCTATTTTGAAGTTAACATCGGCATCTACCAATGCTCTTCTTACTTCTTTAAGTGTCTCTGCTACATTAACCTCTGTAATCTGGCCATGTCCCTTTAAGACATGAAAAGCTTTGTCTAATTTATCACTTAAACTATCGAACATAATTTCATCTATATTTCTGCAAAAATAGGAATTTGAAATCTATTAAAGAAGATTTTATAAACTAAAAAAGCCACTTCAAATAAAGTGGCTTAAAACTATTATAGATACTATAACCTCTTATAAGCTGAAGTTATTAGTCACTGTATCGCTTTCCTTATAACGAGCTATGGCTTTCTCCACTAATTCTTTAGCTTCGTGCTCATCGCCCCAGTTTCCAATTATAACTTCCTTATTTTCTAAATCTTTATACGTTCTGAAAAAGTGCTCTATTTCCTTAATAGTGTGTGGATTCAAATCTGAAAATTTGTGAACATCGTCTCCCATAGGATCTGAAACTGGAACACAGATAATTTTTTCGTCAGGACCTTTTTCGTCAGACATATTCAAAACACCTACAGGTCTAACCCTAGCGACACAACCTGGGACAACAGGATTGGTAAACAACACTAATACATCTATAGGGTCATTATCCAAAGCTAAAGTCTCTGGAACAAAACCATAGTCTGCTGGATACATCATGGATGTATGTAACATCCTATCGAAACGGATTTGTTTTAGGTCAAAATCGTACTCATATTTATTTCTACTTCCCCTTGGGATCTCTATCAAAACGTCAAATGTCATAATCGCTTGTTTATGTAAATTTTAAGGACGGCAAAAATAACAAAAACTTTGACTTTTAAATAAAAAATACGCAAATAAAAAGACCTCACTTGAAAGTAAATTCCAAGTCAGATCTTTTTATTTTATTAAAACTTAAGAAGAAATTCTTGTTTTTTTGACTTTAAATCAAATTTAGCTGCGTCCCAAGTTGGATATTGATTAGGATCTATAGTTCCAGACATCGCCCAAGGTTCTGAGGGCATTCCATCTGACTCACGATCCATTGTTTGATTTCCATTAAGGTCATGATATACTGAGATCGCGTAAGAGCCGTAAGCCACGTCTTCAAAGGTCACTTCTGAGCCTTTTTCATCTACTTTTACTATTTTTCCAATAGTAGGTATTCTTAAAAAATTGTCCTTTTCAAAAATTCCAACATAAAGTTCTCCTTTAGTATCCTTTACATTTTCAAATCTAATGGTTAAATCTCCCTTGTCTTGAGCTACAAGACTTTGAAGAGAAAATAGTAAGGCTAAGGTCATTAATTTTACAATAGTGTTCATGATGTTTGGGTTTTAAGTTCACATCAAAAATAGAATGAAAGCTTCATTGTATTCTTAATTAATTGACGAACAGTTGAATACTTAAGATGAACGGTAAAATATTCAGAAGAAAAGAAAATTTTTATTAAAACCGATAAGTCAAGAAAAGGTTTGGGGTCAACTCTAAATTTCTGACGCGAATATTTTCTACTGTGGATCCAGACTCATCTAGCCTGAAAAACTGATTGGTTAAGGTGTTACTATTCAAAAGATTCAAAATACTCAAGCCAGTTTCCAAGGCTGTAGTATCAAGCTTGAACGTATAACTTCCTGTAAAATTAAGCTGAAAGTAATCCCGCAAATTGGCTTCGTTTGGGCTTAAAAAATTGAGACTTGGATTGGTTTGTGGAGATAAAATTGGATTTTCAAGATCTATATCTGTGGTAGGCTTTCCTGAGAAGTAGCGCCCACCAAAAGACAATTTGAGCTCATCTGAGTCGTAGCTTATTCCAAAAGCTGAGCTTTGTCTGATTTCAAAATTATTAGCAAACTGCTGAGGATCAAAACTTTCGAAATCATAACTATTATCCATTATAGAAAAGTTGACCCAAAAAATGAACTGATTAACTCTTTTTTGAGCAAGTAACTCGACGCCAAAAACCTCATAATTTCCGCTTAACCGCAAAAACTCCAATTGATTTTGAAAGCCCTGACTGCTTGAAGAAATACTTTCTACTTGCTTATGGTATATGCTTCCCTGAAACAACCATCCCTTTTTATTGAAATTTAGTCCAAGCTCGTATTGGAGATTATTGATTATAGGAAAATTATTTTCATCTGCCAAAATCCAACGCCGCTTTTCCAATCCAAAAAAATCTTGCTGCTGATCGATCACTTGAGTGAGAGTTTGATTTTTTTGCTCTGCTAAAATGTTCCATCGCCAATGGCTATGCATCTGATAGCTAAAACTAAATCTTGGCTCTATCCTTACCTCGTCAAACTCGGAATAATATTTTCCGCGAAGACCAAAGCGGGTCATTACTTTTTCATTTTTGGAGGTATAATTCAACTCCGTTATAGCAGAATGAGTGGTGAGTACTCTCTTTTCTCTTTGGATAACATCTGGCGAAATTACCACATTATCGTTTCTCACTCCTACTTCTTTGTATTGATAGCCCGTATTGAGTATGAATTGTTCTGATAATTGATGGTCATTCTTCAAGTTCAATCCAAGATCGGTCAATTGATTTAGTTGATTTAAAACCTGGTTGGAGGAAACAGATCGATTGGTAGCATCCAACTTATAGAATGAAGAAGTAAGACTAATGTGAGTTGAATTTGTTGCGTTCCAAGGAAAACTGTAATCTAGATTCAAAAGAAAGTTTTCTTGTTTAAAATCGTTTTGCTTTTGTTGCGAATTAGTTTCTAATACTTCGTTAAACACCAAATTATTTTGAATACCTAATACATCTACATGTAATGTGCTATTATTATCGAAACTATATTGATATTGTAAAGAAGCATCATAAAATTGGAGACTCTGTTCTGTGGTTATAGTATTAGTATTACCTAAACCTAAGTCTTCTATCTCGGTATTTTGAAATACTTTATCGGTAAATCTATCGTAAGTAGGAGATTGCCATACATCTGTAAGCGAACGCCTTGCCGTAAGCTGTAAGGTTGACTTGTCGCCTAATTCTAAAAATGAACTTGCGTTTGCACTCAAAAAATTAAGCTGAAATTGAGTAGTGTAATCCATTGTATGTTCTCTAGAGGTAATATTTATAACCGAAGATACCCCTTCGTCGAAAAAAGCAGAACTTCCATTTTTATAAACATCAATAGTATTGTTAACCAAAGGATTCACTGCAGAAATCATCCCGAAGAAATGACCAGTTTGATAAAGTCGTACGCCATTCCAAAGCACCAAATTCTGATCGTGTGTTCCTCCTCTAACATTAATTTGGGCGATAGTTTCATCTGTATTCACGATGCCTGGAACATATTGCAAGCTGTGAAGAACATCTGCGTTGATGAGACCAGGAAGTACACCAAACTCTTGAGGCACTATACGTATACTGTTGTCTGTATTTAAGGATATACCCTTGGTTAAATAGTCCTGCAAAAGAATTTCATCAAGTTGAATTTCTTGAAAAAGGTAAATAATACTACAGTTTTCTGCATTTGATTGAGTTTGTGCCCCTCTGGTATTGAAATACTTAGGATGATAGAATTTTAGCTCTGATAGCTCAAAGGTAGAATCGACAAAGACTTTGCCCATGCCGTTAGATTCTCCCAAAATCTTAGTATTCTGGTATATTTCCACTCCAGAAACAGGAGACAGCGAATTTGCATTTAAGAATGTATAGCACTTAAGATTCCTATTATAAGAAATGCTTATATTTTTTTCAGTTACAAAAGTAAACTCAAGAGGGTGTTGTTGTTCTAAAAACTTTAAATCTAACTTAAGTTCAACGTTTTGAGGAGCAAGAACTCTAACATCCGACAACTCTTCAGACAAATAATTAAAGGACACACCGTATTTATCTTCTAGGGTAACAAGTAACTCAACAAGACTTAACTTTTCAGAAGATTGGCCAAAAAGGGAATTGACCGACAAGATCAGCAGTATTAAAAAAAGAAATCTTATAAAGGGTTTATCTAGTCTCATCCTCAACAAAAATAAACTTATTTTTGTTGACAACTTTGAAATTGATTTGATACGTTTTTACTAAGATATCTAAAGCCAGGGAAAGATTATCTGAAGGTAAACTTCCTGTAAAACGCTCGTTTTGATTGAGCTTAGATATATCTATTTCTATAGTATAGTCCTTTTCTAACTGAAGGATGACTTCAGACAAAGGAGCGTTTTTAAATACATTCTTAGTGGATATCCAGTCTGGCTGGTCTATGTACACATTACTTTGCACTACTTTACGTCCATTCTGAAAAGCAACAAATTGGTCTTTTTCCAAAATGATTTCATTTTCTAACGAGGTCACTCTTACTGACCCTTCATAGCAGACTACTTTAAAAATAGAATCTCTGGACTCAACACCAAAGCGAGTTCCTAAAACTTGGACGGTTCCCAAATCGGTTTTAACCGTAAATGTTTTTCCTTTAGCCACATCAAAATAAGCCTTACCAAAGAGTTTGGTGGTCCTGTCGAAGCTCCAAAACCAATTATTAAATTGAAATTTGCTATTTTGAGCTAAAATAACTTTAGAGTCATCGGGAAGCAGAACCGTTTCTTGGGAGTTAATTTTGGATGTAAAATCTTTATTGGATAAAGTAAAAACGAGTGTCGATACTCCTATTATTAAAAGGATAGTCGCCGCTATGGACCAGTTAAATTTAGTTTTTCTATGGCTGGATTTTTTCTTCTCGATAGCCTTATAAACCTCATCTTTTTTAAACTCTGGCTTTTGAAAATGCGCTGAATACATTTTGATCTTCTTTAATGTATCAAATCCCTTTGTGTTTTGGACAGCCTCATCATCTACTTTACCGTCGAGCCAATCTGCTAAGTTGTATTTTTGTTTCATTTCTATACTATCTATTTAAAGAACAATCAAAAAAGGCTTTACCCTACTTGAATTCGTCAATTTGTTTTCTCATCCCCTCTAAAGCTTTTTGCATGCGCTTCTCTACAGCCTTTACACTTATGTTCAAAATTTCTGCTATTTCTTTATAAGATCTATTATCAATCCGATGGAGCAAGAAGGCAGTTCTTTGCTTTTCTGACAAGTCTTGTATAGCTTTTTCTAACTTTACCTTAAACTCTTTCTCCTCCATCTTATACTCTGGGCTTTGGAGATCTTCAGTTTGCTGAGGCTCAGTCTTTGCGTACTTCAAAACTACCTTTTGATGCTTATATTTATTTAAAGAAATATTATTGGCTACTGTATATAAATAAGATTTTGCCTTTGCAAAAGGAACTTTTTTACAATTCTCCCAAAGCTTTATAAACGCTTCCTGCACAGATTCCTCTGCCATAACCTGATTACCAAACTTATAGAAGAAGTAATTATTTATCACTTCTGAATTTTTGCTATAAATCCCTTCAAAAACCTGTTCTTCACAGACGTTATCGACGAGTTGTTTCTCCATAGGATCTCATTAACTAGTTTTATATAAAACAAATGACAATATATAAACCCTAATTGGATGTTAGGGTTTATGTGGAAAAAGTTGTTATATCTTAAGATAGGTTTTATTAAATTTACAGATTATGAAACAATTATACGTATTTGGTTTCTTTTTTATTTTACTCTCTTGTCAAACTGAGGAATTTTTTGAACAAGTGGATGAAACTTCAAGTCTTACAAGTCAAAGTGAATTGACTGGATTTATCTCCAGACTTAATCAAAACCCGACTGCTTTTGATGATTTCATTGATAATTCGAATAGCCTAAGCCTTGAATTTCCATACCAGATTACGATCAATTCCACTAATACCTTCACCCTAAATGAATTTGATGACTATCAAGCGGTTATAAACGAACTAATTTCCCTGCCCAACGACTACAGTATTGATATCACTTTTCCAGTCCAGGTATCCCTTCCTAATTACGAACTCCTCAACATTGAAAATGAAATAGCCTTGATCTCTGTCTTAAATACAGTGGAAGGTAGTACAGAAATTAATTGTCTAGAATACACCTTCCCTATACAGCTTAATGTGTTTGATAGCGACAATAATTTTATAAACGAAAGGTCCATACAAAATGAGGCTCAATTTTTCAACTTTTTAGACAATTTACAACCGACTGATGATTTTTATGAGATCGCTTACCCTATAGAAATTAGAATAGACACTACTGTTCAAAATATAGTTTCCAATTTAGAGTTAGAAATCGCTATACGAAACCTTGCCGAAAATTGTTTTAACCCCTCTTTATTTATAAATAGCAGCACACAACTTCAACAATTTGTTGCTTTTATCACTAGTGGAAGATTTGAAGTCACTTCCTTTATTGATGAAGAACAAGATGAAACAGATGATTACGTTGATTTTGTTTTTACTTTTAATACAAACAACACTATTTCGGTAATTAATACCACAAGCGGAAACTCTTTTACTGGTGAATGGACTGCAGAAATTGATGAGGAAGAACTGATTTTTGAGCTGGATTTTGAAAGCAATGAACTGTTGGAAGAGTTTGATGAAGATTGGCTGGTCGTTAGGTTTTCAAGTCCAAATACTATTGAACTTTACGACGAAGATCTTGATACTGATGAATTGAGTATTTTAATATTTGAAAAACTCTAACTTATAAATTACTTGTTAATGAATTCTAATCAACCGACTATAAAGGATTTAAAATCTAAATTAAACGTTTTGAACGCTATTTTTTATCTAGCACTATTAGCATGGTTAATTCTCATTGTAGTTATCCTTGTAAGGCTTTTTACTTCCCAAAGCACTCAAACACTATTCATTGTTTCTATCCCATTGGTTGGGGCACTTTTGATTTTAAGTCAGATCAAAACTAGGATTAAAAATGAAATAGAGAATTCCTAAAAGTCCGCCCTTTATAAATAGCTTTATGTCCTTTAACTTCCTTAAACATTAATTATCAGCTAAATATCGCTTTACCCTTCTGATAATTATCTAGCCTAAAGTGCGGCGTTATTCTAAAACCAGTATTTGACTTAGGATGTTTGCTCCCTTGGGAGCGGGGCAGCAAAAATTCGGCAACTTTATGCGAGGATTTTTAATCACTAGGAAAGAAAACGGAGATGCATTGGTTAGATATAGCGTTTCCATTCTCAGATTATTCTTTTGATACCTTATAATCGTAGAGTTTAAAGTTTGTAAAAAGCAAAGTAAATGCAACTTATCATTTATGGATTAGATTGCAGATGCGATAGTAGTTACGTCTTTATCTTGGCGCTAGATTGATTTATAATGAATCGACCAAAATATCATCTAACTGCTGTTCTGAAATACCTCTCGAGCTTAAGCTCACGACTTCAAATAAAAGACATTATAAATTTGATACTATAGATAAATTAGTAGCGAGGTAAAACCATTATCAAAATGAATTAAACCATTGGATCAATAAAAAGTATAGCATAAAAAACCCCCTATTTGGCAATCCAAATAGGGGGTTAAAATAGAGTCTTGGACAACTTCTAGTCGTCCAGTAAGTCTACATAAGTTTTAATCGCATTTTTAATACTATTGGCAAGTTGTCTATTGCTATCATTATCTTCTGGGCTAATTTCAATGACTCCATTTTCATTTCCATCTGTAGCGCCACTTAAATCGACAGAATTAAATACTGAAGTTAAATCAAATTCAAAAATAATTGTGTTATTATTATCCTCAGTAGTCACAAGATTTTGACCAGCATCTTCGTAATCTACTTCAAACTCTTCACTAAAAGTGTGGAAAAATTCAAATTCTGTTCCTGAAATCGTTCCTCTCATCAGGATAGATTTTTGAAATAAATCACTATTTGGATTAGTGCTTCTATCCATTTCAAACTCCACTTCCTCATATTCTCCAACGGGAATTTCGACGTTGATCACTGTAATCACTTCCGAAGTTAGACTCAGTTCAAAAGGACCATTTAATTCAAAATCATCATCACTTCCGTAACTTTCGTCGTTATCATCGCCATCATCATCAAAATCGCAACCATCGTCGTCAGACTCTATAGCATAAATGCTGAAGTCTGCTCTAAAATAGATTTCAGTTCCACTTTGCAATTCAATTTCGTAGGCGTAAGGATCTTCATCCTCGTCGTCGTCATCTTCTAATTCTCCTTTACAGAAGGGATCGTTTGGATAATTGTCCTCTAGATAAGCGACGATCTCACTAGGTAATTCTTCAAAAGTCAAATAATCATCATCATCAGAACCAGATGAATTTCCATCACCAAATCCGTCAGCAAAATCGAATTCAATATTTTTAATATTGATAAAAAATGCAGCAACTTCTACATTAGCAGCAGATTTAGCATTGGCAGAGGTTCCGTTAGCAACGGCCTTAATTTCTAGGTTAGATTTAGGAGTATTTCCTAAATTTGGATCTGAGACAGAATCATCTGAGGAGCAGGAAAACATTAAAGCTAATCCTAGTAGACCTACTGTTGGTTTTAAGAGTTTCATTATGTGTTTATTTTATGTGTTCAAGTATAGAACAACACAAAACCAGCTTACCCTACTTTAGAATTTATTTATTTTTAAAAATGGAATCCAAAGCCACCTGTCACCCCAAATTTTCTAGCGCTTGGTAGATCATTGTAGTTACCCCTAAAGTGGAAATCTATTCTTAAGATCCTAAATATATTATCAATCCCTAAGCTGTAGGACCAATAGGGCTCTCGGCTTGGCGCTCTTAATATTGGATTGGAAAAGGAGGCATTGAGCAACTGATTCTCTTCTGAAATGCTTCCTGCAACTGCTCTCACCGAAACAATTTCTCTTAAATCCAATTCCCGAAGCCAAGGAATTCTGGAAAAGAATCGACCATTGAAGTTATGTTCAAAGTTAACGCTCGCGTAGGTATCTGTTGCAAAATCATAAAAATCTAATAAAGGAAAGGTGCCCTGTATGGAAAACAAGGTTTGGTTACCTGGCACAATGCTTAGCAAACTTAAAGGAACAGCCCCAAAGGTTTTTCCTAGTTCTACGGTGGATATAAAGCTGCCAAAGCCCCCAATTTGGATAGGCTGTCTATAATAAAACTGCAGCTTCTCGAAGTCGAAATCACTTGTGGTAATAGTGTTCAGTCCTTTTGTGTAATTGAAAAAGAGTTCTGGATATTTATCGGTATTTACCGTGAGGCGCTCCACTCCGTAGCCAGTTGTTTCACGACCTGGAGAAAATCGTATAATAGAAGATACTTCTACTTGTTGTGTTATAGCCTTAGTTTCGGTACGTTCTGGATTCGTAAAGTAATCTAAACTAAACTGATCTGAAGCCGATTTTAAACTTTTAAAATTACCCTCAAACCTTATATTAAAGTTTTTGAGAGGCTCAAAGCTGATAGAAAAACTGGACAAGTTTATGCTAGTAAGGCTCGTATTGGCTCCAACTGTAAGTACCGAAGAGGAGGCCAAATTTCTCCCTAATACATCGGTAGAATTAGTAAGACTAGCACCAAGTTGCTCCACGTCTCTTCTATTTCCCCCAGCGATAATCAATCTCATTTTTTGATCCAACAGCCATTTCCCTGATATACCATACTTGAACTTATCATCTCCAAATCCATAAGCCAAGAAGCCCTGAATTCTCCAAGGATCATTTTGAGAAAAATAAGTTCTTCCCCCAGCTCTTACTCTTACCCCTTCTACTTCATTAAAGCCAAAGGTTGAAAATACCGGACCAAAGTCCCATCCATTTTGCTCCCAGTATCCTGTAGCTAAAATAGTTCCTACATTATATATTCTCTTAAACGCATCTACAGTTTTAAGGGTATCTAGAGTTTTATAAACCTGCTTTTCATCTTTATTTAATTCCTCCTGGCGATTTTGAGTCCAAAACTGATCATCTCTATTATAAATAGCTTCATTGTAGACCTCTGGCTGGTAATTGTAAAAGGCATTTCCTTTAGGTTTATCGAATACATAGTTATCGTATAGAGTAGTACGTTTTCCATAGACTCCACGTGATTCCTCTTTTTTAGTTAAGGAAAAATCGGTCATAAATAGATCTTTGGTAATCAGAAATACAGAATCGTTAAGCACATCAAACTCTTGTTCGATATAGACGTCTTTGATCCAGTTGATATTAGCGCCTTTGGACATGGCCAAATTTATTTTCTTGATCGCCCAAGTCGTGTCATTTACCCAAAAATCTCCTTTAAAATTGAGCTCACCTTTTCGCCTAGGATAATACACAATGTTATAGCACCACTTATCTTCTATATAAGTACTATCCGTAAGCACGTAATTATAATTATCTACACCAGTAGTAGACAGGGGACTTACAAAACTTTTATCAAAAAATTTGATATAATTATTATAGACATCGTATTCTGCGTAGAGGTCTTTAATAAAGGCAATAAGATTTTGGTTATTGCTAAATCCCGAATTTTTATTCCCGGTTAAAATTTCCTTCTCCTTATTTAAGATATTGCTCCCATAAACTTTAGCAGCTGCTTCGTTAAGAAAAATAGGTAAGTAAGATTTTCCAGTAACAGCATTTGTATCTAAGTCATCAAAAATAAACTCCATACCATTGAAAATTCTACTATTTATAAGCGAACTATCTATAGTGTTGAGATCAAATTCAAGTTTTTCATACTTATCGTATTGATATTGATCAAATTTTTTGATTCCATTCTCCCTCCTATTTTCCCATATTTTTTTTAAAATATCAATAGCAGGATTATTTTTCTTTGAGGTTTTTCCAGAATATACGATGACTTCGTTTAGTTCTGCTGAATTTTCTTCAAGATTAACCTCAATATTATAAGTGGTCTTTTTATTCAGAGGAAACTTTAAATTTTCAAAACCCATAAATGAAAACTCAAGGAAGGTGTGATTTTTATCCGATTGAAGGTAGAATTTTCCATTTTCATCAGAAATTGTTCCTTCTGAAGAATTAAAAAATACAACATTCACGTAGGGAATTGGCTTACCAGAGGTATCGTAAATATTGCCACTAACCTTGGTTTGGGCTAAAGCAAAACTAGAAATAAGGGCAAAAAGAAGTAATAGACTATGTTTCATTCAACTGCAAAAGCTTCAAATGCAATTTTATGCAAATGAAGCTTATTTTTTAGGTTAGGTTATGTTAAATATATAAAACTTTTTTAACCGCTTTTATAACATCCTTACTGTTGGGCAACCATTCTTCCAAAAGGACAGGAGAGTATGGGGCAGGGGTATCTGCAGTATTAAGCTTCACAATAGGCGCATCCAGGTAATCGAAAGCTTCATTCTGGACTTTATAAGTAATATCTGTAGCTACATTACCAAAAGGCCAAGCTTCTTCAAGAATTACCAATCTATTGGTTTTCTTTACAGATTTTAAGATAGTTTCATAATCTAAAGGCCTAACGGTTCTAATATCGATAATCTCACAAGAAATATCATCCTTTTCAAGTTCTTCTGCTGCTTTATAAGCTTCTTTTATAATTTTTCCGAAAGAAACAATGGTCACATCCGTACCTTCTCTTTTTATATCTGCTTTACCTAAGGGTATTGTATATTCTTCTTCAGGAACTTCTCCTTTATCACCATACATCTGTTCACTTTCCATGAAAATAACAGGATCATTATCTCTGATTGCTGATTTCAAAAGCCCTTTAGCATCATAAGGATTGGAAGGAACCACAACCTTAAGCCCTGGAGTGTTGGCAAACCAACTTTCAAAAGCTTGAGAGTGGGTTGCCCCTAACTGACCTGCAGAACCCGTTGGGCCTCTAAAGACTATTGGGATATTAAACTGCCCTCCAGACATCTGTCTCATCTTGGCAGCGTTATTTATAATTTGATCAATTCCTACTAAAGCAAAATTGAAGGTCATAAATTCAATAATAGGTCTGTTTCCGTTCATGGCAGACCCTATACCAATGCCCGTAAAGCCTAATTCGGAAATAGGTGTGTCTATAACTCTCTTTTCTCCAAACTCATCTAGCATACCTTTGGATGCTTTGTAAGCACCATTATATTCAGCAACTTCCTCGCCCATCAAATAGATAGACTCATCAGCTCTCATTTCTTCACTCATGGCCTCTACAATAGCTTCTCTAAATTGGATTGTCCTCATTTAAATGTATTTTCTTTTATTAAAAATAAAGCACAAAAGTAGCAATTCATAATTCTAAATACTATAAGAATCTTATAAAAATTTTATTATGCATGCATAGTATTTTAGAGCCAAAACTATTATATTTGTTCTATAATACTTTAAAAATCGATGTAATGAAAATATTAGTATGTATAAGTCACGTACCTGATACCACTTCTAAGATTAATTTTGTGGACAACGACACCAAATTTGATACCAATGGAGTTCAATTTGTTATCAATCCAAATGATGAATTTGGTTTAACGAGAGCGATGTGGTTTAAAGAAAAACAAAATGCCACAGTAGATGTAGTGTCTGTAGGAGGTAAAGATACAGAACCAACAATTCGCAAATGTTTAGCTATTGGCGCAGATACTGCTTATAGAGTAGATACTGAGCCTCTAGATGGTTTTCAAGTAGCGAAGGAATTGGCCAAAGTTGCGAAAGATGGCGAATACGATTTAGTGATTGCAGGTAGAGAATCTATAGACTATAATGGAGGTATGGTACCTGGAATGTTGGCTAAACTTATCGGAGCCAATTTCATCAATACATGTGTGAGCTTAGAAATTGAAGGAGAAACGGCAACAGCGGTTAGAGAGATGGATGGAGGTAAAGAAACAATTAAAACAACTTTACCCTTAGTTATAGGTGGTCAAAAAGGTTTAGTAGAAGAAAGCGATTTAAAAATTCCTAATATGAGAGGAATTATGATGGCTAGAAAAAAACCTTTAAATGTCATAGAGCCTTTATCTTCTGAAATTCATACTGAAGCTAAAAGCTTTAGAAAACCAGAACCCAAAAGTGAAGTCACTTTAATAGACGCAGATAATTTAGATAAACTAATAGACTTACTTCATAACGAAGCAAAAGCTATATAACTTTAAAAAATATAATATGTCAATTTTAGTATATACAGAATCGGAGAATGGCAAACTTAAGAAAGCTGCTTATGAAGTCGCTTCTTATGCCAAGGGAATTGCAGATCTAATGGGGACTAGCGTAACTGCGGTTACCGTTAATGCAGAAAATGTAGAGGAATTAGGTCAATATGGTGTCGATAAGGTTTTGAAGGTTTCCAACGATAAGCTTTCAAAATTTAATGCTGATGCCTATGCTGAAGTAATCACACAAGCAGCTAAAAAAGAAGGTTCCAAAGTTGTAATCATTAGCCAAAGTGCTAATGCGAAATATATGGCACCACTTCTAGCAGTAGATCTAGAAGCTGGATATGTCTCTAATGCTGTGAAGCTTCCAACAGTGGATGAGGGATTTAATGTAGAACGTACAGCTTTTACAAACAAGGCTTTCAGTATAACCTCTATTTCTACAGATGTAAAAGTTTTAGGGTTATCGAGTAATTCTTACGGTCTTAAAGAAAATGAATCTTCTCTAACGCAAGAAGAATTTTCTCCAGAACTTACCGATGAAAATTTCGGAATTACGGTAGAGTCTGTAGATAAAAATAAAGATAAAGTAAGCATTGCAGATGCGGAGGTCGTCGTCTCAGCTGGAAGAGGAATGAAAGGTCCTGAAAATTGGGGAATGATTGAAGAGCTTGCTGAAGTTCTTAATGCGGCAACAGCTTGTTCAAAACCCGTAAGTGATATGGGTTGGAGACCTCACGGCGAACACGTTGGACAAACAGGAAAACCTGTGGCTACCAATTTATACATTGCTATTGGTATTTCTGGAGCTATACAGCATCTCGCTGGTATAAGCGCTTCCAAGAATAAAGTTGTGATTAATACAGACCCTGAAGCTCCATTCTTTAAAGCTGCAGATTACGGCGTTGTGGGCGATGCTTTTGAAGTTGTCCCACAATTGATTGAAAAACTAAAGGAATTTAAAGCGAATAACTCATAATTTTTATAAATTGTGCCCTTAATAATGGGCGGTCTAATTTCTAAGATATCCTTAAAATTAGACCGTCTTTTTATTTAACATAATGTAGTATGAGCCTAGCTAGACTTAGCATAAAAGGAATATCTTATAGTCAAACGCAAAATGGTGCGTATGCACTATTATTGAGCGATATGGATAGTGATAGACAATTGCCAATAGTTATTGGAGCTTTCGAAGCCCAATCTATAGCCATCGCCTTAGAAAAAGAAATAAAACCTCCACGACCTCTTACACACGATTTATTCAAATCATTTTCAGATAGATTCAAAATTACCGTTAAGCAGGTTATTATCCATAAACTGGTAGATGGAATTTTTTATTCTAGCTTGGTTTGTGAAAGAGATGGTATTGAAGAAACCATAGATGCTCGCACAAGCGATGCTATAGCTCTCGCGCTGCGGTTTGATGCCCCTATTTTTACCTATAAAAATATTCTAGACAAAGCCGGTATTTACTTAAAAGATAAAGGCGAAAGTAGCGATATATACGACTCTGAAAATATAGACGCTACCGAACGAAAAGAATCCAAAGAAAAAACAACTTCATTTAAAAGTGAGTTTAGCCAAATGACGACAAAAAAACTAAACGAACTTCTCGACAAAGCCGTTACTGACGAAGATTATGAGCGTGCTGCAAAAATTCGTGATGAAATTTCTAAACGAAGCTAAGAAATGAAACATTTGACTTGGGTACTCCTACTGTGCCTGCCTACTTTATTAATGGCCCAAAACATCCAGGGAACTTGGGAAATTGATATCAAAGAACAGCAAGACTCGGTCCTCTATTTAGAAAATGAGCAGACTATAGAGTTTTTAGATTCCGTTTTTACAATCCAACATTCTACAAAAGATCTCGCACATCAAGGGAACTTTTCTACAGAGGGTAGTGAGCTCATATTGAAACCTGAATTAAGTTCTTTAAACGACATTGTCTTTGATTTTCAGTTTTCTTCTGATTCTGTTTTGAGCTTAACTTCTGAAAAATTCAAGCTACAACTCAATAAACTAAATACTACTGAATCCATTTCAGAAATAGCGGCCTCTAAGGTTATTATTTCCAATCAAAATTTTAGTTTCAATAGCTTATGGAGAGGCGTTTTGGGCATGTTCAGTTTACTCCTTATCGCTTATATCCTGAGCAAAAATAAAAAAGCCATTAATTGGAAAACCGTTGGATTTGGATTATTAGCCCAACTTATCTTGGCCATTGGCGTATTAAAAATTCCTTTTGTACAGTCTGCATTCGAATTTGTAGGAAATATCTTCGTAAAAATCTTGGATTTCACTGCAGCTGGAAGTGAGTTTTTGCTCGGAGATTTAATGGACACTAGTACTTACGGCTATATTTTTATTTTTCAAATCTTGCCAACTATTATTTTCTTTTCAGCACTAACTTCTATCTTATTCTATCTAGGAATTATTCAGAAGGTGGTGAGCGGATTAGCTTGGGTGCTTTCTAAATTATTAGGAATTTCTGGAGCAGAAAGCTTAAGTGTTGCAGGGAATATATTTCTTGGCCAAACTGAAGCCCCACTGATGATTAAGGCGTATTTAGAACGCATGACCCGTTCTGAAATCCTATTGGTGATGATTGGTGGTATGGCAACTGTGGCTGGAGGGGTCCTTGCTGCCTACATAGGTTTTCTTGGTGGAGATGACCCAGTTATGAGGTTAGCATTTGCAAAACATTTGCTTGCAGCCTCCGTCATGGCAGCTCCCGGAGCTATTGTTATTTCCAAAATACTCTATCCCCAACTAGAAAAAGTAAATACCAACGTAGAAGTATCTTCAGAAAAAATAGGTTCCAACATCCTAGATGCTATTGCCAACGGTACTACCGAAGGTTTAAAACTTGCGGCGAATGTTGCAGCAATGCTCCTCGTGTTTGTAGCCTTAATCGCTTTTATTAATTATGGATTTGAAAAGATTGGAGATATTACCAATCTGAATGTATTAGTTGCCCAAAATACACCTTACGATAAGTTTTCATTGGAAGCTGTTCTAGGGATTATCTTTGCTCCACTCATGTGGCTGATAGGGGTAGCCAAAGAAGATGTAATGCTCATGGGACAGCTTTTAGGGATAAAACTAGTGGCTAGTGAATTTGTTGGATATATTCAGTTAGCAGAACTCAAAAACACTGCAAATGCCCTGAGTTTAAACTTCGAAAAATCGGTCATTATGGCCACCTATATGTTATGTGGCTTTGCCAACTTCGCCTCTATTGGTATCCAAATTGGAGGTATAGGTTCGCTGGCACCAGGACAACGTAAAGTTTTATCAGAATTTGGTATGCGCGCCCTTATTGGCGGAACCCTAGCCTCTCTTATGTCTGCTACTATTGCAGGGATGATTATCGGTTAGTACATAAAGTAGTCAACCTAGAAAAGTATCCATAAAAAGGCTTTATAGAATTTTACTATTCATGACGTATTACTAAGAATACACAGAAACCGAGTTTCACTACAAATAGACTCGGATAATAAGTGTCGTTAAATTGAGATAAAAAATAGTTGATTATCGATCTCTGAACATTAAAATTTCTATTTTTGGATGTTACTAATACGATGTTTATGAAACAGTACCACGACTTAATTTCTCATATTCTTGACAACGGAATCCAGAAAGGCGATAGAACAGGAACAGGAACCAAAAGCGTGTTTGGCTACCAGATGCGATTTGATCTTAACGAAGGGTTTCCGCTGGTAACCACCAAGAAAATTCATCTCAAATCTATCATTTATGAATTGCTATGGTTTTTAAAAGGGGACACCAACATTTCCTATTTGAAGGAAAATGGCGTTAAAATCTGGAATGAATGGGCAAATGAAGATGGAGATCTTGGCCCAGTATATGGCCACCAATGGAGAAATTGGAATTCTGAGGATATCGACCAGATTAAGGAATTGATTCACACCTTAAAAACAAATCCTAATAGCCGAAGAATGATGGTTTCTGCTTGGAACCCAAGTGTTATGCCAGATACTTCAGATTCTTTTGAAGATAATATAGCCAATGGAAAAGCAGCCTTACCACCTTGCCATGCCTTCTTCCAGTTTTATGTCGCTGAAGGGAAATTATCCTGTCAACTCTATCAACGTAGTGCAGACGTCTTTTTAGGTGTGCCCTTCAACATTGCCTCTTACGCTTTGTTTACGATGATGGTTGCACAAGTCTGTGATTTAAAATTAGGTGATTTTATTCATACGTTTGGAGATGCCCATATTTACAACAACCATTTTGAACAGGTTGATCTCCAACTCTCCAGAACTGCAAGACCCCTTCCTACTATGAAGCTGAACCCGGAAGTAAATTCTATCTTCGATTTTCAATTTGAAGATTTTACTTTAGAAAATTACGATCCACATCCACATATCAAAGGAAAAGTGGCTATTTAAACTTTGGTTAATTCTTTTAGAATAGGTCTTGCTCAGAGTCATTTTTTAGTAAATTCCATTTTAATTAATTATGATTCAAGAATTTTTAAAAACGAGAACCTTTACAGGAGATCTCTGCAAGCCTCTTCAACTAGAAGACTTTGTTATACAACCTGTTGAGTTTGTTTCACCTACAAAATGGCATCTAGCCCATACGACTTGGTTTTTCGAAGTATTTATACTTACCAAATTCAGTAAAGATTATAAGTTATACAATGCAGATTATCCTTACCTCTTCAATAGCTATTATGAAGCAAAAGGGGATAGAGTGATGAGAACTGATCGTGGTAATTTATCAAGACCCTCGGTAGAGGAAATTTTCAACTATAGATCTCATGTCACTAACGCATTATCAAAGCTGTTAGATTCCAATCCTAATCACAATGAACTTTTATCCATAGTAGATATTGGCATCCATCATGAAAAACAACACCAAGAATTATTGTTGATGGATATTAAATACTGTTTTGGTCATAATCCTCTTTTTCCAGTCTATGAAGAAAGTTTTGATGAGCAATCTTCCCAAGAAAAAAACCAAAACTGGCATTCCGTTAAGGAAGGACTTTATAAGATAGGCCATCTCGGCAAGGGATTTTGCTACGATAACGAAACTGAAGCTCACCAAGTATTTCTTCAAGAATTTAAGATTCGAGATGGGCTTGTCACTAACGGAGAGTTTTTAAAATTTATAGAGGATGGCGGTTATAAAGATCCATTATTATGGCATGCTGAAGCTTGGGATTGGATCCATGCTGAAAACATAAACCATCCCATGTATTGGCAAAAAAAAGACAAAGGCTGGTGTGAGTTTACATTAAGTGGTTTAAAAACGTTAGATTTAGATCAAATTCTAAGTCATGTCTCCTACTTCGAAGCTGCTGCCTTTGCTCAATGGAAAGGGTATAGATTACCCACCGAATTTGAATGGGAGATCGCCCAAGAGAAATTCGATTGGGGAAAACGCTGGGAGTGGACAGAAAGTGCTTATACCCCCTATCCAAACTACAAAAAAGCAGCTGGCGCTCTTGGAGAGTACAATGGCAAATTTATGGTCAACCAAAAAGTATTACGCGGTGGTTCTGCCCTCACCTCAAGCCATCACACTAGGAAAACATATCGAAATTTTTTTCACCCTCATATGAGATGGCAGCAAAGCGGTGTAAGACTCGCCAAATAAATCGACAATCACACAATGAACAATACAACTCAAACGACAACCCACACAGCTTTTGAAAAAGATGTTATCAAAGGACTCTCAGATTATCCGAAACATTTGTCTTCCAAATTTATTTATGATAAAAAAGGAGATAAACTATTTCAAGATATCATGGCCATGCCAGAATATTATTTGACGACTTGTGAGTACAATATCTTAAAGCACCAGTCTTCAGGTATTGCTGAAAAGTTTAAGCTTAAAGAAGGATTCGACTTAATCGAACTAGGTGCTGGTGATGGAAAAAAAACTAAACTTTTACTAAATCACCTCGTCGAAATTGAAGCCAATTTTAATTATTTACCAGTAGACATTAGCCAAAATGTACTGGATGAACTTGGAAATGCTTTAAATAATGAATTACCAAAAGTAAGCTACGAATTACTTCAAGGAAGTTATTTTGAAGTATTGAACCAGCTTTCTAGTTATAACAAAAGGCAGAAAGTGATTTTAGTATTAGGGTCCAACATAGGAAACCTAATGCACAGTGATGCTGTCGATTTCTTATCTAAAATTGAAGAAAACATGTCTTCAGAAGATTTGTTATTCATGGGCTTTGATCAAAAAAAGCATCCACAAACCGTTCTTGATGCCTATAATGATCCCAAAGGGCTCACCGAAGCTTTTAATAAAAACCTATTCGTAAGAATGAATGAAGAGTTTGATGCAAACTTCGATTTGGATTCATTTTTCCATTGGGAAACCTACGACCCAGAAACGGGAACTGCTAAGAGTTTTTTGGTAAGCCGGAAAACGCAACAGGTCAAAATTTCAAAACTAGAACTTACGGTTAATTTTAAAGCTTGGGAAACTATCCATACAGAAATCTCTCAGAAATACGACGATGAAACCGTAGAATGGCTAGCTAGTGAGGCTAACTTAAATATCGACAGAGTTTTTGAAAGTGAAAATGGTTATTATAAAAATTATACCTTTAAAAAAAAATGATATGAAAGCACTTTGGAATGGACAAAAAATAGCTGAAAGTGATGAAACAATAATCGTAGAAGGGAATCACTATTTCCCAGCTTCCAGTATTGACCGCGCTTATTTTGAAAATAGTGACTACCATACTTCTTGCCCCTGGAAAGGAAAAGCTTCCTATTATACTTTAGTAGTAAAAGGCGAAAAAAATAAAAATGCAGCATGGTATTATCCCGAAACAAAATCTAAAGCCAATGCTATTGAAAACTATGTAGCATTTTGGAAAGGAGTAGACGTTGTGGAATAGAGTTTTTAATTAAGAATTTTCACGCAACTCATTTAATAACATTTCTAAGTCAGTTCCCGTGTTGAAATATTGAAATCCAACTCGAATTCTACCTCCTCGATAAGCACTTAAGATTCCTTTGTCTTGCAACTTCTCCATTAATTTTTCATCTCCTTTTAGACTGAATATATTCTGATAGGCGTCTGCGTTAATAATTTCGTTATCCAGTAAATTCATCTCCAAGAATTGAGCTTTGGCTTGTTTTGAAAGTGTTTTGATGTTTGATTCAATAAAATCGATTCCCACTTTATTGTAGTGAAATTCTAAAGCAAATTTCAACCTTGCAACTGCAAGAATATCATAATGCCCTGGTTCAAGGAATCCGGTTAACCTTGGTTCACCCTCTGGTTTTGAACTAAGTGAATTGCTCCCGATAGTTTTAAAATTGAATCGATTCAAAAAGCTATCTTTTATTAGGAAGAAAGCGTTCCCCAAACCAGCATTAATCCATTTATAACCGCTTGTCCCAAAGACATCAAATGGGGAGTTCTCAAAATCAAAAGACTCAGTACCGCAATATTGAGTCGCATCCACCATAAAACTCACGCTTGGAAATTCATTTTTAAGCTCTTTTAAGGCATCCATACTAAATGTTATACCACTTATGAATTGAGACATACTAAACATGAAAAAATCTGGACTTTCCTCTGAGAAGACTTTTCTTAAATTCTCGTATAAGTGATGATTAATATCAACTTCATAAATTTGAAAATGCCGAGATTTCACTGGCAAATTAACTGAAGGGTAATCCTGTGTTAACAAAACAACTTTAGAGGAATCCGACAAATCATTCAAAATCAGATTGAATCCTGTTGAAAAGTTATTGAGAAGACCAATATTCTCAGCTTTGGAATTATAAATTTTAGCGATTAACGATTTGGTATCTTCAATAATCTGGTTTTCGTATTCATTGGTAAACACACTTCCTCTTAATCTATAAGCTTCCTCCATATCCTGTATCTTTTTGGAAACTTCAGAAGAAAGTACACCTGTAAAAGGTGTGTTTAAATAAGTATAGGTAGAGGTAATGGGAAATTCTTTTTTTAAATCTATCATGTTCAAGTCTGTGAAAGTATTAGTAAATTTGGAGCTCTAATATACTGAAAATGGATTCAAATAAGAAAATTGACCCTGAAGCCATAGAGCTTTATGAAAATGCTCATCAGCGTTTAAAACAAAAGAAGCGATTGGTAACTCATCTTGTAGTATTTATAGCTGGGTCTGTGATTTTCATATTTGTAAATATCGTATTAAATTATATGGTCGATTTCAAGCCTTTTAATAATTATTGGTTTGTTACTGCCATATTAATTTGGCTATTCTTTTTAATCATCCATGCCATCAACGTGTTTATTGTCAATAACCTAATGGGTAAAGAATGGGAAGAAAAACAAATGAACAGACTTGTGGAAAAACAGCTAGAACGACTTCGAAAACTTCAAAGAAAAGTAGATAAAAAGCACCCTATCGATGAGCCAGCTCAAGATAACAAAAATTCTCAATAGACATGATGATTACGATAGTTGCTGCGGCTGCAGAAAATAATGCTCTTGGAAAAGATAACGATTTAATTTGGCGTCTTCCAGATGACTTTAAGAGGTTTAAAGCTCTTACGTCTTATCACCATATAATTATGGGAAGAAAAACCTTTGAATCCTTCCCCAAGCCTCTCCCTAATAGAAAACATGTGGTAATTACCAGGCAGGAAAATTATAAAAATGAGACTATAGAAGTTGTACATAGTCTTGAAGAAGCGATCCAATTCAGTTCTACTGAAGACCAAATTTTTATAATTGGTGGAGGTGAGATTTATAAGCAGGCCTTACCGTTTGCTAATAAAATTGAATTAACTCGTGTTCATGGCGAATTTGAAGCTGACGCCTTTTTTCCTGAGATTGATGAAGAAAAATGGGATCTAGTCAATTCTGAATTTCATGACAAAGATGAAAAACACAAGTATTCATTTAGTTATTTAACTTATACTAAAAAGTAAATCTTCAGTTGTATTGAGTTTAAAACGCGGTTGATTATTTCAACCAAATTTTAAAATACACTTATACCTATTTGCCTTTTAAAGGCCGTAAAAGAATCTGAATTATTTTTTGCTAACGTGATTAAAAAAAGCTAATCATCCGAATTTTACTGTCGGGATGATAAGCTTTTTTTTTCAGAAATGAGAGTGAAAAAAGTCTGTGACGAACATGTTTCGGTAAAACGAATAATATGTCACATCTCAAGGACAAATCGACCTTAAACCTAACAAAAGATTCCTACAATCAGATAACCTATTTTATGTTTTAGCTTTGTTTTATCCAATTCACAATTTCTTCATCCATTGGAGATGTTTGTGGAGAAATCACTTTTTCGAGCTCACCGTTCCTATTTAAAAGATATTTTTGAAAATTCCACTCTACCGAGCTATCTTGTTTATTATTCCATTCCTTATCGGTTAGAAATTGATAGACATCATGTTTATCATCCCCTTTAATTTTAATCTTTCCCATCATTTTGAATTCCACACCATAATTTTCGACACAAAATTTTGATATTTCAGAATTGCTTCCAGGCTCTTGCCCCATAAAATCATTACTTGGAAAACCTATAATAGTGAAATCAGAATCTTTGTAAGTATCATAGAGTTCTTGCAGCTTTTCATATTGAGGAGTAAGTCCACATTGAGAAGCTGTATTTACAATCATAACTTTTTTCCCTTTAAGATTTGAAAATTCAAAGGTATCGCCTTTTATATCGGTGGCTAGAAATTGGTGTATACTGGAGTTCATATTTTTTATTTTAAATGTATTGCAGCCTATTTGACTTAGGCTTTTGTTTATAGATTTTTTGAATATATTTTATCAATTGTATGTCTTACAGTGGCGCTATTCCAATTGGCAGCTCCTGTCTTTTTTATAACGATTTCCCCTTCAGGATTGATAAGAAATGTGGTTGGTAATTTTTGACTTTGTAAACCTTTAGGAGGCTCCGATAACAAGTAATATACAGGGATATCCAGATTTCTTTTTTTCAAAAAAGGTCTTACAAGGTCTTGTGAATCTGAGGTGACAAAGTAGAAGTCTACTTTATCCTTATAATCGCCATATAGTTTTTGCAAATCTGGCATCTCTGCGATACAAGGTGCACACCAAGTTGCCCAATAATTTATGAGTATTATTTTATCTTCAGAATTTTCAAAATATACCGTTTTACCATCAGCATTTTTCATGTACCACTCGTAATCCGTTAGAGACTCCCTATCATCTTGACTAATTTCAGAAGGACTGAAAGCAATAATTTTATTAATAAAAATCTGTAGAGGTAGCTACTTAAGTACATATTAATTTGGATTGATATAATTTCGGTTTTTGCATCATTCTAGAAACAAGGTTATGAAAGATGGTTTTCTTACTTCTAGACCTATTCAATCGATAACAAAAT
>Ga0306910_1000080_pt1 | contig 66318 bp, 48 predicted proteins | sample AntRauMFilla2698_FD_190438 | JGI IMG/M metagenome (GOLD analysis project Ga0306910, IMG submission 190438) | Saline lake microbial communities from Rauer Islands, Antarctica - Metagenome Filla 2 #698 (v2) (version 2) | ecosystem: Environmental > Aquatic > Non-marine Saline and Alkaline > Saline ... | reverse complement strand
TTTTCATCAACGCAATTAATTTTCAACGTTCTGATTTTCAATCGCAAATTTCTCTATTTAAGTTGTGATTTTTTTTAAATGCAAGCTAACGAGTTTGTATATGGCTCGTAGCGTGCAAATTAAACAATTAGTTTCGGATGAAGCACGAGCCGAATTTTTAAATTTTTCTTATTACCTTTTTTTATTAATAAGCCAAATTTAAAAATTTGGCGGACTCGCAAATATACCTTAACTTCGATTAATCAAATACCTAGCTATGAGCTATATACATTGTTACCAAACGTTTTTTCGCCATTCAGATATTTAATTCTTTTTGCTCAATCTTTATCAGTTCCATTTCCACAACTTTTATAATTTCGAGCTACTTGCTGTTCAGTTGAGAATTTTAATTTCAACCATTTTTATTTTGTGTCTAAATTCAAATTTTCCAACACAGTATTCAATTCCGCAAGCGACTTTTTATCAATCAATTCCGTATTGATTCTCAATTCAGTTGAATCAGTTTTTAGGATATAATCTCCAGCAAACTTTTTAATCTGCTTTATATCGTTCAGATTAACTTTTTTTGGTATCAGATGATTTTTCGAGATAATTCCGTTGTCAATTGTCAGATACTGTTTATTGTTTTCAAATAGATAAGTTCCGAAATATAAAATTCCGATTATTAAATAACCATAATTAAAAACATTTTCCGAATTAAAGATAACTGCTGTTGTTCCGAGAACTAACCATAGTATTCCGAAAATCAAATAATGTTTGAGTCTTTTCTTTGTAAATCGTATTTTCATTTTTTGTCAAATGTTTGGTAACTGGTTATATGTTTATAAAAATACACGTTTATCTGAAACAGTTACGGGATAAACGCATGTTTTTATCCTCTTAGTATAAATGTACGCAAACCTTATACACTTGGCAAAAAAATAAAATCTTATTTTTCAAAACCCAACTTCTCAAGCCGGTCAACACCTATGTTTTTTAAGGGCAATAGTTAGAAAATATTGAGAAATTTATAGTTATGCTTTAGTATAGCTCAAGTATGGCTTAAGTATTGAAAGTGTATTAAAATCAAACTCAAGTGGATTCAGAATTTTGACTTGAGTAAAGTTTATGTTTCACTTGAGGAAATAAAATTTACACTTGAAGATTTTCATATTTCCTCTTGAGGAAAACTGAGAAAAGACTAGTCTTTTAAAACAAAAAGACTACTACTTTAAGGAGAAAAGAGTACTCTTTTTAAGATAGTATAAGATTCAATAAATGTCTTAAATGCGATGTAATAAATTTAAGTAAATTCACTTAAAAAAAAACCACTTATTCCAAGGACTTACGCGTCGACCCTGCAAAATGCTTAGCCTTTGTCAATTGTTTATGTTTGATTACAGCGACATCCAACGGATTTTGTATGGCACTTATAGTCCTCTCCGTCACATGCGTATAGATCATAGTCGTCTCAGGACGGGAATGTCCCAGCAACTCCTGTATATAACGTATGTCTACACCATTCTCCAGCAGATGCGTTGCAAAACTATGCCTCAATGTATGAGGCGTTACCTTTTTTCTAATGTTTGCCAACCGGCAACTTCGCTTTAAAAATGCCCTCACCGAGGATGCAGAATAAGCCATGCCTTTTTCACCCTCAAATAAAAACTGCTCTGGCTTATAAGTGCGCACATAATTTACCAACAAAGGCTGTATACTTTGCCCCAAGGTAGTATGCCTATCCTTTCTGCCCTTGCCAGATTTGACGTAGATCGACTGCCTTTCTAAGTCCACATCCGCCAGTTTCAATTTCAAAAGCTCACCAATACGCAGTCCCGAGGAATAAATCAATCCCAGAATAGCACGATGTTTCAGGTTGCGAGTGGCCTGCAAGATAGAAATCACCTCTTCCGTAGAAAGGACATTAGGCAATTTCCGGTCTTTTTTAGGGACTGTAATTTTGTCAACCTCCACGTCCAGCAAAGCATTTAGCCTAAAGAAATGTTTAAGCGCATTCATAGCCTGCCTATGTGAGCTTATGCTGTACGCACGCTTAGCCAAAACCCCTTCAGCAAACAACTCAACCGATCTGTTGGATAAATCAGTCAAAGCTTTTGAATTATTAAATTTCAAAAACAATTCTATAAAACTAGAATAAGAATTCACCGTAGAAACACTTTTGCGTTGCCCCCTCAGGTATTCCCTGTAAGCCTCAAGCGTAGCAATATGGTCAGGATTCAAAAAAGGTTCAACGCAGCTTTCAAGCTTAGCCTTCTGCATAGCCGAGTAGTCCACCATCCGGTTTTGGTGCTTCAAAAGACGCATTAGCCGCCGTTTAGAAGCATCCACATCAGGAATATAATAACACCTGTGCGTTTGCGTCCATTTGCAATCAGGAAGACGGCTCAAAGCCGATTTCAACTCAGCATCAAACCCAAATCGAATCGCTATACAAGCCGCATTTTTGTGTTTCAAAGGCTTCAAGACCACTGTTTTCATAATAGAGGATAAGTTAAAATAACGATACAATTTAAATCAAAAAAATATTATATAAGTCTAATACATTGGTAATTAGCAATAATCTTTTCTGAATTTGATACAAGGAAGACTTATTGTTTTCGACAAATACACCTAAAACTTTAGCAATCACTTACAACCCCCGTGGTCCAAAACACAAAAAAACCGCCAAGCCTGGCGATTTTTGAATTGTGCACTCGCTTAAAAAAAAGATTAGACCAGCTTACTAAATCTGAAATAACAAACTGTAAACGATCGATCAAAGAAACATTTGTTGACTAAATTTGATTGAAAACCAAGCCTGGTAAAAGACCCGGCCATACCAGCCTTAAGTATTGATTTAAAAGATGTTTTTTAAAAGATATTTTGTTGATGGTACAATTAATAAATTTCACTCAAAACCTCTCAAATCCAGTCTAACTGTTAGTCGCAAGAAATAATCAACCATAAAGATTATCCTACATTCATAGTCTTCGCTGGATAACTTCTACATATTCAATCCACCCACTCACAAAAAAATATACTTATCTTAGTTACCATGAAGCCTTAAAACACAATACATTATGAAAATTGTTATTTCTATATTTTTACTGCTTGCTACTTTTCAGCTCCAGGCGCAGGATTATTTTCTGCAAGACAAAGGACCCTTTGATCCCGATATCCCAAGTCCTGAAGCATTTTTTGGCTATCCTGTGGGTTCCTATCATACCCGTCACGACCAGATCATTGCCTATCTCACAAAGCTAGCAGAAGTATCAGAGCGAGCTGAAATCATTCAATATGGAAAGAGCTACGAGCACCGGCCTTTGGTTATGCTCAACATTTCAAATCCAGATCATTTAGAAAATCTGGCTGAACTTCAGAAGAAACACCTTCTGGCGACAGTCCCGGGGAGTAACGCAGATGTATCAGAGTTACCAGTCTTTATCAATCTGGGTTACAACGTGCATGGAAATGAGCCATCCAGTTCCGAAGCGGCATTATTGTCGGCTTATATTCTGGTGGCTTCAGAACATGCTGATATTCAAAAATACCGTAGTGATGCAGTCATAATGATCGATCCTACAATCAATCCAGACGGGAGAGACCGCCACACTCAATGGGCAAATATGTTTAAAGGAGACCCGTTGGTCGCCGATCCTGCAGATGCTGAACATAACGAGCGCTGGCCAGGAGGAAGAACCAACCATTATTGGTTTGACCTCAATCGCGACTGGCTATTGGGTATTCACCCAGAAAGCAGAGGGAAGCTCAATTGGTATCATGAATGGTATCCCAATGTGGTCACAGACTTTCATGAAATGGGAACCAATAGCACTTATTTCTTCGAGCCGATGAAAGCCAATGCTTCCAAAGATCCTATCATGCCAGCAGAGAACTACACAACTTTAAATGATAAGTTCGCTGAGTATTATGTAGAGGCCTTAGATGATATTGGTTCTTTTTATTTTACCAAAGAAGTTTTCGATGGCACTTATCCGGGTTACGGATCTTCTTATCCAGATTTGCAAGGCGGCTTGGGCATTTTGTTTGAACAGGCGAGTTCTCGTGGACATGTACAGGAAACACCTACTGGCGAAATCACCTTTGCTTTTACAATTAGAAATCAGTTGACATCTAGCTTGGCTACAGTGAAAGCTGCAGTAGAAAACAAGGATTTGCTTTACGATTATCAAAAACGATTTTTCAAATCAGCCATTTCCAATGCTGAAAAAAGTAATGTAGAAGGCTACGTTTTTGGTGATGATTATGATGAGAACAGAACTAAAGCTTTTATAGATAAACTTCTATTACACCGTATCAAACTCTACGAACTTGAAGAAAGTGTAAAAACTAAAGGCAAGACCTTTAGTCCTGGAAACGCTTATTATGTTCCAACCAAGCAGCCACAATACCGTATGGTACAAACCATGTTCGAAACTTATGAAGAATATACCGATAGTGTCTTTTATGATGCTTCAGCCTGGTCGCTGGTCAATTTTTACAATTTGGAATATGCTCCACTAAAAAAAGGAGCTAAAAAAGGGAAAGAAGTAACGCGCGAAGATTTAAAACTCAAAGACATTGAAGTTAAAAAATCGAACTATGCCTACCTTGTGGACTGGTATGATTACAATTCGCCAGCTCTTTTGTGGAGATTGCAAAATGCTGGAGCAAATGTGCTTTCTGCCTTCAAGCCTTTTTCATTACCGGTTGAAGGAAAGCAAAAAGACTTCGGTTACGGCACACTTGTAATACCTGTGAGCCAGCAACATATAAGTGGCGATTCTTTGTACAGTCTGGTAAAAGATGCTGCAAATGAGTATTCTGTTGAAGTCTCTTCTGCAACTACGGGATATAGTAAATCAGGTGTAGATTTAGGAAGCCGGTATATCAATACCTTAGATAAACCTGAAGCATTTATGCTAATAGAAGATGGTGTATCTTCCTACGAAGCCGGAGAGGTGTGGCATCTTTTGGACACACGTGTGGATATGCCCATCAGTAAAATTCCTATGCGAAATTTTGAAAACATCAACTGGGAACGTTACAATACAATGGTCATGGTCTCCGGGAGTTACAAACAACTTGACTCTACCGATCATGAAAAAATTAAAAACTGGGTGAGTTCTGGCAATACATTGATTACCATAAGAAATGCTTCCGAATGGGCCATCAAAAATAAGATCGTAAAAGAAAAGCTGATAGAGAAAGATAAAGAAAGCGACGAGCAAATAGATAAAGCTAAGCAAATTGAAAGAAAGCCCTATGTTGAGGCCTCAGAAAATATAGGAAAACAATCCGTCGGAGGTGCGATTTTTGAAGTTGATTTGGATTTGACGCATCCTTTAGCTTTTGGTTACCAGCGGGAAAAATTACCTGTCTATAGGAATAGCAGCGTTTGGATTGCACCAAGCGAAAATCCTTATGCTACCGTTGCAAAATATACTGCCGACCCACATATCGATGGATTTATCACTGATAAAAATTTAAATGAATTTCTAAAACCTTCTGCCTCTTTAATCGTCAGCAAAGTAGGGAAGGGGAGAGTGGTTCTGTTTGCTGATAACCCAAATTTCAGAGGGTCCTGGTATGGGACCAATCGCCTGTTTCTAAATGCACTGTTTTTAGGTCAGCATATCGATGTTCCATCTGAGTAAGTAATTGTTACTAAAATTCTTCACCCTTTAAAAGGGATTGCAACTTAAAATTTCAATCCCTTTCATTTAATTCAACATGTATAAATAGTTCATCCTTTTGAAAAGATTAAAAAGGCGTGCCTAGAAAATTAATGACAGCCAAAACAATTAAAACACTGCCGGCGAAGACCTGAACGTATTCTCCAAATTTTTCTTTCACGTACTTTCCAGTCTTCAGTCCAATAAACGAAAATAAACCAGAAAAGAAGGCGATGGTAGACGCTAGCTTTAATGGAGAAACCCCGCCGAGACCAAGACTGAATCCAACGAGAAGGTTATCCAGGCTCAGTCCTAGTGCCACGAGCAGTAAACCTCTGATGGAAGTGATAAACTCCAAAGAGTCTTGCCTTTGTTTTTTAGTTCTGTAAGCAGAAATGATAGTATAAATTCCAAAACCTGCCAAAATCAAACCTCCAATTATTTTGGAATAGCTTTCTATAAATGAACTTACAAATTGACCGATATATAAACCTACGAGAGGAACAGTAAATTCTATAAGAACAAAAATGATAACAATCCTCAAGTGGTATTTTTTAGTGTCCAATGCACCTAGCCCAAACGAAAAAGATAGAGTGTTGGACGCGATTACAATTGCTAAGAGGAAAAGTTCAATTGTATTCATAAATCAAATTTAAGACTTTAACTAGTGAATTAATAAAGACCTTTAATTTTTGAAAAAAGTGATTGCATGATAAGGTTATTAACTTAATCATTAGTTGTAATAGGGGCATACTGCCAAATTTTATCCTTACGGCTTCAATCGATTTTATTAACTGCCCACTTATAATCTTGCCATTTCTTTAACAGCGATACTCTCTTATTTCCTTTAATTTTAAAATTGTAGATGTTGAATTATATTGAGTTTTTTAATTGGAAACTCTATTAGTTGACATAAAACATCTTACGGAATTATATTTTACTAAATTAAATTCAAACAAATTATGAGCAAACTAACACATAAATTCACTTACGGATACTACATTCTTACAGCCCTAAAAAAATCTGAGAATTTAGAAACACGAGATAAGGATTACATAGCGGCAGGGACTGTCAATTGGGTTTCACAAGTTTCTTTCTCACCAGAGGTCGTTTCTGTTTCTGTCGGTCAAAAAAGTGATTTAAACGAAACTATTAATTACAGCGAGCATTTTACGATCCATTTACTTTCTGAAGATCACAAAGAGTATGTGAAGAAATTTGGAATTAAATCTACCATTGAAGATGGTAAAATAAATGGAGTCCCTTTCACAAAACAAAACGATCAGGCTATTATAGAAGATACGCTTGGATACCTAACTTGTAAAGTCGTTGGAAGTCAAAACGTAGGAGATCATACCGTTTATTTCGGAGAAGTCATCAACGAAGAAACCCATAAAGACAAAAAAGCTTTATGTACGATGCAGCTACCAACGGAATATACAAAAGACAAAGCTGAGGTCTAGTGTATAGTACATAATTAATTAAAAATCCAATGTGAAAGCATTGGATTTTTTGTTTGGTATCCTTCCGGACTTAGTTAACCTCATGCTGTTGCTTATGCTTTTTATAAAAAATTAAGACCTTTCAGTTTACTGAAAGGTCTTAAAAACTCATTAGATGAAGTCTATCTAGAAATTAAATGAATACCATAATCATAAGAGAAAGTTTCTATACTTAAACTCTTTTAGAAATAAATTTTTAATCTTTACTTTCTTTTACGGTAGGTTTTAAGAATTGAAGATCAAATTCATATCTCAATATTATTCCAAAAAAGTGAAAATTAGCTTTAGTAGAAATCCTCTCAGATCCGTCTTGTGGATTTTTTAGTGCATTCAATACAGAAGTAGAGCGGAAGTCTACAGGGTTTTCTGAATTGTAGCTTATTAGTCCATTAGATTCTTCTCCATTTGAAATATCATTCAATCCATATTTGAAAAATCCACCTACGTATAAAGCATTTCCAGACGGGTAAATTTGTTTTACACCCAACTCAAGAAAGGCATTGAAACTGCTTTTTATATTCAAATCTTTCTCATTGAATTTCTGATTAGCATAGGTTCCAAATCCTGCAAATTCAGGACCGTCTAGTACCGCATTAAATCTGGGAAAAAAACCTGAAGTGGTTAAACTTGAAGCTCTAGCATCGGATTTTTCATTAATAAAAACGTTGGCTTCCGCACCTATTTTTGAATAAAAACGCACTTCTCCGAAAGATTCGTATTGTATCGCTATAGGGATACTTACAGCAGTCAACTTTTGCGTTTCAGAATAATTGGAAGCAGAATAGCGAAATTCAAAAGCTTCTCTATCCATGTCAATAGCATCCTCAGCGCTGGAGTACGTGTTGATACTATTACCGGCCTCAAAATAGTTGAAACCTACCCCAGAGTGAAGGCTCCAGGTTTCATTTAATCCTTTTGAGATACCTACTATAATACCAGCTCCGTCTTTGAAAGAGCTTTCAAATTCTGAAGTCTCTAGTTCTATCTCCGCAAAATTCATTTGAAGACCTACTGAAAAGCTTAGATCTGTTTGAGCCTTGCACGTCGCATTCGTTAAGATCAAAATAGCAATAAGGCTTCCTGGAAATAGGGTTACTATATTCCATTGCTTTTTCCTTGAAGCCAGTTGTTTTAATATTTTATATAGTATAGTCATTATAGATGGTTCTTAGTTTTTGATAAAGTTTTTAGCTACTCTGCGTTGTGGAGTTACCAATATAAGCCTGTACATTCCTGTAGATAGGTGGCCAGAAATATCTATACTAGTATGATAACCATTAACAGGTTGGCTTTTTAAAAGTCTTCCATCTGCAGAGTAAATTTGGTAAACCGCTCCTTTGAGTTCGCTAGATGGATAATCTGCCATCACATTTAATTTGGCCCCTTGTGCTATTGGATTTTCTGCAATTACCATGGAGAAACTGCTTTTTAATTGAATTCTGGTTTCACAAGTTTGAAGAATATCCCCATCCTCTGTTGTCATTTTTACCATGTAGCTGGCATTAGGATCGAGAAGATCGGTCGCTCGATTTCCTTCGGAATAAGCCTGCTTTTTTCCCACACTATTCCCGTTTTTAAACCATTCATAGGCTACAAAGATATAGCCACCGTTCGTGCTCGGGTTGTTATTGACCACAAGTGTATTATTATATTTTTGAACGATGATCGCGTTAAAATCAAAAGCCTTTTCTACTATTACCATATAAGTTCTGGTTTGAATCCCATCTTGAGAAGTTACCACAACTTCCTGACGGTAAATTCCTGGATCTGGAGAACCAATGGTAAGGCTGTTTCCAGTATTTATCTGAGTATTAGGTTCAGTTTGGATGGATACATCGACTGAAGAAACTGTCTTATCGCAATCGATCAAATAATAGACCTGTTCTCCAGGATTATTGAAAATCTGCCCGTCGATGGTAATGCTCAATGCTGCTGCATTAGAACTATTAACATTCAAGGTGCGCTCAATAGCTGTTGCTTCCAGGTAATTGCTATTTCCAGCTTGTAAAGCGGTGATTTGAATTTGTCCCGAAGTCTGTAGTTCTACAAAACCAGAAGGAGAAACTGTCGCTGCTGGTTGTGCAGAGGTATAGCTGAACGAATAAGTGATTTCAAGGCCCGATGAAGCTATGGCATCCAATTGAAAATCTGGATCGGTTTCTGAATTACGTATTGCTAAAGCACCGAATGTTATAGTTTGAGGTGCTTTAGCAATGCTTAGCATGGCTTCCAAAACTATATCTGTAAAGTTAGGATGGGTTATCGTTGCTATTACCACATAGCTTCCTACATCTGTTTGATTGTTATTTTCATAAACCACAGTGGAACCATCTGCTTGCCCTGTTACTTCCAGTGATTTAATAGTAGTATCATAGGTAAAGCTTTTATCATTGAATACAAGTCCTTCCTGTGCTGCGGGTTCAATGACGAGTCTCACGCTTTTGGAAGTTGATAGGTAGTTTACCGATTCAGCTGCAATGACAGTGACAGGGTAGGAATCTACGTTTATATATCCTTGTTGTGGAGAATAAGTCAGTTCAGTTTCACTATGATTCAGACTTGCGGTCACATTTTTGACTTCTCCGTCATAGGTAAAGGTCTGTGTAGCATCTGCTGTGATTGTGGCAACCGCTTTATTGATAATTAGTCCAGCAGATATTTCTAGATCATTAAAGTTGTCTTGGCTAACAGTGGCAGAGACTAAATAGCTTCCAGCATTGATTTTGCCGTTATTGACATAACTTACAGTAGCTCCTTCAGGAAGATTGCTTACTTCGATAGTTTTTGGATTTCCATCATAAGTAAAGCTACCACCTTCAAAAGTAATGGCTTGAGGGGATTTATTAATTACTAGCTGCACACTTTTGCTTACGGGTTCATAATTTTTGGTTTCCGCTGAAACCACAGTTATTGTATAAATTCCCGCGTTGGTAAATCCCTGCTGTGGCGCAAAGCTCAAAATAGTTTCAGTATGATTTAGACTCGCTGTTACATTTTTAAGGTTTCCATCATAGGTGAAAGTCTGAATTGCATCTGCAGTTAATGTAGCTTCAGCTTTATTGATCAAGAGTTCGGCAGATAATTCCAAATCATTAAAGTTATCTTTTCTTACAGTGGCGATAACTTCGTAGATTCCTGCGCTGGTCTTATTGTTATTGACATAGCTCACAGTGGCACCTTCCGGGAGACCGTTTACCTGGATAGTTTTCGCAGTCCCATCATAAGTAAAGCTACTACCTTCAAAAGTAACTCCCGTGATGTCGGCTTTATCAATAACCAGGTTTACACTTTTAGAAGCTGCAAGATAATTGTCCGTTTGACTAGCACTTACTGTAATAGGATAAGTCCCGGCGTCGGTATAGCCTTGCTGAGGTGAATAGTTCAAAGTGGTTTCACTATGATTCAGTCTTGCCGTTACAGTTTTAAGCTGCCCATCATAGGTAAAAGTCTGTGTAGCATCAGCAGTAATGACTGCTTCATCTCTATTAAAAATCAGTTCTGTACCAACTGTCCAGTTTTTAACAAATGACTCATCTTCAGAACGTACTTGGTAATTTTTAGGAGTGTTGAAATCTATTGTGGCTCCAAGTTCAACTCTTTGTCCATCGTAAAATAGTTGAGCACCTTCGCTGAGTTGAAAATCTACAATTAACGCATCCAAGGATACCGACCTGTCTAAGGTTATGGTGACTTCCGACTCGTTTACAATAACTTCTAATTCTTCTTCACCTTCAAACCCGAAATCCAAAATATCAGCATCATCGTTCAAGGTTGGATTCGCTATACTATAGGCTTGAAACAGATCTCCTCGATGGTCATTAATTTTAAATACGTCTGTCTTAGGCACATCGACAACGGCCCCTGTTGTTGAATTATAAATTTTGTATTGCACCGTCTGATTTTCTTGATTAGCAAATACAGTTAAATAAGCATAGGTTCTTGAAGATCCGGAAACAGTTACTAAATTGGCAACGCCTCTGATTTCACCATTTATGAAAGCTGCAACCTTATTATTTGTATTGGACAACTCTTGTCCATTTACATTCAAAAATGCTACACGAGTCATAGAATATTCGAAATCACTTTCGTTTAGGGACCAATTAGGGGCTTGAGCAGTCAAAATGTTGACTGCTAAACCCATAAGAAGTAATAGTATTCTTTTCATAATTTAATTACTTTTTAATTACTTTTTTGATCTCAGTAGTTGTACTGTTAGATACTTTTAAGAAATAAGTTCCAGATGAAATATTAGGATTGATTTGTACGGAATTTCCTCCAGTTTTCAAGGTCACCTGTTTTTCAAACACCAACCTTCCATCTATACTAAAGAGTTGTATCATGGTAGATTGTGAAACTTCAGAAATCATTTTAATAACCAATCGCTCATCAAATGGATTGGGATAAAGAACGAAAGCATCTAAAGCTGTTGTGGAGTCACTTCCTAATTTCAATACTACAGGATCATTAATTTTACCTAAGACCTTATTACTATTAAATTCTAAAAGGTTGGTTGCTTTTGTTAAATCCGACTCATCATAACCAACGTAATAGTTGAGGTTCTCAGCCTTCTCACCGTAAATAGTAATAAAGGTGAGCTGATGATCTCCAACCATCTGATTTTCTCCATGACCTTTAAGAACTCCTACATCATCATATACGTATAGCTTATTGTAAGAGCTTGGTAATTTTACAATCGCATTCATATTCTCAGGATATTGATAAAATCTCTTATCCATTGGTTTATTCTCACCAAATTCTTCTTTCTGAAATGTTCCCAATGATTTTAAAACAGAAGCTGGATAGCTGAACTGCTGGCCGGTAGATGAGTTGATCATATATCCTTTTCCTTGTTCTAAAAATTTGAGTGTACCACTCCAACCGTTTCGCTGATCATAAATGGCAAATAAATTTTGGGATTTAATCACATCTCCCTCAGTAGGATTAAAGTTTGATAGAGCTCTTGAAAGTTGGACATTTTGCAAAAGTGGGAAAGACAACCAATTCCAGTTTTGTTTAATTTCAAACTCATAAGTAGTCATATCTACTTTTGAACCAGACAACTTTAAGGTTTGTGGAGTATGCATGTAGATTTTATACATAAAATCTGTTTTTAAACCTCCAGAGGCGGAAATACTTCCAGACCATGACCCAGAACCATCCTGTCTTTTAAAGTAAGTGTCCAAACGCGCTGGCGTACTACTCATTATTAGATCTGAAGTTTCAAGATTCATGTTTGATGTCAGCTGGTTCAAATCAGAAGCTCTTGGATCTTCTATATTAAGACTTAGCCAATTCCATCCTGCATTCAGTTGATATTCCTTTTCTGTGACGTTGGTATTTGAGAATACAGCTGGCTGATTCAAGGATCCTATCACTTCATTTGTAAGAAATGTAAGATTAGAATTATCATCCAGTTCCAATTGTATAATGTTTCCTGTAGAAGCATCCCATACCTTAAAGGTGATGTTTTCACCTGAGGCTTGATTGCTATACAAGGTCAAGAAGGCAAAGGATTGCTCATAATTGGGATTATACTCTAGTATAGTAACTCCTCTTACTTCACCGTTGCTAAAGGCTGCAATCTTGTCATATTCATCTTCAGATATTTGCCCGTCGATTTTTAGAATACCAATGACATTCATACTATGTTCAAATTGAGTAGGATCTACGGTCCAGTTTGGAGTATCTCCCAGCACACGAACGTTTAATAACTGTACCTGATCCAAGCCAAAGTCAGAAGAGAGTCTCAAATCCTGAGTATAAACACCCGGATCTAGCAAGGCATCAATCGTCGCAGTAATCGTAATTTGGCTCGCTGGAGAAACTGTCCCAGAGCTAGCACTTAGGTTCAACCACGATGGAATATTTGAAATTCTAAAAGGTTGATTGGCGCCACCACGGTTGACGATTGTCAATTCAAACTGCTCTTCCTGTTCAAAGTCTTTAGTAATGTCGATGACATCGTTATTAAAGCCTTCAGCATACCAGTCCATATCGTTTTTCTGAACAAACACAGACCAGGTCACTGGTGACTGTTGCCTATTGTCTGCAGAATCAAACAATCGGTGAATCGTAACATCGAGTATCTGCCCTTCAATTTCTGCGAATGAATTGACCTGGGGCTCCAGTATGATCTCATCCCCATTGATGACATAATTCACTGGAATTTTAATCAATTCACGCGCTGGTTTGATAGCTGGGCTGTCTTGGTTGTAAGCCGTTGTACCGCTTTGCATCACTGCATTTGATGGAATTACTGTATTATTACTAAATGCGTGGAAATATTGCGGACCATTTCCTGTCAATGGATCGGGGGCATTAAATCGAGAATATATCATTAATCCAATTGTTTCCGGATCAATCTCTTCATAGGCATCTCGATCTTCCTGATCGTTAGTCCGTAAGGTATTCCACAAGCGGAATTCATCCAGACTTCCTTGATAAGTTCTGTCCAGGGATACCATATTTGCAGCATCAGCTGAGCCTCGAACACCTAAATATGCTCTATTACCAGAGAAACCACCTATACCTGTCATCGAGTTTGTAGACACTAAATTTTGATCTACATAAGTTCTCATGGAGCCTAAACGATTTAATCGTATGGACACATGGTGCCATTTATCATCCACCACTGATTGCTCTGTTAGAGGTAAATTGATTCCTTCACTATTAAAAGATAGATTTCCATTACTTGCCAGGTCTATGGACCATTTATTGGAAAAACCTCCGGACATTACAGGGTCTGTACCATCGCCTTTCCCGTTTGAGAAAATGGTAGCGTCCTGAGAAACATCAGTTTTCATCCAGAAAGATATGGTAGCATCCATCGTAGGTGTCAATTGGGCAAAACCTACATTATCTAATGTCAGAGATGCACCATTACTAAAGGAGTAACTTTCACCTTTAGGCTTGATATCCCAATCTGTAGTAACTATAGCGTCTTTGAATCGAGCTTTGTCTTTGGCAATGTTACCACGACCTTCATCTAAAGGGTAGTAGGCTGTAAGTCCTGCCTCGTTACCCATTAATTTAGAATACATCATCGCAAATGAATCGTCTAGAGATAGTGGAATGTTCCAAAATCGCAATTGACTCATGTTTCCAATAAAGGTATTTCCACCTATGGTTATATTATTATTGTTCAGAAGGGAAGCATCTACATTTCCTGAAACCGATTTCAACACACGATCTTCTTCGATGATTTTTAAATCTCCAGTTTCACTATTGTAAGTCAACGTATAATGATGGAATAAATCATCTACAGCTATAATTCCACGAGCTTCAGCTCCAGCAAGTTTGAATACCATTTCAGTACCTTCTAAACTTACATCGATGCCTCCCGGCTGACTTATAATGCTTGCGCTGCTTGCCGTGGTTTGATTGTTCATCCAGAATTCGATGGATAGGTCACCATTAGCAATACGCGGATTTTCAATTACCATAGTGTTGTTCAAACCATTGAAAAATAAGGAGACCTCATTAGTAACCGGTAACTGATTGGTCTGGCCTTTGATTTCCAAAAGACTCACCGCAGAATTATAGAAAATGTCCTCGCTAAAACGCGCCCTAAGATCAGTTCCGGTAGCATAGATTCCGTTTAATGGGAATGGCGTTCCAAACTTTTGTGGACTAGTCAAGTCTACGCGACCAATAATGGGTTCTGATATATACTCAGTGCCATTGGTGCAACTGGATCTTGCTCTGATCTCATACTCGCCATCCGCTAAATTAAGGCCAGCGATGTCGAAAGCATAATTGATATTTGCACTTTCAATCAATGAAACTTTGGTCTCATTATTATCTATTGCAGCATCAAGAAAATCTTGCGTATTATAATACGTCTGCAATCTTGTCCATGATGGAGAAGTTGCCTTACGGTACTCCAATTCAATCTTTTCAAACGAATTGAATGAGCTGTTAAATTCACCTAATTCTACGTTTAAGGAATTAGTAGTTCCATCAAGATTAAACGCTGAATCTCTATTGAAGGAGAAGTTATTTAGCGGAGCATTGACAACAACCTTGGAACAAGAAGGAATGAATGATGCCGATATCAAAATATCGTCAAACACCTCTTCTGAATCACAAACGGATTGTAATATAATTCTGATATCCTTATAGTCATAAACATCAGATATGGATTTACGCAACGTAAGGAAATATTCTACCTTTTCTCCATAAGGGACATCAACGAAGGTATTGGTACTCCCTATATTGAACTCTGCATTAAACGGATTGGTAGTGTTATCTACCCTTAGCTCAAAGGAGCCAAAACCTTCTCCATTACCATTAGTATCTGCATTATTCTCTAAGATCAATTTAAATTCTGCCGCGTCAGATTCTGGGATGTTATTGATCTCTGCGATTTCTACACTTATCCTTGGATCTTCTGCCTTTTGTGTTGCTGCGGTTAACTGTTCTCTTTCCGATTCTTCTGAAATTCGTTCTATAGAAGAAGGATTAGTTTGATAGGTTTCCTTATCATAGAAATAGGATAATTCTGCCCCTTCATAAGGACAAGATGTTCGACCCCCTATCGTACTGAAAATAGGTCCATTCCCGTCGAATGCATTGATCACATCTACACTTAAGAAGTTTGCCGGGTCGTTATCTTTAAGAGTAAAAGATATTTCAGTAGTTTCCTGTTGCTCTTCTGTTAGACTCGAGGTAATATCCTGCGAAGCAGAACCTCCTGTCGAATTTATAAATCCAGCACCATTGAATCCAAAACCAACATCAAAAGAAAGTTTTTCATCAATTTTTACATTAAATGCTGTTACTGTGGTATTCACAATACTGGTCTCTACAGAACGTGTGATCTCACCAACACCAGCATCAAATGATATATTATCGTCAAAATTATTCAGAACTTGATTGCGCAAGATATCCATGGCTCCCAATTGATCTTTTAAGCGATCCACATAATCACCTCCAGAACCTATACCAATGCTCCCGTCAATTTCATCAATCAAGTCTTGTCTGAATGCATCTATCTGATCAATGGTCTGTTGCTTATATGCTTCACGTTCTTTAAATGCTAAATACTTAGAACGTTCATTTTCTAAGATGACATTCTTCCAAAGTCGAATTTGCTCATTGTACTCTTCTATTGTCAGAACATTAGCATCAGGATCTGATGGATCTAAAAGTCCACCTTCAATGTTTGAAACAATTAACTCTAAACTAGGAATCAATTCCTCTAAAATGAATTTCTGAGAATAAACAAACATGGTTTCGGTAGGTTCGTCTGCAAAAAACATCGCTTTTTGTTTTGAAATCTCGAACTCAGTACCATCATCAGCAACTAAAATTCTGGTACCTGGATCTCCGGTTATTACATCAGATATCTGAACATTATCAAAACTCCCGTAACTGAAATTTTTAGATTGTCCTATGTAAAGGTCTCCTTCTGCTCCTACAAACTCAGGATCATCACTAGTGGCAATTTCTTGAGAAAATGTGTAGGTTTTGTTCAAACTACTTCCATCTGTAGAGCCTGTAGTTACAGAAATGCCGGTATTGATATTATTGGTAGTTTCCTGTTCAACTACAGGACCTGCTAAACCACCTCCGGCTCCAACTGTCAAACCAGCTTTAATTGTAAATTCAGTCGAGATTACTCCTTCGTTGGTAGCATTTCTTTCGGTAGTAAAGGATACTGTTTGTCCAGCTTTAATTCTAGCTGAACTATTGGTTCCTGGAGGATCACGTAGAATAATATCCGGCATATCAGGACCTGCAGTTACAAAAGTCTGGCTTCCATCAGATTTACCTCCCAGGACAATCACGTCCTTTATCAAGTCTTCAGCCTCATAAGAATTACCATTTATTTCATAAATGATAGAAATTGATTTTGTGAAAGGCGTACTTATGGTAGGCAGTCCTGCCTTAAATTTATAGGTCAAAAGACTTGGTTCCGTTGTACTTCTGGTTACCTGTGTATTATAATTAAAGGGATTTAATGCAAGGTTATTGGTAATGTTCAAATTCCCGTCAACTACCGGAACTATATCTTCTATAGTGTTTGAGCCATCATCTTTATTTTCATATCGCTCAAACGTATTAAGCACGACCTCATATGTTTTTCCTTGCGTAATGACAGGTACCTCAAAGCTTGAAGTAGATGCCGTCTCCTTATCAGACTTTAAAACTACCGGATCAAAGGTCTGTTTCACGACCTTCATTGTAGGTATAGATCTATAAACCAGACTCTGTTCATAATTGAAAGGGACCCCTGTTATAACCGTATCATCTGAAAACACAAATTCAGGAATGCTAACTTCGTTTACGTCTTCAAAATTTAGAATTTCATTGGACTCCAGTATCTGTGAACCAATATTTACTTCCACATTGCTACTAATAGTAATACCATTAGTTTCACTAATCTCATATTGCAAAGGCATGACTTCCACACGATACTCACCGGTGGCTGCATTTGTTTCAAAAGTAAAGCGCGTTTCAGGTACAATACTGCCAACTGCTGGCTTGTGACCAAATACTAATTTAGCTTGCCCTATGTTATTCTTAGCAGAATAGCGAACCGTTTCTTCAATACCTTCACTGTTGGTAAAGGTTCTTGTTGCAATTCCATTTTCACCAAAACCAATGGGTTTTGCCGCTTCTACAGAGCCTCCCACAACTTTACCAACGATGGCAACTCTGGTCTCGTCTATAAAAAAAACAGGTTCTACCGCATCCTCAAAAAATTCCTGAAACGATGGTGTAGCTGCAGGAAATCTCCCTGAGGCTACAAATTCATGACCGTTTTTCTTAACTGTGATAAAGTGATTTCCTATGGGTACATCTATGCTAAATTTTCCTTCGGCATCAGTTTCTACAGGGAAGTTGTTTTCATCCAGTACAATGTCGCCGTCTACAAATACATTTGCTCCTTTAAGACCTATTCTGGCATAACGTTCCAGGCGATCCTCATTTTCATTGTACCAGTATTCTCCTTTTGGATATTTGATACCTGATTTTTCATAGGTATTGTAACCTTCATCGATAATCCCAGGTCCAGAAACATATTCATCACCATCGGTAAGATTATTAGTTGTATTTTCATTCAATTCTACAAAAGATTTAAAAACACCTCGTGTATCATAAAGAATTTGACCATTAAAGTTGAAGGCAGAGATGTCTTTAAAATCAATTTTATTGACCACCTCAGATCCCTGACCTAGAAATACCAGTTGTTGCCCTGGATCAAACTCGTGTTGTCCAAAAAGTGGGGTGATGGTAAAGCTCTCGCCTGTTCCTGTATAAGGAATGGCATTGATCTCATAATTTCCATTCTCGTCTGTAATACCCAGAATTCCCAGTTGGTTTTCATTGGGGAAGTTTTCAACATTGCTTTCCCATAGCACCTTGTCCAGGCTATTGGTAGCTAGTTTTCCATTATTCTTGTTGTAATTAAACCCGTTACGAGAAAGGTCATAGGCAAAATCACCAACGCCTTCATTTGCTCTCAGGTAGGCGATCATTCCCGCATCATTACCACTTATGTATCTGGAATAATCACTGCGGATTACCTTAGGCGATTTTATAGTATTGTACACCCTAATTTCATCGATGTAAGCTGCTCTCAGCCCACCTATTTTTAACTCGTCTGTATCAAGATTTATAGGTGTTACTCCCTCGTTTAATGATAAAGCGAAAAAAGGCTCTGTATAATTTGCATCTTTTCCTCTTAGCGCATCATCGGCAGTCGACACGTAGGCATCAGTTACAGGCCGGCCGTTAATAAAGACTTTAGGAATTATACCATTTTCTACCTGTATAGTGATGTGCGTAAAGGAAGTATTAAAATTTGAAACCGGAACCAGAATATCATCACCTCTTGTATTTACTGCACCACTAGGCATATAATTTTTTAGGGTAAATTCCTGGCCTTTAACATCAATGATGAGTTCATTCGCTGTGGCGTTTAATTTCACATTGGCATATATAGATTGTGGATCAGAATCCGTTAAAAACAGCCTTATAGGTAATTCATTATTGTTAGAAAATGCATCAACAGGCTTCACCCAGGTTTGAAAAGTCATCTTTGTCACCACAGGTTTATTAAGGTCATCGATTAACAGCTGTCCATTATCAGGGATCATTAAGCCACTGCCATAGTTAAAATCACTACCACTGGATCGTGCTCTCAGCGTTACGTCCTTGACCGGGTTACCCCCTTCAAAAGTGACATTACCGGTAACGATCGCCGTAGGATTACGGAAACCAATTCCTGTTATAAAGTTGCTCAATCGCACTTCCCCCTGCACAATGCCCTGGGCAAACAACTTATATTCATATAATATGCCGCCGTCTACATACCGGTCTTCATAACTGGTTGCTGTTGGGGCTATATTCGCCACAAATTGATAGGGTTGTGAGCCATCTTCCGTATATTCCCTGCGGTAAAGCTTTAAGGTAGTGATGAGATTGGCGTTAGCCCCAATCTGCCAATTCACCAGGATTTTATCCCCAAAAAAGCCTTTAGACACCTCAAAGGAATCTTCACTAAACGTATCAAATAAATAGAGAACGCCCCAGGGAAACCTTATCTGTAAGTCCTGAGTAGCTGGAGGTGTCGTAACATTGCGGTTTTGTCCCAATATGGGCAAACCTGTCTGTATAGTATAATTGTTACTACCTGTATTATTGGTCTGGATCGTTTGTGCCGCCGTGACGATACGGGCACCTTTAGGAGTAGTCTGTGAATAGCCCATACTTATGGCTATCAGGAACAGAACCCCTGAGAGTATATGTTTGATTTTCATCATGATGGATTAAAGTTTGATCATATAGTTCACACCAAAGTGAACTGGTGCAGATTCGTTACTACCAGAAGTAAGCGTATTACCACTGACTTTGTGGGTGTGTGCTGGTATGTTCAATACACTACTTCCCCCTAAGTCAGGTTCACGACCAAAACTAGTATTATCAGGATTGTTTACTGTATAATTTCCAGTAAATTGTAATAGCCTGTTATATGCTTCATTTGTAGGATTGTATGCACCATCGGAAGAGGTGTCAATATTCACAGCGTGGCCGTGTGATAAATTAGTATCATCATAGGCTACTCCTACACTGGTTGTTTTTTCAGTAAATCCGTTGCTACCGGCACCTCTTAAGAAGTAGCCTTGTAGATTTGGAACATTATTACCGACCAAAGCACGTAGCTCTTCAGAGCCAGCAACATTTGTCAATGTTCGCCCATCACAAAGTACCCAGCCTTTTGGTATAGTGGCACCCATAAATGCCATAATAGATCCAGTAGGCACCCCATTTCCAGCAGAAATACTGTAGGGAACGGTTTTAAGCTTTTCATCAGATATGGTCGTCCCATTACCGTCCTTAATACGCAGGTAGCTTTCGTGATTAGCAAACACTGGATTGTTGTTCACGTTAGTATCCAGTGTCAGAGAAAACACCCCAAAAGAATCTGTTGTCACGGAATTGTTCAGGTTAATAATTTCCTGCTCCTGACCGCTGGCATTAATATAATAGAAGGCTAAAGACAACTGAATGTTTTGGTTGGCCCGTGCTGTGTTATTAGCATCTCTGGCGATACCCTGAATGGCAATTCCAGATTGATTAGCGGTTGTTTGTGCGTTGCTAATTCCAAAGAAGAATAAGCTGAAAACTGCAAGAAGTAAATGTTTGTTCATAAGTGGTGGTATAAAAGTTATTGATTTGATTTTAATGATTTTACAGATCGATTTGATCACTGCTTAAATATTTAATGATTTAAGTAGTTCGCGGTATTAAATTCTTAAAATAAAATGGGTTCAAGTCTAGTATTTGTTGATGTTATTTAAGATTTTGTTAGCAAATCTAATTAACACTCGATTAAGATTTTAAAAAATGTCGTGAACAGTCATTTTTTTGTCGTGAACGAATTTTGTTAACAAAATATTTTGAATTGTCTTATTTAAAAAAGATTCAAAATTGATTTCATTTGAAGTAAACGAGAACTTATTTTTTGGAGGTGCTGTTGAAAAGAAATCCTTCAAAAATTGAAAAATTTATGTTCTTCATTTTTGCTTTTAGGTCTTCATTTATTGGTGCATTATAAATTAGCCTAAGATTATTTATTAAATAATTATTCAAATCATAAAATTACTTGGCCTGCTTTTTTACATTTGATTTTTTTTTAGGTCTTAAACCAGAATTTGAAAAAATCACTTTTTATAGTTTTCTTGTTCAGCACCATGCTGTGGTCTCAGCAGGAAAGTGCTGTGTTGACTTCTAAAAAAACGTTCTCCTCTGCAAATGGTTACCTGATTTCCAATCCTTACCATTCCATCTATGATACCAACGGCTGGTTGTGGATTTTGGGAGAGAATAAGCTTTCAAACGAATTTATTTATGGAGAGCAGGAAATTATGATTCAACGTTTCGACGGGGCCAATTTTTTCAAGCTGAGGTTGCCAGATATCTCCGGAAAAAAAATCACAAACGGACATTTCTTGAAACAGCAGAACAAAGGTTTCTACCTCAAACTCTATTATCAGTCTGCAAGGGCAGAATTATTTTACATCAACACAGAATCTTTAGAGATTCAGCCTGTTGAAGCATACAATACTTTAGATCAAAAGTATATCATTTCCCAAGCCCATCAGGATAATGGTTTAACCCGACTCATTCTCACCTCTGAAGGTAAATTTTATAGTGCTGAACTTGATAAAGTGAAGCTGACATTTATAGATTCTATTCCTTTTGATAAGCCAGTGACCGATCCATTTATCGCTGATCCAGTTATAACTGATGAGTTTACGCTCATTAAGCTGTTATTTGAAAAGGAGATTTATCTATTAAATAAAAAAGGGAAATTCACAAAAAAATTAACAGAGAATAATTTTGAAACAAAGAGCGGAATCCATTTCTATCCAACAGAATTACACCCCTCTTTCAAAGTCGATGATGCCTTTTACACTTATATTGATGACTACCAAAATGCATTCAAATTTGATAAGGCAAATACAAAATTTGTAGAAATACCTTTTACAGATAAATTTTATAGCAAAAACAAAACACTGGAGTTTTCACCAGACTTTAAACAAGCATATTCAACTGAGATTTTTAGTGACAATATGGAAATTGAGTTGTATCGTTTTAAAAATTTTCAAAAGGAGTTACTCACCAGAATTGAAGTAAAGAATTTTTCAGAAATCGCTTATAGGGAATTTGGAAAAGACCTGGTTGTTCTTAACGGAAATACCTTAGAATCCTATTCTTTCATTGAAACTAAAATCAAAACTTTTTTGAAAGGTAAAAGTATACGAACGATTAGAAAACTGAATGAAAACAAGTATATCGTAGCAACTGATGCTGAGGGGTTTTACAAGATCGACGTAAAAGAAAACACAGAAGAACGAATTAAAATTCTAGAAGATACTACCGAGCTCGCAATTAATTACTCCCGGGATATTTTTATTGGAAAAGACAACACATTTATAATTGGGGATTCTGATGATCTATACACACTGGATTTAAATTTTAAGGTAATTCAGGATAAAACTGTCAAAATACATGGTGAAGAAATCATAAAAATAAAAGACACTCTGTTTACTGCAGATCAAAGAGGTGTCATTTCTAAATACAACATTAACGAAAAGAGGTATACTAAAATTACCAATACAGATGCTATACAGGTGAAGGAATTTACAACAGATGGCACAAGACTCTATGCAACCTCCTTTCAGGGGATTTTTGAATACGAGAATGGCACTTTTAATACCTATGAATTTGAAAATGTAGAAACAGATGATTTACTATCTATTAACTATCTGGAAGATTATGGGGTCCTGGTTTCTACAAAATTTGGTGAAATCTATTCATTCGATACTACAACTAAGGAATTAACTCTCTTCTACGAAGATGAGTTAAAGGCTTCTATCGTGGGAATGATAGCAGACGATACAGGCACGTTATGGCTAAATACCTATGCGGGAATTGTTTCGGTTAACCCGACTTCAAAAAAAATAGCTAGATACACTACTGAAGACGGTGTTTATGAGCTTGAAGGCAACAGGTTCAGCACCTATAAAGATGAGCAAGATGGCAGTATTTTGATGGGAAGCTTCAAAGGACTCAGCTACTTTAAGCCTGATGAAATAGTTGAAACTGATACCAATGTGCAGCCTCAGTTTACGTCAATTTCTTTTTTTAATTCAGAAAATGATCGTTGGACAGTCAATGCTTCTCCAGATTTTTTAAATAATACCAGCGAGATAGTATTGCCTGCAGAATACAGAAGGTTTTCGGCAACATTATCCGTACTAGGAGAGATCGTTCCCCAAGATATTAAGTACCGATTCCGACTGTTGAATTCTGAAAGTGATTCAGACTGGTTTACAACTTATCCAGGAAGAGAACTTCTCTATGCAAATCTGGCTGCAGGAACATATACATTGGAGGTCGAGGCCTTTAGTCCATCTCAACCAAAGATAGGAGAAAGGGTTGCGCTCAAAATAATTTCTAAAGAAGTTTTTTATAAAACCTGGTGGTTTATTCTGCTTCTTCTCGGTTTTGTTTCCCTCTCTGTTGTATATCTATTTTATCAGTATAGAATAAAACAGGTGTTATTTGCAAAAAATGAAATGGCTCTAAATGAAGCTAACATCAAAAATACTATGATGTTGGAAATTCATCACAGGATAAAAAATAATCTTCAAATTGTTTCCGGGCTATTAGGCTTGCAAATTGCCAAAAGCAAAAACGAGGAATTAAAACTAAAATTGCAGGATAGCCAGAGCAGAATAGAGTCTATTGCAGGCATTCACAACCTATTGTATCATACCAGTAATCAGGATTTTATTTCTGTTAAAGAAAACATAGAAAACAGCGTAACCTACTACCAAAAGCTTTTCCTGGATAATGTGAGCTACCAACTAGATATAGATGCTTCCCTCTTAAGCGTAAAAAAAGCCACTCCATTTTCATTGTTATTAAATGAATTGATAAATAATTCCAACAAACACGCTTTTACAGAAATTGAGCATCCGGTAATTTCTATTTATTTTAAAAAGCAGGACAAAACCTATGTATTTGAATATTTTGATAATGGAAATTTTAAAAAACAAGAGAACAAAAAAGTGTCTATGGGTATGAAAATAATAGAAATGATGAGCAAGCAATTGAAAGGAGATTTGAAGATTGAAAACACTTCTAATTTCAAATTAACTTTACTTTTCTCGACAAATGAATAGCATTAAAATTTACATTTTAGAAGATGAAATTATTACTCAGGAGCTTTTGAAACAGACGCTGGAGGATTTGGATTTCACAATTTGCGGGATGGCAACAGATGTAGAAACTGCACTTACAGAAATAAGTAAACTTAAACCAGACATTGCTATTTTAGACATTAGAGTAGAAGGTTTACAAACAGGGGTTTGGCTGGGCAGTCAACTGGATATTCCGCTCATTTATCTCACTGCTTTCAATGATAAAGAGACTATAAAAGCTGCAATCGCTACAAAGCCTGCTAGTTATTTAGTAAAACCTTTTAATACTAAAGACCTCTTTATTGCTGTAGAGTTAGCGGTTAGTAGAATAAAAAATAAGGGGCAAATCACTGTAAAAGATAAAGACAAAAAAGTTATACTATTAGAAGAACAGATATTATTCGCCAAAAAAGAAGATCAATATTTGATACTCCATTTAAAAGATTCTAAAAAATTAGTTCGCTCCAGCATTAAAGGTTTTTTAAAGCAAATGAATTCTTCTTCTTTTTTACAAGTTCACCGTTCTTATGTCATCAACAAAAATTCTATTGATGCATTCAATACTAAGGAAATCAGTATTAATGAAAATATCATACCTATATCAAAAACCTTTACCAAAGAAATTATAGAGGCGATTTCATGATTTGAAAGTTATTTTAGACCATTTAGAGTTTCCCCAGAACTAAAGCTCATTTCTGTAAATAGAAATAGAATACCAGTTATAATTCATTTTCTGATCAGGTCTTAAATTTAATAAACACTTTTTTAAAATTCGGTTTGTTTCGTAATCAACGAATTATAAAAATACCCCTGATCTTTTATGATCAGAGGTATTTGTTAAGAATAAATTATTAGTTAACTCGATGATTAATTTCTATTCACAGACTACAGCATGGGCTACGATCCAGAAGTCACCGTCACCACTATAGGATACTGAAAAAGAATCACTTGTTGCACCGTTCAAATTGTTAGTATTTCCGTACTGTCCAGGGGCTATTGTTGAAGGTGGATTATCTCCTAGGTATAAATGAGTTTCACTCATTGTAAATCCGCTGTTCATATCATAGGTAGCAGTTACATCAGAACCAGAGACTTCAATTGTCAAAAGACCGACTAAAGTTCCGCTACTGGTATTGTTCTGGCCAGCACCAGCCCAAATATCCAAAGTATACGTACCATCCTGAACATCGGTAAATTCATTAGCCCATCCCCATCGACTATTGGTCAATTCAAGATCAATAAATGTATTGTTTCCAAAAGCAAATGCTGTCTCGCAGCCAGTCTCGTCAAAGTCATCATAATCATCTTCGCAATTTTCATTTAAATGAAGGTAGCCGTCCTCTTCATTGATTGAGTCAACTTCATCCAATGACATAGTGGTTTCTAAAAGTACACCATTCACAAATAACTCGATGTAGAATGATTGATCTTCAGTAGGAATACTAGGATCATAAGGGAATTTCAAACAAAGCAGTTCGTTAGCTTCATCATTACTGTTATAATCACCATCTGCTGAACCACTCCAGATTAAATCTTCTTCATTAGTCTCATTTTCATTTGGATAAATAAAGACATCCAAAGAAGCTACAGCGTGTCCGGTTTCAGGTTCACAATAGTTAGCAAATACACATAAATTTTTAACTTCTTTAATTGTTACATCCCAGAATATAAAACCAAATTGTGGTGGGGTAAATTCTTCGATACATAATACTTCCAGATCATATTCAATTTTCCTGTAATTTTCAACAGTTACGTCGAAAGGTAGTGCCTGACTTACAAACGGACCAAATTCACTTTCTGCCAAAGGAGTAGCATAAAGTGGATGATCATCGGCATCAAAAAGCTGCACATTAGTCACTTGATAAGTGCCAGGACCGAGCTCAATAAGATCTGTCTTATAGCTTTCGCCCCATGCCTTTAAATCGATCTCATAAGTTTCTCCGCTCATTTCAACAATAGCATAAGAAGCTAAAGCCATGTCACAAGATTCTGCATCGTTTTTAGCATTTGTAATTCCAGACTTGGCATTACTTACTCTGTCACCAGCAAATAGGAATTCAACACCACCTTGTTCTTCTTGCGATGTGGATTCTTCATCTTGACAGGAGTACATAAAAAGCATTGCAATGCAAGAAAAAAGTAAACTGAAAGGTTTTAATAAATTTTTCATGATTTTAATGTTTTAGGTTTAAATTTTTAGATAAAAAGCGTTTGTTTTAAAAAATAATCTTCGGAGATCTAATCGATCATTTCATAACCCCAACGTTTTTATTTAAGATAAAATTAAGATTTGAGCCTTATTATTTATAGCTATTTAACAAAAAACAAGCTTTAAAAAAGTTATCAACAAATTGTTAATACTCTGAAAAGTAGACTCTTATTGATTTTTATCAAAATTAAGAAGCATTAAAAATGAATAAATAGTTATAATTATTCTTAAATAAAACATAAATATATTGCTTACTTTTATTATATATTGATACTTTTTTGTAAAACCATTATAAAATAATTTAAGATGTAAGTGTCGTTTGAAATTGCGAAGTGTATCGGATTAGCTTTCATTGATCCAAAGTTGAAGTCCGTCCCTGAAGAAAGAAATCTAAATGTGCTAGGACACATTCTTATTTTTTCATCAGCCTTTAAACAAGCTTAAGATTTTGAAAAGCAAAAAAATCCAACACCTTTCGGCGTTGGATTTCTGCTTGATGTGGGTCATATTGGATTCGAACCAATGACTTCCACGTTGTCGACGTGACACTCTAAACCAACTGAGTTAATGACCCGGCTTTAAAATAAAAAAACCCTAACTTTAGCTAGGGTTAGTGGGCGATGAGGGGTTCGAACCCCCGACCCCCTCGGTGTAAACGAGGTGCTCTGAACCAGCTGAGCTAATCGCCCCAAATTGGGATTGCAAATATAAACCTTATTTTGAGTTCTCAAACTAATTTTTTTGTTTTTTATAAAATTTCTGCAACCGTAAATGTGCTGCCTCCAATATAAATCAGATCATTCTGTTTTGCTTCACGTTGTGCTGCTTTCAATGCGTTTTCAACAGTTGTAAAAGCTTTGCCGTAAAGTGAATAATCTCTAGCCTTGTAATACAAGTCCGTTGCTTCCATGCCTCGTGGTACATTGGGTTTAGAAAAATAATACTTTGCTGATTTTGGAAACAATGGCAAAATGCTATCCAGGTCTTTATCATTGACGAAACCTAAAACCATATGCAACTCTTCATACTTTTCTTCCTGCACCTGTTTCATCACCAAAGCTAAACCTTCCTTGTTGTGTGCCGTATCAGCTATTGTTTTTGGTTTATATTCCAGCACTTCCCAACGGCCTCTTAACTGGGTCCTTGCTTTTACCTCGGCAAGTCCTTTTTTAATGGCTGTTTTAGTAATCTTCCAGTTCCCCAAAGTTTGTAAAACTTCAAGACTTTTTACGCAGGTCTTGAGGTTAGACTTCTGGTAGTGACCTCCAAGATCGGTTTTATGCAGAGCATCATCCATATCTTCAGCAAAATATAATGGAGAAGTCTCCTTTTTTGCTTTCGATTTGAATACACGTTTTGTGTCTGCTGTGGTTTCACCTATAACTACCGGCACCTTCTTTTTGATAATGCCCGCTTTTTCTCCAGCTATTTTTTCCAGAGTGTTACCAAGTATAGCTGTATGGTCTAGTCCGATATTGGTGATAACAGAAAGAATCGGTGTAATAATATTTGTAGAATCCAGCCTGCCGCCTAATCCAACTTCAATGATAGCGATGTCCACTTCTTCTTTTGCAAAGTATTGAAAAGCCATGCCTACAGTCATTTCAAAAAACGATAACTTTTGAGTTTCCAGAAAATCTTTGTGTGCATCTATAAAGTCAATTACATCAGTTTTTGGGATGGTAACGCCATTTATTCTGATGCGTTCGCGAAAATCTTTCAGGTGGGGAGATGTATATAAGCCTACTTTGTAACCTGCCGTTTGCAAAACCGAAGCTAGCATATGACTTACGGAGCCTTTGCCATTGGTGCCTCCTACATGAATGCTTTTGAAATTATGCTGAGGATTCTTCAGTTGCTTCATTAAAGCTAAAGTATTTGTCAAATCCTTTTTGAAGGCAACTTGACCTTGTCGCTGGTACATTGGAAGTTGATCAAACATCCAGTGGAGCGTTTCAGTATATGTCATTTGTTATTCAGATAATTTGAAAACGTAAGTTATAAATCCGATTTGAGTAGAGGGGGCTTTAGAATCACTATTGAATTGGGTGGCTAAAGCTGCACGTTTAGCCGGATCCATTAGACAAGCACTTGAGTTGGTTGTCCCTTTCGCTCCTGGTGTTGCTTTTACGACGTCCCCATTTCTATTGACTTCAATTCGAACGACTACTTCTCCGGATTCATCGCATTCCTGGACAAATGTCTTTTTGGATAGGGCTTTTCTGCCTCCAAGTCTATAATTTCCATCGCCGTCAAGTCCTTTTCCAGTACCATAGTAATTTTTTGCATTGGGATCACCATTGGGATCTCCTTTATCTCCAGCCTGATTGTCATTACCCTCGCCTCCTTCAGTCTCACCAGTGTTCTCCGGGCCATTCATCAGGCTTTCCATAGCATCGGTTACCGATTTTTCTGGTTTTTGTTCTTTTACAGGTTCTGGCTCTGGTTCTGGAGCAGGTTCAGGTTGAGTTTCCTCTATTTTTTCTTTTACTTCTTCTTTGGGTTTCTCAGGTTGTTTTTTTTGTTTTTTTACGACTTCTTTTTTTTCTTCAATAACTGGTGCTTCCTCGGTTTCCTGTGTAACCACATCCTCTTGGATGTTCTCTGCAGTACTGGTTTCTTCAACTTCCTGTGGTGGAGGTGTACTTCTGGGTTGAGGTGAAGTTTTTATAGGCGCATCGGGCTGAACATCTCCGGAACCAACCTCTGTAGTTCCAAAATTAATAGCGATACCACGTTCTTCTGGAGGATCCAGGTACTTCAATCCAAAGAAAAACATCAATAATATAAACAGGATATAAATTCCCGAAGTGATCAGAAATGACTTTTTCTCGTGTTTTGTTTTAAATAGACTCACGCTCTAGTTGGGTTTGACGGCCAAAACAATTTTATATTTATTTCTATTGGCTATGTCCATTATTCTCACAGCCTTTTCAATAGGCACACCTTCTGCAGCTCTCAGAATAATAGTAGGTTCTTCAATTCCTCTGAGTTTCGATTTCAAAGTGCTTTCAATTCTGTTGGAATTTACTTTTTCTTCATTCACGTAAAACTCCAAATCTTTAGTAATACTTACCGCAACATTTTGAGTAGAAGTAGTTTTTCCTTTAGCTTTTGGCAAAATCAAATCCAATGCTTCTGGTGTTATTACTGGAGACGTCAACATGAAGAAGATAAGCAACAGAAAAACAATGTCTGTCATGGAAGACATGCTGAAAGTGGCACTTACTTTATTTCTACCTCGTAGATTCATAACTAGCTAGGTTCATTTAATAAGTCTAAGAAATCAACAGCGGTGGCTTCCATCTGGTGAACCACTTTATCTGTTCTTACCACAACATGGTTATAGCCAATGTAAGCGATAATGCCCACGATAAGTCCTGCAACGGTAGTGGTCATAGCTGTATAAATGCCTTCTGCGAGAGATCCCATTTCGGCTTGCCCGCTACTAGTTGCCAATTCATGGAAGGCGATAACCATTCCTATCACTGTTCCCAGGAAACCGATCATTGGTGCTGCACCGGCGATGGTGGCCAGCACACTCACGTTTTTCTCCAATTTGTAAACTTCAAGACGACCGGCATTTTCGATGGCTGTATTGATGTCTTCCAGCGGAGAACCAATTCTTGAAATTCCTTTTTCAGTAAGCCTGGCGACAGGAGAATTTTCCTGGGCACAGCGAATTTTTGCCGATTCTATATTGCCAGAAGTCACGCTGTCTTTAATCTGATTCATAAAATTCTTATCGGTCTTGGAAGCCGCTTTTATGGCAAATATGCGTTCAAAATAGATGTAAATCGCAAAAAATAAAAGCACCGCCAAAATCAGTATGATAATGGTTCCTCCCGGACCACCACTAAACATTAAATCGATGATGGATAAGGTTTTTTCTTCAACGACTTCCTCAGCAACGTCAGGGGTTTCTTGAGCAAAAGGTATAAACATGGGTTATAGGGTATTATATGGTATAAGTAACGCTAAAGTAAACAATTAATTTTATCACTAGATAAGTATTTCAGCTTTAGACCAATTGTTTTAGTGCGATTTCAAAAGCGACTTTACTGATGTGTTTTTTGTCATTATTGTTTTCAAAGGTCTGTTGAATTGCATTTTTAATAGTCACAGAAATATCATTGAAAATTGCTTCATCGGTCATTAAAACTTTACGCTCCATAAAGTAGGCAAAGACCCTTGCCATCCCGCAGTTGGCAATAAAGTCTGGAATGACACTCGCCTTTTGGTCGGCATATTCCATAATAGGTCCAAAGAAAATTTCCTTATCTGCAAAAGGCACATTAGCCCCGCAGGATATCATTTCCAGACCATGCTCTACCAAATTATCAATTTGATCTTTTTGTATCAATCGCGAAGCGGCACAAGGCGCAAAAATTTCTGCACCGAGCGACCAGAATCTCTCATTGGCTTCTTCAAAAGGAATCAAATCTGGACTTTGTAAAGTGTTTCCATCTTTAGCCAAAAACAGATCTTTTATTTCTTCAAACGTATACCCCTCTTCGTTAATGAGTCCGCCATCTCTATCCAGAATTCCTATGATTTTGACCCCCATTTTTGCTAAATAAAAAGCGGCAGCAGAACCAACGTTTCCAAATCCCTGGATGATGGCTTTTTTACCATTCACATCTCCTCCGTAAATGTTGTAAAAATGTCTTGAAGATTCTGCTACTCCAAAGCCCGTACACATATCGGCAACTGTATATTTTCTCAAAACGTCAGGCGTATAATCTGTGTTTTCTATCACTTTAATAACTCCTTGACGCAATTGCCCAATTCTATTGATTTTGTCGGCTTCCGTTGGTTGGAAATGCCCGTTGAAGACGCCTTCCTGCGGATGCCAGACGCCGCAGCTTTCTGTAATGGGAATCACCTCGTTAATTTCGTCGACATTCAAGTCGCCTCCAGTGCCGTAATAACTTTTCAGCAAAGGTGAAACCGCTTTATACCAGCGTTCCAAAACCGCTTGTTTCCTAGGATCTTCAGGGTTGAAGTTAATGCCAGATTTTGCTCCGCCAATGTCTGGCCCGGAAACTGTGAATTTGATTTCCATGGTTTTAGCCAAAGACAAGACCTCGTTTTCGTTGAGTCCTTCCCGCATTCGTGTACCGCCACCAGCAGCACCGCCTCTTAGAGAGTTGATGACCGTCCAGCCTTCAGCTTCCGTTTCAGAATCTCTCCAGTGAAACACTATTTCAGGGGCCTTATCTTCGTATTTATTTAAAAGTTCTTTCATAAGAAATCTCTACCTTTTGTTGATTTGGGCGCAAATATAAAGATTCACTAAGGCACTATTAATTTAAGCTTCAATAATTCTAAAAAATCTATTAAGTCAAAAAATTTTTTCCAGAAGAGTGATCTTAAAAAGCATCAGTCAAAGTATACAAAACGTTGATTTCCAAATAGTCAATATACTAATAGTTGAAATTAGTTATGCGCTGTTAATGTTTTGGTAAATCAAACAGACTTGTTTAACATTAGTTTATTCTTGTTAAACAATTTAAAACAATTTAAAACAATTTATAATGATTTCTGTTTTCAAATTAACGTCTACTCTTCTTATAGCTACAATTTTTATTACTTTATTTTCATTTAAGCCTGTTTCGAATGAATTCCAAGGCAAAGCCATTTATATTGCAAAATCAAAAATGGATTTAGGTAATTGGGGAGCCCGAATGAGTGAAGCTCAAAAAAAGCAAATAAAAGACCGTTTAAAAAACAGATTGAACAAGACTTTTGTTTTAGAATTCAATAAAGAAGCTTCCGTTTTTGAAGAAGAGGAAAAGTTAGACGCTATATCTGGAGCAACGGATACTTGGGGGAAAAATTTTTCGAGAGGTAAGCAGTATAAAAACGTTAAAGATAACCAGCTAGTGCAAAGCCAAGAATTTTATGGTAAAAAATTCTTGGTAGTTGATAAACTAGAACCTATCAATTGGCAATTAGGTAATGAAACCAAACAAATAGGGAAGTACACTTGCTTTAAGGCTGTTGCATCTGTTCCTAAAGATAATTTAGAATGGTATAATTTTTCATGGAATGAACTTCGTCAAGCAGAAGCTAGTGAAGGTGAGAATGAAGAAATAGAAATGACCCTTATAGAAGCATGGTATACTCCACAAATCCCTGTAAGTCATGGTCCTGCAGAATACTGGGGACTCCCTGGTTTGATATTGGAGGTGAGTTATGGTGATACTGTTATGCTTTGTTCAGAATTACAACTTAATCCTGACGAAAAAATTGAAATTGAAGCACCTGATAAAGGCAAAAAAATCACCAAAATTGATTACAAGGAAACGATCATCAAAAAGATGACAGAAATGAGAAATAACCGAGGTCGACCAAGAGGATAAAATCTTTCGTTTCACTTCCCTTTTTTTAAATATTAAACATGCAAAGAATCTTCTGTATCCTCTTCTTATGTGGAGTAAGTTTGTCCTATGGACAGCTTAAATTTGAAGGGAAGGTTGTAGATAGCCTGAAAACACCTTTAGAATTAGCAAATGTAGTTGCTATAAACAAAGAAACTCTCGCTTTAGAATCTTATGGTATTACAAATACTGAAGGTGAATTTAAACTCAAGCTACAAAAATATCAAACTTATAACATCCAAGTAAGTTATGTGGGTATGGAAACTCTTAAAGATAGTTTATCTACAGAGGATAAAGATATTACCAAAAACTACAGTCTTAGACTGGAGAATTCACTTGATGAAGTCACGTTGAATTACAAAATTCCAGTTAAAGTACAAGGAGATACCCTAATTTATGATGCAGATTCATTTAAGAACGGTTCTGAAAGAAAGTTAGAGGATATTATTAAAAATTTGCCAGGAGTAGAGATCAATGAAGATGGTCAAATTGAAGTGGAAGGTAAAGTGGTCAACAAATTGATGGTTAATGGGAAAGACTTTTTTGATGGCGATACCAAATTAGGTACTAAAAATATTCCATCTAACGCTGTTGATAAAATACAAGTATTAAGAAACTATTCTGAAGTCAACCAATTGAGCGGAGTGAGAAATAACCAAGATAATGTAGCGATGAATATCAAGCTAAAAGAAGGTAAGGAAAACTTTTGGTTTGGGGATGTTACTTTAGGTGGAGGTGCTTCGCCAGACGGTGGGCTTTATTTACTTCAGCCCAAATTATTCTACTATAGTCCAGAATATACCATCAATTTTATCGGTGACCTTAATAATATTGGAGAACTGGCACTTACCCGAAGGGATATAAGAGGTTTTGGTGGAGGATTTAGATCACCAAGCCAGAGCAGTGGGACCGACATAAATCTTGGTGACAACGGTTTGGGGTTCTTAACCAGTCAAAACAATGCTATAGAAATAGAAAATCAGCTAGCTACAGCAAACTTTAGTTATTCTCCTCAAGCATCTTTAGACCTAAGCGGTTTTGTGATTTTGAATTCATCTCAAATTCTTTCAAGAGAAACCAGTTCTGTACAATATACAAACCCTGAGTTAGGCATCCCTGATGAAGACACAGATAGATCAAATATTGAGCGTTCAGACCAAGGTTTAGTCAAATTAAGTGCTTCCTATCAACCCAACGTGAACAATCAATTGGACTATGATGTTCTAGGTCGTATTTCTAACGATAGACAGAATCAAAACGCTTTTTCTTCAGTTATTGGGAATACTCAACAAGTTGAGGAGGTGAAGCCTTTCAGTATAAATCAAAGTTTAAACTACTACTACACCTTAAATGCAGATAACATATTTGCGTTTGAAGCACAGCACGTTATCAAAGATGAGGATCCGTTTTACAATGCTAGACTAGACAATGATCCTGATGCAGATACAGATGCCTTTGATAATACCGCTAATGCTTTGGGGCTCGATAATACAATGGATAATTATGATATTGGTCAAAACAGACGCATCAAATCAAACCAATTGGATGCTAAATTAGACTATTACAATATTCTGAATTCCACAAGTAATTTAAACCTAACCTTAGGCACGATTATAAGTCAGCAGAAATTTAATTCTAATCTATTTCAGTTTTTAGAAGATGGAGAGCAATTGGCTCCTACTCCTAATTTCAATAATGGTTTAGCCGAAAATGACGTTATCTATAATTTTAGTGACATCTATTTAGGAGCACATTATAGACTTAAAACAGGAAAATTTACTATTACCCCAGGTTTTTCACTCCATGCCTATGGGAATAAAAACATACAGTTTGGTGAAACTTATGAAGATAACTTTTTTCGTCTTCTACCAGATTTTGAGACCCGTGTCCAGTTTAAAAAAAGCGAATCCTTAACATTCAGGTATGAAATGCGAAACCAGTTTACAGATGTCACCCGTCTGGCAGAAGGAATTGTTTTAAATAGTTTTAACAGCATACAGTTTGGTGAGCCAGACCTACAGAATGCACTTTCACATAATCTGAGTTTACTCTACAGTAGTTTTAATTTATTCAACTACACCAATGTATTTGCGCGTTTAGCCTACTCCAATAATATTGATCAAATTCGAAGCCTTACTAATTTTGAAAGTATTATAAGGACGAGTACCTTTTTCAACTCAAATTTTGCAGATGAAACTTTTAGTGCTTTTGGTAGGATACAAAAGACTTTTGGTAAAATAAGAGCAACTCTTAATACTAATTATAACTATACCAAAATTAACCAGTTTATCCAAGGTCAGCAATCCTTGAACGAAGGGTTTACTCAAACTTATACACCTGCCCTAAGGACTAATTTTCGGGTTGCTCCAAACATAAGTTTAAGTTATGCATATAGCATTACCAATAATAACCAAGGGAGTCGTGAAACCACATTCACTAGGAATTCACCTTCTGTTGATTTTGATGCTTACATTTGGAAGAAGCTTACTTTTAGAACCAATTACGCCTATACCACACAAAAACAGGCCAATGGGCAATCTCAATCCTTTCAGACTTGGGATGCAAGATTGTCCTACAGAAAAGACAAAGACTCTAATTGGGAATATGAAATTAAGGCTACCAATATTTTGGATATTGACGCTCAAGTAAGAAACTCTGCTAATAATGTTTCGGTATTTACCTCACAAACATTTATTCAACCTCGGTTTGTGACCTTTAGATTTGTGTATAGCTTATAAAAAAACCTACTCTTTTAAGGGCAATAAATTTTACCAGAACAATGATTTCTAGAAGCGCCAGTAACAGAGGCTAAATTATTGATTTCTCCTCTGTCTTTCAGTACGCCCAAAAGCCCAAAAATCAATGCTTCTTTGTAGTTGATGATATCAGGGTCTGGGAGAATCAATTCAGCATCGGTTGCTTTAGAAATCTGTTCCATTAAATAATTGTTGAAGGCACCGCCTCCTGTAAAAAGAACACGTTTATGGCTGGAAATGGCTTTTGCAATTTGATGGGCGAAATGTTGGGTACAGGTAGCTATAATTTCTTCGGAATTTAATTCTGCTAAATTTAATAGGGGCAGAAATTCAGCTTCCAACCATTCGATACCTAGTGATTTTGGCCAGGGTTTGGAATAATACTGAAGCTGATCGAGTTGATCTAAAAGCCCCAGATTTACAACTGAAGTCCTTGCGATAGAACCACTCTCATCAAATTCTTTCCCTAGTTTGTTGGCATAAGGATTTAGCACTTTGTTGAGAGGGCAAATATCGTAAGCAATACGCTGTCCATTTTTTTCAGAAGAAATATTTGAAAAACCGCCTAAATTTACGCAGGCATCAAACTCACCGAAAAGCAACCGATCACCAATAGGAACCAAAGGAGCGCCTTGTCCACCAAGTTCCACATCCTGAACTCTGAAATCGCAGATAACTTTTTGTGTTGTTAGCTTGGCTAGTTTTGGAAGATTACCAATTTGATAAGTGAATTGATTTTCAGGTTGATGCAAGATCGTATGCCCATGAGATGCTATAAAATCAAGTCCGGATACATTTTTGTCGTTGATAAATCGGTTGATATATTCAGATAACAGAATTGTATAGTCTTCGTCAAGTGCTTTAATTTTTTCTAAAGGCCAGGTGTGAGCATGAGCTAACTTTTCTTTCCAAGCAGAAGAATATGCATAAGTACTGGCAGTATGAATTTCAAAAGAGAAAGAAGTCCCCGCTGTAATTGTGCAATGCAAAAGATCAATACCGTCTAGTGAGGTGCCAGACATGACGCCGATGACAGAGTAAGTTTTCATATGCTCGTTCTAAGTATTCAAAATTAATATAATGCTTTTGATTATTCTGTGAATATCTCCACTCATCTATATTTTACATTAATCTTAATTTATGAAACCTTACGCTGAAAGATATGTAAGTAAACCCTATATTTGTGTCAAATTTTTAATAAAACTGAAATAATAATTATATGGATTTTAAGTTGACAGAAGAACATGAAATGATACGCCAGGCGGCGAGAGATTTCGCTAATAATGAATTGAAACCTGGAGTCATCGAGCGTGATGAGAAGCAAGAGTTCCCAAAAGAGCAAATCAAAAAATTAGGAGAACTCGGTTTTATGGGAATGATGGCGTCACCAGAGTATGGTGGTGGTGGAATGGATACTGTGTCTTATGTTCTGGCGATGGAAGAATTGTCCAAAATCGATGCTTCGGCTTCTGTTGTTGTTTCTGTAAATAACTCTTTAGTCTGCTGGGGTTTGGATACTTACGGTAATGAAGAACAAAAGAAAAAATACTTAACGCAATTAACTACAGGTGAAAAAATTGGAGCTTTTTGTTTAAGTGAACCTGAAGCTGGTAGTGATGCGACTTCACAAAAAACAACCGCAATAGATAAAGGCGATCATTATGTTATCAACGGAACCAAAAACTGGATTACCAATGGAGGTTCTGCAGATATTTATCTAGTCATTGCGCATACCGATAAAGAGAAAAAACATAGAGGAATTAACGCTTTTATTCTTGAAAAGGGAATGGAAGGTTTTGAGATAGGTCCGAAGGAACAAAAGATGGGAATTCGTGGAAGTGATACGCACTCTTTGACTTTCAACGATGTAAAGGTTCCTAAAGAAAATAGAATTGGTGAAGATGGATTCGGATTCAAATTTGCCATGAAAACCCTTGCAGGTGGAAGAATTGGTATTGCAGCGCAAGCTCTTGGTATTGCAGCTGGTGCTTACGAAATGGCTAAAGCTTATTCAAAAATCAGAAAGGCTTTTGGTACAGAAATCATGAATCACCAGGCTATTGCTTTCAAGTTAGCAGATATGCACACAAGTATTGAAGCGGCGAGACACATGGTAATGAAAGCAGCTTGGGACAAAGACAATGGTGAAAACTATGATCTTTCTGGCGCGATGGCGAAGTTGTATGCTTCTCAAGTCGCGATGGATGTCACTGTTGAAGCAGTACAAGTTCACGGTGGTAACGGATATGTAAAAGAATACCACGTAGAGCGATTGATGAGAGACGCTAAGATCACTCAGATTTATGAAGGAACTTCTGAGATTCAAAAAATAGTCATCTCCAGAAGTATTCTGGCAGATTAGATTTGAAATAGATTAGAGTAAAAGCCTGGAATTTTTTAAAATTCCAGGCTTTTTTGTTGCTTGTTATTTCATTTGCTTTTGCTGTCAGACAGGCTCGTAAAGAAGGATTTGGCATTTCGACAAGGGAGATTCATAATTTCTCCGCCTAAATCGGATTCTTCTGGAGAATAGTCTATTCACAACAGCAATAACAACTAGGGGCATCGCCCTGACATCTATTTTGTTATTGCTATGATTCTCCAAGTGTGAAAATGAAACTTGCGTTAGTCTTTAATCTTCTTATAAAAAATAGTAACCTTGTGAATCGAAAATATAAGCTATGAAAATTTCAGTAGAATTAACCTTGACTCCAATACAGGACGACTATGAACCGATTATCATAGATTTTATAAAAGCCTTGAGAAACTCAGGACTTACAGTTCTAGAAAATCCGTTGAGCACCCAAGTTTATGGAGAATATGATAAAGTGATGCAGATTTTGAAGGACGAAGTGGAAATTGCTTTTGAAGCCATGGATCGAGGCTTGCTGCACATGAAACTAGTAAAATCTGACAGGAGCGATTATGAGCCACATTTTTGATTGGTTATTTTCAGAATATGAAAATACGCCCACTCATTATATAGTTTTAGAAGTCATTGCTATAGTCTTTGGCTTTTTGAGTGTTTTGTTTTCTAAAAAAGATAACATCCTAGTGTTTCCAACTGGAATTATCAGCACTCTGATCTTTGTCTACATCCTTTACCAATATAGTCTTCTGGGAGATATGATGATAAATGCTTATTATTTTACGATGAGTGTGTACGGTTGGTACCTCTGGACAAGAAAAGTTGACGATTCGCATTTTATACCAATAGAAAGAGCCTCAGCTAGAGAAAACATCAAGTCCATTTTTCTTTTTATAGCAACCGCTATCTTTGTTTTTGTAATTTACGAAGTATTCGATAAATGGGATGGTTGGGTTACTTACATGGATGTTATAACGACCTCTATTTTCTTTGTAGGAATGTGGTTGATGGCCAAGAAAAGACTAGAGAATTGGATTTACTGGATTGTTGGTGATTTCATTTCAATACCCCTATATTACTATAAAGGCCTTACGTTTACATCATTTCAATTCATACTTTTTACTATCATTGCTGTTTACGGATATTTAGAATGGAAGAAGAACTTAAACAAACCCAAAGCAAACTTATTAAAATAGTCCTTTTTGGTCCTGAATCTTCTGGTAAGTCCAGCTTAGCTGAAGCCTTAGCAGAGGAGTACAACACCGAATGGGTTCCTGAGTTTGCCAGAGAATATCTGCAGGAGAAGTACAACAATTCTGCTGAAGTTTGTGCGCCTTCAGACCTTATTCCCATTGCAAAAGGTCAAATCCAGATGGAAAATAAATCAGCAAAAAAAGCAAGAAATTATCTTTTTTGTGATACCAATGTTTTACAGACACTTACTTACGCTAAAGTCTATTTTGAAGACTTTCAAAATGCTGCTTTAGAGCAATGTGTAGAACAACACGAGTACACTTATTATTTCCTTACTTATATAGACACTCCTTGGGTAGCCGACGATTTGCGAGATAAACCCGAGGAGAGAATTGAAATGTTTAGTATATTTGAAAATACGCTCATCCAAAAAAATCTACCTTTTACAACTTTAAAGGGTGATTTGAAGCAACGTTTACAAAAAGCCAAATCTATTATTAAAACTCTATAATTTAATTATGAACTTCAATCCTGACGACCTCTCTCATCTAAATGATCATGATCAATCTGTTCAAAAAATTGAGAAAGATCTACAACATTTTGAAAAAGGTTTTCCAAACCTTGAAATCGTAAAGCCGGCCACTTTGGGTGATGGGATTTTGAAATTAAGCACAAAAGAAAAAAAAGAATTAATTAAAGCTTATAAACAGTCTGCCTTACAGGTATTAAAATTCGTTCCGGCGAGTGGTGCAGCCTCGAGAATGTTTAGATCCCTTCATCAGTTTTTGGACGAATACCCGACTACTACTTTTAGTTTTGAAAACTTTTTAAAAGAAGAAAAATTTAAGGATTTAAAAGTATTTTTTGATTCCATAGAGCATATTGCTTTTTATGAGGACTTGATTCTAGCATTAAAAGGCAGAGGTGTAGACTTTGACGAGTTGTCACGAGGAACAAATGCTTTTGAATTAGCTAAACAAATGCTAACTAAAGAGGGCTTCCAGATGGCAGATTTACCAAAAGGACTTATTCCATTTCATAAGTATCCTCAAGAAAAGTTATCAGCATTTGAAGAGCACTTTTACGAAGCCACAAATTACGCTGTAAAAAATGGTAAAGCGAAACTTCATTTTACGATTTCTACAAATCATATTGATAGATTCAAAAATAAACTGAAAGACTTTCAGCCTAAGATTGAAGAGGAAACAGGAATTAGTTTTGAGGTTGATTTTTCTTTTCAGCATTCTTCGACAGATACGATTTGCCTGGACTCCAATGGTGAAATTTTTAAAGATGAGAATAATAAAATCTTGTTTCGTCCTGCCGGTCATGGAGCCTTAGTCGATAATTTGAATCAGCTTGATTCGGATATTATATTCATAAAAAACATAGATAATGTCGCTCATCAAGATCCAGCTTTAGAAGCTGGTCAATCCTCTTTGGAATATAAATCAGTTCTTGCAGGCTTACTGATTCAGTTGCAAAACAAAGCATTTTCACTTTTAGAGAACCTTAATAAAGAGTCCGTTAGTGAAGAGGTAATTCAGGAAGCTGTCACTTTTTTGAAGAACGATTTGAATATACACGTAGATTTTAAAAACAGGGATGAAATTGTTCATTACCTTAACAGGCCTATAAGAGTATGTGGAATGGTTGTGAATGAGGGAGCACCAGGTGGCGGCCCGTTCTGGATTAAAAATGAAGATGATAGTATTTCTTTGCAAATTATAGAAAAGTCTCAGGTCGATTTAACTCAGCAAGATCAGAAAGAAAAATTAGAGGCTTCAACGCATTTTAATCCTGTGGATATTGTTTGCAGTTTGAAAAATTATAAAGGTGAAGCTTTTGATTTGAAGCAATTTGTAGATGTCAATAAAGGCTTTATTGCCAAGAAGTTTGTTGGAGGTGAAGCTATAAAAGCGCTCGAATTGCCTGGACTTTGGAATGGCGGAATGGCTTTTTGGAATACGGTTTTTGTCGAAGTTCCTGCGGAAAGTTTTAATCCAGTGAAAACTGTGGTAGATCTTCTCAAGCCTGGTCATCAACCCAAAACTGATGTTTAACACCAAGGTATTATATAATGAGCTTCAGTTTCAATTTGCTTTAAGTGGTGGGCCTGGCGGACAACACGTCAATAAAACGGAAACCAAAGTTATCATTACCTGGCATCCTTCATCTTCAGCTGTTTTTTCCGAATCTCAAAAAGCCTTAATCCAAAGTAAACTAGCTTCCAGAATCAATTCTGAAGGTGAACTTAAAGTAAGCGTTGCCAAAACGCGAAGTCAACTTCAAAACAAAAAACTGGCGGTAGCGATGCTGGAAGACTTGCTTAAAAAAGCGCTTCAGAAACCGAAAAAGCGAATTAAAACTAAACCCTCAAGATCTTCAAAATTAAAACGTCTTCAGAAGAAAAAACAGCATTCTGATAAAAAGCAATTAAGGAAAAAACCGAAGCTTTAGAAAAGTCAGGACTGTAAATTCTTAATTTTTTGCAGGAAGTTATTGTAAATGCCTTTTAGTCAACCAGATCTGCCAATTCCTTGCCTACGCTGCTGCCTATGGCAACACCCATTCCACCGAGTCGAACTGCACAGAACACCCGATTCGATATCGGCTTTATGATTGGACTTTTCTGTTGTCCAACTCCTAAAATCCCACTCCATCGCTGATCGATTTCAAAATTGTAATCAGGTAAAATCACATCTTTAAGCAAATCTTCCAAAGCATTTTGAATACGCGTAGTAGTTTCCAAAACGGAGGTTGTTTCGCCATCACTGTCCAGATTTCTACCACCACCAAGTAATATCCTGTTGTGTATATTTCTAAAGTAGTAAAAACCTTCATCCAGATGGAAAGTACCCTTAATAGATGAATTCGGAATAGGTTTGGTAATTAAAACTTGATTCCTAGCTGGAGTGACATTGAGCTCTAATAATTCAGAGGCAAATGCATTGGTCGCAATAAGAAGATATTTTGCTTTAAAATCAAAATCTTCAAGTTGTATATGAACAGATTCTGCTTCAGTTGAAAATGATTTGACTTCAATCGAATTTAAAATTGAAATGCCCTCAGACTGAGCTTTTTTCAACAGAGCTTGCATCATTTTACCTGTATCGATTTGTCCTTCAAAAGGATTGAAAATCAAATTGGGTAAAGTATTTTTAAAGCCAAAATTATTAATTTTCAATTTAAAAGTGTTTGCTTTGAAGACAGGATGAAGCAGTTCATTGAACATTTGTAAATTAGCTTCGCAATTTTCAAAAGTGTCTTCGTTTTTTTTCAGAAAAACCTCATATCCGCCATGTTGCCGGAAGTCAATCTGTTTTTCTCCAAGCGTAGATTTTAATGATTCCAGGCCATCAACGCGTTTTTGTACTAAATTTAGCAGCTCTTCTTTAGTGTGATTTTTCATGTCTGAAAGCAATTCACTGGCGCTGCCAAAACAAGCAAAGCCAGCGTTTTTGGTGCTTGCCCCTTGTGGTAAAATTCCTTTTTCCAAAATGAGAATTTTTGCTTTAGGGTGTTTCTTTCTAAGTTGTAGCGCACAGGATAAACCCACAATCCCACTTCCCACTATACAAAAATCTACATTATCAAACCACGTATGTTGTTCCCAATAGGATAAATTCAAAGTGTTATTTTTTGGTTATTAAACGAAATATTTGATTTTTTTTATTTCAGTTCTAATGAAAATATTAAATCGCAATCAAGATGAACTATCAACTTCTCGGCCGCGATTGAATAGAAAAAAGCATTTTTTAGGCTTTGATTTTAATTCAAAATACTACTTAAGCAGAATTTCTGCTTGCGTTGATATTTCCAAATAAAGCTCGAATTACCATTTTCTCATAAATCTCTTTATTAGGATCATCCTCTTGGATTTTTTGCAAGGCGTACTGTTGTATACTAAGTAGAGGTAGAATAATATCTTCACGCATACTTATAGATTTTCTTGCTAGTTCTTCGTTTTCCATTAATTCGTTCTGTTTTGTCAATTTAAGAACAAGTTTTTTTGTAAGTTCATATTCCTCGCGTAAATTCATCCAGAACTTTCCATATTTTTTATCATTTTTCATGTAGGATGTCAACGGGAAATATGATTTTTTCATTGACATGATGCTATTCAAAATAAGAGATCTAAAAAAGGCTGAGTGTTCGTAAAGGTCTTCAACCACATGAAATTGATCTGCATAAGTATTAAGTGCTGTTCCAAGTCCGTAATACCCCGGTACATTTTGCCTTATCAACCCCCAGGATCCTACAAATGGTATGGCTCTCAAATCTTTTAATTGAAGTTTGGCATTTTGATTTCTTTTAGTTGGTCTACTGCCTATGTTTGTGGCTCCATAGTACCTAAGGGTTGTCATTTCTTCCAAATAAGGAATGAACAACTCGTGTTCCTTTAGACTTATGTATTTCTCGTAACTTTTATCAGCTAGTTCGGTAAGTAATTCCTTATGATTTGGCTTCCAGCTTTTACTTTGTTTAGATTTTACTCCCGCCAGAAGCAGTTGTTCAAAATTGTAAGTTGCCTGTTCATGAGTTCCAAAAACACTGGTAATTGTTTGTCCCTGGATAGTCAACTGAATCTTTTCGTTTGCAATTTCGTTGCCTTGAGCAGCGTAAAATTGATGTGTTTTTCCTCCACCGCGCGCTGGTGGTCCTCCACGACCATCAAAAAACACAACTTGATAACCTTCTTGTCTTGATAAAGTTGTTAAGCGCTCTTTGGTTCTGTAAATTTCCCAGTTAGCTTTCAGATAGCCGCCATCCTTGGTGCCGTCTGAAAATCCTAACATGATGTGCTGTTCCTTGTTTCTTTTACGCAAATGTGATTTATAAATTTCATTGTCATAAAGCGCTCTCATCACAGATTCAGAGTTGTCCATGCCGTCCATAGTTTCAAATAAAGGGACAATGTCTATCTGGATATCTTCTTCCTTATATCCGCAATACTTGAAAAGAGCATACACATGTAAAACATCGAAAATGCTTTCAGAATTGGAAATGATATAGCGATGTAAACCCCTCTGCCCATTCAGTTCTTGGATGTCCCGGACTTGATATACATTTTCTATAGTGTCTACGACCAAGTCACCCGAATAATCGGCTGAATTTATTTCTAACGACTCTTTTGTTAAGTATTCCAATTTTTCTTCTGAAGACAAGTCGTTATAATTTACATTAAATTCTTTTTTGAAAATTTCAGCGATTACTTGGTTATGAATGCTACTATCCTGACGGATATCTAAAGTTGCAAAGTGATTTCCAAAGAGGTGCACTCTTCCAATAAAATCATCGATTAAGTCGATATTCAAAGACTGGTACTTGTCCTCAACCAACTTTCTTACATGATACATGATTGAGAGAATTTCTTCAGACTTTAAACTTGTTTTTTTCTTGAAAATTTGCTTGTATAATTTGCGTTTTAGTTTATTCAGAGGTTCATTAACTTCCCTAAAAGTGAGTTTACGCATCAAAACTTTCAGGTGGTTATAATAACATTTCATGATAGTAATCCGCAATTGAGTTGCTACTTCATAAGTAGTTTCTTTGGTTACAAATGGATTTCCGTCTCGGTCGCCGCCTGGCCAAAACCCCATTTCCAGCAAATTTGGGTTGAAGTCTGGAGGTAAATTGGCAGCTTTTCCAATTTGGTGATAGATTTTGCCTAGTGTTTCATAATAAACATATCTCAAGTAAAATATGATACTTTGTGCTTCTTCAAGTGGGGTGGGCTTTTCTCTATTAATAAACGGAGTATAAGCTAGCTGTTGAAGGATGTTATCAATTTTTGTAATGCTATCTATTTGAACGGCATTGCGAAGTTCATGCATTATTCCTTGCACATTGTTGGGGTAAAATTGTGTAGGATGAGCGGTAAAGACCACTCTAGAGCTAAAGTTTTTCAGGTGTTCAATAAGATCTTGGTAATTTGCGTTACCGGGTTGTAATACGTTTTCGATTTTTTGTTTTTTGAAACTTGAAAAGGCGGCATCTTCAATACTATCAAACAAAACCACTTGGCGTTCGATATACTTTATCATTCTGAATAATAAATCAAACTTTTCTTTGTCGGAAGTTAACTCAGTATGGTTAGCTAGAAAGTCTTCAATTACTGCTTTAGGCTCTGCGTCTTTTTTATAACCTTCCTTGCTCAACTTATGAAGAAGTGGAATAAAAACACCTGTATAGGTAGTATTTTCGTTTGGAAGATTTAAAAACAAGCTGTTATAGATTAAGTATTTATTGCTTACAATTTGTCTAAATTTTTCTATACGTTCATTGTTTTGCATGGTCTGTTGATTTTTGGTTTGAATTTTAACTTAATAAGCTAGTTTATCAAAAATAAAGAAAAACCAGTATTAAACCTCAAAATCAAAGTTTAATCCAACTCCTTTAAACTTTGAGACTTAAAACTCAAGTTTATAATCTATATATTTTTATCAATAATTAGTGCATTTATAATGACTGAAATTAAATTCAATTACATAAATTTGCAACAAATCTCTAAGGGGTGTTTTGTGAAAGCAAGACTGAGATCATACCCAATGAACCTGGGCAAGTAATGTTGCCAAGGGAAATGACATGTTTGTCATGCATTGCTTTATACTCCTGATACCAGAGCGGTCTTCAGGTTTTTTTATGTTTAACATTGAATAATTGCCCCTTTTATTCGTAAATCATTTTACGAATGAAAATCAAATTATTTCTATTATGTGCTATCTTCTTTGGATGGCAATCCTTCTCACAAGATTACACGATAGAAGGAAAAGTAACAGACAACGGTAAAGCACTTCCGGGAGTAAGTGTGTATGCCAAATCTACCAATTACGGAACAGTCACCGATGAGAATGGAGACTATCAGTTGAAAGTTTCACCAGGAACTTACACGCTTATTTTTAACTTCGGAAACAGGAGAGAATTTAAGGTGAATGTAGATTCCAATCAAAGGCTTGATGTTGATATGTCTAAGGCTGAAGAAGCTCTGGATGAAGTTTTGGTCCAGGCATTTCGGGTTAATGCGGACTCTCCAATCACGCACTCCAACTTCAGTAAAAAAGAAATTGAAGAGCGTAATCTAGGTCAGGACATTCCTATTTTACTAAATGTACTTCCTTCCGTCGTGTCCACAACCGATGCTGGAAATGGTGTGGGTTATACGTCTATAAGAGTGAGAGGTAGTGATGCTTCCAGAGTGAATGTGACCCTAAACGGTATTCCCTTCAATGATCAGGAAAGCCAGGGCTCCTTTTGGGTGAATCTTCCAGATTTTGCTTCTTCTACAGAAAACATTCAATTGCAAAGAGGTGTGGGAACATCGACCAACGGATCAGGAGCTTTTGGAGCGAGTTTGAATATCTTGACAGAAGCCAAAAGTGATGAGCCAAGTGCGGAGTTGAGCAACTCATTTGGTTCTTTCAACACGAGACGCCATACTGTAGAATTTGGAACAGGACTTTTGGAAGATAAATTCACATTCTCGGGTCGATTGTCACAAATCAAGTCTGACGGTTACATCGATAGAGCTTCTTCTGATCTTAAATCTTACTTTTTGCAAGGAACCTTTAAGGAGGGAAACACCTTTATAAAAGCGCTGACTTTTGGAGGAAACAATGTGACTTACCAAGCTTGGAATGGTATTGATCGAGAAACTCTGGAAACCGATAGAACATTCAACCCTTCCGGACAATATACCGATGAAAATGGGCAAACTCAGTTTTATGATAACGAAGTAGATAATTATAAACAAGATCACTATCAATTACACTTGAATCAGAGATTGGATCAGAACTGGACGACAAATTTGAGTTTGAACTACACCTACGGTCGTGGTTATTTTGAACAATATGAAGAAAATGGTGATTTGGCTTTTCATGAAATTGGGCCGGTCACAGTTGGTAACGAAACCATTGAAGAATCAGACTTGATACGAAGACGTTGGCTGGATAATGATTATTACGTCATCAGCGGAACTTCAACGTATACGGATAGTCAACTCGAGTTTACCTCTGGTTTGTTTTACAGCTATTATACTAATGATCACTTTGGAGAAGTCATTTGGTCGCGATTTGCTGGGGATTCTAAAATAAGAGATAACTATTATTTCGGTACGGGTACAAAACAAGAATTTACAGCGTTTAGTAAAGCTACTTTAAAGTTGGATGATAGGCTGAGCCTCTTTGGAGATTTGCAGGGACGGTTTGTAAATTACGAAACTATAGGTTTGACTTCAGATAAAGAAAACTTATTAGTCGATGAAAACTTCAATTTCTTTAACCCAAAAGCTGGTGCAACTTTTGAATTGAATGCCTATCAACAATTATACGCATCATATGGGAAAGCCAGAAGAGAGCCACGTCGACGCGACTTTGAAAATGGCATTACCAATCCAGAAGTTCTGGATGACTTTGAATTGGGTTGGAGGGTCGATCTAGGTAATTCCAGCATTAATACAAACGCTTATTATATGTATTACAAAGACCAGATGGTCTTAACAGGAGCCATAGATGATGTGGGTGCGCCAATCAGAGAAACTAGTGGAGAAAGTTATAGATTAGGTTTGGAAATCGATGCTGATATCAAAATCAATCGCTTATTTTCTGCTCGACCTAATTTGACTTTAAGCCGAAATAAAAATATCGATTTTAGAGCAAATCTCGATGGACAAATTAGAGACCTTGGGGAAACTAATATTTCTTTTTCTCCAGAAATTATAGCAGCCAATCAACTGATTTATCACCCTAGCGAAGAGTTTCAGATAAATTTGATATCAAAATATGTAGGTGAACAGTATATGGGCAATATCGATAGTGAAGTGTCTTTGCTGGATAGTTTTTTCACCAACGATATCAATATTGTTTACGAGTGGAAAGATGTACCTTTATTCAAATCGGTTGTGTTTACAGGACTTGTGAATAATGTGTTTGATGTAAAGTATGAGTCCAATGGCTATTTCTTCTTTTTTGATTCACAAAATGACGCAGGCCAAGTTCAAACAATTGAAGGCGCTGGATTTTATCCACAAGCAGGTATTAACTTCTTAGCGGGAGTGACACTTAAGTTTTAATCATAAAGTTTATAAACCAAAAAAAGACCTCCAAGTGGAGGTCTTTTTTACTGTTAAACGTCTAGTTTATAAACCGAGCAGATTTTAGTATAGCTTCAATTTCAAACATTTGTAATCTTTTGGAAGAAGAAGGTTTGAACACAAAACCTTCTAAAATGATATAGCGATCATTTTTTTCATCTCTTACAGCATAAGTCATAAAAGGACCTGCCATAAAAAACCCTTTTACTTCCCAGGTTCCTTTGATCTCATAAGCAAACTTTCCATCAATTTCAGTTTCAAACAGATATGGAGCATAAGCTTCCTCGGTAATCATGTGAGTGTCTTCAGTAGGACCGGGAATATACTTTTCACCAACTGAATCTCTCATTTTTATAACATTGGCTATAATATCGTTGTTTTTTTCAATAGTAGAAGTAGGAACTTCATAAGTAAGTAATTCCATACTTCCATTTTTTATGTCTTTACGCATCCAGAAAAACTTATCTTCCTGTTTCGCGTAGCGATATGCGGAAGGAAAAAGCATCGTGATTCCCAATGATTTTTTTAGAACATCAACTTCATTGGGAGCTTTTCTCATCCTTCTCCTTTTTTCTTTTAATTCAGTATTACTGAAAAGTTCCAGAAATTTATCTTTATGAGTATTCAATTCTGTGATGATTGAGGAAGGATTGGGGCCAGTAATAGCTATGCCGGTTTGAGGCTTGGCAAAAGAATCAATCAAAACTTGATGGCCAGTTTTTTCAGAAGTTTCAATCTTCAGGAACGTTCTGTTTTTTCTTGCAAAACCATTAAAAGCTTTTGGTGGGATTTGGTTCAATGCATACTTTGGCTCTTGTTGAGGTAAGCCCTGGACATCTTCAGCAAAAATTTGCCGAATGTGTTCACCTATAGAATCCTGCCAGTCGTCGTTGGTGATCACAACGTTTAGTTGATTCAAATTACCAGAAGATTCAGCCTTGTAAGCAGAATTTTTTGTGTCAGTACAGGAATAAATTGAAATGAAGAAAACAAGCGCAAGGCTGAATTTTCCGAAGCGGCGTAAAGTTGATTGCATTTTTTTTGGATTTTTTTGTTGAATATTACTTATCCAATATTATTCCAAAAGTACGATTCTTAACAATAACTTTTTTAGCTCGCTATATTGTTCATTAGTTTGAATCTATGTTCTTGGATAAATCGATCCAGTCTTTGATTCCAAAAGGGCACATCTTTGTAAAATTCTACACAATCCTGCAAAGTCTTCTGCTTGAGTAATTGTGGTATGATGTATTCTTCGAAGTCTCGTGTGATTAGCTTTAGAAATTCATCTGCATTGTCTTCATTGGTCAATGAGTAGCCGATGCTATTTTTAAATCTATGAAACTGAAGTTCCTCGGGAAGATAGCAATCTTGTGAAACGCAAACCGCCAGCTCTGTGATCTCTGGACGTTTTCTGGATGAAGATTTTATTGGTGGTATCATCATGCCTAAATTGATCCTGAAATCAATTTTATCATCTGTTGACCACCAGTACTTTTGAAGTGTGAGTACTAAAGAAAACTCATCTGAAGATTTCCACCAAATTTCGCCGTCATTATTAAAACCAGCTTCAAGCATGATTGGTTTTAAGATTTCGACTTCCATTTTTTGTAATAATTCAATTGCTTTCATAACTAAAGGTATTTGACTTATTCAAATGTACAAGCCTTCTTTGGTTTTGATTTACGGTTCAACCGTAATCATAGTGCGGGAAAACCGTAAAATTTTATTTTACGCTTACAAAACAACTCAGTTCATGATAACCCTAGCTAAAAACTCATCTTTTTGAAATTAAAAGTTGTTCTGAATAATTACATTTGTTTTTTCTAAAAATATGAAGTATACCATTGCATTAGTCATAATCTTTCTCACCTTTCTTTCTCCAGGTACAATTGCGCAAGAGCAGAATTCTACATTGGAATATGGTGCCAAGTTTGGTCTATCTATATCTGAGTTGAAAGGCGCTGAGAATCTTAAATCCTTACGATCGACTTTTACTGCTGGATTAATTTCAGAATATAGTTTTACTGAAAAATATGCTTTACAACTGGAGTTATTATATTCCAGACAAGGAAGCACAAATAGAGGAAATGAACAAGGATCCTATTTTGAAGACAGTGTAAACCTTAACTATTTTAACTTACCAATTCTGGGAAAATATTACATCAATAAAGGTTTGGCTTTTGAATTGGGACCCCAGTTTGGATACCTTGTTAATGCCACCTATGAAAGCAAACAAGCAGAAAACTCTAATAAAATAAATGTAGACGACGATTTTGAAAAGCTGGATATGTCGATTTCTGCTGGTATAAGTTATAAAACAGATTGGGGCTTTTTAGTTGGAGCCAGATACAGCCTTGGTTTTAATAATATCAACGACGGATTTAATTTTGAATCCGGTAATTTAAATAACGCAGTTTTCCAGCTTTACTTTGGCTATTTAATTAAATAAAGCTTGGCTTTTTCCAAATCGTCAACTGCTTTAAAAACAGTATCTTTGCGCAAATTTTGAAAATGAAAGACCCAAATAAACATAAAGACCCTAGCAAAAAGGGATCAAAAAGCAAATTCAGCAAAAAAGAAGTTGCTCAGTCTAAGGTAGATAAACAGATTAAAAACCCAAACGCAGGAATGCGTCTTAATAAATATGTATCAAATTCTGGCGTTTGTTCCAGAAGAGATGCAGACATCTATATAAAGTCGGGAAATGTTACTGTCAATGGTAAAGTTGTTACCGAGATGGGACACCAGGTCAAGCTCGAGGATGAGGTGAAGTTTGACGGAAGATTGATTAATCCTGAACCTAAAACCTATGTTTTGCTTAATAAGCCCAAAGGATTTTATGTTACAGGAAGTTACGAAAAAGGAAAATTGACCGCTTTGGATTTAGTTCAAAATGCGTCTAAATCTAAACTTGCTCCAGTTGGAAAACTTGACACTAGTTCAATGGGATTGATCTTGTTTACAAATGACGGGACATTGGCTAAGAAATTATCCGGGCATAAAAATGGTATTAGGCAAATCTATCAGGTAGAATTGACCAAACCTCTCAAAGAATCCGATCTTGAAGTCATAAAAGATGGTCCCTTTATAGAAGGGTCTAAAGTAAAAATCGAAGAAGCGGCCTACGTAGATAACCGACCAAAAAACATTATTGGACTTGAGTTGAGAAGCCAAAGAGCTCATATTGTCCAGCGTATCTTTAAAAAGTTAGGTTATGAAATTGAAAAACTCGATCGAGTGGTCTATGCCAACCTAGATAAGAAAAATGTTCCCAGAGGTCATTACCGCATTCTCACCAAGCAGGAGGTTATCAATTTAGGAATGGTTTAAATGTATTTATGGATAAATTGAACAGATACTTTTTATTGAACATCAACTTAATCTTAAGTAGAGTAACTCTGGTTCTAATTTTAATTTCTTCATATGTGGCGCTTGCTCAGCAAAAAGAAGTTAAAAGAGATTCATTAATAATCAATGACAGTATTTCTGGGATTGTCAACTACGAATATGATTCATCTAATGGTGAGAACATATTTGACGGAAAATTTTCTTTTGAGTCTGTATCCTCTTCAAAGTTGAAAAGTTTCGATTATCAAGCCTTCACGTATGACGGTGAATTTTCATCCGATCAAAAATCTGGTGACTGGTCCTTTTCTGATAAAAAAATGAAAGAGGAAAATCAGAAATTTGTTTCAGGTTTTAGAGTAGGGAATTTGGCTACAGGAACCGAAAACAGGATTTCTGGTGAATTTCAGGAAGGTATAGCAGTTGGTAGTTGGAAAGTGGTCAAGCAAGATTATGTAAACTCCGAAGTTAAAGACACGCTATTCTTTATCGAATCTACGTTCAAAAATAATCGATTAATAGGATCTTTAAAATCAAGCTCAAATCTTATTACTGTTCAGGGCTACTTCAACGCAGATGGATATTTTCATGGGGATTGGGTGATCAAACATCAGACTGAAAACCAACCTGTTCAAGAAAACAGGACTTATGAAGCAGGAATTTTAAAAGCCTATCAAATTATAATCGATGGTAAGACCTTTGATATTTCCTATTCAGGATTTGATACTACGGACGTGGATGATGATGAGCAGTGGGAAGATTATACCTTGCAAAACGGATATTTTGACATACTCAACCTTATAGATTTAGAAGTTGAACAAACCATTTCTTCGGAGGTGAAACTTTTAATCAATAACCGCCATCAAAAGACCAATGATTTTATAAAAAACAGCGTCTTGGCGTTTTCATTTAATTCTGAATTCGATATTTGGAACACCTTAAGAGGGAGTAGTCCTCTAGGCCTTGGAAAGTTTAAGGTGAGGAAATTTGAATTTTCATCAAACGAACAAAAATTAGTCAAAAATATAGCTGATGACTTTCAGGAGATTCAATCTATTCTGAAAAAATTCGAAAATAATCCGAAAGTCAAAATTGGTAAGCCAGTACACGAAAAATTTAATGAAGCTGAATTGATTTTTAATGTTTACAAAAATGAATTAAGCCAGTTAAAGAGAATGGTAGAGGTGATTACTTCAGATGCTTTTGAGTATGTTCATCGAGAAGAAATTTATGGTAAGATTTGGCCTAAACTTCTCTTTCCAGTTGAAGTTACCTATGAGTTTCAATCAGAATTGGTGACGAAGCCTCATGAATTTCCTGAAGCTCCTGAACGAGAAAATTTCAATCTGGATAAGGCTAGTTCCTTAATCCAAAATATCAAGACGGATGTTAAGGCCATAGATTTGGAAGTTCAAAAGATATTTAAGGAGATGGAAATTGAAAAATCGCTTTCCAATGATGAAAAACGTCTTGTAGAAAAGAAAGGTAAAATTGAAAGCTTATTCAATTTAGATTCAGAAGAAAATGATCTAAATACGTATCATCAAAGATATTCAGAATTAGTTTTGAAACTCACCGAAAGCACCTTCAATTCCTACGGTAGTTTGAAGGTTGACCAAAAGAAAAATCAGATTAAGGATTTACTTCGTTGTTACAACAACCTTCTGGATTTCTACACTTTCCTTGAAAATTTAGAATCTAAAAACGAAAGGCTGGACGAAGCTTACACAAACACAACTTTCAATGCATATATGATGGTTGATATGTCTGAAAGGATAAAGGAAAATATTTACACAGCCTTTATTGAAAGCTTAAGACCTTACTTGTTTGAAAGACTAAGCAATGATTTCAACTGTGAAAATTTAGAATTGGCTATGGAGGATATCAGTAGCGTTTATCAAAAAATGCTGGAACTTAGCAAACGTGATACTAGGGCTGAGGAAAAAGAATTAAGAAGAGAGAAAGACCCTGAAGTTATTTTGTCTGTTCTGGAATTGAAGTTGAAATATTGATGTATATGAAGTTCAACGGATCAATTAAATTCAGTTTATTCTTTGTTTTTATTGCAAGTTTTGTTTTTTCACAAGAAGACAATACAAGCTTTCCAGACCAGTCTATTTTGAATGCACCTGAAACACTTACGTGGATCAATAGTTACGGTACTTTTAGGCTAAGTGAGAAGTGGTTTTGGCACGGAGAGTTACATTATCGAATGCGTGAAAATGATAGCAGAAATTTTATTGGCGATGTAGCTCAGGTTTATAACAGGCATGGTATTCAATATATCCCCAATAAAAGCTTCAAATTTACATTGGGTGGTGTTTTGCGAGTAGATTTTGGTGATCAAAGCGGAGATGCTTTCGAAAAAATAAGATTGGAGCCCAGGATATGGCATGAGTATCAATGGATAATGCCCTACGAACGTTTTAGGATTTATCACCGTATAAGAATTGAACACCGTTGGAAAAAAAGTTTCCAAAAAGGTTCGGAATATGTTTTTGGCAACAGATGGCGTTATAAATTTATGATGAAGATTCCGCTGAACAAACCTAAACTACAGCCAGGGGCTTTCTATTTTAATCCAGATGTTGAGTTGATTATGCAAAGTGGAAAAAGTATCGTAGACAATCCTATTGAGGACTTAAGGTTTTATCCTGGTATTGGATACATTGCCTCGCCACGGGTAAGTTACTCGGCGAATATGATGTATACCACTGGTCAATCTGGAATAGATGGAGGGATTTATCGAGAACGTTGGATATTCAAATTCAATGTGTATATCAACTTGGATTTGAGAAAATTCGATGATAAAATACCTGAAACTAGATTTTACGATTAACAAAATTAAAGCATGAGTTCTAAAGACAAAAAAAATAAAAATCGGTATAAAGTATTGTTCATTGTCTCATTGATTGCCATTTTGGCTTTGGTTGTGATTGTATTCTCGCTAGACTCTAAACTTAACACTTATCAAAACAGTGAAACTATACCTGCTTCAGCTTATTCCGAATTAGAGTCTGATCTTACTATCCTAAAAGATATTATTTCAGCAGATGAGGTGTGGATGATGGACAATCAACCTGGGAATGCATTAAAACAATATAAAAACCTAGAACTATCAGATAGCGATTTAAGAAAAAAGGTAGATCAAAGAATAAAACGAGTCCAGAATATTTTACAATCTGAAAATGATGATGAACTCACTAAAATAAATCTACGAACTGAGCTCAGTAATACCATTGATTTAAAAGATTCTATTTCAAGTCGTTCGGATTCTCTTCAGCGAGCATTCAAGCTGTCATTAAATCAAATTAAGAGTGTTAATGATAGTCTTGAAAGTGAATTGAACATCAAGTCAAAAGAGTTAAACCGCAAAGAGACTTTAAAGGTTATAAGTTTTAGATCTGATAAGGATATATTGATCCACTATGTTGGCGAAACTGAAAATAATATAGCTACAGGCAGTGGAGTAGGTGTGTGGACAAACGGATCTATTTATAGAGGTGAATGGAAAGAAAACAAACCGCATGGAAAAGGTAATTTCCAATGGGCGGATGGAGCTAAATACGAAGGAGATTTTGTGAGGGGTGAACGAACAGGCGAAGGTACTTTTAGCTATCCTACTGGAGAGAAATACGTTGGAGAATTTAAAGAAGGATTGAGGAATGGTAGTGGAATACTTTATGATATTGATGGCAACGTAAGTTTTGAAGGGCAATGGAAGAAAGATAAACCAGTCCAGTAACCAGTAGATTTATACCATAAAGTAACTGAAATTTTAACATTTGTAAGCTTTTTCTATTTATGAAAATGATTTTCTTTTGTAAATGTTTTTAAAATCAAATTTAGCTTCTGATATGAAGTTTCTTCAATATTATAATTCTCTTACTGCTACAACATGTAATTCAATTTGGTGTTGATCTTCCCAATTAAAACATTTTTTTACTTAACTTTAAGGATAATAATTAATTCATAAATGAATACAAAGTACATTGACTTAATAAGCCAAACCTATGATTTCCCCCAAGATGAATTTACTCTTAAAGGTGACGAACTTAAATTTCATGATATAGACCTTATGGGTCTAGTTGAGAAATATGGAGCTCCTTTAAAATTCACTTATCTTCCAAAAATTTCTGAAAATATTGGTCGTGCTAAAAAATGGTTTCAAGATGCCATAGAAAAGCACGAGTATAAGGGAACTTACAATTATTGCTATTGCACCAAGAGTTCTCATTTTAAGCACGTTTTGGATGAAGCGTTAAAGAATAATATCCACATCGAAACTTCTTCTGCTTTTGATATTGATATCGTTAACAGCTTAAAAGAGAAAGGTAAAATCACTAAGGATACTTATGTGATTTGTAATGGTTTCAAAAGAGACCAATACGTTTCTAATATTGCAAATCTTATTAATGGTGGTCATCACAATTGCATTCCTATAATTGACAATTATGAAGAGATATCTCTACTTACTAAAGATATCGATAAAGATTTCAAAATTGGAATTAGAATTGCTTCCGAGGAAGAACCCAAATTTGAATTTTATACTTCCAGGTTAGGTATTGGTTATAAAAATATTGTTCCGTTTTACGAAGATCAGATCAAAAACAACGATCAGGTTGAGTTAAAGATGCTCCACTTTTTTATCAATACAGGTATAAGAGATAATGCCTACTATTGGAATGAGCTTCAGAAATGTTTGAGAGTCTATACTCGCTTGAAAAAAGTATGTCCTAGTCTGGATAGCCTTAATATTGGTGGTGGTTTTCCGATAAAGAATTCTCTGGCATTTGAGTATGATTATGAATACATTATTGATGAGGTTATCAATCAAATTAAACTGACTTGTGAGGAAGAAGATGTTCCTGTGCCTCATATTTTTACTGAATTTGGAAGTTTTACTGTAGGCGAAAGTGGTGGAGCGATTTATGAAGTTTTGTACCAGAAGCAACAAAATGACCGTGAGAAGTGGAATATGATTAACTCTTCATTTATCACGACTTTACCAGATTCCTGGGCCATAAGTAAACGTTTTATAATGTTAGCTATTAACAGATGGCAGGATAGGTATGAGCGAGTACTTCTTGGAGGATTGACTTGCGATAGTGATGATTATTACAATTCTGAACAGCATATGAATGCGATTTACCTCCCGAAGTACGAAAAGAATAACCCGCTTTATATTGGGTTTTTCAATACCGGTGCTTATCAGGAAAGCATTGGAGGTTTTGGAGGATTGCAGCATTGTTTAATCCCAGCTCCAAAACATATTCTAATACAAAAAAACGACGATGGAAGTCTGTCGACAGAATTATTTAGTGAACAACAAAAAAGTGAAGATTTACTCAAAATTTTAGGTTATCATGGCATCTAATAAAAATTATGCAGGAATTCCAGACAAGTACGCACGTATCGACGAAGCGAAAGTTGTTTTAATTCCAGTTCCCTATGATGGAACAAGTTCTTGGCAAAAAGGAGCAGATAAAGGGCCTCAGGCTTTTTTGGAAGCTTCGGAAAACATGGAATTGTTTGACATCGAAACCCGAACAGAAGTCTACAAAAAAGGCATTTATCTAGCGCCACCTGTGTCTGAAAAAAGCTCGCCAGAAAAAATGGTAGAAGCCGTTCATAAAACTACCAAAAACTACTTAAAGCAGGAAAAGTTTGTCACTATTTTCGGAGGTGAACACTCAGTTTCTATAGGAACCATTCGTGCTTTTCATGAGCACTATCCAGAGTTAACCGTTGTCCAAATTGATGCTCACGCCGATTTAAGACCTTCTTACGAGGGAAGTGCCTGTAATCATGCTTGTGCCGTTCATGAAGCCAGTAAAAAAGGGAACTTGATTCAGGTAGGTATTCGTTCAATGGATGAGTCTGAGCTAGAACATATGGACGAAAATCGAGTCTATTTTGCACACGATCTTTATGAAGACTGGGCAGATGATGCGGTAGGACAAATGACTCCAAATGTCTTTATCACCATTGATCTGGATGCTTTCGATCCCTCCATTTTGCCATCTACTGGAACACCAGAACCAGGCGGCTTGTTTTGGTATGAGACTCTAGAATTCCTGAAAGAAATTTTCAAAAAGAAAAATGTAGTCGGTTTTGATATTGTAGAACTTTGCCCTAATGAAGTGGATAAATCTTCAGACTTTCTTGCCGCTAAGCTCTATTATAAAATGTTAAGCTATAAGTTTAAATATGAAAATGGAAGCGAGGAAGAGGAGGAATAGACATGAAGTTGTTAGATTTAGTATTAGAAAAAAGAACAAACAAACTAGTTTCGTTTGATGTTTTAGATATGCTTTTCTAAGATTTTTTTATTTGACTCTCAACCCTCCACTTTAATCATAATTTTAAAAAATAAACACAATGAGTAAACCCATTTCGGACTTTATAGAAAAATATTACTTACACTTTAATGCAGCAAGTCTTGTTGATGCTGCCAAGGCTTATGAAAAGCAACTGGATGGTGGTTCCAAAATGTTAGTTTCCTTGGCAGGGGCGATGAGTACAGCAGAATTAGGTAAGATTTTCGCAGAGATGATTCGTAATGACAAATTGCACATTGTGTCTTGTACGGGTGCCAATCTGGAAGAAGATGTTATGAATCTAGTCGCTCACTCGCATTACAAACGTATTCCTGAATACCGGGATTTAACGCCTCAGGATGAGTGGAACTTATTAGAAAAAGGACTGAATCGGGTAACAGATACCTGTATCCCAGAGGAAGAAGCCTTCAGACGTTTGCAAAAACATATTGTTAAAATCTGGAAAGATGCCGAAGCCAAAGGTGAACGCTATTTCCCGCATGAATACATGTATAAATTATTGCTTTCAGGCGTTTTGGAAGAATACTACGAGATTGATTTAAAAGACTCTTGGATGTATGCTGCCGCAGAGAAAAACCTTCCAATTGTAGTTCCTGGATGGGAAGACAGTACGATGGGGAATATTTTTGCGAGCTACGTGATGAAGGGTGAATTGAAAGCTTCTACGGTAAAATCTGGAATAGAGTATATGACGTTTCTAGCCGATTGGTATACAGAAAACTCAAAAGAGGGGATTGGCTTTTTCCAGATTGGAGGTGGCATTGCAGGCGATTTTCCAATCTGTGTAGTACCGATGTTATATCAGGATATGGAACGCACCGACACGCCATTTTGGAACTATTTCTGTCAGATTTCAGATTCGACGACCAGTTATGGATCTTACTCCGGAGCAGTACCAAACGAAAAAATCACCTGGGGAAAACTAGACATTAACACACCAAAATTCATTATTGAAAGCGACGCCACCATTGTTGCTCCCTTGATTTTCGCGTATTTGCTGGAAATGTAAACCTCATTTTGGTTTATCTAATTTTGAGCGCTAATTGTATAATCTTCAGAAATCATCTTCACTTTGGACGCCGTCCTAAAGTGAAGATGATACTTAAAGCTTATTTTCTTAAAGCTTTATAGCTAACTTTGTACAAATTCAGAAGAAAAATAACTTCACTTTTCCATTCTGAATTTGATACTTACTAGATTTCGAATCCATAACTAAATTAAAGACCACATGTCGACTGAAAATTCTCCAAAAATCGAACAAATTGAACTGAAGTACTTATCTCTAAAGGATTTTGAAGTCCTTAAGGAAGTATTTGTGGAAATTTATGGTGACGTTCCCGATGCTTATTGGCAAAAAGACGAGTTGAAAAGATTGATTGATATTTTTCCTGAAGGTCAGGTGGTGATTTTAGTAAATGGAGATATTGCTGGTTGTGCATTTTCCATTATTGTGGATTACGATAAATTATCCGATAACCACACCTATGATGATATTGCTGGGGATGTAAAGTTCAAAAACCACACAGGAGACGGTGATATGTTGTATGGTATCGATGTGATTATCCGAAAAGAATACAGAGGCCTGAAGTTAGGGAGAAGACTTTACGATTATCGTAAGGAATTAACCGAACAATTGAATCTAAAGGGAATTGTTTTTGGCGGTAGAATCCCAAATTACCATAAGGTTTCAAGTCGATTGACTCCCAAGCAATACATTCAAAATGTAAGGACCAAGGAGATTGATGATCCGGTTTTGAACTTTCAGTTATCCAATGATTTTAGACCTGTACGAATCTTGTCAAATTATCTCGATGGCGATAAAGATTCCAGGGAATATGCAGTCTTGATGCAATGGGATAATATCTATTATGAAAAGAAAACTAAAGTCCCATCCAATCAAAAAAGTGAAGTTCGTCTTGGTTTGGTACAATGGCAAATGAGGCCTTATCGTAGTCTGGAAGAATTGTTGCATCAGGTGGAATATTTCGTAGAATCTCTCTCAGGTTACCGATCGGATTTTGCATTATTCCCAGAATTTTTCAATGCTCCGCTGATGTCTAAGTATAACCACTTAAGCGAGCCTGATGCGATACGAGAACTGGCTAAATATACAGAGCCTATCAAGAATAAAATGGCGGAGCTTTCCATCGCATACAACATTAATATTATCTCTGGTAGTATGCCGGAAGTGATTAACAATAAACTCTATAATGTTGGTTATTTATGTAAGCGAGATGGGAGCATAGAGCGTTATGAGAAAATACATGTGACCCCCGATGAAGCCAGTGTTTGGGGGATGCAGCAAGGGAATGAGTTTAAAGTCTTTGATACCGATTGTGGTAAAATTGGTATTCTGATTTGTTACGATGTAGAATTTCCAGAATTGTCTAGAATTTTGGCTAAAGAGGGGATGGATATTCTGTTTGTTCCTTTTCTCACCGATACTCAAAATGGCTTTTCCAGAGTGAAACTTTGCGCACAGGCCAGAGCGGTAGAAAATGAATGTTATGTTGCTATTGCAGGAAGCGTGGGTAATTTGCCAAAGGTTCATAATATGGATATTCAATACGCACAATCTGCAGTGTTTACGCCTTCAGATTTTGCGTTTCCAAGTGACGGGATTAAAGCTCAAACTACACCGAATACCGAAATGATTCTGATAGCGGATGTAGACTTGTTGGCTCTACGAGAACTTCATAACTTCGGAAGTGTGAAGAATTTGAAAGATATACGTAATGATTTGTATACATTGAAACGAAATACCTAAAATAGACTTTTTTCTAAATCATGCTGAAATAATAATTGAGTGAGGTCTCGTTTAACGAATAATAAAGTTCTAGGGAAACAATTATTCTTTTTGATTTTATACTATATTTAGAGTATGCGAAAATTCTTAATAGTCATAATACCATTTTTCCTACTCTGCTTTGGTTCATGTTCGGACTCCGAAAATGAGACAAATGATATTGAAGTAGAGATATGCGATGATGGAATTGATAATGACGGTAACGGTTTTGTGGACTGTGAGGATGCTAGTTGCTCTTCAAACAGGGCTTGTGTTGAAAGTAACTGTGAGGATGGAATAGATAACGATGGAGACGGTTTTGTAGACTGCGAAGACATAAACTGTGAAGATTTTCAAGATTGTCTTATAGAACGTTGCATCGACGGAATTGACAACGACGGGGATGGTTTAATCGATTGTGATGATCCAGATTGCCAATCAAATATCAATTGCACTTAGCTTGTTGCGAATAAAATCACTTTACTCAATTTTAAAATGATAGCCGAAAGCTTTAAAATAAAAGGCGTTTTAGAAATCTCTAAAACGCCTTTTATACTGTTGAATAGTTTTTAATCTCTACCCATATAAATACTAAGGAAATAAAGCAAAGTGGCGAGAGAACCAATGGCAGCAACCACATAAGTCCTTGCGGCCCACTTCAAAGAATCTTCAGACATTTTATATTCTTCCTGGTTGACAATGTTATGATCTTTCATCCAGGCTAAAGCTCGGTTACTCGCATCGTATTCTACTGGTAACGTTATGAAACTAAAAAGAGTACCAAGTCCAAACATAATGATACCAGCTAGAAGTACAGTTTGTCCAACACCTGCGCTTACCATTGTCATCAAAATAAGGCCACCAAAAATGACCCATTGGCTCCATTGGGAAGCAACACTGACAAGTGGGACAAGTTGGCTTCTCATTTCTAACCATGAATAGGCTTTTGCATGTTGTACAGCATGACCTACTTCGTGAGCTGCAACAGCTGCAGCAGCTGCGTTCCTTTGATTGTAAACACTTTCACTTAAGTTCACTGTCTTTTTAGTGGGGTGATAATGGTCAGTTAACTGCCCTGGTGTGGAAATCACCTTTACATCGTGAATATGATGATGTTCCAGCATTTTCCTGGCAATTTCTGCCCCAGTCATTCCGTTCTGGAGTTGAATTTTTGAGTATTTTTTGAATTTGCTTTTCAGTTTATTACTCACATACCAACTTACAAGTAAGATGGCTCCAATTAAAACATAATATCCAATCATTGTTACTTTTTAAATTACTTAATCAAAAGTTTGACCAAAAATGCATTTGTCAGGTTAATTTTGAAATACAGATTCAAGAAACTCTAAATCTGAATTTTTCATTGAACTCTTTTCTATATCCAAATAACTGCTCATTTGAGCAGTTGTGATTGCAAACCTTAACGTTGATGCTTCCTGTATTTGTTGAGCCATTACGGGTCGTTATATTTATACATTATTAAGTGTATAAATTCCACTATCGATCGCTTTTAAGCAACTTAAATTTTGATCATTTTCAAAAGTAAAGACTATTTTGGAATTCTTGAATCTGTAGGTGTCGCCTCTAAAATCCACTTTTATTCTCTCAAAAACATCGTTTCCTGTGTAGGGTGCAAATTAGAGACCTGTCATTAATTAAATCAACAGATTCATGTCAATTGAGTATTAAAAGAAAGCACTCAGCTTTGATGCCATTTTGAGATTAAAACTGTGAAGCTCTATCCTTGCAGTCTTAGGACACATTGGTAATAGCTTAAATAAAAATTATAACTAAAATAAAGAATTTTATCAACTGCATTTTATCACTCTAGTAAGACCTAAAGACTTGAGTCTAAATGTGCTTAACAAAATATTTGAGGCCATACCTTGTTATATAAATTTATAATCGTAAATTTGCACCCTTATTTTCAAGACTTTGAAGATAAAAGGAATGTTTAATTATTTAAAAATTTAAGTGTGGATACATTAAGTTACAAAACGGTTTCAACCAACAAAGCTACTGCAGATAAGCAATGGGTTGTAGTTGATGCCAGCGGACAATCTCTTGGACGTGTAGCTTCTATTGTTGCCAAACTTTTGAGAGGTAAGTACAAGCCTAGCTTTAGCCCTCATGTTGATTGTGGAGACAATGTAATCATTGTTAATGCAGAGAAAGTCAACTTGACAGGTAAAAAGTGGGACTCAAAAGAGTATATCCGACATACTGGATATCCTGGTGGACAGAGAAGTTTAACAGCTCAAGAAGTTTTTGACAAGAGCCCAGAGCGTCTTGTAGAAAAATCTGTAAAAGGGATGCTACCTAAAAACAAATTAGGTGCAGATTTATTTAGAAATCTACGTGTCTTTACAGGAACAGAGCATAACATGAATGCTCAACAACCAAAGGAAATTAATATAAACGAACTAGTGTAAATGGAGACAATTCACAAAATTGGCCGTAGAAAAACTGCCGTAGCTAGAGTTTATCTTTCTGAGGGAAAAGGTGAAATCACCGTTAACAAGAAAAAAGCTAACGAATATTTCACAACTGGACCTTTGCTTTACAAAGTCAACCAAGCTTTGGCTTTAACTGGTAATGAAGATAGATTTGATATCAATGTAAATGTGTTTGGTGGTGGTATTACTGGACAAGCAGAGGCTATCAGATTGGCATTGTCTAGAGCAATGTGCGAGCTAGACCCAGAAAACAGAGCTACATTAAAGCCAGAAGGATTACTTACAAGAGACCCAAGAATGGTTGAGCGTAAGAAATTCGGTCAGAAAAAAGCAAGAAAGAAGTTCCAATTCTCAAAACGTTAATCGAGAATTTCTTTCAATTATTGAAATTATTAATAGTTCAATTTTTTGTTGTTATTTGGGTGAAGCCCAAAGTTAGTTTAGCATCTAAATGAATAAGACCAATTTAATTGCTACTTATTTATTGCTATCCCAACAGAAGAACGTAAACTAAAACAAAAATGGCAAATCAAATAGAGGTCAAGGAATTACTTGACGCCGGTGTGCATTTTGGACACCTTACAAGACGATGGAATCCAAATATGGCTCCTTACGTATACATGGAGCGTAATGGTATTCACATCATCAACCTTTACAAAACTGTTGCTAAAATGGAAGAAGCTGGTGAAGCTCTTGCAAAAATAGCAGCAAGCGGAAGAAAAATTCTTTTCGTCGCAACCAAAAAACAGGCAAAAGAAATTGTAGCTCAAGAATCCCAAAGAGCACAAATGCCTTACATCACCGAAAGATGGCCTGGAGGTATGTTGACCAATTTCGTGACCATAAGAAAGTCTGTAAAGAAAATGGCAACAGTAGATCGTATGAAAAAGGACGGTACTTTCAATTCACTTTCTAAAAAAGAAAGATTGCAGGTTGACAGGATGAGAGCTAAATTGGAAAAGAACTTAGGTTCTATTTCAGAAATGTCAAGATTGCCTGCTGCAATATTTGTTGTTGATACTTTAAGAGAGCACATCGCAGTAAAAGAAGCACAAAAATTAAACATTCCTGTGTTTGCAATGGTAGATACGAATTCAAATCCTAGAGATGTGGATTACGCAATCCCTGCAAATGATGATGCTTCAAAATCTATCCATAAGATTATGTCTTACATGGCAGATTCTATCCTTGAAGGTATGAATGATAGAAAAGAAAGTAAAGATGCTGATGCTAAACCAGCAAAAGCTAAAAAAGAAAAAGCTTCTGAAGATAAATCTGATAAAAAAGAAACTGAAGCAAAAGCTGATAAGAAAGCACCTGTTGTTGAAGAAGTTCCTGCTGATAAGGCAGAACCTACAAAGCCAGCTGGTGAAGAGAATAAAGCTTCAGAATAATATAAATTTAAAGATTGTAAATCGCTTAAGTTTTACTTAAGCGATTTTTTATATTAACACAAAACATACAAATCATGGCAAAAATTACGGCTGCTGAGGTCAATAAATTGAGAAAAAGCACTGGTGCTGGTATGATGGATTGCAAAAAAGCTCTTGTAGAAAGCGAGGGTGATTTTGATAAAGCTATCGAAATATTAAGAAAGAAAGGACAAAAGGTTGCTGCTAACAGAGCAGACAGAGATTCATCTGAAGGTGCAGTTATAGCTGTAGTAAATGATGAGGCTACCAAAGGTGCTATCGTTTCTTTAAACTGTGAAACAGATTTCGTCGCCAAAAATGATTCATTTACTAAAATGGCAAATGACTTTGCTCAACTTGCACTTGGTGTAGAAAGCAAAGAAGAATTATTAAAACTTGATTACAACGGAATTTCTGTAAGTGAAAAACTTACTGAGCAAACTGGAGTAATCGGTGAGAAGATTGAAATCGGTGACTTCAGAATCTTAAAAGCTCCGTTCGTAGGATCTTACATACACGCTGGAAATAAAATTGCGGTTTTAACGGGTCTTTCTAAGCCTGCTGAAGGTGCAGAAGAAGTAGCTAAAGAAGTTTCTATGCAGGCCGCTGCTATGAATCCAGTAGCTCTTAATGAGGAAGGTGTTGACCAAACAACTATCGATAAAGAAGTTGAGATTGCTAAAGATCAATTGAGACAAGAAGGTAAGCCAGAAGATATGCTGGATAAAATCGCTAAAGGAAAAATTCAACGTTTTTTTAAAGACAATACTCTAGTTAACCAAGCCTTCATTAAAGACAGCAAAATTTCTGTTGCTCAACACGTGAAAACTTTGGGTGATGTTGAAATCGTTGCTTTTGAAAGAGTTGCTTTAGGCTAATTCTTTATACAACTATTATATAAACCCTTTAGTGAATTCTAAAGGGTTTTTTTATGCTCAAAATTGAAGTGAATATGTCATTTTTTCGTATTAGATAATCCTTATATTTGCAAAACTTTATTTTAAACGGCTATGCAGTATAAGCGAATTTTACTCAAACTTTCCGGAGAAGCTCTCATGGGAGATCGTCAATATGGGATTGATCCTAAAAGACTAGATGATTACGCAAAAGAGATCAAATCGATTGTAGATAAAGGAGTAGAAGTAGCGATTGTTATAGGAGGTGGAAACATTTTTAGAGGAATTGCTGGTGCCAGTAAAGGTATGGACAGAGTGCAAGGTGACCACATGGGAATGCTTGCTACTGTCATCAACGGTCTTGCTTTGCAGAGTTCTTGTGAAGATAATGGTATGCAAACCAGACTTCAGTCTGCCATAAAAATCAATGAAGTTGCAGAGCCTTTTATCAGAAGAAAGGCTATTCGTCATTTAGAGAAAGGGAGAGTAGTTATTTTTGGTGGTGGAACAGGAAATCCTTATTTTACTACGGATTCTGCTGCTGTGCTTAGGGCTATTGAAATGGAAGCAGATGTCATTCTGAAAGGCACACGTGTTGATGGAATCTACACTTCAGATCCGGAACAAAATACAGATGCAACAAAATTTGATTTTATCAGTTTTGAAGATGTGCTAAGAAAAGGATTGAAAGTAATGGATACTAC
>Ga0306910_1000079_pt1 | contig 66355 bp, 74 predicted proteins | sample AntRauMFilla2698_FD_190438 | JGI IMG/M metagenome (GOLD analysis project Ga0306910, IMG submission 190438) | Saline lake microbial communities from Rauer Islands, Antarctica - Metagenome Filla 2 #698 (v2) (version 2) | ecosystem: Environmental > Aquatic > Non-marine Saline and Alkaline > Saline ... | reverse complement strand
TAGACCAAACCGCCCACATATCTCTTCAGATATCTAATTTTCAAATAACGTCGAGACAAAAATCAACAAGGTGCGCTGTATAACTCTAGCGCGCCCCGCCAATCATATCTCTGAATTCTCTCTTCGCCTCAAGAATTGAGCGTATCCGCTCCGTGCTCTCCGCTACCGCACTATCGAGAACCAGTCCAATAGATCTATGCGAACGGATGCACAAGACCTGTTTATAAATAAAGACTACATTTCGGGGAGTACCGCAAAGTGTAGGGCAGTTGCCGATGACAGCCCTTGATGTCACGATCGGTACATGGATGCGCCGAGGGATATTATTCAGCTGAAGGTTCGGCGTTTGGGGATCGGTCCGATGATCTGGCGGCGCGTGATGATCCCAATAACCATGACTTTACACGAGCTGCACGAGGTTCTGCAGATAGCTATGGGATGGGAGGGCATCCATATGTATATACTCATACGCCTGAATTAGCCTGAGAGCTTCCCCTCAAATCACTTTGTATTCCTTGAGCGATACGACGCGGAAGTTGTCGGTGACGGTGTCACGGAATTCGGGCCATTTTGCTGGCAGGGTTGTGCGGAAGAAGTCGAAAATTGCCTCGGTGAACTGGTTGAACGTTGCATAGTGCCGATTGTGTGTGACCCAAGTGGTACGTAGCTTATTAACGGACTAACCCGAATGAACCGCCGCTTGTTTGCCGGAGACCCAGAAGTAAGGATACTGGGTTATGGAAAAGAACAAATGTGGAAAAAGATATTCACCAGAGGTGCGCGAACGTGCTGTGCGGATGGTTTTCGAGCATCAAGGCGAATTTGAAAGCCAGTCTGCTGCGATCAAATCGATTGCGCCTAAGATCGGTTGTGGGCCTGATACGCTTCGGGCTTGGGTTCGACGTGCTGAAACGGACAGCGGTCGACGTGATGGCGTGACGACTTCCGAACGGGATCGGATCAAAGCTCTTGAGCGCGAGAACCGCCAGCTTCGGCAAGCCAATGAGATCCTGAAAAAGGCATCGGTGGGTTCAACCGGTCAGCACATCATCTCGATCGAAGGTATCAGCTGGCGTCTGGAAGCCAAGGGTTTTTCGGGGCCGCACATTGAGCCGCAGAGCAACCTGATCAAGGTCATCTTGGCTGTAGACGGACAGGTCCGTGCCTTTTGGGAAGTATTGGCGTAGCAGGCCATTGGTGTTTTCATTGCTACCCCGCAGCCATGGGCTTTGAAGGGTCACAGGAAATAGACGCTGACATCCGTCGCGACAGTGAACTTTCGATGATAGGCCAACTCAGTCCCCCGATCCCACGTCAGCGAGGTCATCAGCCCCTGCGGTAGGTTTTGCACTTGCCGGATCAAGGCGCTTACGACGCTGTCGTTATCCTTGCCGTTCACTTGGACCAGCATGACAAAGCGCGAGCTACGCTCGACCAACGTGGCGATGTGACTGTTTTTGGCACCGCTCAGAAGATCGCCTTCCCAGTGACCCGGGATAGCACGATCCTCGACCTCAGCCGGTCTGTCCCGGATCGACACTGCATCGATGATCTGCCCTCGCGTCTGCCCGAGATATAGCTGAAAGTTGGTGATGGCCCCTGAGGGGCGGCATATCATGGCGTTGTTCACGCGCCGCAATTCTCGAAGAGAAAAGGATATGCCACATGACGAAGACTATCATCACGACCTTGCCCGATCCACATGGATTTTCACCTGACCCGTTGACTGACCTTCTGCGTTCAGGCGCGCGCGGCCTGATCCAGCAAGCAGTTGAAGCAGAGCTTTCAGTGTTGTTGGAGGCGTATTCCAGCGACCGGATCGAGGATGGTCGCGCTCGGCTGGTCCGCCACGGGCATCTGCCGGAACGCGAGGTGATGACCGGGATCGGTGCTGTGCCGGTCAAGGTGCCGCGCGTGCGAGACTGGGGCGACACCGCTGAGAAAGTCCGGTTCACCTCGACAATCCTGCCGCCCTATTTGCGCAAAGCCAAATCTATCGAAGAACTGCTGCCTTGGCTTTATCTCAAAGGCATTTCCACTGGCGACTTTCACGAAGCACTTGCCGCACTTTTGGGCCCCAATGCAGCGGGGCTGTCATCGACGACAATTTCTCGGCTTAAAGCCGACTGGTGGGACGAGTACGACCGCTGGCAACGCCGCGATCTCAGCACGCGCCGGTTCGTCTACATCTGGGCTGATGGTGTCTACTTCCGTCCACGAATGGCCGAGGAAAAACAATGTGTTCTGGTGTTGATCGGCGCGGATGAATGGGGTCGCAAGGAAATCATCGGCCTTGCGGATGGCTACCGCGAAAGCACCCAAAGCTGGCGAGAGTTGCTGCTTGATCTGCAACGGCGCGGACTGACCCATGCGCCTGATCTTGCCATTGGCGATGGTGCTTTAGGGTTCTGGCATGCGCTGCGCGAGGTCTTTGGCGCGACGAAAGAACAGCGTTGCTGGTTCCACAAGACCGGCAATATTTTGAACGCGATGCCAAAGTCAGTTCAAGCAAAAGCCAAAGGCCATCTGCACGATATTTGGCAGGCTGAAACCCGCGTGGAGGCTGAGGTCGCTTTTGATTTCTTCGTGGCATCCTACGGCGTGAAATACGACAAGGCTGTTGGCAAGCTGACCATAGATCGCGACGTCCTCCTGGCCTTCTATGACTTCCCTGCCGAACATTGGAAGCACATTCGAACGACCAACCCAATCGAAAGCACCTTTGCCACCGTCCGACATCGCACTGGAAAAACCAAAGGATGCCTCAGCCGCAAAACCGGGCTTGCCATGGCATTCAGGCTGATGATGTCAGCCCAGACAAAATGGCGCAAACTCGACGGAGCCAACCGCATGCCCGAGATCATTGAGGGGATTGAATTCAAGGACGGGATCAAGCAACTTCAAAACGCCGCCTGATCACGCCGTCACCAACTTTTGGGCATAGCTCCGTCTGCCCTGCTGTGGTTGACGTCCGACCTCGGCGCATGATCCTGCGGCTACGCAGATGGGCGAGCAATTCTTTCTTGAAAACACCGCGTGCCTGAATAAACAGGCTCTTATAGATCGTCTCATGCGACACGTTCATAGAAGGGTCTCCGGGATGCTGAATCTTAAGCCATCCGGCGATCTGCTGTGGCGACCATTGGTCCGATAACTTTCCGGCAACCAGTTTGCACAGGCGCGGGTTGAATGCCAACCGACAGGGTTTGCGGCGACGGGCGTGATCCAACGCCTGCTCTTCAGCTCGGGCCGCGCGATATGCGCGCCGACCACCGTTGCGGGCAACCTCACGGCTGATTGTGGACGCAGCTCGCCTCAGATCCCTGGTAAGCTGCCTTTGATGATCTCGACACCGTTCTCCGCACAGACCTGTCGGCAGATATCCCGGACGCGGACGCGCAAGTGACCTTTGAGAACTTTGAAGCGGTACTTCGTCGACCAGACAAGGTGGTATCTGTGATAGTATACGCAACGCTTGCCGCTTGAATATTGCATGATCGTATCCTCCCAAAATGAACCTTCACCCTTCGGCGGTTCATTTTGGGAGGATACGATCATAACCCGATTCTTCACGCTGAAGCGATCCCGTCTGGAAGACGGGGGGCTTAAACCAATGAGTGGATACTAAACAGTCTCCGGTAAAACCGGGGCGGTTCAAGCTTAGACGTCGCCGTTGCCGCTTGTAGTTCAAGCTGGTTGGCGAGTAGTTTGAGCGGCACAGCTTGGGACGGATCGCTTACCAGTTGATCAAGCACCATCTAAGATCGCCCCGGACCGCAAAGCCACAGCCTCGAAGGTTTCGGCACGACCAGAGGTTACCCAGGGCGGTGGTTTGGGTAGGGTCTTCAAGTGGTCATTGATATCTGTGGGCTCATAAGTCATGCCGCAACAATATCCTATAACGGCGTTTATATCCAGCAAATTGCAATCAAACCGCCCCACCTTACAGCTCTCTTTTATGTCCAATAAGTTTGCCTTATCGGACGTAAATAGATATGCTGCGAAGAAGTTCAATTTCAATACTGGATTCACTGGTAAATGCCCTCAGAGACCGAGAAATCGACGTCAGCGCGCTCTGGTTCGCCTGATCATGCCCAGGGCAACGAGAGCGATCAAGAAAAATCTGATGGCATTGCCCTGCCCTCTCATGTCGCAAGCTCCGGCGCGCTTGACCGGTTGGTAGAAACCGCACGCGACTATGCGAGGCAGGCGGCCTCTGAGAACACGCTGAAGGCCTATGCGAAAGACTGGGCACATTTCGCACGCTGGTGCCGGATGAAGGGAACGGTCCCCCTGCGCCCCTCGCCCGAGATGATCGGTCTTTACCTTGCGGATTTGGCGGCGCCTACCGGCAAGACCCCTGCCCTATCGGTTTCGACCATAGATCGACGCCTGTCAGGTCTTGCCTGGAACTACACACAGCGCGGGTTCACCCTCGATCGCAAGAACCGTCATATCGCCACTGTGCTGGCCGGGATCAAACGTAAGCATGCCCGCCCGCCGGTGCAGAAAGAGGCCATCCTGCGCGATGACATTATGGCCATGGTCGCCACCCTGCACTTCGATCTTCGAGGCTTGCGAGATCGTGCGATCTTACTATTGGGATATGCGGGCGGATTACGACGCTCCGAGATTGTCAGGCTCGATGTCCTCAAAGACGACACGCTTGAGTCTGGCGGTTGGATCGAGATCATCGACGGCGAAGATGGTGGCGCTCTGCTCACCTTGAATTCAAAGACTGGCTGGCGCGAAGTTGAAATCGGGCGCGGTTCATCGGAGCAATCTTGCCCGGTCCATGCGCTCGAACAGTGGCTCCATTTCGGTAAGATCAAGTCAGGGCCAGTGTTCGTGCGCACAACACGCGACGGCGAAACCGCTTTGGATGCCCGTCTCAACGACAAGCATGTCGCACGTTTGATCAAGCACAGCGTCCTCAAATCAGGCATCCGTTCCGATAAGCCGGAAAAGGAACGCCTCGCCATGTTTTCGGGCCACTCCCTGCGCGCAGGCCTCGCCTCCAGCGCCGAAGTTGACGAGCGGTATGTTCAAAAACAACTGGGCCATGCCTCAGCGGAAATGACCCGTAGATATCAACGGCGCCGTGATCGGTTCCGCGTAAACCTGACGAAGGCTGCGGGGCTGTAATTTTAACCATCAATGCGCCCCCTGTTCGCTCAAACGCCCGTAGAAGCTGCGATCAAGATGTAGTTCGCCCGCCAATCCCTTTTCGACCATCCCGCGCAGGTAACCGCCCGGCGAGGAAACCTCCCCGGTGGCGTGTTTGTCGTAGATAAGAGCGAGAGCTGCGGCAGCAACTGCTGGTCCCAATGCCTGTTGCGCTACATTCCAGGCGTTTTCTGAGATCCCGACCATAGGCCTGATCTTTCCCGCCGCGCGATGGATCCCATTCCAATCCCGGATATAGCCTTCCATCCCACGTGCCATCTCCGCAAATTGTGGACAGGTGAGCATGAGCATTGGGATATCTACATCAGACGTTCGTTTGCTGGTGTGGGTGCTCCACTCAATATCAAGATCGACCTTTTGCGACCTCTCAACCTGTTCAGGTGTCGGCAATTCAGGCGATGTGCCCGCCGCGTGCTTTTTTTCAAAGCGATTACTATTTACAATTTTAAGTTCATTGGTAGTTAGTATGCGGGTGTCATCAAAGACACCCGTGGGTATTATGTTTACATTATTCTTTGTTGCGTCGGACATATCATCCTCTGACCGAGAGGGTGCAGTTTCATCAGATTTAACAGGCCAGTCGAACGCTGCCTCGAAGCAGGCTTCCACCTGCTCTTGAAGTGCTTTGAACCAGTCTACGGCATCGAGAAGCGAATTGCGCCCGGCCGTGCGTTTGGGAAGCCGTGCGAGCAAGATGGTGAACGCGTCTTGCAGTTCCCGCCATGGACCCTTCAACTGGCTCTCCAACGCCTTCTCGATCGTTGCCCTGATCACGCGACGTGTGACGGTAATCGTGTTGCGCAAGGATTTGCAGAACTGCCGTTCCTCGGTCAGCTGGGCATGAAGGGCAGTAAACTCTTCCGCTCGAGCTGCAAGGGGGGCCAGATCGAAGCCATAAGCCTCTACGATCACGCCATCGGCGTCCCTGCGGCCGTATCTCTTTCCATTTGGGCTATCCTTCATCCAGATCAGACCAGCCTCACAAAGACGCCGTACATGACGCCGGAGCGTTGCCAATGAAAACCCGGTCTGCTCCATAAGGAAATTGTTGGACGCCCAAACGATAGGCCGCCTGCCCTGCTCCCAGTCCTGTGGTTGTGTTACTGCCCCAAAAGTGTCGAGCAGCAAGAGGTCTTGCGACTTTAATCCGATCGCAGCCGCGATCTTTTTAACGGCTACGATTGCCTGGGATTTGGGTATAGATAGCTGTTCACCGGCTCGTGCGTGCTGTTCAGCGACGACAAGGCCCGGTGTCGGCTTGCGCCAACCTGTATGTGTCATGTGTGGTTTCCACCTCCATCAGTTGAATGAAGGCAAAAGAATTCCGTTCACCAAATCGGTGTTGTTTCGTTGACATCGATTCGCGGGAGAGTTATCTAAAAGCTGCAACACTAATTTAGATGAGCTCTCTGTCCGCAAGGTAGAGGGCTTTTCTTTTGCCGCTAGATCACGTGATGCTCCTTTGCTCTTTGCCTCAATGGGGATCGAGCACTCTTGCCTGTCGTTGCAGGTGAGTGTTTCATTGCTTCGACCCTTGTTCCTGCAGATAAGTGGCGATCAAGTCACTCAGGCCCTCGAGGCTCTCCTTATCTAAATTCGTTCCAGCGGCGCTAACTGACAGCCTGCCGCTTTGAGTGGAAACTGAGAGCTTCCTCGTTCCAATCTTCCGTGTGACGACTATTTTTTGGGATCTTGCCTTCGGAGTCGGTGCCTTACGGCTCGCCTCCGACAAGCTTGAAACAGCCTTCTGAAGGTCAGGAAAGCTAAGGTCGTAGGCATTCTTGAATTTATTCAAGATTGCGTCACGAGACTTAAAAATTGCACGCCCACGGGACACGATACTCTCGTGAACACCTATCCGGTTGGCAAAAGAGACCGCCGTCACGCCGCTGCTTGCCCCACCCGCCTTCAGATCTTCAAACATCTCACCAATAGATAGCAAACGTTCAAAGGGACTAAGGTTCTCGCGCTCTTCATTCTCTCTGAACCGCATAAAGAGACGTTCAAAATGTTCGTCTGGAACGCCGCGCTTTTCCGGCGAGGCGAGTATTGCGCGTAACTTGATACCCAGAGACGATGCAATCGCATGACGACGACGTCCCGTTATCAATTCAAACTGCACCCCATCAACATCGTCAGGCTCAAGAGAATCAGGGACCCACATGGGATCAGCAGGCCAAACTTGAATTGGTGTGTCTTGGCCGTTTGCCTCGATACTCTTCTTCAGTGACCTGTACGCCTCTTGGTCCTTCCAATCTACGCGCCTGTCCGAACCAAGGCTGTCAACGACATTAGCGGGATCGAGTGAAAGTTCATGACGCCCTCGCAGAATATCAGACGCCATTTTTTCGCGGTTGCGAAGAAGTGCGGATTTGGATTGTTCTGCGGCGCCAGCCTTCCAAGCGCTCCCTGCACCGCCGATACGTGGCTTGGCGGCGGTCTCACGCACTTCGGTTGGTGCCTCCCGAGGCTCAAGAACTCCGCTGCTCTCCGGCTCAGCAGCCTTAGTTGAGGCAGGGTTCAGAGTAGGTTTGAGGAGCGAACGACTAAGTGTTTTTTTCATTATTCATCATCTCCATCATCCTGATAAAACTCGTCGAGCCAAGCCTCGGCATACCCTCGTCCTCGTCCTGGCCAAATCCTTCCAACAATCGCATCGTTGACTGCATCCGCGTTTGTTATGAAGCGTTCGATACCCTTTTTCTTGCCGCGAGTGTCAGGCTCGTATTCGTAGACTGACTGATAAACATCGGAAGCATTCGCGATAGCGTCTGAACGCAAGTAAAAGACGGGAAGAACTTCTGTAGGACAATGCTCCAACAGATTGGCAACTTGTTTCAAATCCTGCTCATTCGTGCGTTGCACAATGGTCGGCAGCAGCATGTTCGCCCCAGACCCGATCTCGATCCTGTCGTGATCTAATATGTGATTGATCATCCCGCGCAGGCCCGTGACGAACGTTGACAAGGTCGCTATGTCAAACCCCTTCATAGTCTGAGGGATAACCAGCGAAGATGAGGCAACTACATTATTGAGCTGAAACAACGTTAATGCCGGTTGATAGTCGATAATGATGCAGTCGAGAGTTTCGTTAAGTGCGGTATCCAGAAGCTTGGGGTCTACGGCACCGTCGGTCACGAGCTGGTTGGGTGCGGATAGTGGTACGTGGTAGTCGCGCCACCGCTCGATAGAATCCCGCAAATAGCGGTAGAACGCCTTTTCCGGAGGGTTTTCACGAATGAGCCGCGCTATCTGCAACTCACCTTCCGAAGTTTCTCCGTGGGCAGGAACGATGCGCAGGCCGGGCCAAGACGTCTTCAAGAAGAAGCTATCAAGTGTTTCGGCATCATGATCGGTGAAGGGCAGACTTTCATCAGTCATGAAGAGACCGGCAAAATCGACAAGCGTGGCAGTATTCTCGTCCGGCATTTGCGGCAGCCCTTCGCCACCGACAAAATAAAGCGTCAGGGTGCTTTGCGGATCTGCATCCATGACACCTACGCGCATTCCAAAATGCAGGCTAAGATACTGTGCGAAATGAGCAGCTGTCAGAGACTTCGCAGTGCCGCCTTTTTGGCTAGCAAAAGAGATCACAGGGAGATCGTCACCAGGCTTTCTCCACGCAAGGTAATCATAGGGTCGTTTTGCTGAAGCAGCCAAAAGGGCTCTGATGTGCATCAGGTCTTTCAACGTGAAGACCCGCTCTCTGCCTACATACTCTCCGGCAGGAAAATCATCGTTCTCTCGAGCGAACTTTGTCAGGTACTGAATACTCACATTCAGAAACCGTGCGCACTGTCGCATTGACCAAGAGCGCTTGATACGATTACGGATGGTAAGGTCCTTGTTGATGGACACCATCGTCTTGTCGAGACCACGCGAGAGGTCGTTCAAAAATTGTTCGAGTGTACCACTCATGATAGTTTCCACCATTTTCGATTCTCTTGCGGAATCGATTATGATCCTAAGTAGCATGATTAAGCACGCCATGTATAGATACCATGCTTCTATCAGCAATAGACGCCCCTTATGGGACCCGCTGCTGCTTTTTCGGAGCGCCAATCTCATCGCCTGTCACCATCTTGAATATATTCAAGATCGGATTTTTGGTTGGATTTGTGTGTGCAATCTAACGGTAGGTCACCGCTCGATAGGAGCCATACAGAGGCTCCACTTGAGCGTTCCGGACAATTTGCTTCAGGTAGATTTTGTTCGCTAACCGTCTGGAGGCAATCCGCCCCATACTCCACCATGGGCCTTAACCGGATATACGGCACGGCTGGCCTGAATGGCCCAACGAGCTTAGAGCGCAAAAGCCGAACAACGTTCTCCAGTGTGTAGTTGAAATGGTATTGCCAAGTTGTTTACGCCAGCTTGTGAAGGATTGGTGGGTGCTTGATCATGCTGCTATCCCGGCGGTGTAGTCGACCCAGAGGGCGAAGGCATCGGAGCGGGCATGGCGGTATGATGTTGCGGTGAGTTGGTAGCGGCGTGGGCGGAAGATCAGGTTGATCTGGTCATGGGCGAACAGAAACCTCTGCGCCTGTCGGTTGGATTTGAACCCGCCCAATATCTTCTCTCGTTTACGGGTCGGCCTGTGCGAAACTTCGATTGCATTGTTCAGGCCTTTGTGGGCGCGGTGGTCGGCATCTGGTGCCAGTGCCTTGATCGGTTTGATGTAGCTACGCAACTTGTCGGTGATGACCACCCTCGGCTCGCCGAACTCAGCAACCAATCTTTTGAGAAAGCGCTTTGCTGCCTTGGCGTTTCGGCGTGTTTGCACGAGAATATCAAGAACATTGCCATTGGCGTCGATCGCACGCCAGAGCCAGTGCTTCTTGCCACGCATTGAGATCACGACTTCGTCCATATGCCACTTGTCATTCGGCCGAGGACGATCACAACGGATGCAATCTGCGAAATGTCGTCCAAAGCGATTGACCCAAAGCCTGACCGTTTCCCGGCTGACGATCACGCCGCGCGCAGCCAACAAGTCTTCTACATCGGCTGTGCTCATAGGAAACCAGTGATACGCCCAGACAGCGTACGCAATGATCTCACGAGGATAATGGAAGCCCTTCAGGCGCGGCATAGTGGTCGGAATGTTCATCGCACTGGTATATCTTCAGAGAGGCCAGTCAACAACTTGGCAATACCGTTCTGCCCCGAAAACCCGTTTATTTCAGAGGTCAGGAAAACACTCAGAAGGAAGCTGTCGGTAGTCGAGTATCGCGCCCTACTCGTTAAGACAGTGACCGAATGTGATACAATGTCCACCGCGGTGGACACACCAAAAGCAACCTATTTGCCCGCCAACGACGGACAAAATGACCGGCATCTATCTAAGTCAGAAAAAGAAGATAAAGACTTAAAAAGAAAAGATACCTCTGAAAACCCAAAAATACGGACTCTAACCACGGTTTGCAACGAGGCTACTGCTTTCGCTACGAACATGCTTAGAACGTGGGATGACGTAGACCACCATGCAAGAACATTGGCTCCAATGATGGGAATTCACACCACAACATATGAAAAAGCTAAGACAGCCATAGGTGCGCAAAAAGCCTCCTGCGCAATCTTTATACTGCTTCAGCTCGGCAATCGCATACGAAACTTTGGAGCATATTTTCACAGCATCACACTTGGTAGACGCGCAAATCAGTTCAACCCATCCATGTTACTTGAACGGCTAGCAAGCGCAGACGGCGCTCCAGCATGATGTCCACCGCGGTGGACATTCAACAATCGCTAAGAGGGAAAGATTGGCTTCCGACGCCCGTCTTGGAGAAGATCTGGTGACGAAAACTGTCCAGAACGTCACCTTGTCCCCTTCGCGGGATATCCTTTTCGACAAGCTGATGCTGAGCCAGTCCAACGTGTGGCGCATCAAGGCTGGCCTGTCAGTGGAGGAACTGGCTGAAGACATCGCCCGAAGCAATCTCCTGCAGAGCCTGAGCGTGCGGCCCGTGTTGGGTGACGTTGGCACCTAGACCGGTAAGTTCGAAATACCAGCCGGCGGACGTCGGTTCCAAGAATTGTCACTGCTGGTGAAGCAGAAGCGTTTGGCGAAGATGACGCTCATTCCCTGAATCGTGAGGGATGCGTGGTCCACGATCCCCGCCGAGGACGATTCCCATGCAGAAAACATGCACCGCGTCGCCCTGCACCAGCCCGAACAATTCCGCGCGTTTGTATCCCTGTGCGACAAGGGTCTGAGCGATCCTAAGATTGCTGCCGTCTTCTTCGTGACGCCGCAGATCGTGAAACAGCGCCTCAAACTTGCCTCTGTCGCCCCTGCCCTGCTTGAGGTCTATGCCGAGGATGGCATGACACTGGAACAGCTCATGGCCTTTAGCGTGAACCTCGATCGCGCGCGTCAGGTTAAGGCCTGGGATGTGATCAATTCATCTTTGAACAAGAAGCCATTCCAGATCCGGCGCATGCTGACCGAAGCCTTGACCCAGGTTTCCGACCGGCGCGTGGCCTTTGTGGGTGTTGATACCTATGAAGTCGTGGGTGGCACGATGCTGCATGATCTCTTTCAGATCGATGACGGCGGTTGGCTCGAAGACCCTGCCCTGCTCGATCGGCTGGTGACGGACAAACTGCAAGCCGAGGCTGAGACGGTTGCAGTTGAGGGCTGGAAGTGGATTTAGGTAGTGCTTGACCTGCCCGATGGCTACAGCCGCGGCCTGCAGTCCCTGTCCGACGATACGGCACCGATGGTGGATGACGAAGGTGTGGCCCATGCCAAGCAGCTCGCCGAGTATCGCGCGGTGGAAGAAGAGTACGCTGATCAGAATGAAATCCCCGACGAGATCGACACGCGGCTTGGCGTGTTGGAAACGGAGATGGAAAAGATCGAAACCCGGTCGTTGACCTTCGATCAGACGGAGATCGGGCTGGCAGCGGCGTTTGTGACGCTCGATCGCTGCGGCGCGCTCGCAGTCCATCGCGGCTATATGCGTCCAGAGGATGAGCCCGCTAAGGAGACCGCAGTCCAGGACGGTGTTGATCCTGCGCTGGCGGGGCAGGGGGATGAACGTCATCTCAGCGATGGCTATGCCGATGCCGCTCATGTTGGAAACATGATCATGTCGGGTGGCCAACCAGCTGACGGCGACCTGCCAGAGGATGAAGATGACGGGGTGCTGAAGCCGCTGCCGGAGGGGTTGGTCATGGAGTTGACCGCCCACCGGACGCTGGCGCTGCGTGAAGCGATCAGACGCTCGCCGGATGTCGCGCTGACATTTCTGCCTCTGAAGCTTGTCACGGACACCTTCCGGACATCCGGGGCGTCAGGCAGTTGCCTCGAGGTCTCCGTGCGTCACGCGGCACTCTGCGATTGTTTGAGTGTCCTCCGGCAGGGCACTCGGCTGGCCTTGGTGACGCTTTGCTTCAGATTCGGCGTCAACGCGCTGCACGAGAAGGTAAACCTCAACCGGGCAGTCATCTCTGCAGGCATATACCGTGGTGGAGGTGACACGTCCCGCCATAGTCGAGGTGGGCTAGCTAAACAAGAAAATACCTTGGAACTCGCGCACGCGCGCAGCAGGAAAAGCCAGCGCTGCACTAAAGCGCTCTCAACAGCCCAATTCCCTGTTCGAGAGGTATTGCCCGGATGTCTTCTGCCACCGGGACATCACGCTCTCCGGCGTAGATCAGCAGCTTCCGGTTGGCTTTGACGTCTTCTGCACCGGTGTGGAAACCACGAGAAACCCTCGGCGCAGTCGTGCGCTTGATCTCGACGGCCCAGATGTCGCCACCCGGCAAACGCAGAACCAGATCAAGTTCGGCTCCGGCAGAGGTGCGATAGAAGAAGGGTTCGGTTCCGGCGGGCGCCGCGGCAAGAAGTGTCTCGATGCAGAACCCCTCCCAACTACCGCCGACGACAGGATGCCCGAGCAAGCCCTCGGTCGTACCAATACTCAACAGCGCATGCACGATCCCGCTGTCCCGCACATAGATTTTTGGCGATTTCACCAGGCGTTTGCCGACATTCTCATGCCAGGGCTGGAGCCGCCGCACCAGCATTAGATCGACGAGCAGATCGAGATAACGACCGATGGTTTGGCCAGACACACCGAGCCCCTCTGCGAGGGCAGCAGCATTCAGCAGGCCGCCTTGCACATGCGCCAACATGGTCCAGAAGCGCCGCAAGGTTGCGGCCGGAATACGCGGCCCGAGGGCAGGGATGTCACGCTCCAGATAGGTGCGCAGGAAATCTAGACGCCAGTCCATGCTGGCCTGATCGCTGGCACCCAAGAAACTGTCAGGAAAGCCACCACGCAACCAGAGCGCATTCAACTGATCAGCCCCAACCTCGGTAAGTTGCAGAGGGGGCATTTCGATATACCGGACCCTTCCAGCGAGAGACTCTGCCGATTGTTGCAGGAGCACATTGGAGGCTGACCCTAAAAGCAGAAACTGCCCCGTACGAAACCCGACCCGCCTGCGCTGGTCGATCTGACCACGCAGGCTCTTGAAGAGGCCGGGCATCTGCTGCACTTCGTCGAGGATGACGAGTTTTCCCGTTTGTTCATCCAGATAGAGATCTGGTTCGGTCAGGATCTGCCTGTCCGCGTCACGTTCAAGGTCAAGGTATACCGATGGTTGCTCCGAAGCGATATCGAGAGCAAGCGTGGTCTTCCCGACCTGCCGGGGACCGAGGAGCACAACAGCGGCTTGGTTCGCTAGCGCGGATTGCACAAGTTGATGAGTTTGGCGCACATACATACCTTGCAATTACGCCATCAGATGGACGTTTTGCAAGGTTAAATTATTGTGCAGCTAACGGTTCAGCCCAATTTGTGAATTAGCCTGAAGTGACGAACAGGGTTTGCGCCAAAACTCACTCCAACAACCCACACACTTGCGAAGCAAATTACCGAACTGCTTCTCTTTTAGTTGGCAAACAACTCAGATTATCGTATCCCGAGAAAAATAAAAACGCTGGGCGTCTCGGGCAGAGACTTTAATTTTGAAGACTTGCGGGACGTGCATATTTGACGCGACCCTCTGGATTCGCCTTGCGACCGAACCCACGACGCGAGGATTGCATGCGAATACTGGCTCTACTTCTCTTCGGTTTTCTATTGGCATCCTGTGATGTGACGAAAACCGATTTCCCGGTTCGAACTGAGGCCGTGCAAGCCCAAGTTAAAGAAATGTCCACTAGCTTTGCCATTGTGCAGCTGACGGCCTACAATATTGATGCCTTCAATCAGCCCCGAGATATGGAGGGATCGCGGACAACTGTGCCTTCCGCGGGATGGAACTACCGGATTGGCGTAGGTGATATTCTCGAGATTGTTGTCTGGGACCACCCAGAACTGACGTTGCCTGCAGGGGAGGGGCGCAGTGCGCAAGAGTCCGGCCTGCGTGTACAATCCGATGGTACCTTTTTCTATCCTTACGTTGGGCAGGTCGTTGCGAGAGGTCGTACGCCGGAGGCTGTTCGCACTGATCTGACAAAGCAGCTGGCCACATACATCCCCGACCCTCAGATCGAAGTGCGCGTTGTCGGCTACAGGTCACAGGCGGTTTCCGTAACTGGAGCTGTTGGATCACCCAGCCGCCAATCATTAACCGACACACCTCTGACGCTTCTCGATGCTGTCGACGCCGCAGGCGGGCTGACAAAAGAAGCGGATGCGCGCAAAGTGCTGCTGCGGCGCGGTGGAAATACCTATGTTGTCGATATGGAAGCGTTCCTCGAGCAAGGAATAAGTGCAAACAATCCCATTTTGCAGAACGGCGACGTGGTGAGCGTCGCGCGTCTTGAGCTCCAAGAAGCCTATCTCTTGGGGCAGATTGTAACGCCTTCAACTGTTGATCTTACCTTTGAAAACGTCACATTAACGCAGGCGCTGACTCGCGTTGGCGGTCTGCGCGAGGATCAGGCCGATGCGCGCGGGATCTTCGTATTCCGAGACTCCCCAATGGGTATCACCGTCTTTCAGCTCGATGCGTCCAACCCTGCAGCTTTTCTAATCGGTACGCGGTTCGTGATCCTTCCGCAGGATGTCATCTACGTGACCACCTCGCCTCTTCATCGGTGGAATCGACTGATCTCAAGCTTGCTGCCCTCAGTAGTAGGAGTGCGTGGGATCAATGCGCTATCAGAGGATTAAGGGCGATGATCAAATCTGTGCTTGTCGTTTGTGTGGGAAACATCTGCCGCTCTCCGCTGGGGGAGCGCATACTGCAGCAAGCTTTGCCGGAGATTAAAATCTCGTCGGCGGGTATTGGTGCCGTAGTTGGTGCGCAGGCAGACGCCACAGGAAGCAAGGTTGCGAGCGAAATTGATGTTGATCTGGGCGGTCACGTCGCGCGGCAGCTAACTGGTGAGATCGGCGGCTCGCATGATCTGATCTTGGTTATGGAACCCGGCCACCGTGCCGAGATCGAGCGCCGCTTTCCAGAACTATCCGGCCGCACGATGCTGTTTGATCACTGGGCCGGTGGCAGCGGGATCGCTGACCCTTATCGCAAGCCGGTAGAGGCACACCGCACAGCACGGGATTTGATCGTAACCGCCGCCGAGTCATGGGCGGAAAAACTGCGAAAAACCTCTCTTTAGACCGCATATGCCACAAACCGTTCCAGGCCGTTGGTAATCATGCTATCGGCACCTCAATCTTGCCTCCGAAGCGCGGATCCAACCGACTGTTAGCTGCCTACTCATTAGGACCTATTCATGATACCCACCACAACCAAGACCATCTCTGATGCTCCGCTAGAGGATGAGATCGACCTTCTGGCACTTCTGGCCGTTATCTGGGGCGGCAAGTTCTGGATCGGAGCAGCAGCACTGATTGCTCTTGGCATAGGGGCGATCGTGGTGCTGCAATCGCAGCCAATCTACCGCGCTCAGGGTCTACTGCAGCTTGAAACTCGCTCGGGATCGCTCGCCTTGCCAGAAGGCATGCAGGATCTGATGGGGGGAGGGGCCGGTGATGCGGGCGCCGAGGCCGAGATGGAGATTATGAAATCGCGCATGGTCATGGCTCAGGCCGCGCGCGAGCTTGACCTTCAGGTCTACGCCTACCCCCGGCCACTCCCCTATCTGGGTTTAATCCCTGCACGGCTCAAGCTGCCTGATCCCGATCTGGAGATTTTGCGTCCTTACCAATGGGGCAATGAGGAAATTCACGTCGGCGAACTTGAGGTGCCGCAGGATTGGGTGGGAGCATCGATGCTGCTGACAATCACGGGGGAGAGGACATATCAGGTCGAATTACCCGATGATACTATTGCGACCGGGACACTGCGGGAGCGTCTTTCTCTTCCGGAAACAGGCTTTTCCCTCGTATTGGACGAACTGGAAGGACCTTTGGGTCGAGAGTTTTTTATTGGCCGGAGGCAGCTGCCTGTCGCGATTAGGATGCTTCAGGCTAATTTTTCCGTAGGTGAAAGCCCACGCAACTCCTCCATTCTCAGAATTACATATGTCGATCCTGACCCGAGGAAGGCTGAGGCTGCCCTTGATGCGATTGCGCGGTCCTATGTTGACCAGAACATCGCGCGAAGTGCTGCCGAGGCCCAAAACAGCCTGGGGTTTATCGAAGAGCAATTGCCTATTTCGCAAGTCGCCGTGACCCAGGCACAGGACGCGTTAAACGCCTACCGCCAGCAGCAGCAATCGGTCGATGTGAACTATGAAACGCGCGTTCTGCTAGAGCAGGCGACCCAGATTGAAGCGCAGCTTAACGCCCTGACTTTGGAAGAAGAAGAGCTTAAAAAGCGCTACACCATCAACCATCCGGCCTACCAAGGCTTGCTCCAGAATAAGGCGTCGCTGACGGCACAGCTCGAAGGGGTGCGCGCCGCCACATTCAACCTGCCCGAGACGCAGAAAGAGATTTTCAACCTGACCCGAAATCTGGAAGTTTCGCAGGAAGTCTATATCCAGCTGCTAAACCGAGGACAGGAATTGCGGGTCGTGCGCGCGTCGACCGTGGGGTCGGTGCGGATCATCGACACCGCCTACTCAAACGATGTCCGGATTGCACCACGCGCCAGCCGTATCATGATGCTTAGCCTAATTATCGGTATCATGATGGGTGTTTGCTTTGTCCTGTTGCGCCGGTTTTTGCGTCGCGGGATCCGAGGCGCCCAAGAGATTGAAAAAATGGGTTTGCCGGTTTTTGCTACCATCAATTACTCAGCCGAGGCCGCCGACCTGCGCGAGAAGAAGGGTGTGCTGCCGATCCTTGCCCTGACCAAGCCCGATGATTTGGTGATCGAGGCACTGCGCTCACTGCGCACCTCGCTGCATTTCGGCATGCTTGATGCAAAAACCAATACCATTTTGCTGACCTCTGCTGCCCCAGCTACGGGCAAAAGCTTTACCGCTATCAATCTGGCGACGGTTGCAGCACAGGCGGGGCAAAAGGTCTGCATTATCGACGCAGACCTACGCAGAGGATATTTGCGACGGTTTTTGGGCAAAGAAAAAGGCACACCCGGCCTCGCCGAATTGCTGGTCAAAGAGAAAACCCTTGAGGAAGTCATTTTGCCGGGACCCGTAGATGGTCTTTACATTATCACGTCCGGCCGTTTTCCACCCAACCCTTCAGAATTGCTGATGCGGGCCGACTTCGAAGAACTGCTGCAAACTCTGGACAAGGATTTTGACCTGATTATCGTCGACAGTCCTCCGGCGCTGGCCGTGACCGACCCCGTCGTGATCGGGCGCTATACAGGGGCCACCATTGTAGTAGCCCGTCACCTCGAGACCATGGTGGGCGAGATCGAAGCTGTCCGCCGCACGTTTGAGACATCCGGCGTGAAGATCACAGGCGCCATCCTGAACGGCTATAAAGTAGCGGAAGGCACCAAATATGGTGGTCAGTATCAATATTATAACTACCGCTATAGCTACAAAAGTGATCGGAGTTGACTGAAATGGACCGAAAGGCTCACCTTGAGTTGATTTATGCACCTTCTCTGTTCAAGGTTGTTTCAAGATAAATTGAAGGGCGGGACGACCGCTTGTTAGGAATAAGATGTCGAACTTTAACATCCGACACGGCTATGCCAAAACTGCAGCAGTCACGCTTCTGGCTTTTGGCCCAACAATATTGTTAGCGCAAGATCGTAGTCTTTCATGGGGCTACAACAGCTTCGGCATTCCTGGCATGATTGATATGCCCTCGGCGTTCGGCCGCGCCGATGCGGAGCTTGGGTTTACAACAAGCCATTTCAAAAACCAGACACGGAATTCTCTTACATTCCAAATTTCGGACCGCCTATCAGCGTCTTTCAGGTATGCCGCTCTGTTTGATATTCAAAGTAGACCCGGCAGCGCAATTTTTTCTGAAATCTATGATCGTAGCTTCTCAATACAATACCGCTTTGTGGATGAGGGTCGCTATCGGCCTGCTTTTGCGATCGGTCTGAACGACGTCGTTGGGACAGGTATTTACGCGGGCGAATATGTCGTTGCGTCCAAAACTCTTTTTCCTAGGTTGCGGGCTACGGTGGGAATGGGTTGGGGCCGATTGGGATCTTATGAAGGGGTCTCCAATCCTCTTGCAAGCATTTTTGGGGACGGATTTAAGACGCGTCCAGATGGATCTAATGTAAACGGAGGAGAGTTTGATCCGGATACCTGGTTCAGAGGCAATGCGGCGTTCTTTGGCGGCGTGGAGTGGCAGGCGGCCGACCGCTGGCGGCTGACGGCTGAGTATTCTTCAGACGATTACGCTCGGGAGGATGGCTCGGCGTTTAACCGGAAGTCACCCTTTAACTTTGGCGTCTCCTATCAATACAGCGATCGCACTACTGTCGATCTGCGCTATCTGTATGGATCGGAAATCGGTGTGCAGTTCACCTACGCTCTGAATCCCAAAAAGCCGCGCTTCGGGTCCGGTCTGGATACAGCCCCGCCACCGATTTTGCCTCGTATTGCGGGCAGGGGGCAGGAGCCGATTGATTTTTCTGGTCCTGCATTTGCGCGCACTGCCAGCACAGCTCTTGCGCAAGAGGGGATCGCCCTCGATGGATTGCAGGCGGATGGCAAGACCCTGCGGATTCAGATCCGCAACGACCGGTATGGGACATCCGTGCAGGCAGTGGGCCGTGCTGCACGCGTGCTAACAAGGATTGCTCCCGCCAGTGTAGAGAATTTCGATATCCGCCTTGCTGCCGAGGGCGCACCGGTCACTTCCGTTGTGCTGCGTCGCAGTGACTTGGAAAAGCTGGAGTTCCATCCTGTTGCCCCGGATCTGTTGCGTGTGAATACAAGCATTGTGGATGCTACGCAGAGCCTGCCCAGAATTGAAGGGCGCTATCCCGTTCTGACATACGGATTCGAACCTTATCTCACCCCCAGCCTTTTTGACCCCGACGAACCGCTGCGACTGGATTTCGGCGTCGCCCTGAAAGGTCGATACGAGCCTGCGCCCGGTCTGGTCTTCTCGGGACGGCTGCATCAAAAACTAGCGGGTAATCTCGATTCCGGTACCCGCGTCTCGACGTCTGTGCTGCCGCGGGTCCGAAGCGAATCTTATCTTTACTATAAGGGGGGGGACACAACGATACCGGAGTTGACGGGCGCCTATTACTTCCGCCCTGGTCAGGATCTCTTTGGAAGGGTCACTGCAGGCTATCTAGAAAGTATGTTCGGCGGCGTCTCATCCGAGCTGCTGTGGAAGCCGCAGAACAGTCGTCTGGCCCTTGGAGTGGAGGCGAACTACGTCAAACAGCGCGATTTTGACCAGCTCTTCGGGTTTCGTGAATATTCGACCTTCACCGGCCATGCCTCGGCCTACTATGACATCGGCGGTGGCTATCACGGGCAGCTCGACGTCGGTCAATATCTGGCCGGTGATGTGGGCGCGACCCTGTCGCTGGCGCGTGAGTTTGACAACGGTTGGCGGGTCGGTGCGTTTGCCACGATCACGGATGTTTCTGCGGCTGACTTTGGCGAGGGATCATTCGACAAGGGCATCGAGCTGACCATTCCGCTTGAATGGATCACAGGCCGTCCAAACCAAACCAAGCTGAACACGATTATCCGCCCTGTACAGCGGGATGGCGGCGCGCGTCTGAACGTATCAGGCAGGCTCTATGAAACGGTACGGGGGCTTCAGGCGACCGACATTGATGCAACATGGGGGAGGCTCTTCCGATGAAGGTTCTTTTTTATGCGGCAGCCATTGGTCTGCTTGCCGGTTGTCAGCCTGCGCTGCAGCGGCTCGCAGGAAGCCAAGCGCCCGCGCAGGCAATAATTTCCGGCGCAGCTCTAGAAGGACCAGTCATGCGGGTCCAGATTCCTTCTCGCGGGGCAGATGCCCAATTGTCGCGTGTTGCGGTCAGTAATGGTGTGGAGACCTGGCTGGCGGCGGATAACATCTCGTTGTCGTTCCGTGACGGCGTTCTTGTGGCCAGCCGGGGGCTTGGCTTTGATCTGATGGGCGCAAATGCCGATGGAACGCTGGCTGCGTTGGCAGGGCAGGGGGAGCCGGTATATCGACGCAAGATGCGGTATCTGACCGGGGATCACAAATCTACCTATCTGATGGTCGGCTGCCAGATGAAAATGATCGGGTCGGAGACCATCGGCGGGCAGCGCTTGCAACGGATGGAGGAGCAATGCCAGGCGCACCAAGATACATTTACAAATGTGTTTTGGAGAAACGCCGTAAGCACCATCGTGCAGTCGGAGCAATGGGTATCTCCAGAAATCGGGTATCTGCGCAGCAGCATTGGCAGCAGGTGACAGCACTTGCTTAAGTAATAACGGTTTAAATGCCTAGATATCGATTTTCCAACTAGAAAATCTAATACGGAGCCCGATTGCATGTTAAGAGAACAAAATATTGGAGGATGACCATGAAAAAATTTACATCGACGTTCACGATTTTGGCCGCTTGCTTCGCACTTGCCGTTTCCGCAGCTTCTGCCCAGTCTATTTCGAATAACGCTGGACGGCTCACGGAATCAGAGCTCATCAGTTACGCGAGCGAACGTGGTATCTGCGGCGAAACCCGCTTTGTGACCTCAGCACGCTATGTGAATGATACGGAAAACCGGATCACCGTTACATGTGAAGACAAACACATTATTACGCGTGCAGCTGGTGGACTTGGTGGCGCAGGTGCAGGTGCGGCAGCAGCTGTTATTGTTGGTATTGTAGCTGCGGCGGCGGCCGGTGGCGGTGGCAGCACACCAGACACTCAGTAAGTGATAAAATCCTCTATACTAAAAGAAAAGCCCTGACCTTTAAGGGCTTTTCTTTTAGTAGCCCCGAGCTGTTTCACAAAGCTGACTATGCGCTATTTGGGAAAACATGCGGTTGGACGGTCAGCATATGAACGACCTGGTACCTACCGCTATCTGGATATGGACGTCACCATCCGCGAGGCGCTAGTCCTACTGCCACAGAGTTTCGGCCGCGCCTGAGTGCCCGTGTTAGAGCCTGTTTAAGGAAATCATACTCTAACAAGGGTATTTTGCGCAGCTTTGGGGCAAGCCTACCCCTTGGCACCTTGCCCGCGCGCGTAGACATCCTCGTAGCGGATGATGTCATCCTCGCCCAGATAGCTGCCGGTCTGCACCTCGATCAGCACCATCGGCACTTTGCCAGGGTTCTCCATCCGGTGCACCGCCCCCAGCGGGATATAGACCGACTGGTTTTCCGTGATCAGCGAGACAGTGTCATCGACCGTGACCCGCGCAGTGCCCTCCACGACGATCCAGTGTTCGGCGCGGTGGTGATGGCTTTGCAGCGACAGGGCCGCACCGGGATGCACCACGATGCGTTTGACCTGAAACCGCTCGCCCACCACAAGGCTCTCGAACCAGCCCCAGGGGCGGTAATCGCGCGGCAACGTGTCGGCCTGTGCCACCCCCCGCGCCTTGAGGATGCTGACCGCCTGTTTGACTTCCTGGGTGTGGTCGCGGTGGGCCACCAGCACCGCGTCAGGCATGGCGATGGCAATGATGTCCTCCAGACCGATGCCGACCAATTGCTGGGCCGGATCCTCGGCGCGCAGCAGCGTATTCTGGCAATCGATCGCGGTGGCGCCTTGCGTGGTCACGACGCCCTGCGCGTCCTTCTCCCCGTCGCGCCAGACGGCTTCCCAGCTGCCCAGATCGGACCAGTCCCCGCCATAAGGCACCACACTGAGGTTGTCCGCCTTCTCCATGATCGCATAGTCGATCGAATTGTCCTCAAGCGCCTCCCAGGGCGTGGATGCAAGGCGGGTGAAATGCAGGTCCTGCTCGGCCTGCGCCACAGCGGCCCGCGTCGTCTCCAGCATCTCAGGGGCGTGTTTCTCGAAGGCTTCGATCAGAGTGCGGGTGGAGAACAGGAAGATCCCCGCATTCCACAGGTGCTTGCCACCTGAAACCAACGCCTGCGCCGTGGCGGCGTCGGGCTTTTCGACAAACCCTTCCAGCGGCTGGGCCACGGGTGCAAAACCGGCCTCCAGATCCTGCGACAGCGCCAGCCAGCCATAACCTGTCTCGGGGCGGGTGGGACGGATGCCGAAGGTGACCAGCCGGCCGTCCTGCGCAGTGGGCACAGCGGCGGCGACCACCTCGCGGAACCGCTGCGCGTCTTCGATCACGTGATCGGACGGGGCCACCAGCATCACCGCTTCCGCGCCATCGTTGCGCGCCTCCAGTGCCAGCGCACCGGCCAACACCGCAGGGGCGGTGTTGCGCGCCGCAGGCTCGATCAGTGTGGCCAGCGCACCCGTCTCTATTGCGGCCAATTGCTCGGTCACGACAAAGCGGTAATCGGAACCGGTGATGATAAGCGGCGCACCGAACCCCTCCCCCGACAGACGCAAAACGGAAGCCTGAAACAGGCTCGTCTCACCAATGAACTTCGCAAACTGCTTGGGATAGCTTTTGCGTGACAAAGGCCACAAACGGGTGCCTGACCCTCCACACAAAAGCAGCGGATATATCGTATCTGTCATTTGAATCCTTCGCATGGTGCGCAGTCGGCAAAGATTGGCATTACCCAAGTGGAACGACTTATCGTCTATGTAGTCGCTGGCCTGCAGTCCGATCAATCATCTTTGGCCCGCTGTTTCTTAATAATCACCCAACATGCGGTTCGAAAGCTATTTCTACGCTCTGCGGCATGGTTAATATCGGCAACCATCTACATGACCATTTCGATACGCTCGCACATTGGAAAAAAGAGCCACTAAGCAAGCGCTCATCTATTTTCCCTACATTTCGAGTCCGACCGAAAGAGCGTATCCGCTTGACAGATTGAAGAAATCTGGTCTGTTCCTATGCCAAACTAATGGTAAAAAAATCGAAGAGCATCACAATGTTCGGTTCCTAAATATTGCTCAGAGCTGATCGTTTCATTTCCCGAGATTCAACACCGCCAGTCGGAGTTCTTACTACGCCATGATGCGGTCAATACAAATGCTTCCGGAGGCATTTTTGCTACCGCAGGGCCGGGTTTGAAGCGATAACTGCCTCGCCAATTCACAGAGACATTTTTCACCGGCAGAAAAATCGATATCGGCCTCAGACTCTGCGCAGTGCAGATTCATCTTGCGCTAAACACCAGTCATAAGTCTCCTGAAGGCCTTTGTTCAAGGTCGTTGATGCTGTCCATCCCATGCGCTTGAGACGACTGACATCCATCAACTTACGCGGAGTGCCGTCGGGCTTTGACGTATCAAACGAAATGCGTCCCTTGAATTGGGTTACTTCCGCAATTGTTTCAGCTAATTCTCGAATGGTGACTTCTGTTCCGGAACCCACGTTAATATGGCTCAGCATAGGGTCAGTTTCACGCGCGTATACCTCCTTGTCGAGATCCAGCACAAACAACGACGCTTCTGCCATATCGTCTACATGCAGAAATTCCCGCAGTGGTGTCCCCGATCCCCAAACAACGACCTCTTCCAAATCCGCCTGCGCGGCCTCATGGAACCGGCGCATTAGAGCGGGAACGACGTGGCTGTTTTCAGGGTGAAAATTATCACCAGGGCCATAAAGATTGGTGGGCATCACCGATCGGTAATCCACACCATACTGCCTGTTATAGCTCTCGCAGAGTTTGATCCCTGCTATTTTCGCAATTGCGTAAGGTTCGTTAGTTGGTTCAAGCGTTCCTGTAAGAAGCGCGTCCTCTCGCATCGGCTGGTCTGCGAGCCTTGGGTAGATACACGATGAACCCAAGAACAGCAGCCGCTTTACGCTTGCTTCATAAGCCTGGTGGATGACATTTGCCTGTATCATCAGATTCTCATAGATGAATTCAGCCGGGTAAGTACTGTTTGCGTGAATGCCGCCGACTTTGGCTGCAGCGAGGATCACCGTTTCTGGTCTTGCAGACTGCATAAAGCTGCGCACTGAATATTGGTCCGACAGGTCCAGTTCAGCGTGTGTCTTGACGATCGTATCAATACCTTGTGTGGTCAGTTTCTTGAGGATTGCTCCTCCGACCATGCCACGGTGGCCAGCAACGAAAATGCTCATGATGAGGCCCTCATCCTTCCAATGACATTGGCAAGTCCAGCCCATGCTCTCTCAAAAGTGCGGTCCGTCTCGCTGATTTGAGATCGTCTGCGACCATCTCGGCGCACATCGCGTGTGCGGTGATTTCGGGTACCCAGCCTAGAACCTTCTTGGCTTTTGCCGGATCACCGAGAAGGGTTTCAACTTCCGCGGGGCGAAAGTAGCGGGGATCTATTTGAACAATCACATCACCCGGCTTGACCGCGGGGGCGAGATCACCGGATACCGAATCTACCACACCTTTTTCGTCAATGCCTGTTCCCTCAAATCGCAAGGTAATCCCCAATTCAGCCCCGGCCCAAGTGATGAACTCCCGCACAGAATACTGTTTTCCTGTGGCAATAACAAAGTCTTCAGCACTATCCTGCTGGAGCATCATCCACTGCATGCGAACGTAATCCTTTGCATGTCCCCAATCCCGCAGAGCATCAATATTGCCCAGGTAAAGACAGTCTTCGAGTCCTTGGGCAATATGCGCGAGCCCGCGCGTGATTTTCCGGGTCACAAAGGTTTCCCCGCGTCGGGGGCTTTCATGATTGAATAAAATACCGTTGCAGGCATACATGCCGTAGGCTTCTCGGTAGTTCACGGTGATCCAGTATGCGTACATTTTTGCGACCGCATAGGGACTGCGTGGATGAAACGGCGTGGTCTCCGTTTGTGGAACCTCTTGGACAAGTCCGTAAAGCTCCGACGTTGAGGCTTGATAAAAGCGCGTGGTTTTTTCCAGACCAAGAAACCGAATGGCTTCCAGGAGACGCAGAGTGCCTAGGGCATCCACATCTGCCGTATACTCTGGCGCCTCGAAGCTGACCGCAACATGTGACTGGGCTCCGAGATTATAGACCTCATCAGGGCGCACTTCGGAGAGAATACGAGTAAGGTTTGAGCTGTCCGTCAAATCTCCGTAGTGAAGCTTTAGTTGTGGATTTCTGGCGTGCGGATCCTCATAAATATGGTCGATCCTCTGGGTGTTGAGAGACGAAGCACGCCGTTTGATTCCGTGAACCTCGTATCCTTTTTCCAGCAGGAATTCGGCAAGATAGGATCCATCCTGTCCCGTTACGCCGGTAATGAGTGCTGTTTTTGCCATCAAAATCTCACTTCAAAGTTTTAAACTGTCTAATTTTACTTATATTCTTCAGAAACAAGGCCTGTACACCGCCGACCCCGTTGCTCTTTAAAACGCGAAGATCTTCACGGCTTTTTTGCATAATGCGGCTGAGCGATCGGTTGCTCTCACCACCAACACGCATTTTTACCAACACCTCCGGTATGTACGCGGGCCGGATACCACCCGTCCAAAGCCAGCGCAACATAGCATCATAATCTGCCGCGATCTGATAGGATGTGTCGTAATCGCCTAAACGCTCAAGAATAGCTCTGCGTAGATAGAAAGTAGGATGCGGCGGCATCCATCCGCGTTTCAATATTTCACGGCTGTAGTCTCCAGATTTCCAGTGCCGGATGACGCGGTTGGTATCACCGGAAGCTACATACTGTAGATCGCCATAGACGCAGTCGACCTGTGGGTCTTCAAAGGCATGCGCGATCTGTGACAGTACCGTCTCATGCGCGAAGACGTCATCAGAATGCATTAATCCAACAACATCCCCTTGCGCACGCTGCATGCCGCGATTGATCGCTTCATAGATGCCGCTATCGTCGCCGCTGACCAAATCAATTCGATCATTTTTGTGCGCCCTTACGATGTCCAATGTAGCGTCGGTCGAGCCACCATCCTGGACGATATGCTGGACGTGAGGATAGGTTTGATGGTGTACGGAATTAAGCGCATCCGCAATCGTAGCTTCACGATTGTATACGGCGGTGACGATAGAAATTTTCATTTGGCTCCATTGCTCTTATCTTTTGAAGAAAACTGTCCTGTCTTAGAGCCATTTTCTATCAGGCGGCATGTAATGCGAACCATACTGACTACATAAAAATCGCAGATAGATAAATTCTTTTGAAGCACGAGCGGTCGTGCGTGGATTGGCTTCGCCGTCGACTGTTTAGCGGAGGAAGAGGTTCGTTGCCAGTATATTAGAAGATATTTGCGGCAAGTTAGAAACTGAATGCAACTTATCGGAAAAAATTGGCATTTTTTGGGAAAAAGTGCTTTCATGCGTGCATCTCTTCCCTATCACTTGCAACAAGCCAAACCAAAAGAGCTTTGCGCTGTTGTGCACATGCCGCGCGAATGTAGCTTTTGAGCGATCTCTGGCCCAGCTTCATGTTGGCCCTTGTTGGTGTCTTTCGGGAGATGCTGGTGGACTATTGGATTTCGTTGATGTCATGACAACCATCAGCCCTCGTTTCAGGCGAACATGAGGTCGAGAGTATCAACAGGGGGTGTTTGATAATGGGCGCGATCAACCCTTTGTTACCCAGATTGCTGCCATTGGACTTGAAGACGGGTCGAGCAAACCTGCAGAGCATAAAGATGGAAACGCCCTGTCAGCATGGGATATTAGAAACCAGAGAAGACCATGTCGAGGGCGCCGCGGATCTCGTAGTCGGATGCGGAAATATCAGCGACTGGCTGTCCCTTGAGCAGCGCGGAGGGGATTGCCGCCATTTCTGCTGTGTGTAGAGCGTGCTCCTCGCCGTGGACCTCGAACACGGGCTCGAGGCGTCCGATTACCCTGGGCCAGGCTGAAATCATGATGAGAGGTGCGACGACACGGATGCCGGTGTCGATCAGATCCGTCTGGAGGTCGAGCACCAGCCGCCCACCGGTGAGCCGATAGACTTGGAACTGTGCCATCAGTTGACCTTCAACACCTGCAGGTCTGACAGTGGCGTGCCATTGGCCTCAATCCAGGTGCGGCGCTCGGAGATCGCCGCAGCGTTCTCCGCGGCCCAGCCCTCCGCCCGCGCCGCTCGAACCGCTTCCGCAACGGCAGCATCGCTGATCGCTGACACGTTAAGACCCAACTCCCGTGCGGCGGCGAGATTGGCCACAGTCAGGGTGATGTTCGTGCGCTGTTTCTCTGTTGTGGTTTGCATGATTGCCTTCTCCATTATCACACGATGAATACATACGAGGGGTGTGCAGCGCAATGGTGCGCAAACTTCATGCCGCGTCGCAATCAATCTGTTCAGGCACCCTGACAAGACCGGCAGAGCGCCTTTCGCTGCCTTAACTTCGCAGGCGGATGCGATTGTCATGGGGATGGGTCGAGAGACTACGTTATCGGGCGTTTGTCGCCAGTTTTATAAATCCTCGTGAACCGTGTTGCTGTGAGAACGATTGACCACTGGCGCCGCCAAACCGCAGTTGCGCGGTGGCACGCAACATCGCCACTCTTGGCGCATCGGTCGGACAGCGGCACCAGATCAACGATGAGCAGGATGTCTATTTAGGCCGCATTATCAGTGCTTTAAACGTTAATCTTAGCGGCTAATACAACCCTTGATCGTATCTGGCTTTGTTTCGGTAAATCGCCCTTTAAGGCAAATTCATCCGCTGAAATCCTCTGTCTGGCCCCCAGGCTCCAACCAATTCTGAAAGGCTCTCTTGCGATGACCGCGTGCCTCGCGAGCATAGCGCCGCAGTAAAAGGTGGCGCTTGCCGCCCAAGGCCGCGTCGTCAGCGATGCTTTTGCGCAAGCGCCCCACGATCGAAAGACCGGAGCTGATTTGCCTTTTGGTCAATTTTTCAAATTGGAGTTCGTCAACGATAAGCTGACGGCAATCTTCCATGTCGTCAACGAAATCAGACGGAGGCGCCTCTCCCCGCTCAAACGCATCAAGAGCTGCACTAGCAATACAGAGCCGCACTTCGGCCTCCGCAAGCGCCAGCGCTTTTGCAATGCGCGTGTCCTCGGCAAGCAGATCAGCTGGCTCTAGATCGGGCTGGTCCAGAATAATCCTCAGCCACGCCGCGATCGAAATCGGGTCGGGCTTTGACGTGGCCCCGTGCCGACGGGCGTTTGCGGAAACCGTCGCCTTGCCCTGCGCCGTCCGGGGGCCGGTGCTTTTTTTGGCGTTGGCCCTATTACGCTTGATGACACTGGCGGAGGTCATCCCTCGATGGCCTCTGCCTCAATCGGGCGGGTTTTCTGCAACGCGTCAAAGTCGCGTTTTACCTCGCGCCGACGGCGCTCGAGCTCTTGAATTTTGCTGTCGTGGTGCCGGACCCCTTCTCCATAACTGCGGTAGGCTTCTCCCATCAGTTCAACGACATTGAGCCCCATGGCTTCGATTTCTACGTTTGCCTCAGAGATGTCTTCAGGGTCTCGCGACATTGCGCGCGCGGCAAGGTCTTGGCCTGCGGCCTGTGCAGCATCTTTATCAAATTCAAAAGGCTCTTCCCAGTCATCCTGCGTACCACCGGCGTTCTCATGTTCGTCGAAAGACTCATCTAGCAGCACTTCGTGGGCCGCTTTTTCCCGTGCGGCCACTGCTTCGCAAATGGCACCTCGTATGACGGCGCGGAGGCCAGTGTCGCGCATGCGGCGGTGCTGCAACAACTCCCATTCAATGGCGATGAGGTTTTCCGCTATAACACCCTCGTAGGGCGTCATTGGTGCGAGCGACTGCATCATCCCGTCGCGAAACCCGTCAAACGATCCGGGGTTTTCTCCGATGATATGAGCCCGTTCCGGCAGGAGGTCCGCAAAACTCGTTAGATTGAAGCGGGCGGGGTCAGGGGCTGACAGGTCGTTGGGCATTGGTGCAATCCTTTGACAGTGCGCAACGACCCTCCCAAGCTGCGACGTTATTCTGCCGAATTGATACCATATGTTGTATCTTCATGTCTACGGGCACCTAAGAGTAGGCGCCTTAGCATTGAACACCCAGTCAGACAGTTTGACCTCGATTTCCTGCATCCGACCGCCTCTGGGTTCCCGGACAATCCGATACCGGTCGATCAGGCCAACGCCATCAAGAGCCTCAGTATTGGCGGTCGTAATTTTCGTAGCAATACAAGCTCCTGAGAGCCGTTCAAAAGCAGCTCTGAGTTGCTCATATCCACTACCAGCAGGACTTGAGACTTGAGCAAAGCAAGTACATGATTGGCCGTTAAAACAGAATGTAAGCCAGTCACCTCGCACTTGGATCGTCCGCTTGATCAGCACCCGTCAGGAATAACAGCGCCGGTTCTGCCGGTCACCCGGTACGCGAGCAGTCCGACCCACTCCTTCACACCTGTGTTCAGGTTATCGAGGTTGCCCGCCAGATCCCAGCCGACCTGATCCCAAAAAGTGCCGCCGCGGTAATCGGTAGGGTAGGGCGCGAGGTTGCGCCAGCCTGCCGCACAAAAACTGCCCACCGCACGCGGCATATGAAACGCGCTGGTAACGAGTACCCAAGTACCTTGCACGTTGGGAACCATGGCGCGGGAGAAGGTGGCGTTTTCGGCGGTGGAGCGTGAGCGTCCCTCCATAATGAGCCTGTCTTCCGAGAGCCCCAACTGCCGGAGGATATCGGGTCCTACTTCGAATGCGCCTTCGGCGACGGGCGAGATAGCTGCCTTGCCCCCTGAATACAAAACGACCGCCTCCGGAAAACGCCGCGCCAACTGCACAGCGGCAATAAGGCGGTCGCCGGCGTCGTTCACCTGCGCCATTTCCCCCGCATACTTCGGCGCGACATCTTCCGCGCCTCCCAGTACGACGATCCCCACTGGTTGCGTGATGACCGGATCTGTAAGGTAGGCGCGCTCGAGAGGGTCTATGACAAGATTGCCCAGGGGAAAGACACCTATCAAAAGCGTAAAGCCCAGTGCCGTTGCAAGGAGGCGGAACGCCGAGACAGCGCGCCCGCGCCACAAAAAGAAGAGTGGCAAGGCGAAGAGTAGGACAAGCAGCGTCTCCGGCCGGATCAACAGCCAGATAGCTTTACTGGCGAGAAAAAAGACCTGATCCAACGAATGTATCTCTGCGTCTAGATTGTTTGGGGATGAATGCGCACGCCTGGGGCATCTTCCGGCCCACCGATGAACTCAATGCCTGCAGTTTCGAGAGCTTCCTGAATTGCCTTGATGTTTGCTCTCGTAGTGGTCGGCGCGCCATCGTTCGCTTCAAGTCTTTTAATTGTGCTTGTGCTGACAGCGCTATGTTTCGCTAGATCGCTTACGCTCCAACGAAGCGCGTGGCGCGCAATTCTAATTTGATCACCTGTGATCATTGACAATACCCATATATGATACCATATAGTTCATATGAACCAAATAGATCAAAACCATCTTGCCGCCTCTAAATGCGACTGGCGTACCCACTTCCAGCGCCTCGAGGGCGCCTATGCACCCTCGACAATGCGCAGTTACCGCGCAGATGTCGAGGCTTACGAGACATGGTGTCTGGAAAAGCACTACACTGCCTTTCCGGCTTCGGTAGAAATCCTGTGTCAATTCCTGCAAGATCAGGGAACAGAGAAGGCGCCATCGACAGTGCGACGGCGCCTTTATGCTATTCGGAAAATTCATCGGCTCCTGCGATTGGAGGACCCGACCTATGACGAAGAGATTAATATCACGTTTCGCCGTATCCGCCGCGCAAGACGCGGACGTCCAAAGCAGGCAAAGGGTCTCACAAGGGTATACTTAGACGCGTTTCTTGCGGCACAGCCGGATAATCCTTGGGGGCTACGTAACCGCGCCATGTTGGCACTCGGCTATGAGTTACTCGCACGGCGGTCTGAACTGGTCACCCTGACAACAGAGGATATCACTTTCTTGGACGACGGCACGGCTCGGGTGATTATCAGGCGCAGCAAAGCCGACCCTTATGGCCACGGGAGGATCGCGTTTACGTCAGTGGCGACCGCGAAGGCCGTCAGCGACTGGCTGGCGTGGCGTGGCCCGGACGTTCTGTATTTGTTTTGCCCGATCTATAAAAGCAAGGCAGTCGATCGCGACCTGAGCACCACTACCGTCAAACGTCTGGTGAAATCTGCGGCTAAGGCAGCTGGGTTAAAGCAAGATGTCATCGATACGTTCAGTGGGCACTCGCTTCGGGTTGGTGCGGCACAGGACCTCCTCAGCGCGGGCTATGATTCAGTAGCGATTATGCGAGCGGGGGGCTGGAAGTCGGTCACTGTTCTGGCGCGGTACTTGGAGGTGGCCGAACACAATGTCTGGGCTTGAGAGGGGGCCGTCCAGGCGTGACCGGGGTCAGCAATAATTGGCTTGAGGGAGGCGTGACCGCGCTCCTGCAGGCTCAAGGGAGCGGTAGCGCCCCCCTGAATACCTGCGACAATCCAATGCATGACCGTTGGATATGACGATGGCGCCGATGTCGACATACTCACCATCCACAGTGATGAAGCATGTGCCTACCCAGCGGTCATAGGTTCGGTCGCCATTCAGATCACAAATGACGGTGCGACCGAGCAGAACTCGCTCCATAAAGCTCTTGGCCTCGCGACCGTAGCGATTAGATGTTTCGGGTGCATCGACACCGTTCAAACGCACCGGTGTTCCTGCAACAACAAGGGTGTCAGCGTCACGCACATAGCCCGTTCCACGGACTTCTCGCGCCTCAGCTGCTGTTGATGTGACGCAGGCAGCAAGAGCGAAGGCTGCGAAAGTCTGTCTAAGCACTGGGTTTCCTTGCTATTCAGTTTTGGCCTGATGACGAACGTCAATACCGAGGACATCATTGATGGCCGCCACGACATCCACGTTGCCGTTCTTCATGTAGGACTTTACTTCGTGCAGCTTCATGTCGACGAGGTATCGATACCAGAACCCCTGCAGGACGTGGAACGCCGTTCCTTCCTTGCCGTCGAGAAAGCCCAACCGGATAACATAGCGGTAAGTGAAATAAGCAAATGCCCTCATCCCACCCGGAAGTCGTGTGTACACATTCTCCTTGATCCACCGCTTCACGCCCGCCTGCTGACCACCACGCAAACTGGCGACGGTTTCTTGCGGCATAAACCCGTACTCTTGATTCAGGATGTCGACCACTTCCCTGCTGGCGTAGGAATTGTGCTTCTCCGTCCACCAGGTCAGCGAATTCAAATTGTCGTCGATAATCTCGCCGGAAAATTCAGCGGTTCCGCCGTCCACAATGATGTGCTCGTCCATCCAGCGGTTTTCGCAGTGTCCGTGCCCGTGGCGGAACAGCCGCAACACGCGGACGGGAAAGACCCCACCCCATGCGATACGACGACCCAGGAAATGCATGCGGCGCGAGACATAAACGCCCTGCGTCTCAGTGGGGAGACTGGCGAGACCCTCTTGGATTTCGGCCGCCAGAGCCGGGGTGACAACCTCATCTGCATCGAGGCGCAACACCCACTCGGTGTCATCCGGGAGTTGATCGAGCGCCCAATTGAACTGCTGAGCTTGCGTGATGAAGGGGTGGACGAGAGTTTTTGCACCCTCCACCTCGGCCAGCTCCACAGTCCGGTCATCCGATCCGCTATCAACGACCACGCAAGTATCGGCAATGCCTGCGACCGAGCCAAGCGCGCGCACGATGTGGCGCTCTTCATTTTTGGTGAGAATGACGACGGTGAGGGTCAAGGGGGATCTTTTTGTAAAGGGGCAAAGTTAGCTGGTGCGAGATGTCGCGTTATCAGTCGTTTGGCGTTACGGCTTGGGTTATTAAGCAATGGTAATCATTGATTTGAGCAATGGTGGGACACTGATATCGATACCCAGTGTCTGGTGAATGGTATCTCATTGATCTCTCTTTTTGATTGGATGGGCTGGATTTCCCACGACTGTGGTGTTGCCAGGCACATCTTTCATGACCACGGCGCGTGCACCGACGATTGCGCCGTCCCCAACAAGGACGTTCGGGCCGATGAACGCATCCGCCGCAATCCATGCGTCAGCTCCAATAGTAATGGGAGGCTTTAGAAGTGGCCGGTCGGGGTACGAGATGTCATGGGTTCCAGCACAGAGATGTGCACCCTGTGAAATAGTCGCCCTTGGACCGATCGTAATGGGGCCCAAGGCGTAAAGGATTGCACGGTCGCCGACGGCGCACTGATCACTAAGATCCAAGTTCCAAGGGATCGTTATTCGAGCACTAGGATAGATATGTACGTTCCGCCCGATCCGAGCGCCGAATGCCCTTAGCAAAATACGACGCCACACCCATACTGGGCGGGGACTCAGATAGAAAAGGGGCTGGACGAGACCCCAGAGTACGCGGCCGATCTGCTCACGTCTGCTCCACTTCTGCGTGGAACGATTGGCTTCAACATCAATCATCGTTCAATCCACACGCACGAAAGTTGGAGGTTCTCCGCCCTCTAGGATCCATTGGTAAGCGTCGAGAGTCCTCCTGGCCACCCGCTCCCAAGAATAGTCTTGTGCCATCCATGCGCGACCCTTCATACCCATTGCCCTAAGTTCTTCATATGGCCGGGACATCGCAGAGCGTAAAGCTTCCGCAAGTGGCTCGGGTCCGTGGTCGACCCACCAACCGCACCCCTGTGTCTCAAGCCCGGCCCAAGGCGCTCCCTTTGTTGAAATCACGGGCACTTCCAATGCCAGACTTTCAGCCACTGTCATTGCGAAATTCTCGCTGCGTGATGGCAGCACAAAAAGGTCCACGCCAGCCATTAGCTCGGTCTTGGCCTCGCCGAAGACAGCATCTTCTATCGATACCTTCTTCAGTTCTAGCGATCGGACGAGTTGCTTTAATTCAGCTGCATGTCCGACCTCGTCTGGGCCGACGATACGCAGCTTCCAGTCGGGGAAGGCGTATTCGATCGCCGCCCAGGCACGGATCAGGCTATCCAGCCCCTTCTTGGGGTGAATGCGCCCAAGAGAGAGAACCGATCTACCCTTTACCCGCGATGTTTCAGCCGTAATATCGGGCAGGTCGATGCCGTTGGGAATGACCGCCACTGGCTGCGGCATGCCAAAGCTGCGAATATCGTCGTATTCGCTCTCGGCCGTGGCAAGGTAGAGTGCGGCAGAAGCCAGCGCGCGATTTTGGAACAGCAAGCGAAACAACGCCTTTTTGCGGGGAGAGAACGAGAGAGCTACCGGAGTAAGCATACCGTGCGGTGAAATCACCAGGGCGGCGCCCTTTGGTTGGTAAGTATTTGGGAGCATCCAGAGGCCGTGAGTGTGAACGATATCGGGTTTGTCTGCGTTCAAGGCATGCCGCATAGCATGCGATGCCCCCAGCCGTCGTAAGGCAGGCACTGTGTCAAAGTCGTTTGGAAAACGTCGATCTTCGAAAGGTATAGAGCTTGCAGAACGGCCGCTGCCAATGGAAAATACGGCTGTTCGGATGCCCTGGCGCGCTTGTGCCGCCGACAAGCTCGTGACGCAGTACGTGACACCTGAACCAAGATTTTCAATCGAGGCAACAGTATGGGAGACGTTCATGGTCATAGAATCTGGCTCATTCGGCCCAATGCACTTCTTATTGGCGATGTGGTCAAATCAGTGTCGCCGAATTCAACGTAGTATCCAACCGCCCAGCCTTTGCCCAAGGGGAGAGTGGGCGTGGTGCCTCGCCACGCAGATGTTTGATGATCCTGTCGAGATAGGATGCGCCCTCTGGGGCAGCGAGACACTTTGCCCAACTTGATAGAGCAGTACGCTCCAGGGCAGAAATCGGGCCCGCTGACACCTGTGTTCGCAGTGCTTCGGTGCAGGCGTTCTTAGCGAAGGCTTGAAATACCTGTCCGCGGCCGGAAGCACGTACTACTATATTTGCGCCGCAACGATCTGAACAGACGACTGGAGTCCCCGCAAGCATAGCCTCTGACACGACAGCGCCCCAGCCATCGTGGTCGCTGGGCAACACCAAACAGTCAGCTGATGCCATGAATTCAGCGATCTCGGGCATGGGGCGGATCCCATGAAAAATAACCCGCCCTGGCGCACACGCTTCGGCCTGCCCGGCAAGTTCGGCCCGAAGTGGACCATCCCCGACGATGTCTAAAGTGACATCGCTCGGTAGGCTGGGCAATGCTTCAATGATCAGGCCCACGCGCTTGCGTGCTATGAGGCTCCCTACAAACAGAAGTTTTACGCCTGATGTAGTGGGGTGCGATGAAGCATTGAGTGCACGGGGCTTGTTTAAAAAATAAGCGAATTCGAAAATATTCGCGGCTGGCACACCCCGTGCTGCAACCCAAGTTGGCGTATATGCACCTGCAGCAAGAACTGCCTCTAATTGAGTTCCATTTTCCCAAAATAGCTTTCTGTACAGTGGCCGTTTTAGAATGCTCAATGGATTGCGTTCATCGATCGTCTCCATGAAGACGACGAAGCGCCGTCCCGCGGTTCTTAGTGTTGAGACAACTGTTTGCACGTGAAAGTTCCCACGTATTCCGACGCAAATGTGTATATCATCGGGGGATGACTGCGTGATTATGTCACTAATTTGACTGGCATTTTGGGCCAGCAAAATTTCAACTCCAGGAAGATCTGGCTTCACCCAGCCCTCAGTTTGGCGGTACGCATAAGTTTCTGCGTGAACTACATAGCACGCCTCATATCCGTGGGCAGCCATGCCCTTTAGAATATTACCCAGATGCGGGCTGATTGCGTACTCCCAGAGGTAGATCCTCATCGCGGCTTATGTCCTAAGTGCTTCTTCAGCACTATTTAGAACAGGCTGGTACGCACCTGTGTTCCGTGTTCGGCTCAGGCGGTGTGAGGCGTAGCCCAAAAGCAGAATCTGCAATAGTCCGCTACCGCCAGCAGAAAATAACGCCGCTTCTCCAAAATTCAGCAGAACAATGCTTGAAACCAGGCCGAACTGTGCAAGCTGCCCGCCGATAGCCTTATAAAAGATCACTACAATCCAATAGAGAAAAAATACGCCCCCAATCAGGCCCAATTCTTCCAAAACGGCTATGTGTGTCACACCCTTTTCAACCACTGCACTGATTGGAACGCCGACGACTGTTTGAACTATCATAGAACCTGGCTCAGACGCGATACCAAAGCCAAGCCCGACAAAAGGGTCGGCGCGTATATTCGCCAACATGATCTCTATTAGCCCACCGCGTGATTCGGCGTACGCGCTTGTAAACGTATCAATCTCGTTGTTTTTTGACATGAAGTCGCTAATTACGGTCAAGAGCGTCCCGCCGTTCATTATTGCCATTAGTGCAATTGCGGCTAGCCCTAGACCAACTAAAGGGTTGCGCGCTTTCCGAAGAAGTTGTCGCACTGGGTGGCGCCTTTGTGAGGCTGCTAGTAGTATAAGCGCGACAACGCACAAGGCCACACTAACCAGACCCGTGCGTGTTCCCGACAGAAATACAGTTAAGAATGAGCCAGCAAATAGCATCACGTCCCATACATTTTTCTTTGTTGAAGTCAGAATTCTAGAAAAGGCCCAAACTGACAGCATCGCAGCCATAACACCCGTTGCCTGAGAATGCGCAAGTACGCCCCGCAGGTAAGTGTAGGGTAACATAGTCCCAGCAGGCACCAAAATATAGGCTAGTAAACTGAACGCCATCAAGAACCCAAAAAAGCTATAGATATGAACTTCAGCCAAAAGAAACTCTCGTTCCGAAAGCGCGGAAAAGGAGAGCAACACTGTCAGCATGGCCAAGCTCCAAAGCAAACCCTTCAGCACTGAAATAGTTGGCAGAACACTGAACAGAATTCCGTGCAACATAATATAGCTGCCCAGCATCAACGTCGCTAGAGCAACTTGATTGATACGAAGCTGTTGCAAAAGGAACAGCCGTCCGATTGTCGCCCCTGCTAAGCTAAGAATCACAATGTAGCGCCCAATTCCTCCGTCGGCGATACCGCCGAATATCGCTGTATTGGCAAGATTGAGGAAATACAGCAGTAGGATCGCTTCGACCGTGTGACGTGGGCTACGCAATCCGTAGATCGCAATTAAAATATAGGCCAGAAATCCTGTCGGCCCGGACAATGCGCGCAAAATTATAACCAGTAATGCAATTTGCCAGAAACGATCCAACTTGATGGGAAGACGTGGATTAGCCATTGAGCGCCTCGATTACAGCTCGAGCATTCGCTCGCCAGGAGAAACGCTTAACGTTTTCTTTGGCAGCAGTGGTGAGCGCTTCACGTTGTTTGGCGTCTGTCGCCAATTCACCCAGCACTTCTGCGAGACGTCCAACGTCGCGTGGTGGAACCAACCGTCCATCGGTGCCATCGGTCAGTATGTCGGCAGCGCCGTTTTCGAAACAGCCAATGACAGCGCAGCCCATGGCCATCGCCTCTAGATACGCTAAGCCAAAAGCTTCGTTCCAACTCGGCAAGAGGAAGATATCAGCCTTTTTTAGACCTTGTAGTACTGTTTCATTAGGTACGGAACCATGAAACTGAACCTGGTTTGAAAGACCCAACTTGGCTGTCAGGTTCATTAGCAGCTGACGCTCTGGACCGTCACCATAGATGTCAAAGTGCCATTCAAGCGTAGGATATGTGCGCTGCATCAGAGCTAAAGCCTGTAGCGCGTCATCTAGCCCTTTTACCTCTATGAGCCGGGCCACAGAGATTATCTTGATGCTGCCTCCTGGCTCCCGAGAACCTGTGATCGGCAGCGCAGGGTGGCGAAACCCGTTGGGGACTATCTGAATTCGCTCACCTGAGTACCCCGTCCGCAAAGCGTAGTCGCGAAGCCGATTTCCCACGAGGATCACACTAGAGAACCCGGAATTCACGCTGTGGCCCATGTACCTTTGCAGGAACTTGCTCGGCAAACGTTCCAGAACAGGATCAGCGCCGTGCACGATCATAACTGCAGATCTTTTATTGTGTAGGTTCCATAATTTGGCCGAAAGTCCGATGTTGCGTTCGCCGCTTACAATCACAGCCTCGAAAACTCCATCGCGTCGCTCGATCTTTCTCAACCTGCTACGCATTCGTAGTCCTGCTGCAAGTCTATTCACTAGCGCGCCAACGCGACTGCGGGACAGCTGTTCCGGCAGGCGTGGCAGCACGATCTGTTTCACACCTACACGCTCAGGGTTTAGCCCTAGATCCAGTGGACTGATGAAGGTGTCTTTGGCAAGCCAAGGGGGGGTGAAAATCCAGACATCTAAATCATGTCCCATCTCCGCCAGCGCACGCAGTTGATCGACCTCGAAGAGCGCCGGGTGTGGCTGGTTTGGTCGTGGCCAGTAGGCGGAGATGAAGAGTAGCCTCATGGATCAATCGAACTCATATCTGAATGTCTTAAGATCACGACTGTAGATTTGACGCACAATATCCAATGATTCTGTATTGAAGGCCTCGCGGTAATCGCCGCGTTTTGACCGATTTGTAACGGGCAATTCACTCGAGAGACCAAGCCGATCAGCGACCATCGCATAGTCTTCGGAGATAGATTCAAACCGACCGATGAAGTCCATAAGGCTGCTCCCGGCTGCATCGCAAACAAATTCTGTCTGCGGTCGAAAATGTACCCAAGCGCGAATCTTAGGATTGAGCGCAAGCCCTTCAATCACGAATTCCGAAAAACTCCCAAATGGCTTGACATGCGCGGTAGCGAAGCGCGCGTCATCGTCATTCATGCCTCCATTCATAAGAAACGCATAGCTGGAGAGAAGTCGATCATAAGGGTTACGAACGAACGCGAATTTGAAAAAGTTTGTAAATTTCTTTGGATTGGCCCTGCGATAGGATTCAGCGGGAATATGGCGAGAGGACGACAGTCCGAGAGCGCGTGACACCGAGGTGCCAGCGGTCTTTGGCAGGTGGATGAAGATAGCTCGGTTATCGTTGGGCCAGCCGGCATATACCCCCCTATTGCGGACGTCGGCCAGTCGGCACCTCATTTGATGGATCAGATTCATGACTGCGCCCCACGGTTACGCAATGCAGCGACACGCGCCCGCACTGCTGCGATTACTTCGCGATCATCTTCATGTAGCCCCGCCAATAGGTTCACGCCGAAAAACACAATATAGGCAAGTATTGCCGCTGCCACCAGCATCGTGGCTTGTGCTCCCAAGCCCTGCAATCCATCGAAAGCTGGGCGCAGAGCAAATAGGATTGTTGCTGTCGCAGTCGACGGTAAAATCCAGCCGCGAAAGCGTTGATCATACCATGTTATGCTAAGCCGTTTCCTTACTAGCCAAATCGCTACGCCTTTATTGACCACTGTTCCCAACAAGACCGCCAATCCTGCACCCGCAACGCCCAGCATTGGGACCAATAGGAAATAGCTCGCAAAGGTTGTAACTGAAGTGATTACCCCTATCTTCAGCATGGCCACGTGATAACCCGTCATATTCAACAAGATACCCACTGGCCCGCCTGCTAGATTAACCAAGACTGTTGCCAACAGCAATAGAAACAGTGCGCCGCCTTGGTCTGCAAATTCCGTGCCGTAGAGTGCCAAAGCGTGATCGGTGAGCACCGCCATAACAATTATGAGCCCGGCTGCCATGCGCATTATCCAGTCATTTGCCAAGTGCAGCTGATGGGCCAAGCCCGACATATCACCTGCGGCCTTAAGTCTTGCAAAGACGGGTGATATGACCGTCAGCACAACTTGATGAAAGACAGTTGGGAATTGCTGTAGCTGACGCGCTACCATCAGAACGCCCACCGCCGATGGACCGAGCAGTGCGCCGATGACAACCCGGTCGAGATTGCCTACAAGCGTGTTGAGCGCTCCCGACGCATAATTGGTTCCCGCGAAAGAGATTAATGCGCCCCAGTCTATTGACGTCGGGGTCGCTTCTTGTGGAAGGGCAGACAACAGGCGCCATAATTTCAGAGCCATGGGGAGGATTGCCACACCCTGTGCACCAACCAACGCCCAAGCATAAGCTTGCGGAGATGCACCGCCAGTGGCGAACAAAATTAAGGTCAGTATGACCTTGACCGTCAGCGCCAAAAACGACGTGGACAGCACCAATACCCGAATTTCCTGAAACCCACGTAGTGCCTGAGCAATAAAGAAAGAAATCATTGATAAAGGCAGTAACAGGCTCAAGATCATCAACAAACCTACCACCTCTTGCGAGATGCCAGCAGCCGGTGGCAGGAGATTTGACAGTGGTACCATTAGTAACGCGCCAATCATCCCAAGACCGGTCAGCATGGTTAGCCCAAAAATGACAAGTTGCCGGACTGCCCGACTTGCACCTGTTACCCGATATTCTGGGATATATCGGACCACAAGTGGCGCCAGCCCTAATCCCAGCAGCCCCGCCCCAGTCAGTACTAGCGCCTCGGCAATGCCAACCACACCCAAGCCTGCTGCGCCAAGTTCTCTTGCCAGATAGATCTGAAAGGGTAAGCCGACGATGAAGGTAAATGCTGTACCGACCATCACTATGGCTGTTTGCCCACCGAGGTGTCGCACCGCGGCGCGGCTATCCTTTATGCGATTTAGGGTTGAATTCACGAAACTATACCTGGCTTTCCGAAGAACATATTAGTTTCCATCCGACTCCGAATACCCAAAGCCTGTTCGAGTTTAATATCCCGTCGCACCCGTGTAAGATTGCCTGTTATCACTTTCTATCCTGAAATCCCAAGTTCAGAAATATGGCGATCACACTGGCCCTCGTATATATTGAAATCTTCCGCAAATAAGTCTTCCATTTTTCGATTCTGTTCACGTGTTGGGCTAAAGGAAAGCTTTAAGCTCTTATTCTCTCGCACGTTGGTGACGGGGTTCAGTCCAAAATCAAACCGGATAGCATTGATCGCTCGATGCATATCTTCAAGTCTGAAGACTCTGTCCAATATTATGGCTCCCTTTTCGTCAGTTATGTCTTCGTACATTCCTGCCACATGTGTTTGAAACGATAGCCCGTATGGTGCGTAAGATGAAGATGACGCACGAGATTCTGCAATAGCATCCAAGAAACGATCGAAATCCCATGAAATCGCATTCTGAAAATCCAGTTTTTTTGCTCGATAGATAAATCTTCTTAATTTTGCTTGTTGGCTTTGGTCATGCCAGAGATAAAAAAATTGACTTATGCGACGACTTTTCGGCTCTCTAGAAAATGCAAAACGAAAGTAATCTTCAAAAGTCTCAGGGTAGAGATATTTTTTGGCAAAGAGGCTGCGTTTAAATTGATAATCACCGAGTGGTGTGCGATAGTTGTTAAGTATTGCGTTATAATAAATCGGATCTGACTGAATAAAACACACTGGTCGCTCCACACGTGCTTCGATTTTAAAGTCAACGTAGAGCGGATCCAATAAAGACCGTGCACTGATGCCAGCACTTTTTTTTATGTGAAGCCAAAAGATGCCACCCTTCATTTCTCAATACCTTTAATACGCGGGGCAGTAATTACCCCAATAGTTTCGCTAGGTTTTTGCTTAGCAGACCGACCGATAGGTGTTGCAGGCACACCACCAACAGTTGCCCCAGGTGCGACGTCTCGCGTGACTACGGCGCCCGCCGCGACGGTGGCTCCCGCGCCAATCGTCACCCCCGGCAAAATTATCGCGCCGCAACCAATCCAGACTCTGTCTTTGACATTTATTTCGTCAGACGTTGCGCCGCGCGGCCCGTCGGACATTGCTGGCCCATGGTTGATCGTCTCAAAACAAACCCTTGGCCCCACTTGCACATCCGCGCCAATGCGGATGCGGGCCCCCGGACATCCAAAACGGGTCTCGGTATTTAAAAAGCTGCGAGGGCCGATCTTGATGTTGCTCAGCCCGGAAATTGGTACAGCTGTTATCGGGCCCCAAACCACTGCACTCCGCGCTATACGCATCCCGGACGCGCGCAGAAGAGCCACCCTGAGTTTGTTAAGTGCCGGTAGCCGTGGCACCAAATTGGCGAGGCCGAGCGCGAGCAGACGCAGTGGTGACAATAATCTTTGGAGGACTTTTCGCATTAAATTGATCATTTGTTGTCTTTTTTTTGAAAATCGAGAGCTGCAGTGCGGATTTGATCTTGCCAAGTTTTGGCCAAAGTGGTCCAGTTCCATTCTCGCGCCATTTCTGCGCTCGAAGCACCCATACGCCTGCGGAGATCGGCATCTTCGATCAAGCTTTCAATACGTGAGTAGAATTCTGCATCGTCACGCGCTTGAAAGCCATTCACCCCGTCGACCACCGAAAGGGCCTCAAAATAGTTCATGCAGATCACTGGCAGCCCGCAAGCTGCAGCTTCTTGCGTCACCTTCGGCACTCCCTCAGAGATCGAAGGAAGGGCAAATATATCTGCTGATCGAAAAGCCTCGGCCAGGGTCTTCGGTGCGGCTGATCCAGGAAATGAGATGTTAGGAAGCGTCTCGGACCTCGCCTGCTCGAGAAGCGGACCCCGCATTTCACCTTCGCCGAACCAAGTGAATTCCGCGTGCTGATGCCTTCTGGCCAGCTCTAGAAAGATTTCTGGACGTTTGCGGACTTGGAAGCTGCCCGCACATACTACGTGCACTTGATGCTTTTTGGCATGTTTTATACGACCTTTAGGATTAAACACCTGTAGGTCCACACCAAGCGGAATATTTGCCGTCTGGGGCCCAGGCCAAATTTTTGTCGCCATACTGGCCAAGAACGGACTTATGCCAATGATCAGGTCAGAATTACCCTTTGTTCGGTTCAGCGCAGCCATACTACCCGGGTCCACTCGTTGGCAGAAGACTGGATGGCCAGCCATGTCGCTAAGACGAGCTTCTTCTTCGACAAATCTTTCACTGCTGGTCGGAAGGCCCTCCAAAGTTGAGATTACTGCGCCACCCCGCCCCAAGGCTCCCCGTGACCTTCGAACTTGATCGTCAAGTTGGGCTGCAAACCCGGGAAAAACAACTGCAGAAAACCGTCCAAGTCCCGCCGCCAATGCTCGTGCTTTCCACAGCCTGTTTGGCGGTAGTCTTATCAAGCTTACATTTGGATTTGCAGCAACAGCAGGCTCCGGGTCTCGGAAATGGAAGGCTGCGGCGGCAAGTCCCGCTGCATCCCAGCGGGACAGAATGGCCTTGGTGTTGTTCGACTGCGCATTCAAGTTGTCTGCATCGACGCAGTGGAAAAACAGTATTGGGTCTACGGTCATTCCATCACCACAGAATAGCTTGAGTTCCAAGCACGTTCTCGGATATCGACGTCCTCCATACAGGCTTGTACCTGAGATATTTCCTTCGGAAACTGCAATGCAATGCGTTGCAGAGGCAGTACGAGGTCAGTTTTCCCTACCGAAAGCGTAATGGGTAAAGCCCCTGCCATCAGACCATCTATGAGAGTAGTGGAAAACCAACTTGCGACAAAAGACGGCCGCCACTTTTGTAGAAACTCTTCAAAGCTGCCATCGTTTTCGAACGTCACGTCTTCATGTTCACTAATGCCTGACCATAAGCGATCATCACCCCGCGGATGCGGACGCACCACAACTCGGTAGCCATTGCTGAGCGCAGTTTTTACGAGTTTAGACACAGGTTCCGGGTCCGTAGCGCCATAATCTCCTGCCAGAGCAAGTGTTCGGTTCATAGGGCGCACCAGAGAGGGCTCTGACTTCAATTCCAATTCAAGACCGGGTACGCGCTCGGCGACGTATTTGCCTTCCGCTATTGTGAGCGCTGCCATTTTAGAGAAGTCGGGAAAAATTAGTGAAGAGGCAAGAAGTCCGTGCTGATGGTATTCGGTGAGGAAACCCGCGATGCTTGCGGCATGAGCTGGCAGATCCGCAGTCGAACAGACAATCCGAATATTAGGGTGCTGAACACGCAACTCTTTAAACCACGCCAGCAGATAGGCTAATTCGTGACTGCGAATAGTGAAGGTGGACAAAAGGTCTAGCTTTTGGAAAACCGGAACAGGCTCCCCAAGGATTGAGCGTGCCTCGCGCATAATACCAAACCATTGCCGTAAAACTGCCCCAAGGCGAGGGGAAAGCAGCTTCGAAAACCCTTCCAGGTTTCGCTGGTCGATGACAATCGGTTCAAGCCTCGTAAGTTCAGAAATATGTTCCACTAACTGGAACTCACGTAGGGAGCCTATGCCCACGAAGATCGTGCTGGGCAGCGTCTCGGGGGGCGGTACGACCCCAACAGCTCGCAACCGACTTATTAGCAAGGCTAAGCTGATCGAAAACATCCCAAACACACCAGCAAGCGCAAGGATTTTTCTGACGCGTGCTTCGGCTGGGCCAAACGCCAGCGAACCTTTTGAACTAAGTATTAGTGCCTCGCGCGCTAGTAATGCACGTCGTAAAGGCGGCATTGACTGAACGCGATCTGCCGTAGTCAGTACCGGGTCAGCGGACAACGTCCTTTTGTCATAATCAATAGACATTTATGAACAGACTAACATCCATCTAAGTTTTGCGATTTAGCTCCACTTTGTGGTCGAAACCAGCTCTTTGGGTGACTCGAATTCACCCAAAGAAACACTCAAATGTTTTTCACTTTTCGTGCAGGCACGCCCGCGTAGAGCGAGAAAGGATCAACCGACTTTGTCACAACACTTCCGGCGGCGATCACTGAATGTCGACCAATGCGTACACCTGCTAGCAATGTTACATTGGCACCAATCCAGACGTCATCTTCGATTATTAAATCCTCAGCAGGGCTATGGCCCTGCTCGGATATAGGCACATCGTGGCGATCGAACCGGTGATCAGCGCTGTAAAAGTGCGCCCCGGACCCTATCAGCACGTTATCGCCTATCAGGATGCGGGCGATGTCGTTGGCCATTAGCACGGTCTGGGGGCGGATCACCACGTTTGCACCAATCTCGATCCGGTCGGTGCGCACCAGGTAGCAAAATGGACGCAAAGAACTACCGTCCCCAAAGCGGGCCAGTTTGCGCTTCGCAAGCCAACGGCCCAGACTGGGAAACTGAAGCATCCAGTGGGTCAAAGGCATGTCTGGACCGATGCGCTTCTCGGTGAGCCAGAAGCTGACACGTTGGTACAGACCAATCATGCCCGAGTTCGCCTTACCATGCGCCCCATCCGCCGTCGACGGCCAGCACATGGCCGGTGACATAGGCCGAGAGGTCGCTGACCAAATATGCGATAGCCCCGCGAAAGTCGTCTTCTGTGGCCATGCGGCCAAGTGGTGTGCGGGCCTCATATCGGTCTACAAAGCTCTCTGGTTGGCCGCGTGCTACGCCTCCGGGCGAGATCGCGTTGACCCGCACGTCTGGAGCGAGCGTTGTCGACAGCCAACGCGTAAACTGTATCAGCCCACCTTTGGACGCGCCATATGCGGCTGGATTGGACATTTTCGTGCCGTTGTAGAGGGACCAGTCTGGTCCCCATTGTCCATAGATCGAGGCAATGTTGACTATGCTACCGTTGGGGCCCGCCCGCAGTGCCGGCGTGAAGAGTTGGCAGAGATGGAACGTCGCGGTTAGGTTGACTTCCAATGCGCGGCGCCAGGTTTCAACACTCTGCCCTTCAAATGGTTCGGCCCAACCGCTCAGACTTGAGCTCCCAACGAAGGCGGCGTTGTTAACTAACACACTTAGCCCACCCTCACCTAACACACGGCTAGCGAGAATGGCCCGTTGATCTTCGTTTTCCAGGTTGCAGTCCTCCACCCAGACTTTAACGCCGTGCCGTCGCTCCAAATCCTCGGCCAGTGTGGCTGTGTCAGCAGCTGGTAGGTCCACGAGCACAAGGTCGGCACCCTGCTCGGCCAGCGTATCTGCCATTGTTCTGCCCAGTTCCCCTGCAGCACCAGTGACTAGCGCCCGCCTCCCGTGAAGGTTCATCATTGTTTTGAGATCAGTCATGATGACCCCTTCAATCGTTTCTTCATTAAAAACTCCGCAATCTCGAAATCGAGCAGCGTGTCTATGTCGGTCGACCGCTCGATTGGTACCGTTACCGCGCGCACGCACCCATTGAACACACCACGCTGCGTAAGCACGTATCGGGGGTTGGTGACATAGGCGACGGTGGTCATGTCCGAGACCTTCGGCGCGTCCTGACGGCGTATTACCTCGCTGTCAGGATTGTTCACAAGCGTCACGGCACCATAAGGCAGAGTGCGCACCATGTTGAACCAAGGGTTGCGATGCGCCTCAGTCACGGCCACTACTATGTCGGCATTGCCCTGAGCGTATAGTTCTAGGCAGGCCTCTATATCTTCAGGAAGCCTTAGTGGGGACGTGGCGGGCACTGAGACAAATGTGTCGGGCAGCACATCCTCGCTCTCCTGTAAGAAAGTTAAGGCGTGCCGCCAAGCATCCCATTCTGACGCGGAGTGGCTGGCTAGCGCATCCGGCCGCAAGAACGGTACCTCTGCGCCATAAGCGCGCGCTACCTCGGCTATTTCTGGAGCGTCGGTGGATACGATCACCCGGTCGATTGCCGAAACCGCCAGCGCTTGTTCGATCGCCCAGCTGATCAATGGCTTGCCTGCGAACATTCGTATATTCTTGCCTGGTAATCCTTGGGAGCCACCGCGCGCAAAAATGAAGGCTGTGGTTGTCATTATCGACTGCTCCCCGTAGCCACAACTACCACACGTCGGCCATCTTGCCCCGCTGAGCGGCGCGCAGCTTCTACAACCCGCAGTACTTCTAAACCGTCGCTACCATCCGCTGCAGTGGCGTTCGATACCCCACCTGTGATCCTCTCTAAAAAAGTCTCTATTTGAGCGCAGTAACTCGCGTCACGCTCAGGGCGATCCGCCATCAGGACCCGCCACATGCCGGTGAATGGGTCATATTGCGTAACTTCTCCTGCCACCGCGTCCCAGCGCAGACTTCCAGTAGCCCCAATCGCTGTGCAAACACGCGTGGCGTCTCGGCGCAGGAAGTCCATGCCTAGTTGCACCACTGGTCCACCGATGAGGCCCAATGTCAGCATCGCGGAATCCTCCACATCAACTTCGAGTGCGCTTTGCCGGCCACACCAAGCGCCGACCCAGGCAACCTCACCGAAGACCCATCGCAGCATGTCCAGCTCATGGCTGAGCTCCAGCAGCACGCCGCCACCCAGATCCGCCCTGCCGGATACCCCGTCGCGGTAATCCGAGCCAGGGCGCCATTCTGGTAGGTACTGCCCGATCTCGCAGTGTACGGTATGCACTTTGCCGATATGGCCAGATCGGATCTCGGTGCGAAAGCGCTGCAGTGTGAGCAGGAAGCGCAGATTGTAGCCTATCTGCAGCACAAGGTCCTTTTCGGCGCATAGCGCAAGTAAATCGGCCACGCCGTCCAAACGGTCGGAGATCGGCTTTTCCACAAGCAGATGTGCACCAGCCTGCGCCAGTTCTCTTGCAGCCTGTAGGTGGAAAGGCGAAGGGGTGGATACTATGGCCAGCTGCGGAACAAAGGCGCACGCGTCTTCGAGGCGGTCGAAACAGCCGTCAGCATTTGGAATGTCGCCATTGCACCCTGAATGGCGCAAAACCCTGATGTCGGCCTCAGGCAGCGCCGCGCGCAACAGACGTAAATGCCTTTCCCCGATACTACCTAAACCAGCGACCAGTGCGCGCTCAATCATGGTCCGGTACCTTCCGACAGCTCGTTATTAGCCCGCTCTAAGTCGCTCGGTCGGCCCACGTCCAACCACGGTTCGTGCATCGGATAGGCCACGGTGCGACGGCCAGCCTCGCGCAGCATGTCAAACAGTTTCGGCATATCGCAGTGCCGCCCTCTTTCCAGATGGTCCAGCGCCTGCGGAGCGAATGAATAGACTCCGGCGTTGATATGGCTGCGTGAGACCGGTTTCTCTGTAAAGCCCCTTATGTCCACCCCGTCCATCTCCACCACGCCAAAAGGGTTCGTCCATTCATGGAGTCGCACGGCCATCACAGCCTCCGCCTCGTGATGCGTGCGGAAATCGATGAGCTCGCCATAGTTTATATCAGTCAGCACATCTCCGTTGGTAACCACGAAGGGCTTGTCCGGCTTGGGGTCCAGTATTGAGAGAGCTCCGGCGGTACCAAGCGGATCGTCCTCGTTCACATATTTGATTGCAACACTATAGGCTGACCCGTCACCAAAATGGTCCCGTATTTGGTCGCCTAGGTAGTTTAGCGATAGCACAAAGCGGCCAAAACCTTGGCTGCGGGCGCGTTCAATAATGTGCTGTAGCATCGGTTTTCCGGCAATGTTTAGCATCGGCTTAGGGCAGTTTTCCGTAAAAGGGCGCAGCCGAGTACCCTTGCCGCCAGCCATAATCACAATCAGGTTGTCGCGCTGAGGAGGTGTGTCCACCTCGTCCCAAAGGTGCAAGCCAACGGGCCGATGACTGGCATCGACTACCGGTATTTGCTGTACTTTGTTGACCAGCATGAGTCCGCGTACAACCTCTCGCTCTGTACCTTCCAGCACTACTAGGGGTGAGGTATTCGCGATCTCGTCTATCGTGTTTTCCATAGTTAGCCCACGCGACAACCCGCGCCGCAGATCGCCGTCAGTGATCGAGCCGTAAAGCCGCCCGTCCTCGTGAACGCACAAGACTATTTTGATACCCAGTTTATTCAGATTTTCAATGGTCTGAGTAAGCGTTGCAGATATTGGCAACAGTGCGTTTTGCCACCTGTCTTCACGGTCTGTCATGAGAGGTATCCAGTTCGAACATGCTAGATTGAAATCGTCGTTCCACCGTAACTAAGTAGTGGGTGCTTTTGTATCAGGGACTTAAGAGATAGATTGAAAAATCGCTGATGTTCACATCCTAGGGCGCAATCCTCAGTTGTGGCCACGGTGCGTTCGATGGTTTTGCCCGCACCATCACCGGTGATCACAGCTACACCTGTCAGCCTACAACGCCACCTGCCGCGCTCCTCGGTCAATGGCTGTGATCGCTTCGCGCAAATTGGCTTTTAGAGAGATGATCAGGGATTGAAGATTACAAATCTATCATCCTTTTGCCGACGGCGCGCGCGGGATTTCCTACGACAGTCACTTTAGGAGCCACGTCAGAGATGACGACTGCGCCCGCGCCTATCACCGCCCCGCTTCCAATAACACAACCCTGTTTAATCACAGCGCCCGCCCCGATATGGGCGCCTATCTCGACCCGCACGCCGCCACATAAACAGGCTCGTGGGGCCACATGTACATGGTCTTCCACCGTAACATCATGTTCTAGAACTGCAGCAGTATTCACCAACACATTGCAGCCGATCCGACATCCCGGCTGCACGATGGCTCCAGCCAAAACCTGTAACCCGTCGCCCGCCGTCATGTCTTCGTCGAGGATCGCGGTAGTGTGGCGATAGTCAACGAAGGAATTCCCTGCAGCAACGGCGGCATCAAAAGCGCGTCGCCGCGCTTGAGTGCACCCAGCCGATCCGATCCCATTGACCAGTTTTGTCCCGTCTATCGCTCGTGCGGCGAGCCAGTCGTCATCGCCTAGCCACAATAGAGCGTCCGTCCTGCTCAGATAGCGTGGTGCTGCAGGGGCGACATACCCTAGGACCGTGTAGCCTTGGCGAACCAGGAACAGATGCATCATACGCGCATGTCCCCCGCCTCCTAGAAGTATGACGCTCTTCCGCTGCATTACTTTAAAATTTGCTGTCCAGCCGCAAGCCCTGCGTTGATTTTTCTACCTGCCACGTCCCATAGCGCCATCGGCGAAAGTCCTTCGCCGGGGCGCATTACGGTCAGGTCTTCTGGCCGCAAAATGTGCCCCTCAGGTAAATTGCGGGCGGCGTGTAGGCTTTTGCGGGCTACTACCCGGTTAGCAAGTTCTGTGTAACAAGGCCGCTTGATCCCATCACCAAGCGCCACCTCAACCGAGCGCACTTCGCGAACCAGCGCGCATAGTTCGCCTGGTTCCAAAGAGGCTGCATGATCCGGCCCAGGCAAACCACGGTCGAGGGTGAAATGCTTCTCCAGCACTTCTGCACCAAGAGCCACGGCAGCCAAGCTCACGGCGTTGCCCGCGGTGTGATCAGAGTAGCCCACGCTCAAACCAAATGCCGCGCGCATCGTATCCATTGCCCGAAGATTAGTATCGGCCGCAGCGGCGGGGTATTCCGTGGTGCAGTGCAGCAGCGTGACACGGTTTCTCAGCAACTCCCACGCCTGCCGGTCATGCAGCGCGTCGGTGAAATCGGAGCGAGTTTGCGGTTCTCTGTCATTTATAAGCCCAAATGCCAAAACACCCAATGCTTCCTCGACTTCCGACAGGGTGCCCATCCCCGTTGAAAGAATGATCCTGGCCCCGCTACGTGCGGCGTCTAGCAGGAGCGGCGCGTTGGTCAACTCGCCAGACCCCAGCTTGATACGCGTAAGTCCGAAGCGTCTCGTAAGCAGATCTAAGCTATCGCTGTCAAACGGCGTGGACAAAAACTCTATACCGCGGTCTGCACACCGCGAAATTATGAGCTCATGGGCTTCAGGTGTGAGTTGCAGCCGCTGCAGCATTTCCAATTGACTTTCCGCTGCGTCGGTTTGCCGGGTTTGGTAAGCCGCCTTAGGGGCGGCGGCGCTGGCCAGTTTGGTCGCGTTGAAAGTTTGGAACTTTACCAGATCGGCGCCAGCCTCTGCTGCACAGTCTACCAGTTCGAGTGCAATATCGGCATCGCCGTTATGGTTCACGCCAGCTTCAGCAATGATAAGGGTTTTTTTGGTCATGCTGCGAAATCACGGAATGTTTTTTTGATCAGCTTTGCGGGCCTATCGATTTGCGCGAGGGTCTCTACGATGATCTCAGCGGCACGACCGTCTCCAAACGGGTTCTCGACATCGCGGCAGTCAAGCGACAGCGCGCGCTCTATGGCCTTCTTAATTGCAGCCGGTTCTGCTGCGCAGTCGATGACGGAGCTAGCGCGCGGACGTCCCGCCTGTCGGTCACCTACATTCACGGTTGGAATTCCAAAGCTTGGGGCCTCATAAAGTCCACTTGAAGAATTTCCCAGCAGAAGGCTGGCATGGGCCATTGCTGAAAAATAGAGCCGTGAGCCAAGCGAGGCATGAAAGACCGCGTTCTTACGGTCCTGCGCTATCGCCGCAAAGGCGTGGTCGATCGCCCGCCCGCCCGGATCGGCGTTGCTGCCCGAAAGCAGTAAGCCTACCTCGGGGTAGGCTGCCAGCGCCTCCATGAGGCCCGACAGTTGCTCCGCCTTATCAGTTGACAGTGTCTCGGGGTGAAAGCTGACGAGAATGAATTCACTATCCCGATGCAGTCCGACCTCGGCAAGGAACTCATCGCGTGCGACAATGGGCTGTGCAAGGATACGATCAATGCCGGGACTGCCGCTGACGATCACATGCGCGGGGTCCTCGCCAAGCTGCTGGACCCGCCTCGCGGCATCGGCATTCGTGACAAAATGTAGTGCTGACATCTTGGTGATCGCATGGCGGATTGCGTCGTCAAACGCACCATACGTGAGGTCCCCGCCGCACAAATGTGCAACCGGAACACGGCTCATGAGCGCGGCACTGACAACGCAGAGCATTTCGTAGCGGTCTCCCAGAACGAGACACAGATCGGGTTTAGACTTGTCGAACACTGCACCACTTCCCGCTACGCAAAGCCCCATGGCCTGGGTCAGCGCTTTGCTGCTGTCATCTTTCGTCAGGCCCATGTCAATGTGGTGATCAACTTCGAAGCTGTCTTTCCCGATCGCATCCAGCGACGGACTTCCCGGCATCAAATGCTGCCCGGTGACTGCTATCTCTAGTTCGAATCGTGGATCGGCGCGCAATAGCGTCAGGATTGGGACCAGCAGTCCCCAATCCGCGCGCGTTCCTGTCACGGCAAGAATTCTCATAATACCCCCAGATTGGCCGAAGACGGCAGACTGATGATGCGGCGTTCCAGATCCTCGGCCACCGGCAGTGGCGCGCGGGGGCAGTTGGTGTAGAACGGTAGGCGGTGAAGCAGCGTCCAGACAGGGCGGCACATCAGGCCCGCTTCGTTTAGCTCGTCGAGGAGCGCATCGCGCTCAGCGGCACGGTCTTGGTCAAGGATTAACGTATTGAGCCAGTAATTGCTTTTGCAACCCTCCGGTTCGCGAAAAATTGTAGCTCCGTTCAGATCGGCGAAGCCCGCGATATAGTTCTCTGCCAGAGCGCGTTTGTGTAATAACCTGTCTTCGAGTTGCTCAAGCTGCGCACAGCCCAAGGCTGCATTGATGTTGGGCAACCTAAAATTGTAGGCCACCTCATCGTGATCGAAGGCCCAGCGATGTGGCCGCTTGGCTGTTGTGCTTAGATGCTTGGCATGACGTGCAAGGTCAGCATCGTCTGTCACGATTGCTCCGCCGCCCCCTGTGGTGAGGATCTTGTTGCCATTGAATGACAGCGCCGCGATCCGACCGAGCCCGCCGCAGGGTCGCCCATGATACCGGCTGCCGAGCGCTTCAGCTGCGTCTTCGACTACAGGAAGGTTATACGCTTTGGCGAGATCCAGAAGAGGTCCCATGTCTGTTGGGTGACCGAAGACATGCATCGGCATTATGGCGGCGATCCGCGCGCCGGTTTCGCGGTTGAAAAACTGTCCTCCACGTTCCTCTGCCACAGCGTCAAGGTGCCGGGAGAGAGCGTGCGCATCAAGCCCAAGTGTGCGCGCGTCGCTGTCGACGAAATGTGGCACAGCCCCGGCATGGCGAACCGCGTTTGCGGTGGCCACGAAGGTCATTGCAGGTAGGATCACCTCATCCCCAGGGACTACACCCACGACCTGCAGCGCCAAATGCAGTGCCGCAGTCCCGTTTACCAACGCCACGCCATGGGCCACACCGCATGCCAGCGCCACGTCGCGCTCGAACCGGTCCACGTATGATCCCACTGACGATACCCAGCCAGTGTCGAGGCAATCCTTTACCATGTCCCACTCCGCTCCGGAAAATTCCGGTGCGTGCAGTGGAACGAAACCTTGGGGGTCGTGAAGCACGCCACGCAGACGTGATATCACTGCGGCACGGAAGGCTGCTCCGTTCATGGCGGACTGCGAGGATTGTATCTGGCTCATATGTTATAACGGTCCATCTTGTATGCCGCGAGATTGGCAGGCTCCTGAAACCATTCGGCGGTTTCTGCAAGGCCTTTCGCAAATCCCTTTGCACCGCCGTGCTCCGGGTCCCACCCAAACAGGCGCTGCGCGCCGTCGGTACCTGCGAACAACCGCTCAACTTCGCTCGCATCGGGGCGCATTCGCGCTTCATCTGCCACGATCTCGACCTCGACCCCCATCACCCGCGCGATCAGCGCAGCGGTATCAGCGATCGAAATTTCGAAACTAGAGCCGATATTCGTAACCCGTCCAATGGCGTCGTCACACTGCGCCGCCTGAATAAAGCCGCGCGCAGTATCGCGCACAAAGGTGAAATCGCGGGTTGGGTGCAATGCACCTAGCTTGATCCTGCGTTCGCCTGATGCAATCTGTCCAATGATGGTGGGGATCACGGCCCGTGCCGATTGTCTTGGCCCATAGGTGTTAAACGGCCGCAGCACAGCGACTGGCAGATCAAAGGACTGATGAAAGGCGAGCGCCATTTGATCCGCAGCAGTTTTCGTGGCCGCGTAGGGCGACTGTGCGTTGAGTGGGTGTTCTTCTGTGATAGGCACGAATTGCGCAGTGCCGTAAACCTCAGAGGTCGAAGTGCAGACAATGCGCGACGTTTCGTGCCGCCGCGCGGCCTGGAGAATGTTAAGCGTACCGGTCACATTTGTTTGCACATAGGCGTCGGGCGCCTCGTAACTGAATGGAATAGCGATCAAAGCAGCAAGATGCAGAACTGTGCTGCAGCCCGCAACGGCAGCATCCACGGCATAGGGATCACGGATATCTCCAGAGAACACCTCAAATTTACCCACCACATCCGCCGCTACCCGATCTAGCCAGCCCCAGGAATTAAATGAGTTGTAGTATACGAAAGCGCGCACCTCATGTCCGTCACGGACCAGCGCTTCAACGAGATGCGAACCAATGAAACCGTCGGCACCGGTGACGAGGATGCGCTTCTTATCAATCATGACTGTCTTACCTAACGTGAATTGGGCAATACTGCCCGTTTTTTATGGGATTGCACAGCGCCGCCGACATGCAGATCTCTGAGTCTGACTGTGTGCGAAAATTTCTGAATGGCATCAGCATCGCACAAAATTCTTTCTGGAGCGATTACTGGCAGTAGCCACAAACTACGAAATAGCCTCAATGTATGGGCCCATATGCATGTTAGCGGTACTTTCTGTTTAGCAGGCTGCTGAAAAAGGATTTTGAACAGCTGTCGTCGTGGAGCTGGTCGATGCTGATCGCAAGACATTTTCATCAGCTCAACGAGAGAGCGCAAAAATCACTCCGTTTTGCCGGTGTCGCGGGCTGTGTCAGACTTTTTCAGCAGCCTGTTAAAGACAGTTTCATGTGCGGCAAGTTTCTCTCTTTCATCTGTCAAAAATCTGCTTTTTCAGATGATCGCTTGATTCCCCAAACGCGCGATATGAAAAAATATTTGCGAATTGTTACTCATACAGAATCACTGTCGGCGAGAGTGGGGCACTGCCACCCCTATTATCACTTCTTTTCCGTGACAGATCAGCACCTGCGCGGTATCGACGCGTCTAAATCTTACTCGACTGTCACCGATTTCGCCAGATTGCGCGGTTGATCAACATCCGTGCCTTTGGCCACCGCGGTATAGTAAGCAAGCAATTGCATGGGCAAAGCATAAAGGATCGGCGTCAGGCTGGCATGAATTCTGGGCATGGAAATTGAGATCCAGACATCATTTCCGCCCGCCAAGATACCCGTTTCATCCGAAATCATAAGCACCTTGCCTTTGCGTGCCATGACCTCGTGCATGTTCGACATACTCTTATCGAACAGCGCACCCGAGGGCGTTATAAAGACAACTGGCATATTCTTATCGATTAATGCGAGAGGGCCGTGCTTCAATTCGCCTGCAGCATATCCTTCAGCATGGATATAACTGATTTCCTTGAGCTTCAGCGCTCCCTCCATCGCAATTGGGCACATGATCCCGCGTCCTAAAAACAACACATCGCGCGCCTCGCTCAGGCCGAGCGCGGCGGCCTTAATCGGCTGGCTTTGTTCAAGAACGACGTTCAAAACCGAGGGTAAGCCGCGCAATGCGGCAACGTGATCGGCAATCTGAACGGGGGTCAACGTACCCCGATCGGATGCAGCCTTGAGCGCCAAGATCAGTAGGACGGTCAACTGACAGGTGAACGCTTTGGTGGAAGCGACACCGATTTCGACTCCGGCGTGGATAGGAAGCGCGATATCACTTTCGCGCGTGATCGAACTTTCCGGTGCGTTCACGACCGACAGAATGCCGTCGACCTTACCTTTGCAATAGCGCAGCGCAGCAAGTGTGTCTGCGGTTTCTCCGGATTGGCTGACGAATAGTGCCAGGGATTTGGCGGGGATCGGGGGTTCCCGGTAGCGAAACTCTGAGGCGACATCCACTTCGACGGGCAAACCAGCCAATTGTTCGAACCAGTATTTGGCAGTCATGCAAGCGTAATATGCAGTGCCGCATGCCACCATGGTCAGCCGATCGACATTGCGAAAATCCAGATATACCCCCTCGAGCGCGACAGAGTCACTGCCAGCCGGTAGATAGCTGCGAATAGTCTCAGCAATTACGAGCGGTTGCTCAGCAATTTCCTTCGCCATGAAGTGCTTGTGCTTGCCCTTGTCCACATGTGCGCTGTCGATGTCGATGGTTTTGATCGGGCGGACAACCTCAGCACCAGCCGCGTCACTGATGGTTGCGCCAGCTCGTGTCACAACTGCGCGGTCGCCTTCCTCAAGATAGATTATGCGGTCCGTCATCGGCGCCAGCGCGATGGCATCGCTGCCGATATACATTTCGCCATCGCCATGCCCGATAGCCAGCGGGGAACCCTGCCGAGCCACCACAATCAAGTCGTCGCATCCATCAAACAGGAAGGCCAGCGCAAAGGCACCCTCCAGCCGGTCGAGCGCCCGAAACGCCGCCGCAACCGGCGCATCACCGCCCTGCATGTAGTGTTCGGTCAGCTGGGCAACGGCTTCAGTGTCAGTTTCTGTTTCAGGATTAATTCCCAGCGCTGACAATTCGGCACGCAGCACACGATAGTTCTCGATAATGCCGTTATGCACCACCGCGACAGACCCCGAGCGGTGAGGGTGCGAGTTGTTAACCGAAGGCGCGCCGTGGGTGGCCCATCGAGTATGGCCGATCCCGATTTTGCCTGGGAGCGGTTCGTGCACCAACAAATCACTCAGGTTGATGAGTTTGCCCACAGCGCGGCGCCGGTCAAGCACACTCTCATTCACGGTGGCAATCCCGGCGCTATCGTAGCCGCGATATTCCAGCCGCTTCAGCGCCTCAACAAGAATGGGCGCCGCTTCATGCTTGCCCAGCACTCCAAATATTCCACACATAATACTGTGTCCGTTTCTTTTTCTAAAATTCTTGGCAGATGTGAACTGCCGCGCCGTTTAATCTGTTTTGGTACGGCCAAATACCCGGCCATTTTATTTTGGTACCGTGTTTTGCTGAACTGTCATTTCACCCACCATCGTAAAGGGACGTGATCTGTTTCAGCATAAAGAAATGCGCCGCGGGAAAGTACCGATGATTACGCTCAAGGTACCAACGAAATCGCAGACAAGTGAAGCTGTGTCCCACCATCCCGAACGCGAATTGAGGTTCAGCATTGGTCTCCAAAAGCCCGATACCATAAATTATTTGTGACCGTTTCCCCGGAACTTAAAATGCGTTATTCAAGTCTGCCCGGATCCAATCAAACGGTGCATTAGTCTATTCCGAACAAATCGCGGGTAAACACTTTGTGCCGAACAGCAAGTAAGCTCTCTTCAAGCCGATTACTCACGATCAGATCAGAGCGCTCCAGAAACGTCATACGGTCTCGGACAACTTCGGAATTGAAGTAGCTCTCCTCCTCGAGCATCGGCTCGTAGAGGATCACCTCGACGCCCTTGGCTTTGAGCCTTTTCATCACACCCTGGATCGCTGAGCTGCGCGTATTGTCGGACCCTTGCTTCATCGTGAGGCGGTAGATCCCCACAACCTTAGCGCCGCGCGCGATGATCTGGGCCGCAATAAAATCCTTGCGTGATGAGTTGGCGTCCACAATGCCGTTGATAATGTTCTGTGGGACGTTTTCATAATTGGCGAGGAGTTGCTTGGTGTCTTTTGGAAGGCAGTATCCGCCATAGCCGAATGAGGGATTATTGTAGCCATCCCCCACGCGGGGATCGAGGCTGACCCCATCAATGATCTCGCGTACGTCCAAGCCTCGGCTCAGGCCAAAGCTATCGAGCTCGTTGAAGAAGGCCACACGCATGGCAAGATAGGTGTTCGCGAACAGCTTTATGGCCTCGGCTTCTGTGGATCCTGTCAAAAGCACGGGCACGTCCGGATCAAGGCTTGCCTCTTTGAGTAATTCGGCAAAACGCTCCGCTCTTGGGCTTCGTCCGCCAACCACGATCCGGCTTGGATATAGATTGTCGTGCAGAGCCTGTCCCTCACGGAGAAACTCCGGTGAGAAGAGAATGTTTTCATCTCCACGCGTCTCGCGGATCTGAGCGGTGAACCCGACCGGGATGGTGGATTTGATCACGATTGTGGCGCCTGGGTTGTGGGCCCGTGCCTCGTCAATCACCTGTTCTACAGACTGCGTGTTGAAGTAATTCTTCGTCGGGTCGTAATCGGTCGGCGTCGCAACAATGATAAAGCTGGCGTCTTTGTAAGCCTCCGCGGGCTCCGTAGTGGCCAGCAGTGACAATGGCTCACGCGCCATCACGTCTTCCATGTCGGGATCAATCACTGTTGGGCGGCCGGCGCTCACCGTTGCAACGCGCGCAGGATCAATGTCGAGAGCAACAACGTTCTGTGTCCGCCCAAGCAGCACGGCGAGGGACATGCCAACATATCCCAACCCGACAACGGTGATTTTTGTTTTCTCTGTCATGTATTTTGGTAGCTCTCGTCTCTGGCTGTCTCGCATCTACAGGGCAGGGGGTTCAAGCGCGTCCGCGCCTCATTCAGCAGCCATGCTCTGTACGCGGTCCAGGATCAGGCGTCGGAAGTCAGATCCGTATTCCTCATGCGCGAGCGCAAAATCGACTATGGCCTCGAGGTAGCCAAACTTTGACCCGCAATCGTAGCGCAGGCCTTTGAGCGGAACGGCACGCACGTGGCCCTGCCGCGCGCGGCTGTCGATGGCGTCGGCGAGCTGGATCTCGCCCCCCGCGCCAGGGGCCTGGTTGCGCAGCAATTCAAAGATTTCCGGCTCGAGCACGTAGCGGCCGATAGACGCCTGGAGCGACGGGGTGTCGTCGGGCGCTGGCTTCTCGACGAGACCGGCGACGGCGCCGGGGGCGGCGCCCGGCACAATCATGCCGTATTTGGAGGCCTCCCTGGGGGCGACGTCCATGACCGACAGATAACTGCCGACCCGTTTTTCGTAGGCGGCGACGAGGGCTGCGGTGGGTTTCACATCCGCCCTGATGACATCATCTGCGAGAAGGACGGCAAAGGGCTCATTGCCGATCACCGGCTCTGCACAGAGCACCGCATGGCCCAACCCCAGCGCCCGTGGCTGCCGGATGAAGATGCAATTGACGTGATCGGGCACAATTGCATGGATCATGTCGACCATCTCGTCCTTGCCCTTGTCGCGCAACTCGCGCTCCAGCTCCGGCATCGCATCAAAGTGGTCCTCGATGGCGCGCTTGGTCCGCCCGGTGATGAACACCAACTCGGTTATGCCCGCTTCAATGGCCTCTTCGACAGCATACTGGATGATGGGCTTGTCGATGATGGGCAGGAGTTCCTTCGGCATCGCCTTGGTGGCGGGAAGAAACCGCGTGCCCAGCCCTGCGACGGGAAAGACAGCCTTACGGATTTTTTGGTGCATAGACCCTCTCAAATGATTTTTTCAGGCGCGGCGGCGGACCGGGTCGCGAGACACGGGCCGTCAGCTGGCTTGTTAACGTGCCGCTGACCGCCGCCGCTCCGAGCCTGATATAATTTCGTCTTCAAGTTGCTTTTTTAAATATTTAGGCAGGTAAAAGGGTCATCAGAGGGCGCGTCGGGGTGGGTTCTCTTTGTTAAATTTACCCGCGTCGTTCCGCTCTTAAAACTTGATGCTTTGATCTGTAATTGAACGTTTCAAAACAGATCGCCGTCCATGAGACGGCCATTTGTGTCATGGCCGCAGGCCTAAGGCGCATGCCTTTTTATAGTAGGGAAATTCAGCCAAATGGCCGATAACGTAAACTCTCAGACCTGCAGATCTTCATCGCCCGCACCAGCGCTGATGTCGTTTGAAAGCGTCCGATCTCCGCCCCAAGTGCTGTGTCCTGCGCCAACTGCCGCTTCAGAAATGCCCGCCCCGTCAGCCGCATCGGCCCCGCCGTCTGTGCAGCCCCATGCCGCATCAAAACATACGCATAGCGGACCTTATTTTTTTGCGGACGTTATTGTTTAATGACTTGAAACTGCGCAGCTTGATCTGGCCCCGCTCAACCGCTGCCCCTGGGCAGCACCTTACGCGCCCCAGAATCCTAAACGCGTCCGCAATCTTACGTCGAGAAAGATCCGGGCCACCCTGCCGAACCCGACGCAGTCGGACGCGACGCTCGTTTGAATGGATATAAGCCAGCTCATACCATGGCTACCGCATCACTGGTGCCTTGACACCTGCGGTAATAAGGCCGGTATAAGTGAGGCCGTCTGTATGGATATCCCTATTATATTTGCAGGTGCAGCGAAACCAAATTTTGTTAAGATAGAGAAATTCTTATCAACAGAAATCTGGCAAAATCACAGCACAGTAAAAGACGGAGGAGAGATGACAAAGAGCAGCAACAGTAACTGGTTCGTGGCACAATTACGCCCCCATGGTCTGAGACGGGCGGAGGAGCATCTGCTGCGTCAGGGCTTCGAAAGTTTCGCGCCGAAAATCCTCGGCAATACGAATAGTGCTGGTGCGTCGCAGGCCACCCGTAAACCGCTCTTCCCGGGCTATCTGTTTGTCAGCTTTGATCCGCAAAACCCAAGATGGGGCGCGATTAACAGCACCCGCGGCATCTCCCGGCTGATCTTGAGCGATCCGCGTCAACCGCGACCGCTGCCGGACGCTTTGATGGCAGGGCTGATTGCGCGCTGTGATGCGAGCGGCCTGCTCGCGCCAGATGCTGGTCTCGGCATAGGGGACCGCATTCGCGTGCTGGCTGGACCCTTCGCTGATCTCGTCACAACCATCGAAACATTGCCGAGTTCCGAGCGCATTGGTGTGTTGATCGATCTTATGGGCCGGGAAGTCAGGACCTCGTTGCCCCGTAACTTAGTCGAAAAACTTGACTGACAAATCGTGCGAGACTTGCCAGGGCTGAGATACTGGCAAGTGCCCACCACGGACTGTAGCCGCAGTCTGTGGTCTGCCAGCCTCTATAGGAAAAATTAAGCATATTGAAATGGAAGACAGCTCGCTCACGGATGATTTTACAGGTTCAAACGGAAGGGGTCCCAGAATACTGGCCGTCAGCTAAAGTCCACGCTGAACCTTTGAAGCGATGCGAACCTGGCGAAGCGTCGAAACTTTACGGATCATTTGAAGGCCAAAGAGGGCTTTGCAGGCGTTACGCGGCCACAAGACCCTGCAGGGGATCGCCGCGAACGAAATAGGTGAGAACGTAGATCCGACAGGCCGCCGATGTGATGGCGAGTGTTCTCTGTCGGCACGCAGAGCGGGCCGACCAATTGTCCGCGTGGCGGGGGGGCGATCACGAAGCGGGTTCTGAAAAACCACCCCGAAGTAGAGCGCAACTGCCAACGCCATCGCGTATCGCACAACGCCCTGCCTCCCCGTTAGTCCCGATACCAATACACAACACGCCTGATGTTCGATTGGACATCGGTCTGAGAGCGGTGGCCGGGGAGAGTTGCGGCAGCTTGGCATCGGGAAATGTGCCGGGCCCGTCGCCCGTCACCTCTCGCGCGGCGTCTTTCCCGCTTCACAAAGCAGCGGTGTGGTCCGCGTTGATGTCAAAACCCAAAACGGAGCGCTGCTTGCCAAGCCCCACCGAGAGGGAGGCCAGCATAGCCGAGGCCGATGAGAGCGATGGGTTATATCGAAACCGTTATTCACCATTTGACTTCGAAATCTTTCGAATGCCGCGCTGGAGGAGTGCCAGAAAGACAGCGCCCACCAAAACACCCATAAAGCTGGCGATGAAATCGTAGAAATCTGCAGTCCGGCCGGGTTGAAATATCTGAAGGGCCTCGATTGCGCCGCCGCAAAAGGCGAGGGCCGCAAGGGACGTCCAGCGCGGGAAGAGCAGGCGCACCGGAAGTGTCAGCGCCAGAAACGCCATGAAGTGCATGGCAAGATCGTTTCTTCCCCTCAGCAGGGGATGATCCGGAAACGGATCCTTAAAAACCACCCCGTAATAAAGCGTTATCGCCAGCAGCACCGCCGCGATGGCGTATAGCGCAAACGCCCTAACTCCCCGCATAGTCGCGATACCACGCCACAAATTTCGCGATGCCGTTGCGGAAATCGGTCCGGGGGCGGTAGCCGGTGAGGGTTTGCAGCAACTCGGCGTTTGCCCAAGTGGCGGGCACGTCGCCCATCTGTATGTCCATGTAGTTGCGATTGACCGTCATGCCGAGGCAGTCTTCGATTGCGCCGACAAAATCCAGCAGGCGGACCTTGTCCGAGTTGCCGATGTTCACAGCGCGGTAAGGAGCGACCGGGGACAGGCTATCGCCTTCGGGGACCGTACCGTTCTCGGGACGCACTGACACAGCATCAACTAGCAGGCGGATCGGGCGCACCAAATCATCGACATAGGTGAAATCGCGGTACATGTCGCCGCGGTTGTAGATATCGATGAGGCGGTCATCGAGGATGGCATCAAGGAATTTATACAGCGCCATATCCGGACGCCCCCAGGGGCCAAAGACGGTAAAAAGATTGTAACATCGTCTTGGACAAGTTCCGCAAGTGGGCACGGGCGTGGGCCACGCTCTCGTTCGCCTTTTCTGAAGCGGCGTAGACCGTCAGCCGGGTGTCGGCGCGCTCGGTCTCGGCAAAGGGCATATCGGTAGTGGCACCATAGACGGAACTGGTCGAAGCCATCAGCAGGTGGTCAACCTCCAAGCGCCGCGCGGCCTCCATCACGTTGAATGTGCCGATGACATTAGCATTCAGGTAGGTACGGGGGTTTTCAAGCGAATGACGCACACGGGCTTGTTCCGCAAGATGGACGATGGCATCGGGGCGGAAACAATCAAAGCTGCGGTCCAGCGTTTCGAGATCCTCCAGCAGGGTCTCCGCCGCCGTATAACCCTTTGATTGCAGCAACATCTGATGGCGGCGGCGCTCCAGGGCCACATCGTAATAATCGCTCATCCCGTCATAGCCATGGACGACGAAGCCCTCGGCAAGCAGCAATTTCGCGAGGTGGAAGTCGATAAATCCTGCGGTTCCGGTGACAAGGAGAGGTTTCATAAGCTCTGTTTTCTGTTCCTGCCATTCGAAACCTGCCTGTCTGTGGCGGCGACATGAAGCGGAATGCCATCTATCACTGAATGGGAAGTCTCAGCCTTAGCCACCCCTCACGGGATCAGGGTTTTTCTGTCGTGCGAAGTCCCTCTTTGCGCGCCCATCTGATCAGAGGGCGTAGCAGGGCAACCTTGCGGTACACAACCAGATAGACGATGCAGACAAATATGATACTGACCCAGATCAGCAAGCTGCTGCGGCTGACCAACAGCATCAAAATGACGGATATAAGCGGCAAGCCCATCATCAACAGACCTGCCATGGCATTGCGCATATGCGGCACGCTAAGGGCGTTCGCCATCCATTTGGCGCGGCTGCGGTATACCAGACTGTGCAGATGCAACCGGTCCGGATCACCGGGCTGGCTACCCTGGCGCAGCACGCGGCGCAAAATCGATACCATCGTCTCCATCACCGGGTAGGCCAGTGCAAGAAGGCCGATCAGCGGTGAAATCTCCGCATTGCGCTGTGGCAACGCTATGGCAATCGCTGCGAGGAGGACGCCCGTCGCGTAAGCTCCCGCGTCGCCTAGAAACAGCCGCCCCCTCGGAAAGTTCAGCAGAAAAAAACCCGCCAGGGAACCGATACCGACCAGACACGCGCCTAAAATCGCCTTATCACCTAACTGCCCCGCGATCAGCGCGAACCCGGTCAAGATGATGATCGAAGTCCCCGCCGCAAGCCCGTTCACACCGTCGATAAGGTTGATGGCATTGGCAGTTCCGCCAATGGCGAAGGCGGTAAACAACAAAGAAAACAGCCAGAACGACAAAAGCCCGTCGATGCCGGGGATGTCGACCGTTGTGATTTGATAGCCCGTCAAAATACAGAAAATAAGCCCTGAGAAGATTGTTGCCAAAAGCCGCGCCCTGACGCCGACGCGCTTGGTGATGTCTTCGACCAGACCAAACAGGAAAGCCGGCAGGGCTGAAATGCAAATCATCCACCACAACCATTGTGCATCACCCGTCAGACCGATGCCCCCGATCAGCGCCCCGAAAAACAGCGCCAGCCCGCCAACTCTGGGGGTAGGCGCCGTGTGCAGTTTCTGCACGCCCGCATGGCTGTCGAGGGTGAACTGGCCGTGAAACCGTTGGGTTGCAACAATGAGGATCGCTGTGAGAAGGCTTGCAATCAATGCAAACGAAAAGGCCGTTGAGAACATAATAAAGCGCTTTCCGGTAAAAATAAAAACCCGAAGATAACAAATGAAACTATTAACTAACCCGCACTAAGATGTGCCAAACTATACTGCCCGAAGTTGTCGTAAATGAAAGTATTAGCAAGTGTAAGCTGTGTGGTGCCCTAAACTCATTTTTACATTGGTTAACGATTGTGACCCTTTTCCTAATAATTTGGCGAATTGGGTCGGAAGGCATGGAAAAGATACAGGCTTCCAATGCTATAATGGTCGTCTAGGTCCTAAACTTTTGGTTGCGTGGCATGGCACCAAGCCGAAATTGAGTGTTAAAATAGTTACGATTCCACTTTTTTATGGCAGCGTAGGCTATTGAGAATCATGCGGTTTCACCGGCCCGTCTTTCAAGGACCATGCGGCATCCGGGTCGGTTTCTGAGATGCACTTGGGCGGCTTGTGTTTGGGTCCTGGCTGCGCTGGTAAATCGTCCTCTGCCAGCTTGGCCAGAAACTCTGCAACGAGACGCTGCACACGTTCTTTACGCTACCAAATCTTCTCAAGCTCATACGGCGCAACCTTGCAATCCCTGTTGGCATCCGCCTCGATGGTGCTGCCATCGACCGCAGCATCCTTGCCGCCAACAAAGCCAAGGGCCACGCACTTCTCGACAACGCTTTCGAACAAGCGGCGCATCACATTGCCATCGACAAAGCGGCCATGCCTGTTCTTGGGGAAGGTTGAACGATCCGGCACACGGCTCTCCAGACCAACCTTGCAGAGATGGAGTAGGTGGGCGGGTCCGCTTATGTCATCATACCATCCATCTACTTTGAAAACTCGGAGGAAGGACCATGAACTATTATGTCGGGATCGACGCGTCCCTTGAAACTGTCAATGTTTGCGTCGTCGATGATGAAAGAACTGTCAGCCTTGAACGTAAAATCGAAGCAGAACCAGAGGCAATTGTTGAGTTACTGAAGGAGTTCAGGCAGTCGATAGCCCGGTTGGGTCTCGAAGCCGGGCCCACGGCATCCTGGCTCTACACCGAATTGCGAGCGGCGGGCCTGCCCGCGATCTGCATGGAGTGCCGTTCTCAGTTCGCGGCATAGTCAAGTGGGGGATAGCTCGGTCCTTCAGGGTCATCGTTCTCTCCGAGGTCGGACGGGGTCGCCTCACTATGGCGTTCGGGCCTTATTGTCTGCAAATGTCATGTGCGGGGTCAACAAGCGGTAAGCTTTCTGCCCCAACTGCACCCACGAGATCAATCCGGCTCCGTCCCTTTGGGACTTTGCTCCCAGCCTCTTCCTCAGGCGGGATTTTGTTGTATCGTTTCAGGTTGTAGCGGTTCCTTTCCAACAGAATTCGGTTTCGTTTTTCCAAAGCGTCAGCATCAGCACTGCCATTTTTCGGGCTGTCGCGACTGCGGCATTTTTGAACCCCTTTCGAGCGGTAAGCCTTACAGCCCAAGCCTTTAGGGCCGAGGTGAACTGGCCCCCCTTTCGACCGGACACTTGGGCATAACCATGGAGGCTTAGGGATATCCCTAAGCATGTGCTTATGTCTGACTATGAAATCATCACTGATGGTGGCCGTAGGCGTCGCTGGTCATCGTCTGAGAAGCTGCGGATCGTGGAGGAAACGCTGGACGAGACCGCCAGCATTTCCATCGTTGCGCGCCGCAATGGTGTCGCACCAAATCTGCTGTATCGTTGGCGGCGATTGATGTTGGAAGGGGGAGCCGTGGCTGTTTCTGGGGACGATGACGTCACGAGCAATCGTGCCGTGCGACAGATGGAGGACCGCATCCGAGAACTGGAGCGGCATCTGGGGCGCAAGACGCTGGAAGTTGAGATCCTCAAGGAAGCACTGGACAAGTCGCGCTCAAAAAAACTGACGTGGCATGCGCAATCGCAGCGACCGGGAGATTCCCAATGAGCGTCGTGGCAGAGACATTGGGCGTGTCCCGTTCCAACCTGCATGCGCGGCTGACAGGGAGCGCGAAGCCGCGTCGGCGCTATCATAAAGCGCAAGATGCGGCGGTGGTCCCATTGATCACTGCGCTTGTGGGTGCACGACCGACCTACGGATATTGAACCGCCCCGGGTTTACCGGAGAGTAAAACTCTCCAAGGATGACCCTTATGACACAACGCAAACATACCCCGTCTTACACAGCTGAGTTTCGCGCGCGCGGCGTTCGGCTTTTCAATGAACAAC
>Ga0306910_1000078_pt1 | contig 66797 bp, 55 predicted proteins | sample AntRauMFilla2698_FD_190438 | JGI IMG/M metagenome (GOLD analysis project Ga0306910, IMG submission 190438) | Saline lake microbial communities from Rauer Islands, Antarctica - Metagenome Filla 2 #698 (v2) (version 2) | ecosystem: Environmental > Aquatic > Non-marine Saline and Alkaline > Saline ... | reverse complement strand
AAGCACAGAATTGAACCGAACATAAAACTCTTGGGCATTTTGCCCTTCAAAATTAATCATACAACTCTTATTTTATTCACATACAAGATACAAAAAACTATGAAACTAAATAGCTACCTCTAAAAATATATATAGTCTAGAAGAGATAATACTAGCTACAGGTACTCCACTTTAGCGTCGATAGAAGATTTCCTCATTCCTTGTGGGAGTTCGCCATCTAGTTTTCCCATATAGAAAAAACCTAAGCAGCTTTCACCTTCGTTAAAGTTGAAGAATTCATCCAGATGGTCGATAAGAGAAGGGGAACTCCAATACGCACCAATTTCTAGTGCTGTACAAGCAAGCCACATATTCTGAACAGCCATGGCAACTGCAGAAATTTCTTCCCATTCTGGAGGCACCCCTTTTGAGTTTTTTTGAATACAAATAGCTATAACCGTATGAGAATTTTCAAACTTGGAACTGATTTTCTTATTTTTAAAAGGAGAAGGCTTATCCTCTAATTCTGCATTTTTTTCTACGAGAAAATCAGCAAGTTTCAACCTGCTTTCTCCTCGCATAACTTTAAACCTCCACGGTTCGGTGTTTTTATGGTTTGGAGCCCAATTGGCAGATTCCAAAATTTTTTGCAACTCTTCCTCTGTAATAGGCTGCTTATTATATTGGTTTGGTGAGACTGTTCGTCTTTGCTGAATAAGTTCAAAAATATCCATATTCCATTTATTTTAAAAAATTTCTAGAATCGCTTTCTTAATTCGTGTTCTGTCTTCATCGCTAAGATTGGATCCTGATGGTAAGCACAAGCCTCTCTCGAATAAGTGTTCTGCCACTTGGCCACCATAAAAGGGCATTTTTTCGAAAACAGGCTGTAAGTGCATCGGTTTCCAAAGTGGACGGCTTTCGATGTTGTATTGGTCTAAATGCAAACGAAGATCTTCTCGACTTATCCCCTTTGTAAGCTCTGGGTGAACTGTAATAGCAGATAACCAATGGTTACTGAAAAAATGATCATCAGGCTCGGTAAAGACCTCAACTCCTTCAATAGTTTCGAATATCGACTTATAAAAGTGAAACATCTTTCTTCTCAGCCCGACATGCTCATCCAGAACTTTCATTTGTCCACGACCAATGCCAGCTGAAATGTTACTCATTCGGTAATTGTATCCTATTTCAGAATGTTGATAATGTGGTGCAGCATCCCTAGCTTGAGTCGAATAAAATACTGTTTTATCTTTAGCGGACTTCGTATGACATACCAACGCGCCTCCACCAGAAGTCGTAATGATTTTATTCCCATTGAAGGAAAGCGCTGCAAACTCACCAAACGTCCCACAGTTTCTGGATTTGTAAGTGGACCCTAAAGATTCCGCAGCATCTTCAATAATAGGAATACTATATTTCTGCGCAACAGCTCCTACCTCATCAACTTTATAAGGCATCCCATATAAATGAACTGGGATAATAGCTTTAGGCTTTTTACCTTTAGATATTCTATCTACAATAGCCTCTTCTAAAGCTTTGGGACAAATATTCCAGGTTGAAACCTCGCTGTCTACAAAAATAGGCGTTCCACCTTGATACATAATAGGGTTTGCAGATCCACAAAAGGTAAAACTTTGGCAAATCACCTCATCTCCACGACTCACTCCTAGCTGGACTAAAGCCAAATGAATCGCTGCTGTACCACTGCTTAAGACTCCAATATGCTTATCATTTCCAAGATACTGTTGTAAGTCTTCTTCAAATCCATTGACGTTTGGACCTAAAGGAGCAATCCAATTTTCTTCAAAAGCTTTTGCAACAAACTCTTGTTCTTGGCCTCCCATATGTGGAGAGGATAACCATATTTTTGATAATTCTGAAGACATCGAATTTAGATTTAATTAAGGAATGGTAAAAGTATAGTTTTTAGGAGAATGTTTAGGTCATATACAAATGAAACTTTTTTGTAGTAGCGAAGATTTAACTCTACTTTTTGAGGGAATAAGACTTCGTCATTATAGGCCAATGGATTGCTTTGCTGAGCAAGAATTTCTTCTTCGTTTGCAAATTGTAAAGACGCTAGACCCGTGATTCCAGGTTTCAATTGAAGGATCAAACGATTTTCCCCGGTCAATTTATCGTAATACCCAGGAATATCTGGCCGTGGTCCAACAAGACTCATATCTCCTTTTATAACATTGAAAAGTTGTGGAAGTTCATCAACTTTTGTTTTCCGTAAAGCCTTTAAAAAGGCACTAGAAGAGTTAGTTGTTTTGATCGTCTTAAATTTGTACACTGTAAAGTAATGACCACCCTGCCCTACTCGAGTTTGATAAAAAATAGGATTGGAAGCATGTATAAAAAAAAGAATAACACAGATTAAAATCAAAAATGGAAACAGAATTATTAATCCAAAAAGGCTTAAAAACAAATCCAAAAAAGACTTTCCAAACTTTAAATACATAAGCTAAAAATAAACAAAACAGAGAATACTCAATGAAAATAGTAGACTAAATGCATAAATAAGTCTGAAAATATTGAAAGTAAAAAAGCCCCTAAAACGCTGTTGTGGAATTTCATTACGACTTGACGAGTATTCCTTTTAAAAGAATATCGGTGATATCTTTTTTTAAGGCGTTTTCACTTAGGTCACTCCGCTTACGATACCACAGATGCAAGGATCTTAAAGTCGACAAGAGTGAAAATAAGATAATATCTATATTTTGAGATGTAATCTCCTTATGCTCAATTCCTTGAGTTATGATACTTCTCAAATCGTTTTCATAAGTGTCTCGCATCAATTTAAAATCTTCAAGGTGCTTGCCTTCCAAATGCATCCAGTCATTATTGAGAATGGCGATAGCTTCTGGATTATTTATCGTTAAGTCCACATGATGGTTAATGACACCTTCCAACTGTGTTTTGGCATCCACATTGAGGCTTTTTATAATAGTCATTTCACGGGTAAAATAACGAGCAACATCCAATACAATATCTGCTAAAATCTCCTCTTTAGAAGAAATATGATTATATAAGCTAGCCGCTTTAAAGTCCATTACTTTGGCCAAATCTCGCATACTTACAGATTTGTAGCCTCGTTCTCTAAACAATGTTTTGGCAGTTTCTATTATTTCTTGCTTTCGAGTCATAGGGGTTTAGAATCTCATAAAAGAATACTTTTTAATAAGCTCTTCTTTAAATTTATATTGGTAAGCTCTCAATTTTGAGTCGGTTTTTCCAGAGGAATCCATAGGCCGATGTGCCAAGGACTTTTGAAGCTTTTCCACTTTAGCCATGTCCTCATAAATCCCTTCAGAAATAAAGCTATGCTTAAATTTTTCCCAGATCATATCAATAGCTAACTCACTAGGATGAATCAAATCTCGTTTGTAGAATCGATAATCCCGAAACTCGTCCATCATCAATTCATAAGACGGAAAATACTGAACTTTTGAAGATACCATCTCCTCAATAACAGAATGTAAAGCAGCTATTAAATGAGATTTGCTTCTTGAATTCTCTAGCATTCCATCCTTGATATGTCTTACAGGAGATACCGTAAAAATAATATTAACCTTTGGATTTATCTCCCGAATACAGGTAATAAGTCTCGACAAAATTTGATGTAACTCTACTACGGAAGTCAACTGCTTTTCGAACTCAGTTTGGGGAACTTTATGGCAATTGGCTACAGGTAGACCTGAAGCTTTGTGCTTATAAATAAAGGCCGTACCTAGGGTAATAAGAATATGACTAGACTCTACACAAGCCGATTTAAGTTCTTTTCCTGCTGAATTTAATTCTGCTATAATTTCAGCTGAAGACTCCCTGCTTAATCTGGAATGCGCATAAAAAGAATGCCATTTTTGGTCCTGCTGAAATACATCCTCTACTGAAAAGGATTCACTAGACAATGCTTTCTCCAAGACATTCAATAAGGCCTGCGGATGAAACAAGATACCAAATGGATTCTGTGTGGTTCTGAATTTATAATAGGTCAATTTATCACCGATATGTTCCGCAAAACAAGAGCCTAAACTCAAAAGCTTAGACTCGTAATCGAGTGGTGATGACGATAACTGTAGAGGAATTTCAGTGGTTAACTTCATCTTATTTTTTTGATTACTTGCCTTCAACAATAGCCTTTGCGTCGGCTAAAGCTTGAGGTATACCTTCTGGACTTTTACCCCCAGCAGTGGCAAAAAAGGCTTGTCCGCCTCCACCGCCTTGGATATGCTTACCTAAAGATTTTATAATTTTTCCAGCATTCCAGCCCTTTGACTCCACAAGAGCCTTAGAAATATAGCAGGCCAGTAATGCCTTCCCATTTTGCTTCGACGCTAGCACTACAAATAAATCATGGTGTTCTCCTCCAAGCTGAAAGGCCAAATCCTTCATAGCATTTGCGTCCAAATTGACCTGATGAGCCAAAAATTGAATGCCATTTATGTCTTTCAGTTGAGATTGAAGTTCCGTTTTAACCTGCTTTAGCTTCAAGACATTCAACTGCTCAATCTCTTTTTTTAAGCTAGTATTTTCTTCCTGAAGAGATTCTACTGACTTCAAAATATCTTGTGGCTGATTCAGAATAGATTTTACTTGACTTAAAACCTCTGACTCTTTGGTCAAAAATTCTTTTGCAGCATCTGAGGTAATAGCCTCTATTCGTCTTATACCTGAGGCTACAGAAGCTTCGTTTTTGATGATAAAATGCCACAATTGGGAAGTATTCTCTACATGAGTTCCACCACAGAGCTCTTTGGAATTCCCAAATTTCACAAACCTAACAGTGTCACCGTATTTTTCACCAAATAAAGCAATGGCTCCTTTATCGATAGCTACAGCATAAGGAATATTGCGCTCTTCTTCAAAGGATAAATTTTCTTTGATTCTCGCATTCACGAAATTTTCAATAGCCTGCAGTTCTTCTTGAGTGAGTTTTGAAAAATGAGAAAAATCAAATCTTAAATAACCTGAATGCACCATAGAGCCTTTCTGCTCAACGTGTTTTCCGAGAATACTCCGCAAGGCTTGATGTAGCAAGTGAGTTGCAGTGTGGTTGGAAGCCGTTCTTTGACGCTGGTTTACATCGACCACCGCCTTAAAATCCTTTTGAAGATCTTTTGGCAAAGACTTGGTGATGTGTATAATTTGATTGTTTTCCTTTTTGGTATCAATCACAAAAACAGTATCGCCATTAGGCGTTTCCAGGTATCCTTTGTCCCCTACTTGCCCACCTCCTTCTGGATAAAATGGAGTAAGGTTAAATACCAACTGGTAGAGTTCTCCTTCTTTTTTGGAGGTTACCTTTCTATATTTAGTGATACTTACATTGGCTTCTGTGTAATCGTATCCAATAAATTCTTCTTGATCATCGGTCTTTAAAACCACCCAATCACTAGAACTCGTTTGGGCAGCAGCTTTGGATCTTTGCTTTTGTTTCTGAAGCTGCTCCTCAAAGCCCTTTTGATCTAATTTGTAGCCTTTTTCACTCAAAATAAGAGTCGTTAAATCAATTGGAAATCCGAAGGTGTCATAAAGCTCAAAGGCTTTTTGGCCACTTATTGTTTTGGAGGACGACTGGTTAACAATACTATCTAGTAATCCTAAGCCTTGTTCTAAGGTTTTCAAGAACGACTTTTCTTCCTCATGAATCACATTTTCACAAAGGTTTTTTTGAGAAATAAGCTCTGGAAAGGCCTCTCCCATTTGCTTAGATAATACATCTACAAGTTTGTAAATAAATGGGGTTTGGGTGTCTAAAAAGGTAAACCCATAACGAATAGCTCTTCTTAAAATCCGACGAATCACATACCCAGCGCCAGTATTGCTAGGAAGCTGACCATCGGCAATTGCAAAGGCGACCGCACGAATGTGATCAGAAATCACCCGTATGGCAATGTCTATCTCTTCGTTTTTACCGTAGGTAGTTCCTGTAATGGTCTCTATTTCTCGAATAAGGGGAGTAAAAACATCGGTATCGTAATTGGAAGTTTTTCCTTGCATCACCATACATAAACGTTCAAACCCCATCCCCGTGTCAATATGTTTAGCAGGAAGAGACTCCAGACTCCCGTCAGCCTTACGATTATACTGTATAAACACCAAGTTCCAAATTTCCACAACTTGCGGATGATCTCTATTCACTAAGTCCTTTCCAGGAATTTTCGCCTTTTCCTCTGCAGACCTCAAGTCAACGTGAATTTCTGATGCAGGTCCACAAGGTCCTTGGTCTCCCATTTCCCAGAAATTATCCTTTTTATCGCCCAATAAAATCTTATCCTCATTCACCAAAGCCTTCCATAAGTCATAAGCTTCAGTATCCTTTTGGAGACCATCAGCTTTATCCCCTTCGAAGTTGGTGACATATAAATTATCTTTAGAAATCTCCAAGACGTCTGTTAAGAATTCCCAGGCCCAATCGATAGCTTCTTTTTTGAAATAATCCCCAAAACTCCAGTTACCAAGCATTTCGAACATGGTATGGTGGTAAGTATCTTTTCCCACTTCTTCAAGATCGTTATGCTTGCCACTAACTCTCAAACATTTTTGAGTGTTTGTCACCCTAGTTTCTTTGGGGGTGGAGTTTCCAAGAAAATAAGATTTAAAGGGGTTCATTCCCGCATTTGTAAACATAAGCGTGGGATCATCTTTAAGAACAATAGGTGCAGAATTCACTATGGCGTGAGATTTGCTTTCAAAAAATTCTAAAAACTGACGACGAAGAAGGGTTGATTTCATAAAGTCTCTAATGAATAAATTTTAAGATGTTTTAATTTTAAGCTATATTTGTAGGTTACAGACTAGTATTTTGCAACCTATTTGTGCAAAAATACTATAAAATAAAAGAATGAGTAAAGTAAAATATTACTACGACAGCGACACGCTTTCCTATAGGAAAATTGAGCCTAAAAAGGGTAAAAAATTTGCGTTAGCTACTTTATTTTTATTGGGAATTATTACAACAAGTTTCATACTAGCTTTGGTCTATCTTAATATCCCAAGTGTAGAAACCCCTAAAGAAAAAGCTTACAAAAGAGAAGTTGAAAATATGAAATTTCAATATGAGCTTTTAAATAAACGTATGGAGGACGTTGTAAGTGTTTTGCAAAATGTAGAAGAGCGAGATAATAATATTTACAGAGTCTATTTTGAGGCTAACCCGATTAGTATAGATCAGCGAAAGTCTGGTTTTGGAGGAATTAACCGGTATAAGAATTTAGAAGGTTATGAGAATTCTGAAATCATTACTGAAGCTACAGAAAACCTGGATAAGCTCTCAAAAAGGCTGGTGATACAGTCAAAATCCTTAGATGAAATTGCAGTGTTGGCCAAGAACAAAGAAGCGCTTTTAGCTTCTATACCAGCGATACAACCCGTAAAAAACGATGATTTGAAGAGAATGGCTTCTGGATATGGTATCCGTATGCATCCTATTTTGAAATACAGAAAAATGCACAATGGCATGGACTTTTCTGCCCCTTCTAATACCGAAATATTTGCTACAGGTAATGCTACCGTAAAAAAAGCCAGGCGGACCAGCGGTTTTGGAAACCTCATCGTCTTGGATCATGGGTTTGGTTATGAAACTTACTATGCTCACCTAAATAAATTTAACGTTAAACCCGGACAAAAAGTGAAGCGTGGCGAAATTATAGGCTATGTTGGAAACTCTGGACTTTCTACAGCACCGCATTTACATTATGAAGTTCATAAAAACGGTAAAGTAGTCAACCCAATCAATTTTTACCATGGCGATTTGACAGCAGAAGAATACGACATCATGTTGAATCAATCCACTTTAGAAAATCAATCTTTAGACTGATGAAACACGATTTGGCAGACAAACTCTATTATACAATTGGAGAAGTTGCTAAAGCATTTGATGTGAACTCTTCACTAATTCGATTTTGGGAAAAGGAATTTGATGAAATTCAGCCTAAAAAAAATGCTAAAGGCAATCGCAAATTTACCCGTCAAGATGTGAAAACTATAGATCTTATTTATCATTTGGTCAAAGAACGCGGGTTTACACTAGAAGGTGCTAAAACTCATTTACGAGAAGACAAAAAAGAAACGCTTTCAAAATTTGAATTGATTAGCAAATTGAAAGCCATTAAATCTGAACTTATTTCTATTAAAAATCAACTTTAAAATTAAAAACTATGAAGAAGTGGTTAATTCCCCTTATTGTTATTCTTGTTGTAGGATTCGGCTTATACAGCTGGACCAAAGGATTTAATAATACAGCTATAACACTCCAAGAAGATGCAAAAACATCCTGGAGTAATGTAGAAAGTGCTTATCAACGACGTAATGACCTCATCGGTAATCTGGTAAAAACCGTACAAGGTGCTGCCGATTTCGAAAGAAACACGTTAACGGAGGTGATAGAAGCTAGAGCCAAGGCTACTTCTGTAAACATAGATGCTGGAAACTTAAGCGAAGAAAGCATGAAACAATACGGGCAAGCACAGGGGGGCTTAAATTCTGCCTTATCTAGGCTTTTGGTGAGCGTTGAACGTTATCCGGATTTGAAATCCAACCAAAATTTTATGAATTTACAAACCCAATTGGAAGGCACTGAAAACAGAATAAATGTCGAGAGAAATCGCTTCAATGGTTCTGTAGGCACCTACAATAAACACATTAAGGTATTCCCAAATTCAATATTTGCAGGATGGTTTGGTTTTGAAGACATGTCCAGATATTCCGCCGATGAAGGTTCTGAGGATGCCAAAGAAGTTGAATTTGACTTTGAATAAATATTAGCATTATGACAAAAGTATCTGAATTTATTACTCCTACCGATGAGCAAGACATTATAGAGGCTATAAAAAAAGCCGAATTAAATACGTCTGGAGAGATAAGAGTTCACATAGAAGTAAAATGTGCTAAAGACAGATTTGAAAGAGCTTTAGAGGTTTTTCAAGAACTCAATATGCATAAAACGGAACTCTCCAATGGTGTTTTAATCTACGTTGCTGTGGAAGATCATCAGCTCGTAATCTTAGGAGATAAGGGCATAAATGAAGTTGTACCCAAAGGGTTTTGGGAAAGCACAAGGGACGAAATCTTAAGCGAATTCAAACAGCATGAGTATAAAACAGGCTTAGTGAAAGGGATTCATGAAGCTGGCGAACAATTAAAACAACATTTCCCTTATCAATCTGGCGATATTAACGAACTCGACAATGACATTTCTAAAGGCTAATTTATGAAGTTATCACATACACTATTAGTACTCTCTACCTTATTCCTCAGCTTTTTAAGTTTTGAAGGTTATTCTCAAATTGAAATTCCCCAAAAACCCTCTAAAGAAATGGCTGTTTACGACGGTGCCAAATTCTTTAAGGACAATGAGGTGAAGCAACTTAGGCAGAAGTTAGAAACTTATGCAGATACGACCTCTACTCAAATCGTAGTAGCAACCATCAACACATTGAATGGAGAATACATAGGAACATATGCAGCTGAGTGGGCCCAAAAATGGGGAATCGGTCAAAAAAAGGAAGATAACGGTCTCCTGATTTTAATATCCAAAACAGATAGTAAAATCTGGATCACAACGGGTTATGGTTTGGAAGAATACCTTACTGATGCTACGACAAAAACAATTATTGAAAATATTATACTCCCCGAGTTTAGGAAAGCAAAATATTATGAAGGCCTAGACAAAGGTACCAGCGCTATTTTTGAAGTTCTTGCTGGAAATTTTGATGGCTCTAAAGTTCAGGAATCCTCAAAAAACAATTCGTGGCCATTTGCCATATTACCTATTCTCATTTTTATCGTCATTCTTATTTTTGCAAGGAGAAGAAATAAAGGTGGTGGTTCCGGAAAAGGAAATAGAAACTCTTCACCAAATTTACTAGACATCCTCATCCTCGGTAGTATGGGACGAAGTATGGGAGGTGGCTTTGGCGGCGGATCCTCCGGAGGCTTTGGCGGTGGTGGCGGTTTCGGCGGGGGCTTTGGCGGCGGTGGTTTCGGTGGAGGTGGTGCTGGCGGAAGCTGGTAATCTTAAACCTTATACATATAAACATATCTAAATAAAAATCCCTTTAAAACATATGTTTAAAGGGATTTTTATTTTGTCTTTAAATTCAAAAAAAATTATTTTTTCCTCATATAAATAGAAATAGGAACACCGTTAAAATTAAATTCCTGTCTTAGTTTATTTTCAATAAAACGTTTATAAGAATCTTTCACATACTGTGGAAGATTACAGAAAAATGCAAATTGAGGTTGCGGAGTCGGCAATTGAGTAATGTATTTAATCTTCACGTATTTACCCTTAAGGGCAGGCGGAGGATTTTCTGCTATAATAGGGAGTAAAATGTCATTCAACACCCGAGTTTTAATTTTTGTGCTTCGGTTTTTATAAACCTCTACAGCTGTTTCTATAGCTTTATAAATTCTTTGCTTGTTCAATACCGATATAAAAACAATAGGCACATCTACAAATGGAGAAATCTCTCTTCTGATTTTGGCTTCAAAATCCTTCATGGTGTTGGTCTCTTTTTCTACCAAATCCCATTTATTGACAAGGATTACAATACCCTTTCTATTTTTTTCTGCCAACCAAAAAATACTTTGGACTTGGCTATCAAAACCTCGTGAAGCATCCATGACAATCAAACAAACATCTGCATTTTCAATAGCTCTCACACTTCGCATGACAGAATAAAACTCAAGATCTTCTTTTACTTTGGCTTTTCTTCGAATTCCTGCAGTATCTACAAGCTTAAAGTCAAACCCGAATCGAGTGTAACGTGTATCTATAGAATCTCTAGTGGTTCCAGGAATATCGGTAACGATATATCGGTCTTCACCAATAAGAGCATTGATAAAAGAGGATTTTCCTGCATTAGGTCTACCAACGACTGCAAATTTCGGCAGATCTTCTTCTTCCTCCAGCTCTCGTTCTGGTAATCTCTCTACTACAGCATCTAAGAGTTCGCCTGTACCACCACCGCTGGTTGCGGAAATGGAATAGTACTCCCCTAAGCCTAAATTGTAAAATTCAAGAGCGTCTGTTCTGTTTTTGTTGGAATCTACCTTATTCACACACAACACAACGGGTTTGTTGATTCTGCGGAGAAGTTTTGAAACATCTTCATCCATAGGGGTAATCCCTGTAATCACATCCACTACAAAAATAATCACATCTGCTTCATCTATAGCAAGCTCTACTTGTTTGTCGATTTCTTTTTCAAAAACATCATCACTTCCTATGACATAACCGCCGGTATCAATTAACGTAAATTCACGCCCATTCCAATCCGATTTACCATAGTGTCTATCTCGTGTTACTCCACTTACAGAGTCCACAATGGCTTCTCTGCGTTTTATCATTCGATTAAAAAGGGTAGATTTTCCTACGTTTGGTCGACCTATAACAGCTACAATACTATTCATTTCTGTATTTTAAATAATTTGCAAAGATACAATATATTGTCCAGCTATTTCACTAAGCGTTAAAATGGTTTATGGATTACAATTTCTCTTAAAAAACAGTAAAAAATAAAACACAAAAGTCTTCACTTTTGTATTCAGAACGAAGATCAATTCATTTTTTAACCCTCGAAAACATTTTTATAAGTTAAAAACCCTTTAGAAGACGGTATTTCAGTCAGAGATCCTAAAAATTAAGATTCTATTTAAAATCTTAGTGTTCAACAAAGATCCTACTCTAGTCAATGTATGGACTTAGAGAAACTCAGAAGTGTTTTAAGACGGATGTATCCATGATTTTGAGATATCTAAAAAGAAAACGAATTACTAAAGACAAGCTCGTTTTTTAAGAGATCAATACCCGAGAAATACCATGCTAAATAAACTCGTGATGAAAAGTATTGAGGAGGAATAACTAGTCTTTGTTATATCCGAAACGCCTAAGTTGCTTATCATCGTTTCTCCAATTCTTATTCACTTTCACATAAGTTTCCAGATGAATTTTTTTATCAAAAAACTTCTCTAAATCTTTTCTAGACTCGGTTCCAACGCGCTTTATAGCAGAGCCTTTGTGGCCTAGAATAATAGCCTTCTGAGATTCGCGCTCTACAATAATAATACTACGGATGTGGATAATAGATTCGCTTTCTTCAAAACTTTCAGTTTCCACCTCGACGCTATAAGGGATTTCTTTTTTGTAATGTATTAGGATTTTTTCTCGAATTTTCTCGTTGACAAAAAATCGCTCTGGCTTATCTGTTAATTGGTCTTTGGGATAAAAAGCAGGCGACTCTGGTAACAGATCCAAAATACGATTGAAGACTTCGGTAACTCCAAAGTTTTCCAAAGCTGATATAGCAAAAATTTCAGCATTAGGCAATTGCTCTTGCCAATGCTTCTGTTGAGATAACAAAAGTGCCTCATCACCTTTATCTATTTTATTGAGAAGTAACAAAACTGGCATTTCGGCATGCTGAAGTTTTGTAAAAAATGACTCGTCCTTAAGTGCTTTTTCGCCAATCTCCACCAAATACAAAAGCACGTCTGCATCTTGAAAGGCCGATTTTACAAAATCCATCATAGAATTTTGCAATCCATAAGCAGGCTTTATAATTCCAGGAGTATCACTAAATACCATTTGAAAATCATCCCCATTAACAATTCCTAGAATTCTATGACGAGTGGTTTGGGCTTTGCTCGTAATAATAGAGAGCTTCTCCCCTACAAAGGCATTCATCAATGTGGATTTCCCTACGTTTGGATTTCCTATGATGTTTACAAATCCGGCTTTATGTGTTTTTGCTTCGATGATAATTAATTTTATTTTTTACAAAAATAGACAATTCGTAACAACTCATAGCTAACAAACCAAAGTCGATATCTTATATTTGTCTCTAAAATAATCTCACAATGAAAAAAATACTTTTTGCAATCGTCATTTTTTGTTCACTAAATGCTTTTGCGCAATCTGAATCTACATTTTCTTATACTGAATTTCACGAACCAAAAATAAATGTTGGCTATTTAATTCTTGGCAACTTCGATGTCACTTACGAGTACCTACTTAATGAAGAGTCTGGTGTAGGAGTAAACCTCATGGTTCCATTCGATGATTATGTAGAATGGAATATCAATTATAATCTCACTGGATACTACAGGTTTTATTTCGGGGATAATTATGCAGATGGATTTTTTGGTGAAGTTTTCGCAAACTTAAATAGTGTAGAAGATAGAATTGAAGTTGAAGGAGTAAGACAGGATAAAGACATCACCGATTTGGCTCTTGGATTTAGCGGGGGCTATAAACTGGTCTCTAGCGGAGGTGTAGTCTTAGAAGTTTTCCTTGGTGGAGGTCGTAACTTGTTTAGCGAATATAATTCTGAACGTAATTTTGATTTTGTGTTAAGAGCTGGACTTAACGTAGGCTATAGATTCTGATTTTTTTTCTAAAAGAATTCATTAATAGCATACTCATAAATACCCTTCTATCTTGACTATAGGAGATAAACTTCACCCATTACTTCTTTGAGTAATGGGTGAAGTTTTATAATTTATTTTCAATTTTCTTCTCTAAAGATTGTTATCTAAAGTGAGGCTGAACCATATTTTTGAGTAATTTCAAAATCCCAATTAAATTTAAAATGAAAAAAGCTCTATCCTACATTGTCATTCTATCCGCAATAATTATCGTTGGCTTTCTTATTGCTGATTTTATTATATCCAATAAAGTAAAAGAAAGACTTAGCAAAGAGCCCTCCATATCCTACACTAGCTTTAACGTGAATGTACTTACAGGAAGTCTAGAACTAGAGGAATTTAAATTCTATGATTCTATCAAAGATATTCAGGCAGACTATATTTATTTGAATGTGGATGTGTTGCACTATACTTTAGAAAAGGAAATCAAAATTGAAAACCTTGACGTAAAAGGTCTTAATCTGAAATACGACAATTCTCTAGCCAAAGAAAACAATAATAAAAATACTTCAGACGCAGTCTCTCTAGTTGAAATTGAGGCTATAAAAATCAGCCAATCTACTATTGAATACAAAACGGCAAAAGGCAAAAAACTTCGTATTAACGAGATAGATTTAGCCACCAAAAATGTTCAATGGCCTTTAGACAAGAACTTCGACTGGCTGAAGAACAATTCTTTTAATATAAAAGCAAAAGACTTAAGTTATGATTTAGACAACTTACACGATCTAAAAATTGACGATCTCAGTTTTGAAAATAGAAAAGTAGACTTTAAAAATTTCAAAATAAAACCAAAGTACACTCAGCAATCCTACATCGAACATATCGAAGTAGAAAAGGATTTAATGACTTTGGATGCTAAGACGATAAGCCTTGAGGGATTAGAACTAGGCAAAAACGAAGATAAGCTTCAGCTTTCCCTAAGCAGAATCCTTGTGGACTCTACTTATTTGAGTATTTATAGAGATAAAAATATAGCAGATGATCTCAGCTACAAGCCCTTGTACAGCGAATCCTTAAGGGGTCTAGGATTTGATCTTAAGGTAGATTCTGTCTTGATTTCAAAAGCATCTATCAATTATCAAGAATTATTGCATAAAGACAGGCCTCCGGGTGAAATAAGTTTTGAATCTGTAGATGCTCAAATCATCAACTTACATAACGACATCAACAAAGAAAACTCTGAGATAAAGGTGATTGCTTCAGGGAAATTATCTAAACAGTCTCAGATTTTATTCAATATGAGTTTGAAACCAAGTCAAGAAAGATTTGAGGTTTCAACACTAATAAAGGATGTGAAGGATAGCTCTGTGAATACATTTTTCGCTCCTGCTATGCGCATGAAATTTGATGGAAAAATCAATAGAATTGAAACAACATTTACGGGAACCAATTCTGAAGCCAATGGACAATTCAGGATGGTCTATAAGGATCTCAAATTAAAGATTCTCAATAAAAATGGGGGCGAAAATCATTTTGCGAGTTTACTTAGCAATGTATTTGTAAACAATAAGGATGTGGATAAAACTTTTAAAATAGATAAAATGAAAAGAGATAAAACCAAGTCGTTTTGGAATTATCTTTGGAGCTTTCACCTCGAGGGTTTGAAACGATCCCTTTTATAATATTCATTCAAAAACCGAAGTTTAAACTTTTCAACAAAAAAATTAAATCTTGAAAGTGACAATAGGATTCTTAATGTGGTTGACAATATTCTCAGCTAAGCTTCCACTTATAAAATGAGAAATCCCTTTTCTACCGTGTGTCCCAATTCCTATGAGATCGGCATCCAATTTAATAGCAAGATTTCTAATACCGCGTTCTACTGTAACATCATTATAGACTTGAAATTTGGATGAATTGAAGTTGAGTGGTGATGAAAACTCATCAAAAGATTGATCAATCTCTTTGGTGGTTTTAAATTTATGCGGCGTATTGATATAAACCAGATGTAGTTCGACATCTAAAAGATTTGAAAAGACTAAGGCTTTTTCGAAAGCATTTCTATTATTCAGTGTAAGATTGGTGGCAAAAACAAAAGACTTAATATCGAAAATAGGTATATCTTCTTTAATAACTAACACAGGAACATGAGAAAACCTCACCACCTTTTCTGTATTAGACCCTATAAAAACCTCGTGTAAACCTTCAGAACCATTAGACCCCATAACAATAAGTTCGCAGTCGTGTTTTGTGGCAATAGCCATAATACCATCGAAAGCTTCGTCGAACTCTACCGTCTCGTGAACCTTAATCCCTTCTAGATGATCCTTCATGTTATGAAAGGTTTCGGTGAACCTCCTGTGGGCTAGCTTCATAAAAAACAAAGATTCTGGCAAATCACCCCCTACTCCTTCATTTATAGGATCGATAAGTCCTAAAGGGAGATCCAGCAAATGGAGCAAAAAAATCTCGCTATCATATTTTTTGGCGAGTTGGGCAGCTACTTTCAAGGCATTTTCAGCTTGAGGAGAAAAGTCTGTGGGAACTAGGATTCTTTTCATAGGTTGAGAATTTATACTTCTACTAATTTAGTTTAAATTATAAAAAAATCCCCTCTTTTATAACTGATAAATTATTGTTACATTTGCAAAGTTTTGAATATGGAGGGGACAAATTAGTCCCCTCTTTTTATAAGTAAATAATGGCTTTAGATAAAGAGCAAATTTTAACCTTGGTTAATCAAGGATTGGAGGAAGACGAGGCTCTATTTTTAATTGATATACAAATTTCTGGTAACAATAATATCAACGTCATCATAGATGGTGATAGAGATTTATCTATAACAGATTGTGTCAATATGAGTAGGGCTATAGAACATAATCTGGATAGAGAGATAGAGGATTTCTCACTAGAAGTCGCTTCCTGCGGAGCCACTGAGCCGCTTAAATTTCCAAGACAATTCAAAAAAAATATCGGCAGAAAACTCGCAGTCGAAAGCCAAAATGAAACTATAGAAGCAACACTTACCGCAGCAACTGACCAAGATATTGAATTAAAATGGAGTGCTCGAGAGCCAAAACCAGTTGGGAAAGGCAAACATAAAGTAGAGAAAGAAGCAAAAATAGCTTACGAAAACATCGACAAAGCTCAAGTTATAATAAATTTTAACAAATAAAGATATTATGGAAAATATCGATTTGATCAACTCATTTTCTGAATTTAAAGACGACAAATTAATTGATCGAGTAACCTTAATGGCCATTCTTGAAGATGTATTCAGAAATGCATTGAAGAAAAAATTTGGACAAGATGATAATTTTGATATCATTATTAACCCAGATAAGGGAGATTTAGAGATTTGGAGAAATAGAATTGTAGTAAACGATGGTGAAGTAGAAGATGAAAACAAAGAAATTTCACTAAAAGATGCTAGAAAGATAGAACCTGATTTTGAAGTAGGTGAAGATGTTTCTGAAGAGGTTAAGTTATATCAACTTGGTCGAAGAGCGATACTGGCCTTAAGACAAAACTTGATTTCTAAGATTCATGAACATGACAGCACCAATACATTTAAATATTTCCAAGATTTAATTGGAGAAATCTATACTGCAGAAGTTCATCACGTGAGACACAATGTGGTGATCTTATTGGATGATGATGGTAACGAATTAATCATTCCAAAAGAACATCAAATCCCATCTGATTTTTACAGAAAGGGAGATAGCATAAGAGGTGTCATCGAAAAGGTTGAACTTAAAGGAAACAAACCTATAATTATCCTATCGAGAACGTCTCCAATGTTTCTTGAAAAGTTGTTTGAACAAGAAATTCCTGAAGTGTTTGATGGGCTTATCACCGTTAAAAATGCAGTGAGAATACCTGGAGAAAAAGCGAAAGTTGCTGTAGATACTTACGATGACAGGATAGACCCTGTAGGAGCATGTGTAGGTATGAAAGGATCTCGTATCCATGGTATTGTTCGCGAATTGGGAAATGAAAATATAGATGTAATCAATTACACCAACAATCCACAACTCTATATACAACGGGCCTTGAGCCCTGCGAAAATTGTAAATATTAAGTTGGATGAGGAAAGAAAATATGCAGAAGTAACTTTGAAACCAGAAGAAGTTTCTAAAGCTATTGGACGTGGTGGACATAATATAAGACTCGCTGGACAATTAACTGGCTATAACATAGAGGTCTTTAGAGATGGTATCGAAGAAGAAGATGTGGAATTAACAGAATTTAAAGACGAAATAGAAGACTGGGTTATTAAAGAATTCAGTAGAATAGGTTTAGATACTGCAAAAAGTATCTTAGAATTGGACGTAAGTGATATCGTAAGAAGAACGGATTTGGAAGAAGAAACCGTTTTGAACGTAGTCAAAATTTTAAAAGAAGAGTTTGAAGAATAGATTATTTAAACTCATCTTTGCAACATTATAAAAGAGGTAATATTAGAGGCAATTTATGGCTGAATCAAAACAAACAAGATTAAACAAGGTACTACGGGAGTTTAACATTTCGCTGGATCGGGCAGTCGAATATCTGAACGATAAGGGTTATGAAATTGAAGCAAGACCTACGACCAAAATTTCTTCGGAAGTTTATGAAGTATTATCAGATAAATTCGAAACTGATAAAAGCAAAAAGGTAGCTTCAGAAGAAGTAAGCGAGGAGCGAAAAAAGGAGAAGGAAGAATTGCGTCAGGCCAGGGAGCAGGAGCTTGAGAAGAAGAAAGTAGACGAAGTTAGGAAAGAGCAACAAGCTGCAGACAACAAGAAAAAAGTTGCTGCTGCCAAAGCTGAAGAAGAAACTAAGGCTAAGGCTGAAGAAGACTCTAAGAAAGCAGCAAAAGAGGAAGAAGAAACTATCAGGTCCAAGTCCAAAATTTCTGGCTTAAAGCAAGTCGGCAAGATTGAACTTACAGATACTAAAAAAGGGAAACCTAAAAGCAAAAAAGAATCTGATAAGCCTGAAAAGTCTACCGAACCCGCTAAGCCGACTTCTGAAAAACCAGCGAAGGACGCCGAACAAAAGCCTCAAGTTAAAAAAGAAGAAGAAGAAGAAAAAGAAGTTGAGGATCCTCTACATAAGACTCAGTATACGAAGCTTTCTGGACCCAACTTCACCGGTGAAAAAATTGATTTAAATCAATTTAAGAAAACTCCAACCAAAAAGGAGAAAGAAAAGGAGAAGGAAAAAGAAGCAGCTTCCAAAAGAAGGAAGCGTAAGCGTATATCCAAAACTAACACCTCCCCTGGAGCGAGTAAACCCAACTTCAAAAAAGGTGCAAAGCCAGCTCCTAGAAGAAATGTGAAAGCAGCTCCAAAGGAAGATCCTACTCCAGAAGAAGTCCAAAAGCAAGTTAGAGAAACCTTAGAAAAACTTCAAGGTAGATCTGCTGGTAAGAAAGGAGCAAAATATAGACGAGACAAAAGAGATCAACATAAACAACGTTCTCAAGACGACCTCGATCAACAAGAAAAAGAAAGTAAAGTCCTTAAGGTAACAGAATTTGTAAGTGTCAATGAGATCTCTACAATGATGGATGTGCCTGTGACTAAAATTATATCTGCCTGCATGTCCTTAGGGATGATGGTAACTATGAATCAAAGACTTGATGCTGAAACCTTAAGTGTTGTCGCTGAAGAATTTGGTTATGATGTAGAATTTGTAAGTGCAGAAGTAGAAGACCACAAAGAAGTAGTTGTTGAAAACCCTGATGACTTAAAACCAAGAGCTCCAATCGTTACCGTTATGGGTCACGTAGATCACGGTAAAACTTCTTTACTGGATTATATCCGTAAAGAAAACGTGATTGCTGGAGAGTCCGGTGGAATTACTCAGCATATTGGTGCCTACAGTGTTAAGATAGAAACAGGAGAAACCATTTCATTCTTAGATACGCCTGGTCACGAAGCTTTTACTGCGATGAGAGCTAGAGGTGCACAAGTCACAGATATTGCGATTATTGTAATTGCAGCAGATGACGATGTGATGCCTCAAACTAAAGAAGCTATTTCCCACGCACAAGCCGCGGGAGTTCCTATCGTTTTTGCAATAAACAAGGTAGATTTATCTACTGCCAACGTAGAAAGGATAAAACAATCCTTAGCAAGTATGAATTTATTAGTAGAAGACTGGGGAGGTAAAGTTCAATCCCAAGAAATTTCTGCTAAAAAAGGTACAGGTATTCCTGAATTACTTGAAAAAGTTCTACTTGAAGCTGAATTACTAGATCTAAAAGCAAATCCAAATCGCCTCGCAAAAGGAAGTGTAGTGGAAGCTTTTCTGGATAAAGGTAGAGGTTATGTATCTACTATCTTGGTTCAGGCGGGTACTCTTAAAATTGGAGATTATGTCTTAGCCGGAACAACAAGTGGTAAAATAAAAGCCATGCAAGATGAGCGCGGTAATAAAGTAAAAGAGGCTGGCCCTTCTACTCCTATTTCTATTCTTGGACTAGATGGAGCTCCTCAAGCTGGTGATTCCTTCCAAGTTATGGAAGATGAAAGAGAAGCAAAAGAAATAGCCTCGAAAAGAAATCAACTTCAAAGGGAGCAAAGTGTTAGAACACAGAAACACATTACTTTAGATGAAATTGGAAGACGAATTGCTCTTGGAGACTTTAAAGAATTGAACATTATCCTGAAGGCGGATGTGGATGGTTCTGTAGAAGCCTTAACAGACAGTTTACAGAAACTCTCAACAGAGGAAATTCAAGTCAATATTATACATAGAGGGGTTGGAGCCATTACTGAAAGTGATGTCTTGCTAGCCTCAGCTTCTGAAGCTGTTATCATTGGATTTAATGTAAGACCTGCTGGAAATGCTAGGACACTTGCAGATAATGAAGAAATCGATATCAGAATGTATTCTATCATCTACGATGCTATCAACGATATTAAAGATGCCATGGAAGGTATGCTTTCTCCAGAACTTAAAGAAGAAATTACAGGTACTGCAGAGATTAGAGAAACCTTCAAAATATCTAAAATTGGAACTATTGCAGGATGTATGGTGACTTCTGGGAAAATCTACAGAAGCTCTGGTATACGATTGATACGTGACGGCATTGTCATCCACACAGGAACACTTACTTCTTTAAAACGATTTAAAGATGATGCTAAGGAAGTCTCTAAAGGTTATGATTGTGGTATTCAATTGAAAAACTACAATGACATCCAAGAAGGTGACATTTTAGAATCTTACCGAGAAGTAGAAGTTAAGAAGAAATTGAAATAAGTTCTGAATAAACTCTCAACTAAAAAGCTCCGTAATATAGATTACGGAGCTTTATTAGTTTATAAAAATACCTAATAGTAGGTATTGACATCACTGTTATTAAATATTAAATTTACATTGTAGCATATAAAGATATTATCTATTATGTTCATCCTAAAGTTTAAGGAATCAAACATCCTATAAAAGCTGATCTAACCCATCAGCTTTTTTCATGTCCAGACTTTAGAGTCTGTGTCGTAAAACGTAAGTGTTATACCAAATTAAATTTTCAATGTCGTATAAATAAATTGAATTATACTACGTCGTAGCTCAGCACAGGTTTTTTGATTGATTGAAATTAAAAATAATTAGCATAGCCTTAATTACAGTAATTATTTTTGATAAAAAGCAGGCGAAAAAAGCCTGTGCCGAATTCGTTTCGGTAAAACGATTTATTGCGACATTATAGTTTTAAATTGGTATTATCTACCAGTTCCAAAAATCTCTATTAAACTTTATCATAAAGGTTACTTTTCATCGACATGACGACCCCATGACCGGTTACTTATGTGTCCGTTTTCAATGAATTTCGGTTTTAGATTACGATTACTTTTTATAAAAGTTCCAAATTCAGTTCAATAGATATTATGGTATCTATTGACTAATTTTAAAATCTTTTAAAATTAGAATCCCACTTCTACTGAAACCTTCAAATTGGAGATGGTAATATTTAAAAATTTCACTTTTTGGAATTTTAAAGTAAACCTCGCCAAAATCATTAGTTTTTAAAACTGGCTTCCAGTCAATTTCAACAGGAATTAGATCTTGTTCTAAATTTATTTGTTTTGGGAGTGAATATGGTTTTGGCTTTTGATAAGCCTCTTTGATAACCTGTTTTTGATACAGCCTTACCAAATTCCTTTTGTAATCCTCTGTAGTAAAAACTTGATAGAACCTATAACCTCTATAAGGTTGAACCATAATACTCTCAACATCTCTCATGTTTAAATTTACACTTAGTAGATCAAAATGTTTTTTTTCATCTCCGTCAATATATAACTTAGATTCTTTCCCCGCTCTTATTAAATAATATTCTCCATTTTCGTTTATCAACTCCACATTTTCCTTGTAGGCTAAAAAAGATAAGACATCGTCTTTATAATAAGGATAAAACTCAGGTAATTCTAACTCAAAATATTTTCCAATGTCCCAAACAATAGAACTATATTTTTTTAGAAGCATTTCTCTCCTTTCCTTACGTTCACTTTTTGCTTTACCTAAGAGTAAGACCTCATCAAGAACAGTGGTATTATTTTGAAACGCACTATAGTCTAGATCGCCAATCTTGTCTTGCTCCGGAGTAGTAGTAGTTTTTAAACTTTTAATTAGTGTTTTTAAGCTTTTAAGCTGTGGAGGACTACTTTTTTCTTCCAAAACATCTATCACCAAATTATCAGGCCTCATTAGGCTAGCTCCAAGATCTAAAAAGGCAAGTTTTAATGTATCTGAGTTATAGACCAAAAGGCTGTCAAACTGGAATTCCCTTTTGTGCTTAAGCACAATTTTATCTATTAGAAGATCATAATTTGTTAATAATGCTAAAGTGTCGGTCTTTAGTTCGCCTTCAATTCGACCTTTTAACTTTATTCCAACCTCCCACTCATAAGGAATTGTGTCCTTAAACTTTTTAAAATCTCCTATTGAGTCTATTGAAGTTCCTTGCATAAGTAATACTAAGTCTAAATAAGATTTACAATTTGGACTCTCTATGTCTTCAACACAGTTTATCAATTCTACATTTTCTTTCAACAGAGGAGTAAATAAGAGAGCTCCAGAGATACTTTTATCCGCATAAGATAAAGAGTGATTGGAAGCTAAAACTGATAAACTAACATTTGCTTTTAAAGGTTGATTTTGATTTGTGAGTTTTACCCTAAAAGCAATTGAATCTTGATCGGCAGATGCCACTTTTTGTAGATCAATTTTGGGTATAGAATTACTTTTATGAACATAAATTTTTCTTTGGCTTACGGGCTGTCCATTTTTATACAAAACCAGTTTATTAATACCATGTTTAAACTGATGTGTATCGAGTTCAGCTATAGCTTGGGTAGTATCCTGTAGTTTAAATTGGAGATGACCAATACCATTTCGCAGCTCATAATCATTGCCTTTTTTTTCCTTTAAAGTTGCAGAATTAGTCTTAAGATGCACCTTAATTAAACTGTCATTTGTATTTTCTACAATCATCAATAGCCCTGTTTTCTTGGCCTTAGGCAGTTCTATTTCTAGAATTGTATCTTTTACTTTTACTACGGCTTTATAAGTTTCGTTCTGTTGATAATAAAAGCTAGATTTTGCTAGGCCAGCATGAGAAGTATCAAAACTGGCTATTTCATCTTTTTTTGAATTTAAAATCTTAGCTTGATAGTTAATTCCTTTCTCATTGTCCTGAAGCTGAAGCGCCACTGTGGTTTGAGCATTTTCTAAGAAAAACCCTCCTTCAATTGCAATTTTAGTAAAATACCTGGAGCTAGAGGTTGACAGAATTTCTTGAGCATCTGCTACTATTTTTATTTTTTTCTCAAAAATATAGCCGTTGTCAAAGTTTCGCATAAAATTGGTATATCCTTGGATATAGTACTCGCCTGGGGGAAGAAGTTCAAATTCAATTTGACCATAACCTACTCCATTTTTTATGTGAATTCTTTGAGTTGCTATTAAGTCCTGCCTTTGGTTGAGAAGATTCACATAAAGCAAAGTAGTAGAGAAAGAGGGAGCATTATTTTGATTTGTAACATAAGCTTTAAACCAAAGGGTATCAGTAAGTGAGAACACTGGTTTGTTCAAATGTATAAACACTTTTTCTTCAATACCTTTAGAAACCAGAATGCTATGATGATTATATTGACTAGAAGCAGTAACAGAATAAAGAAGGAAAAGTAAACTAATGTACTTTATCAAATCGTAGTTTTTATTTTAAATATAAATAAAAACTTTATGATAAACCGTTTAAACTAGACATCAAATACTCTACAGAGACTTGTACTAAAGCCTTTAACTATTTGGTTTACTCTTGAGGAAACAAATTAACAATAAAAGCCGATCTTACTTAAGAAAAGGGGTTTATTGAGTTGGTTACCTACCCAGCCCTAAAATCAAAGCTTTAGCAGGCAGGATTTTCGTCTAGAACTAAAGGTAAACTTGTGGCCTAAATACTTACTTCGCAAAAAAAAACCGATTTCAATAAAGAAATCGGTTTAAAATTTGTTGGCCTACTAGGTTTCGAACCTAGACTCTTCTGGACCAAAACCAGATGTGTTGCCAGTTACACCATAGGCCAATATTCAATTGGAGTGCAAATATAAAACTAACTTTTATATGAGCAAAAGTATTTCAAAATTTATTCAAAAAAATATTTACAGTTCATTTCATGAAGATGAATGGTTTCTAAGTAATAATAATCAGATCATACGTTTATAAGATTTCATAATTGTTTATTTTCGCTCAAAATATTTATATCCATGACTAAATCTGCCTTTTCATTTTGGAATAAACTTTTAGGCTGGTTTGCCTTTCTTGTTGCTCTTGTGACTTATATCTTAACCGTAGAGCCAACAGCTAGCTTTTGGGATGCTGGTGAATATATAGCGACCTCTGCCAAGCTTCAAGTTGGTCACCCACCTGGAGCTCCATTTTATCAAATTTTTGGAGCCTTCTTTTCCATGTTTGCTTCAGATGAAAGTCAGATTGCCTACATGGTAAATCTCATGTCAGGTGTGGCGAGTGCTTTTGCTATTTTATTCATGTTTTGGTCAATCACCTTATTACTAAAAAAACTTACTAAAACAATAGACGCCAAAGGAACTTCTTCAGACTTTGCTATTTTGGCAAGTAGTCTGGTTGGAGCATTAGCCTTTACGTTCTCAGATAGTTTTTGGTTTAGCGCTGTAGAAGCAGAAGTCTATGCCATGGCAGCATGTATTATGGCGGCCATGTTTTATACAGGCTTGTTATGGGAAAGAGATATGCATAAGCCTAGAGGAAATCGTTGGCTGATCTTAATCTGTCTGATAGTGGGGCTTTCCTTTGGAGTTCATTTTATGGCCCTATTAACCATTCCCGCGATAGGCTTTTTATATTATTTCAAAAATTTCAAAAAAATCACCATCAAAAACTTTGTGATTGCCAACTTCGTCGTTGTTGGAATCTTATTGTTTATTTTTAAACTCCTCCTGCCCTATTCCTTGACCTTTTTCGCAAAAATGGAAGTCTTTTTTGTAAATAGCATAGGCTTACCCTTCAATTCAGGTACTGTTATAGCAGGCTTACTAGTAATTGCTGCGTTTTATTTTGGACTCAAATACACGAGACGTAAAAATTATATTCACATCAATACGGTTTTACTCTGTATCCTATTTGTATTTATAGGCTTTTCTAGTTGGATTATGCTACCCATAAGGGCCAACGCTGGGACTGTAATTAATGAAAATAATCCTAGTAGTGCTCAACAACTCCTCGCTTATTATAACAGAGATCAATATGGTGAAACGCATCTGTTTTACGGTCCTCAGTTTACCGAGTTATTTGCTGGATTAGATCCCGATAACCCTTATGTAGATGATAATGCAATTTATGAGAAAGATGAAGAGAAGCAAGAGTATGTGATTGTCAATGATTATAAAAATGCTAAACAAAATTCTGATGCCTCACATAAAACCTTTCTCCCTAGGATGTGGAGTACACAACATGCTGCCAATTATATGATGTTTACTGGACCTCTAGAATTTTCTATAAAACCAGAGTACAGAGGAGAACAAGAATTAGGTTCAATTATTGAAACATTTAGAGCCGATTACAGAAAAGGAGAGGTCTCTTCTGATGGTTACATCAGCTTTTTAAAACGCTTTAACCAATACTTGGATGTTGAAAAGCCTTCTGCTGCCTCGAATCTCAGCTACTTGTTTGAGTTCCAAATGGGCTATATGTACTGGAGGTATTTTATGTGGAATTTTGCTGGTAGACAAAACGATGAACAAGGAAAATATACAAATTTTGATGGTAATTGGTTGAGCGGTATCGACTTTATTGATGAAAATCGACTGGGAAGTCAACAGAATTTACCTTCAGACCTTTCTGAAAATAAAGCAAGAAACACTTACTACTTCCTACCGCTTATCTTAGGCTTAATTGGTTTATTTTTTCATGCGTCCAAAGATGTGAAGCGCTTTTGGGTGCTAACTGTCTTTTTCCTATTTACAGGAATCGCTTTAAAAATATACCTCAACGAGCGATCTTTTGAGCCCAGAGAACGAGATTATGCTCTAGTAGGATCGTTTTATGTGTTTGCCATTTGGATTGGATTGGGCGTTTATGCTCTATTCCATTACTTGAAGGCTTATGTCACGCCCAAGCTAGTAGCTCCAGCCGTAGGATTACTTTGCCTAATATGTGTCCCCGTCCTTATGGCCTCAGAAAATTGGGACGACCACGATCGCTCTGGAAAATACACCACTCTTGCCATGGCCAAGAAATATCTAGAGGGCTTAGATCAAAATGCCATTTTATTCACCATAGGAGATAACGACACTTTCGCCTTGTGGTATGCCCAAGAAATTGAAGGCTACAGAACCGATGTAAGGACCATCAACACTAGCCTTTTTGCTACAGATTGGTACATAGACCAAATGAGAAGAAAAGCTTACGAGAGTGAGCCTATTAAGACGACGTTGAAACACGAAGACTATAAATATGGGACCAATGATGCCGTTTGGTTTCAGAAAGATCCCAGGGTAGGAGATTCACTCAACATCAAGCAATTTATTCAGTATATCGAGAGCGATAACGAAACGACCAGAGCAGAACTCCAAAGTGGGCAAATCATCAACACCTTTCCTACCAAAAACATAAGAGTTCCTGTGGATAAAGAAAAAGTCCTTAAAAATGGAATCGTAGAGCAAAAAAATGCTGACTTAATTGAGCCTTATCTCGAAATCAATTTGGAAGATAACCTTATCTATAAACCAAATTTAATGATGCTGGATCTCTTAGCGAATAACGATTGGGATCGCCCTATCTATTTTACAGGAGGGAGTTTTAGAGACGAAGATTATTTATGGATGAAGGATTACCTTCAACTGGAGGGAGTTACCTATAAACTTGTCCCTATAAAAACTCCTGTGGATGAGAGAAATCCATTTGATATGGGACGGATCGATGCCGATAAAATGTATGACATTGTTATGGATTGGGATTGGGGCAATAGTGGAAGTGATGACATCTACCACGACACGGAAACCCGAATAAATGCCATAACCTATAGAAGTAATCTTGCTCGATTAGTTGAAAAATTGATCAAAGAAGATAAGCTGGAAAAAGCAGAAGACGTTCTAGATTTAGGCATGGAAAACATTCCCGTAAAACATTTCCAATACTATCAACTTCTAGAACCCTTTATAAATGGGTATTATGAAGTAAATAAGCCTGAAAAAGCAAGGGAAGTCTGGGAAGCCGTCGCTAATAATTATAAGGAGTGGCTGACTTACTATGCAGGCCTAGATTATGAAAACCAAATAGAGAATGCTGATAGGATCTTTAGTGAAATTGAAAAGTATAGAAGCCTTGTGGATATTTTAATTATTCAACAAGACCAAGAATTGGTCAAAGACAAAGCTGCCGAGTTCAATTCTTACCTAGAAAAGTTTAGTCATTTCTACGAAGACTCTCCTGAAGAGAATGTGAACGAAAAACTGCTTCAAGAATTGGAAGAGGACGAAATCAACCAAATTGAAAAGGATAGTGCAAGCGATGGCTTATTGTCCCCAGATCAATTACCCACTAATCCGTAAAGGTGTTGAGGTCTAGCACTTTTCTTCAGCACCTATTTCCTCACCGGGTGTGGAGCATTTCAACTGAAAAAAAAGAGATGTTCCTCACCTTCGATGATGGACCCATTCCTGAAGTGACCCCATGGGTCTTGGATACCTTAAAAACCCATAAGGCTAAAGCTACTTTTTTTTGTATCGGAGATAATATAAAAAAACATCCAGAACTCTTTCAACAGATTATAGATGAAGGACATTCAATTGGAAATCACACCTTCAACCATTTAAACGGTTGGAAAACCTCTTCAAAAACCTACTTAGAAAATGTTGAAGCCTGTAAGCAAGAAATAGAATTATACTCTGCCGCTACACACTTATTTAGGCCTCCTTACGGCAAGTGCACCTCTACTCAAGCTAAAGCCTTAAAAAGAGATGCTCAACAGATCATCATGTGGGATATCCTCAGTAAAGATTATAAATCTAGCCTCAGCAAAGAGGCTTGTTTTCATCGCATCGAAAGATCGGTTCGATCTGGAAGCATCATCGTTTTCCACGATAGCCTAAAGGCTGAAAAAAACATGAAATATGCCTTGGTCAAAACCTTAGAAACCTTCAATGAATTTACGTTTAGCGCCTTAAAACAGTAGATCCTATTATTTTATTCGACTGATATGCCTAAGGATCTGGAATAAACCTGCCAAATAATTATATTCAGGCAGGTTTAGGTCAACAGAAATTAGCTTAAACCAAGTTTACAAATAAACCTTCATTCGTTTTGTCGACTGTAGCTTGGTCTTTCGTTCTAAGTCCTTTAATGGCTTTATCCCACTTTTTATTACTCAATTCCGACTTGGATTTTATCTCCTCCAAGGCTTGTGGAGAGGTCACTTTCAGTAAGTCTATAACTACTTTCTCTTCCTCCGTAAGCTCTACCTTTTTCTTTTCTGGCCTCATCTGAGGGAAGAACAGGACTTCTTGTATGGAGGGGTTGTTGGTCAAAAACATAATCAACCGGTCCATTCCAATACCCAAGCCAGAGGTAGGCGGCATGCCGTATTCCAGAGCCCTTAAGAAATCATAATCGATAAATTCTGTCGCTTCGTCATCTCCTTTTTGGGATAATTTCATCTGATCTTCAAACCGTTCTCTTTGCTCAATAGGATCGTTAAGTTCAGAATAGGCGTTGGCAATTTCTTTACCACAAACCATCAGTTCAAAACGTTCAGTAAGGTCTGGATTGTCTCTATGCTCCTTACATAGCGGACTCATCTCTTTAGGATAATCGATAATAAAAGTGGGCTCAATAAACTTACCTTCACATTTCTCACCAAAAATCTCATCGATCAACTTGCCCTTGCCCATAGTCTCATTCACCTCCAAATTCATTTCCAGAGCAGCAGTTCGCAATTCCTCTTCAGACTTTCCTGTAATATCGAAACCTGTAAATTGGATAATGGCAGCGGTCATGGTCACCCGTTTGTAAGGTGCTTTAAAATCGACATGATGTTCTTTAAACATAGTTTTGGTCGTCCCATTAACTTGCAAAGCACAATACTCCAGCAAGTTCTCCGTAAACTCCATCATCCAGTTGTAGTCTTTATAAGACACATAAATCTCCATAGCGGTAAACTCAGGATTGTGAGTTCTGTCCATTCCTTCATTTCTGAAGTTTTTAGAAAACTCATACACCCCATCAAACCCCCCTACGATTAAACGCTTTAAATAAAGCTCATTGGCAATTCTCAAGTATAAAGGAATATCTAAAGCATTGTGGTGAGTGATAAACGGGCGTGCTGCAGCACCACCTGGGATAGATTGGAGAATAGGCGTTTCTACCTCCATATAGCCTTTCTCATTAAAGAAATTTCGCATTGCTGTAAACAACGCCGAGCGTTTTTTGAAAATATCTTTCACTCCAGGATTCACCACCAAATCGACATAACGCTGTCTGTAGCGCTGTTCTGCATCCTGAAACCCATCGTATTCATGGCCCTCTCTATCTTTTTTGGGAAGAGGAAGCGGTTTTAGAGATTTACTCAGCAGTTTAAAGTCCAACACTTTTATGGTCTTCTCCCCTACCATAGTCGTAAACAACTCCCCTTCGATCCCTATAAAATCACCGATGTCTAGTAATTTTTTGTAGACCTCATTATAGAGGGTTTTATCCTCTCCTGTACAAATCTCATCTCTGTTGAAATAGACCTGAACACGACCTTCCCCATCTTGTAACTCCGCAAAAGAAGCTTTTCCTTGAATCCTTCTAGACATCAAACGACCGGCGACCACAACTTTCTTCCCTTCCTCAAAGTTCTCCTTCACTTGGGTAGACGAATGGGTATAATGAAACTGGTCTGCAGGATATGGATTGATACCCATGCCCTTTAAGGTGGTTAATTTATCTCGCCTTACGCGCTCTTGCTCTGATAATTGCATAATTAAGTCTATTTTCTAAGGCCGCAAATATAAAGACAATCCGCCAATATCGTAAGCCATCCTCACAATTAAACCACAGCATCTTAAGAAATGCTATCTCGTTTTAAAGCCTTTTTATTTATTTTGATTTTGTGTGAAGTTCATTTGATGCTTTTAGACAGTAAGCTTTATGTTTTTAACACACTTTCAAGACGCCTCTGGGGTGTAAAGATTTGGCTGAAGGTAGAAAAGTTCATTTCAATTTTAAAAGCCTTTAATTGTCACCTTAAGTTATGGGTAGACCTCAAGTCTTAGCTCTCCGTGCTCTTTAGACATAAAATAAAACAAACTAAAACCCCTTAAAACTGAATATCGAAAACAAAATTTAAATTGGAGAAACCTCGGTTTTTTGAATAAAGATGAAATTGCCTATTAATCATATCTTTGATTGAGTGAATAAATCATTCAAAACCCTTTCTTTAAAAAGAAAATATATACTAAAAGCTAGCGCTTAGATGATCAAAAAAAAACACATAAAAAATTGAAATCAATAACAGCTGGTTTCAGAAAATTAAGAAAACATTAATTAGTAAACAAGAAAACATGAGGCCATTCAATAAAAATGAGATTAGGATTATCGAAAACTTGTCAAAACTAAATCCTAATAAAATCCAAACTTGTACAAGATTTTTACAAGATACTTTCTTTACACAGGATAGTAAGACGGCATTAATAGTAAAACATGACACCAAAGATTTGCTATTCTTTATTGACGCAGAGTTATTTAGTGATAGAGAGGAGATAAGTAAAAAAAAACACGACTTATTTGAGATGATAAATCTGCTCGATTATTTAAAAAACTTGAGATACATAACAATCGTTTCTCCTTCGGAAATGTTTTCCAATTTTGAAGCTTTACACTCAGGTTTCAATAACCTCAGAATTGAAAACGGGAATAAACTTACATTAAATGATTCTGGAGATTATCTGATGACAAGTAATCCGGATATTGTTTTTGATCCAGAAAATAATGAAAAATTAAAAGCAGGTAAATTGAATGAATATTACGACTACATTTATAAAAATATGTTTGGATTAATATTTCCAAGTGAAGAATTGGTTGATTTCGTAAAACATGATTTCAAAACAAAAGAAGACAGAAAACACAATCAATATATAAATTACTCTCGGACTGGTATTATTATAGCAGTTTTACTTGGTTTACTTGGGTTATGGAATCCTTTTCAAAAAACAGAAACAAAAGAAAATAATCATGAAGCATTAATTATAAAACGACTAGATACATTGATCACAATAGATAGTAATTCATTGAAGTATATTAAAAACAGAGAATATCAGTTTAAAATAGACTCAACTAATATAAAATATAAGTAGTACTAGATTCTAAACTTCGCATAAAAAACTTGGGTTTAAATGATTATCCTGACTTTTTCCCAAGTATCAAGTTATAAGTTTTTGGACATGAAAATAACCCGCAATACCAAAAATTTCATACCTCCTCCGTTCTTTTCTTACAAATCTCTGAACTCATATCTCAAAAATAAGCTAAGCCTAGCTTTTTTAATCATTGGAGTAAAAAAATTCTGATTCTTTTACAAGATTTAAAACTCAAACCCCTTAAAACTGAATATCGAAAAACTGTTAAGGAAACGGTGGTAAAATCAAAATAAAGAAAACATTTTCTTTAGAAAGTATACCTTTGCAATTCAATGATAAGGCGATGAATAAAACGATAAAAGTTCTGGAATTAGGACTGCTAGATTATAAGGAAACTTGGGATTTTCAAGAAAAATTATTCCAAAAAGTCCTTGATACAAAAATAAAAAACAGGCGTGAAGAAAGCGATCTCCCTACAGACAACAGCTTTATTTTTGTAGAGCATCCGCATGTCTATACACTAGGGAAAAGCGGCGACTTAGCCAACTTACTATTAGACGAAAAGCAGCTGGCAGAGAAAGGAGCAACGTTTTATAAAATAAATCGGGGTGGAGATATTACCTACCACGGTCCTGGACAAATTGTTGGCTATCCTATTTTGGACCTTGAGAATTTCTTTACCGATATCCACAAATATCTACGCCTCCTAGAGGAAATGGTTATTCTTACCTTGGCCGAATATGGGCTAAAGTCAGAACGAAGCAAAGGTGAAACTGGGGTTTGGCTAGATGTAGGAACTCCCTTTGCCAGAAAAATATGTGCTTTGGGCGTGCGCGCTTCGCGTTGGGTGACCATGCATGGCTTTGCCTTCAATGTGAATGCAGACCTAGACTATTTTGACAATATTGTGCCTTGCGGAATTAAAGACAAAGCAGTGACTTCATTAAACGTGGAACTCGGCCAAAAGGTGGTGCCTGTCGATGAGGTAAAAGCTAAGCTCAAAAAACACTTTGCCGAGCTATTTGAAGCTGAATTCTTAGAAGTTTAGAAGTTTTTGGTGTACAACAATAAGGCTTCATCATCTCCTTTTACCGTAAAATGGAGTTGGCTAGGCTTGGACATATCCAAATCGATTTGAGAACTTCCAAATACTGGAAAACCTGGAATGAGCTCCGCTTGTTCATCGAATAGATATACTTTATTGGCTTGCTGATCTACGATACTAAAAAAGGTCCTATTGGACTGCTCGTGAATTTGTGGTGGCAAATACAGACCGTAGTCCAAAGTTTTATTCACTCCATTAATGTTGAGTTTATTCTCAGAAAAAGTGACTACATACTTGGGATGTATTGCTGTAAAATGGTTTTTGGACAAACCGAGTTCTGTTTTTTGCACCACCCCATTTTGGGCAATTTCAATAAGATTCCCATATACACTGGTTCCCGTAAAACTTGATTTATGCAATCCCCATGCATTCGGAGAAGAAGATAGCTTTTGATTTGGTTTTACCCGTTCTGAGGCGGTTCTACTTAGGATTTTAAGTCCTAAGTTGTTCTCTACCAAAATATAATCTTTCCTACCTATGCGGATATGTTGTGGAGTTCGCTGTATTGTTCCTTGCGCTTTATAATTAAATCCTTTAATGAGCTTGCCTTCTTTATTAAACATAAGGATGTCCTCATCTTGAACCACCACAAATCTGTACTTACCATTATTATCGTAATCGAAAATAGCAAGACCTTCGGTTACTAAATCTTCAAAGTCCAAAGGAAATGGGTCTACATTGTTAGCATTTTTATCTAAAACATAAAGTTTATTTTGAGTGGTAAATGCCATTTGTAAGCGAGTATTTCTAAAAATATCGAAGGTGATAATTTCACCTACTACCCTACTGTCTAAAGATTTAGTCCATAGTGTTTTTCCGTTTTTATCGATAAGGTGAAGGGTGTTCTCGCTATCCTGAACCACAATATCCTTTTGGCGAGTTCGCCAATTGGTAAAAAATTGTGGATCCGTAGCAATGTCAGCCTCCAACTTAATACGTCTTGCCTGGATGGCTTCTGTAGAAGTTGTTTCAGCTTTGGCTTTAGCAATTATCCCATTTACAAATGCAAAACTATCCTCTTGAGTCGCCTGCATAATAACAGATTTATAAGCTTTTGCATCCAGATCTTCTAGATTGGGTAGAAAGTCTGTAGTTGCCGATTTCTCCAATTTATCTATGATTCCATCAAGTTGTCCTGCCCAGGTGATGTGTGCCGAAGAACTCATCACGCCAGCGGCATTCTGAAAGGAGGACGATTCGCTGAGCACAGACCTGTTATCGATATTCACCAAGAGGTTTTCTAAGGTCTCTTGATCCTTAGCAAAAAGGAAGTGACTATCATACACTGTAAACACCGCAAATTTATGATTGGACAGCAAAGGAGAGAAATCTGCAAAGACATTCTCTGGTTCAAAACTATAAATCGTCTGATTCCTAAAATTGCTTTCTTCTTCGCTAATGACTTTAAGAGAATCTAATGCTTGAGTGACATTATTACTGATCATATCGTACACCAAAGCTCCATTTTCTAGCTGAATAGCTCCTACTTCGTTTGTGTTCTCAAAAAGAGACTTAAAGGAGGATGTGGCTGAATAATTCTGACTCGCTCTATTCTTCTGAAGGGTTTCAAAGCTAGAAAAGCTAAGACTCATAAATCCTGTTGCATTGGTGGGCGTCACTTCGTGAAGTCTAAAGGACGTCGGCGAAGTCCCTTTAAATAAATGTAATTTTTTGGAATTCTCCTGCGAGAGAATCACCCCGGACCATCTTAAATTCCCCCTAGAGACATCCAGATCAAGACTTAGCCATTTCCCCAAACCCTGTAAGGACTTTGGAGAAAGTTGATCAAATTCATTTTTGTAAAGGTAATGGGCCTCCTCCAGATTTATAAACAGGGATGAATTTCCTGTTGCTGCCTTATGGGCTTTATAGAAAATAGCATCGAATTTGAATTGATTATTATGGGCGCGAATCACATTTTCGATAATCAGTTTCGACTCGGAAGCGATTCTTACACGGTTGAGAAGAGTTGTATAAAATGTAAATCCCTCTAGATTAAATTCAGAAATAGATTTTCCAGCATATTCGATTTTCTTTTCTTTGGACAACTGGAGCGAATCTAAGCTCAAATATTTATCCTTTATGATTAAAGATGTGGCAAGTTCTCTTTCTCCAATTGGGGTTACCGCCAAAAAAGCTTCTGCATCTTGTTGAAAATAGTTAACAAACCTGAAGTTTTCTTGCAGTTCTTTAAATAAGGGTAAAGATTTATTATTCTCGTATAAGTCTGTCGATATAAAATCATCCAAGGTTTCTGAAAGCGATTCAGACTCCAATACCAAAATGGATTTTGACGGGATAAAATCGATCAACTCGCCCTGGGTGGATTCTGCATTAAAATCACAGGAGATCACACTTAACGAAACACAAAACATCAAAAGTGAGAAACGCATAGATAGAGAGAATTTGAATGACAAAATTAAGCTGAAAATTACAATTTTAGTAGCTTTCTGTAGGTTGGTTTTTAAAATTTAAGTTCAGTCTGGTCTGGCAGTAATTTAAAACTCTTCCTGTGGTATTTGGTAATTCCATACTCTCGGATAGCCTTCCGATGCGCTTTTGTGGGATAGCCTTTGTTTTGGGCCCAACCATACATAGGAAATTCTTTATCGATAGTCTTCATATAGGCATCTCTAGCCGTTTTGGCAAAAATGGAAGCTGCCGCTATGCTCAGGAATTTAGAATCTCCTTTTACAATACATTGGTGAGGAATATTTGGGTAGGTATGGAATCTATTTCCATCGACCAAAATCAACTCAGGATCTGGTGTAAGTTGTTGTATAGAATTATGCATGGCTTTTATGGAAGCATTTAAGATATTGATCTCATCTATCGTTTCCATCATAATGTGGGCTATTCCAAAACTTACACTACTTTCTTTCAAAATAACTTCTAAAAGCTCACGTTTACGAGAAGTCAACAGCTTAGAATCGGTTAGTAGTTCATTTTTAAAATCCTTAGGAAGAATAACCGCTGCTGCGGTGACTGGACCTGCCAAACAGCCACGACCCGCTTCGTCGGTACCACATTCTAGTTTTTCGGATTGAAAATAAGGTTGAAGCATAATTACATTGAAAAGTCAAAAATATGAAATTCCATATCGATTTCTAAAACACTTCTAAAGTTAAGTAAAAATGATACTTTTGCTCACGTTTTAAAATAGATCATGAAGTCGGTATACTTTTTAATTTTTATTCTATTCTGTTCTTCTTTTTCGTCGGCTCAAGGAAGAAAGCTCACAGGATCCGAGGTGCCTGATGAAGGTTTTGAAAGAGGTGAAAAAACAACTTCGGTTAAAGACGACCGTGATAAACCCTCTATCACCAAATACAAAATCATCAGCATAAGTAACGACACTACTTACGTGGATACCACATTGAGTATTCGTAAGGATTATGCCTATAATTATTTGCGTAAAGACGATTTCGAATTATTGCCTTTTGCTAATGTTGGCCTTCCTTATAACGAACTAGGGTATACCTTCAATAATCTCAATGCCGTACCTAGATTTGGAGCAAGAGCAAAACATTTCAATTATCTGGAAGTAGAGGATATTCCCTATTACGAAGTTCCTACCCCATTCACCGAATTATACTTTAGAACGGTCTATGAACAAGGACAAAACATAGATGCGACATTTGCAACCAATCTAAAACCAAACCTAAATGTTTCCATAGCCTATAAAGGTTTGCGATCTTTAGGAAACTACCAAAGATCTCTGGCCAGTACAGGGAATTTAAGACTAGGACTCAACTATAGAACTACCGATAACCGGTATTTTGTAAGATCGCATTTTGCAACTCAGGATATCTTGAATCAAGAAAGCGGTGGACTTACCGACAGAGCCAATCAACAATTTATCGATGAAATAGAAGAGGTTCAGAACAGAGCTACAGCGGAGATAAGACTCACCAATGCAGAGACCAAACTAGATGCTAAACGTTTTTATCTCAATCAATTTTACAACATACGACCAGGAAACGATTCCACCCAGAATGGACAAGTCCGCTTAAACCATATTTTGGATTTTACAGACAAAGAGTATCAATTCACTCAAGGGACGGCCAATGCGATTTTTGGAGCAAGTTTTGAAAGCGCAAACTTAAACGATGAGGTGGAATATCAAAACGTTTCCAATACCATGATTTTATCGTATTACCAAAGGTATTTGGGCAGAATAGGTTTTATGGCGAGGCATCAAAATCTTAATTACGGGTATAGAACAATCCTAGTGAATGAAGACCAAACCATTCCTAACCGTTTAACAACGGATATTGTAAGCCTAGGGGGAACTTACCTAAAAAGGTATAAAGCCTTCAAGCTAGAAGGCCAAGCCGCCTATAATATTACCGGTGATTACGATGGGTATGAAGTTCATGGGAAAGCGAGTATGACGCTCTCCGATTCTTTACAATTTGCTGCAAAATTAGATATAAGTTCCTCTGCGCCTAACTTCAACTGGATTCTAAACCAAAGCGATTACGAAAATTACAACTGGTACAATCCCGATTTTGATAATGTGAATACGCAACGTTTAGAAGTGGAAGCTGAGTCTAAAATATATGGCCAAATTAGTGCCTCGCTTACTCAAATCGACAATCATGCTTACTTCGGGTTTGAAAGAACTGCTGAAGGAGCAGTGGCAGATAGTTTGGTAAGACCCTTACAAACTGACCAACAGATTAGCTACTTTAAAATAAAAGCTGAAAAGGATTTCAAATACGGTAATCTAAATCTAGCCAATACCATCATGTATCAAAATGTTTTAGATGGAGAGTCTGTATTTCCTGTCCCTGAAATAGTAACCAGAAACTCATTGTTCTATGACAACTACCTCTTCGACAGAGCGCTTTACTTGCAAACGGGTTTAACCTTCAATTACTTTTCTAGCTTTATGAGCAAGGCTTACGATCCTATACTTTCAGAATTTGCGATTCAGGATTTTCAAGAACTAGAAGGATTCTACACGGCAGACTATTTTATAAATGCTAAAATAAGAGAAGCCAGAATTTACTTAAAATTAGAAAACTTTACTACCCTATTTCAAGGAAATAGCAATTTTTCTGCTCCTCGCTATCCTTATCGGGATTTTGCCATCAGGTTTGGACTGGTATGGAATTTCTTTTTATAGGCTAAGCTTCGCCTTGATGTCCTCTTTCTCTGATTTGGACAACACTCTAAATTCATGTTTCGTCATGAGCGCTGTTAACTCCTTATTTTTATGATGATAGGTATAACAGTGTTTACAATGTAAAATATGAATCTGTACTCTAAGTTTTTCCCAAAAAGCAGCTTCAGCATATTGCTGTTTATCACTAAATTCTGCAACTTTTAGACAAGAGGCTGGTACTTTTATGTTCTGACGTATCTTCCATTATGATGTTTTAAACCAGGAATTATCGAGGCACGAAGTAATTGCTATCCTTACTCTGTGGATAATTACCCATGAATTAAAAAAAGTAATCCTCATACTTTTCTACCCAAAGCTCGGGCTGTAAATCCAACTTGCTTATTTGCTTTTTATCTAAACTCAAAAGTATCGAAAAATAAGTCGGGTATCCTTATCAAAATTTAGCTTATTTGACGATTTTCGCAAACAAACGATTTTAAAAACTATGAGTAGGTCTAAACTTTTAATTATTGGATTTGTATGGCCTGAGCCAAATTCTTCGGCCGCTGGTGGGAGAATGATGCAACTCATCGAATTGTTTTTGAAACGAAAGTTTGATATCGTTTATGCCTCTCCAGCTAAGTTTTCAGAACATGCTGAAGATTTAGAAGCGCTGGGAATACGCCAACAACAAATAGAGGTCAATGCCTCAGTATTTGATGAGTTTCTCAATGAAGAGCAGCCTACTCACGTGCTTTTTGATCGGTTTATGATGGAAGAGCAATTTGGTTGGAGAGTCGCCGAACACTGCCCCGAAGCGATTCGAATTTTAGATACTGAGGATCTTCATTTTTTAAGAAAAGGTAGACAACAAGCCTACAAAGAAAAGAAAGCCTTCAAAAAAGAGTTTCTATATTCTGATACGGCTAAGCGGGAAATCGGTTCGATTTTAAGATCGGACATGAGCTTGATCATCTCTAAAGCAGAAATTGAGCTGTTGGTCAATGAGTTTAAGGTGAGTCGACGTTTACTTCTTTATATGCCATTTTTACTCAAACCCATCAAAGATGAGCATATCCGTGAGTTACCGAACTTTGAAGATCGCAAAAACTTCATCAGTATAGGTAATTTCTTACACGCGCCCAATTGGGACAAAACCCTCTTTTTAAAAGAAGAGATCTGGCCACTGATTAAAGCAGCTATCCCAGAAGCAGAGCTTCATGTGTATGGCGCCTATACCTCTCAAAAGGTGGAGCAACTTCATAACCCAAAACAAGGATTCTTAATAAAAGGCAGAGCTCCAAACGCTATTGAATGCATCAAAAATGCTAGAGTTCTTTTGGGTCCTGTCCGATTTGGCGCTGGCCTTAAAGGTAAGTTTATAGACAGTATGAAAGCTGGCACACCCTCTATTACGACCACTGTTGGTGCAGAAGGACTTTGCGGAGATTTACCTTGGTGTGGAGAAATCGCCAACTCGGCTGAGGAAATAGCAAGACAAGCCATCAACTTATACACTATGCCAAAGCGATGGAAAATGGCTCAGCGCAATGGCTTTCAAATTATCAATAAACGCTTTCAGTACAAAGTCCACTCTGCCAATTTCTTTAAACGCTTAACCAAACTCAACTCCAATTTGGAGGGACATCGACAACAAAATTTTGTAGGTCAAATCTTGATGCACCATACCACCCAAAGTACAAAATACATGTCGCTATGGATAGAATCCAAAAACAAAACCTCTTCAAAAGAAAGCATTTGATTACATTTACCTTATGAATCGGTGGTTAACCCTTTTTCTTATACTTAGCCTTTTATCTTGTAAAGATTTCAATTTCGAAAAGCAATCGGCAGATGAAATCTTGGAACAGGAACTCAATTCTATTAATTGGAAAGAAGTTGATTTTTACCCCACCTTCCAAACGTGTGGGGTAGTCACTTCAAAAGCAGAGAGTAAAGCTTGCTTCGAAGACGAAATCAAAAATAGCATCAGTTTAAGGTTAAGTCAAGAGGAAATCTCCACCTCCAACAAGGAACAAGACACGATTTTAGTAGATTTATTTATCAATGCCGAAGGAAAAACCTCTGTACAGCAGGTCGTTATTCCCAGTCAGGTGACATTAAAAAACCCGCAGATCAATTCTTGGCTAGAAGAGGCTATCTTTCAACTCCCTGAAATCTATCCCGCTCAAAAGAGGGGTGTTCCCGTTGCACTACATACTCAAATTCCTATCATTTTACAATAATTATTTCGAAAACCGACGGCCTTTCCATTCGAAACTTCCAGAGAGGGTCGACAATGAAAATAAAAGCGTTAAAAAAGGGTAGACGAGGCTCACCTTCAAAAAGTCTGTCCAGCAAAATATCAGGTTTTGCATCTTAGCCATTTTGGACAGATACCAACCATCAACAATCAACTTTACCGTAAATGCTGTGACGACAAATCCAAAAAAACGCGTATCCCAAAAACCCAACACCAAAGCAACAACAAAAGTGAACTGAACCAAAGTCACGAGAATCCCTACTCCTTTCACATACTGACTATCGACAGAAGCGGTTTTTTTAGCCCAACGTTTGCGCTGTTGCCATAAGCCTGAAAACGACTTTACGGGCTCTGTCCATACCACAGAAGAAGAACTGCTTAAAAATTCAATCTCGAAGCCCTTTTGTCTAAAGCTTTGTAGTGTGAACACATCGTCACCACTAGCCACCTGCTCATAGCCTTTATTCACCTCTGCTTGCAGATAGGCTTTCTTATCATAGCATAAATTAGCACCATTGCAGATCACCGGCTTCTTATAAGCAAAACTCGCCAAGCCAAAAGCCTGTAAACTCAACATATCGTAGTGTTGATAGACCGATAAAAACGATTTATTTTGGCTCACCACCACCCCTCCAGCGACCAACTTAGCATCTGTGGTTTGCAAGCGTGTATCGAACTCCTTCAACCAATGCTCAGGCACCTGAACATCTGCATCGGTGGTAAGAATATAATCAGTATGAGCTAGCTGAACAGCTATATGAATGGCGTTTTTTTTAGGTGTAAACCTTCCTTCTGAATTGGATAAAAGATAAATTTTTATCTCGCGATGTTGAGCTTGGAAGCGTCTAACCTGTTTCCAAGATTCGTCCTGAGAATCGTCATCTACAATAAAAACTTCAAACAAACTTGAAGGGTAAGATACCTCTGAAATGGACTGAAGCAGGTTCAGAATAGAACCCGCTTCGTTTCGCATGGGAACTACAATAGAAAAACGAGTCTTCGGTGATAGATAGGCCGGAAATGATTTCTTTTGAAGCCTAGATAAACTTGTGCCCATCCCTCCTATAAACATAAAATAGAGACCTAAAATTCCGTAAAATATAAAAATCCAAATCATACTTTGGAGTTTAGTAACCAAGCCAGCCTAGACCATTTTAACAACAACATATTTCCGATAAATGCAGGAATTCCAAAATTGAAAATCCACATCAAGACGCTGGTCACCAGAATATATTCAGGAGCTAGGTAAGCAGAGAGGAGAACCAAACTCACACCAGCTTTTAGACTCGCATCCAAGATCAAAATTGTGGGAAACATAGAAGTAATGAGATAAATGGAAAAGATAATCGGCATGATTTCCAGATAATTCAACTCAGGTTGAAAGAGCAACAACAGCACAAAAAACTGATGACTAAAGCACCCATACCTCAACACCGACCATATCAACACCTGAGTATGGCTAGAATCTGATAACCTAGTCAACGACTTAAGATAGGCTTGGAGTTGTCTTATCCACCGGCGCCTAGAATTCAGCCAAAAAAGGCCTAGAATTCCTAAAGCCATCGCTCCCAAAACCATCACCAAAGTGATTTGCAATTCTGGAGAAAATTCAGAAAACATTACACTTATCCCTAAAGCTCCAAAGAGAACAGTAGCTGTCAACTGGTAAACCTGGCCTGTGAGGGTGAGTTTAAGAATCTGTTTCCGTAAAGAAGCTTTATAAAAACTAGCTTTCGCACCAAATTCACCAATTTTATTGGGGGTAATTATACTTACTGCATGGGCTTTTAAGCTTTCTGACAAGGCTTCAATCCCGCTAATCTGACTTATGGTATCGACTAAAATTTTCCACTTATAGCCTTCTAATAGCCAATTCAATAGAGAGAAAAACCCTCCTATCCCCAGTAATATAAAAAGCTGTGAAGAATTATAAATCAGTTGCCAATGTGAGTTTGGAACCTCTTGGATAAATTTATAAATCACGATAAAACTTAGACTTACTATCAAAAATTTGATAGCTAACGTCCAGAATTGCTTAGTTTTGTAAGGGAATTTCACATTACAAAATAACGAATAAATAAGCGATTGGCGACAGAAAGAATTATTTTAGGCATAGATCCAGGTACCACTATCATGGGATTTGGTGTCATCGAGATTGTCAATAACAAGATGAAGTTTATTCAACTCAACGAACTAATGCTCAAAAAATACGATGACCATTATACTAGACTCAAACTGATTTTTGACCGGACCATCGATCTTATAGATACCTACCATCCAGATGAAATTGCTATTGAAGCGCCGTTTTTTGGTAAAAACGTACAATCCATGCTGAAACTTGGACGTGCGCAAGGAGTCGCTATGGCAGCAGGTTTATCTAGAGAAGTCCCCATTACAGAATATCTGCCCAAGAAAATTAAAATGGCCATTACAGGAAACGGAAACGCAAGTAAAGAGCAGGTCGCTAAAATGCTACAGCAAATGCTAAAAATCAAAGAGCTTCCCAAAAATTTGGACTCTACCGATGGACTTGCGGCTGCCGTATGTCATTTTTATAATAGCAGTAAGCCTGAGCTAGGAAAATCCTATACCGGTTGGGATGCCTTTATCAAGCAAAACGAAAAGCGGGTCAAAAAGTAAGGCTTAGTTTACTCCACAATATTCATTTTCTTAAGTAAGAACGAGGCATTCATGTTTTGGCATATTCCATTTTTAAGGGTATAGTCAAAATTGAGTTCGTCGTTGATGATTTCAGCATCAAAATAATAATTCTGAACCTGTGGTAATTCATCAGCAACCTCACAGAGGCTTAGATCATGAGTTGCAATAATCCCAATAGCATTGGCTTTGACTAAACGCTCCACAAATTTTCTGGAGCCAATGGCTTTATCTGTAGAGTTGGTGCCTTTTAAAATTTCATCTAAAACAATAAAATACTTATCGGTTTGGATTTTATCTACAATGTATTTGAGTCGAGTTAATTCAGCGAAGAAATAAGAGGCTTCGTCGGCGAGAGAATCGACCGTTCTCATGCTGGTGATCAATTTTGTGGGAACATACTCACAGTACTTTGCACAGACGGGCAAGCCTACATTGGACATAACGATTTGTGTAGAAACTGTTCTCAAGAAGGTACTCTTCCCAGCCATGTTGGCTCCCGTAATGATAAAAAACTGATTGTCTTTAATTTCAAAATCATTGCGTACCGCGTCTTTAGGGTCTATCAAAGGATGAACAGCACCTACAGTTTTGGTGAAGCTTCCTGAGTCCTTTATGCTAGGGAAAACATAATCTGGGTGGTTGAATTGGAAATTGGCCAAACTATTATAGGCATCGATCTCAGCGATCACTTCAAACCAACTTTCAACCTGAGAAGCATGTTGGGCGATCCAGTTTTCAATCTTAAGAGATTGCGTAAGATCACGAAGCATAAATCCATTTAAAACAATACCGAGTAAAATATTATTCCTTTGGTCAAGGCCATCGATATGTTTTGAAAGTACTTTCAAAATCTGACTCGCTTTAGCTGAATCTGAATGGATTTTTGACTGAAAGGATTGAAGTAAACTCGAATTAAATTCAGCATCTTCGATAAATTTTAATAGTTTGAAATACTGCTGAAAGGTGCTCTGCGCCTGGCTCACATGACTAGACAATTCATTGATGCGTTTCAAGAAAAAACCTGTAATTCCTAAACCAATCAAGAACCAAAGCAAAAGTTGAGCACCGCTGAGGACATTGAAAAAATAACCAATAATAACAGCTAAAGATAGCACTGAAAAGACCTTTGGTATCCAAGCCATCACCTTAGGAACAAAACGCTGGTAGGCGGTAATCCAACTCACGATGCTGTTTGCCTTAGTTTTTGTATCCACCAAAATCGCATCGGCAGTAAAGTGTTGTCTCAACTCCACTTTTTCGGCTAACTCTTTAATAGAGTCTTGTTTGAGCTCGATGTCGTTTATAGAATTTGAGGTCAATTTGGAAGCCAAATTTTCCTCTCCCTCTTTTAATGCTGTTCTATTGAGGTATTGAAAAAAGGAATGTTTCCCGAAAATATCTATATCCTGACTAAAGGCATGCTCTGGATTTTTATAGACTTCTCCCGTGGGTAAGTCAGAAAACTCACGGTCTAAAACCCGAAGTTCGGTTTGGTTGAGTTGAAGCAAAGCTTTCAACTTTGCTTTTTTATACTGGATTTTAGAGTGTCTGGTGACTAAAATCAAAAACAGTACAATTCCAAGTATCACAGAGCCAATGACGACTCTTGTGGAGGACCAAAAAAAGTACATCGCAAAGGCTATCGCTAGAAATACGGCTAATCGCAGCATGCTGGACCACAGCAATTGAGTTTTTATTGCTTTTAAATCTGTGGTATATCGAGAAATAAATTCAGAATAAATAGATCCTGGTGTGGGCATAAGTATAAAATTGAATTGCAAAAATAGAGTTATTGAACTATCTGCTGCTATGAAATGATGATGTTTATCTTCCGGGCTTATGGATCAATCCTTCTCGTTTAGATTTTGGAAGTTTACTCACCACCAACTCATAACTATGATTGATTAGGTGTTTGATGAATTTTGGAGAAAGTTGTGAGCCATCTACGACCACAGTGTTCCAATGCTTTTTGTTCATGTGATACCCTGGAAAAACCTCATCGGGATATTTTCCTCTGTACTCGATTGATTTGGCAGGATCGCATTTTAAGTTGATGCTATAATCACCAGCTTCCCACTTCTTCAAAGAGGTGAGGGCAAACATTTTACCTTTAACTTTAAAGGCTAGTGTGTCCTTGTCGAAAGGAAAGTCTTCGGTAGCTTGTGGCTGGCTTAAACAATAGTCTCTGAGTTCTTCAATATTCATAAGCCATGATTTAAGGGTAGACACAACTTCACTATCTATTTAAGGTTGAGCATAAATAATTCTGACGCAATCCCGTCCGATAGGAATTTTCCTTCCCCCGTCACCTGAAGCAAGTCGTCTTTAAGCACTAGTAAACCACGCAGCCGAAAGTCTTGCAGGTGCTCTGTTAGGTAGGCTGCATAAACCAACCCAAATTCTTTTTCTACATATTTCATATCCACGCCCCATTTGGTCCGTAATCGTGTCATAACATATTCGTTATAGCGATCTGTAGTGCTCAAGACTTCCTGTTCGTAAGGCAGTTCATCTGCTTCTATAGCCTTGATGTATTTTGGATTGTTATTGATATTCCAACTTCTGGTGGTATGGACAAAACTATGCGCCGAAGGTCCAATGCCAAGATAAAACTTGCCCGTCCAATAGGCCGTATTATTTTGAGAGAAATACCCAGGTTTCCCAAAGTTGGAGAATTCATAATTCTCAAAGCCATGTGCCATCATCGTTTCCACCAAAATATCAAAATGCAATTTGGCTAGATCGTCGTCTACTGGTGGTATAATTTCTTTATCAATAAACGTCTTGAGGGGTGTGTTGGGCTCGACCGTTAAGGCATAACTAGAAATATGGGGCACTTCGAGTTCTATAGTCTTCGCTAGATTGGCTTTCCAACGTTCCACATCCATATCGGGAATACCATAAATCAAGTCGATAGAGATATTATCAAAAAACCGTTTAGCCAGCAAAATAGAAGATTCAGCTTCTTCAGCAGTGTGAGCTCTGTTCATCAATTTTAAATCCACTTCAAAAAAGGACTGCACTCCAATACTCAACCTGTTAACTTTGGTCTTGTACAACATCTGTAGGTACTCCAGATCTAAGTCGTCTGGATTGGCTTCCAGCGTAATTTCAGGCTGCTCAACAACCTCATAATGCGCATAAATAGTTTCAAAAATAAGGTCTAAATCCTCTTGTGATAATAAGCTAGGCGTCCCTCCTCCAAAATAAATATTTTCTACTGCTGCTGGGAGTTCGGTTTTCCGCAAGATGAGTTCTTTGCAAATCGCCCTCACCAGCTTAGACTTGTGCTTTAAGGTAGTCGAGAAGTGAAAATCACAGTAATGACAAGCTTGTTTGCAAAAGGGAATATGAATATAAAGTGAACTCATTTCAATAGTTTTGACAAAAATACGGGATTAGTGGAGCTAATTCTTTAGTTTTAAGTTCAATTTTACAGAATTTCACGATGAGTATACTTTTAATTAGCCTAGGGTTTATTTGTTGCCTTGTTGGCCTGGTAGGCAGTGTTCTTCCTGTAGTTCCCGGATTAATCATCAGCTGGTTGGGGATTTTATTATTATTCTGGGTTCCCGAAGTTGAAGTGAGTTCCAGTCTGCTTTGGATCACACTGGCAATCACGTTGGTCATTTTAATCCTAGACTATATCATTCCTATTCTAGGAACCAAAAAACTAGGAGGTAGTAAATTTGGGATGTATGGTGCAGGGGTTGGACTTGTGGTAGGCCTCCTTGCTCCTATTCCTTTAGGAATTCTCATCGGTCCCTTTGTTGGGGCTTATCTAGGTGAAGTGATTTTTGCCAAAAAGGCAAGTCAGCCCGCTTTAAAAGCAGCACTAGGATCTTTTCTAGGCTTTTTAACGTCTACGGTTTTGGAGCTAATGGCAAGTTTATCGTTTTTTGTGATTTTTATGTACAAACTCATTCAGTATAGAGCTGTTTTATTCTGAATTTGATCTAAGTTCGCTTAACGCCAAGAAGCCTGTTGCCTTATGCTTATTAGTATCATCATACCTACCCTTAACGAAGAAACACATATAGCAAAAACCCTAACGCATACTTTAAAATTAAAGGGAAATTTTGAAATCCTTGTGGTTGATGGGGGGAGTGATGATCGAACTTTAGAAATCGTAAAAGACTTTCCAGAGGTAAAGCGTTTATGCGCTCCAAAAGGTCGAGCCTTACAAATGAATTTAGGGGCTAGACACTCACAAGGAGACATCTTGGTATTTCTTCATGCGGATACCTTTCTCCCCAAGGAGGCCTACGCCTCTATCTGTGAACTTTGTAAAGCTAAGGATACGGTGGGTGGCAGTTTCCGACTAGTTGTGGACGACCCAAATCCCATTTTTAAAATCTACACTTGGTTCAGTCGATGGAACCTTGAGTTTTTCACTTATGGTGACCATGCGCTATTTATTGAGAAACGTGTTTTTGATACCATCAATGGTTTTAAACCTATTCCCTTTATGGAAGATGTCGAGATTCAACATCGGCTAAGGCGTGAAGGCCGTTTTAAAAAGTCTAAGCTAGCCGTGGTCACTTCCGGCCGACGTTTTCAAAAGAATGGGCTCATGTTTCAAATCACTGTAGACTTTCTTTTGGTGATGCTTTTCAAACTAGGTGTTTCACCAAAACGCTTAAAAAAATACTATCCGGATTAAGCCTCAACTTCTTCTGACACCAATATGCAATAAGTTGATTTTTTATTTGAAAAAACTGCCTAATACCAATCTTTCTGAAGCCATGCACCAGAAGCTCATTTTTAAAAACATCCATATGATAACGGTTTAATATCAATTTGTTATACAGGGACAGAATTTAAAACTTCTGAAGTAGAGACTTCAAAAACAATTTTAACAACACATACAGCAACTGTAAGTTCTAAGACTTTTTCTGTTTCTTCAACAGGTCTCGAATTTCAGCTAGAAGTTCATTTTTTTTTTTGGGATTTAGGATTTGAGGCTTTAATCTCCATTTTGCCATTCCTTAGGTTCAAACTACTTCATATTTTAACGGTCATAATTTTCGTGTGTGCTTTATGGCGATTTAAAAAAAGCCTTAGCATTTCAAAATAGTGTTTAATTTTCTAAAAAACTAAATAATCGATTCGACAAAACTTCACCCATAAATCATATGTTGTAGTGCTTGTACTATATTTTCACAACAACCATATACCTTAGTGGTTTTACTTCTATCAACTCAACCTCAAGGTTATTGATAATAGCTTTGCTAGGCTCATAATAAGTGACATCACAAATAAAACTAATTCGTTCTGCTGTAAAATCTATGACGATAGTTTCCAGATCATCCAAATGTAAGGTGTATTGAAAATTGGTTGCATTTGGGATGAATAAGTTTAGAGTGTTAAAAAACTCAGGATCTACAGATACACTTTCTGGAATAAATCGAAAACTTGGATTTTGAAAATTACCATCTACCTCTATTTTGTCTGGATATATGGTTCCGTTTTCGATTAGATTTACGTTTGTAGAATCAATTATCTTTACATATAAAGAGGGAATTGCAATATCAATGAGGGCGCAGTCAATTTCATCGTTATCATCATTTGTGCTAGAACAGCCATTCAAAATTGGAATCATACATATTAAAAAAATTAGTTTCTTCATAGTTTTTTTATTGAAATGGTTTGTAATTCTGAAGAGCCGTTTTCAAAGAAAACTCCTTTAAGGACAACCTCTGCATCTAGTTCTACTGATTAATAATTTTTGCATAAAACTCTGCATTGGTAAAGCTGATGATGCCTGGAGCATCGGGATCGCAGTTAGTGATATCTATTTTTTTTAACTCTACATTGAAGCTACCCCATATTTCACCAGTTTCTTCTTTAAATTCTGATACTGCAATTTTGTTTATATCCAGAAAGGATTCATCTACGTTATAGGAGTTACACATAATATGACCATCTTCAATAAGTGTACTATAATACCCTTTAGCATGTTCGACTACTCTAAACTCTGGATCATTAGTTATATTATACGTTCCTTCCTCTTTTGGAATTCCCTCTATACTAAAGAGTTCAAGTATGAATCCATCTTGATTATATAATGTAAAAACAAGACTAAAATAACTCCAGACCTCGTCCCTTCTTCTATCGGTTGCCCAAGAATGGGCCTCCCAGTTCGCTCCATTCTTTTCAGCATTAACCCAGCCATAATCAAAAGGACTTGGTGAATCATAAAACATAACTTCATCATCATCATTAGAACAAGAAAATAAAATAAATACGAAAATAAAAATAAATTTCTTCATAGTTATTTTATTAGAATGGTTTGTGATTCTGAAGAGCCGTCGTCGAAGTAGACTTGCATATAAAACAATCCAGAAGAAAACGTTTGTCCTAAAGTAAATTGTTCTTCGTAAGATGTAGCTTGTTTAAGTTCTTTAGTTTGTAAGGCTCTACCGTTTTGATCAATCAAATTGATTTGAATAGGTTTTTTCTTTGAATTTTCGTCAAATACAAGAGATAATCTTTGGCTTGTAGATGTAGGATTTGGGTATACTGTAAAGCTCTTTAATAATGTAGGGTCACCGCCATCACCAGGTGCGCATTGAAAATCTGAGTTATACGGATCTACCGCCATTATGGTTTGGTGACTTGTAACTATCGTATTTCCATCATCGGTTACGGTAAGCCTGATCGTAAAGCTGAAATTCCCGTTCATTCCAGGGGGTTGATAATAATTGTATGTATAACCTGTCCCAACTGTAGCCCAATTAAGTCCATTAGTCGAACGCTCCCATTTATAACTGTATCTTGGTTCACCACATTCTATCATAGCAGTGAACATTCCTGAGGTATTTTCATAATGGCTAATTTTTGGCAATTATATTTATTTAATTATGTTTAATAAAATGTTAGATTAACAAATAATTAATATAATCGGGTTCAAACTGATTCAGTATATTTAAAAAGTTAAATCTCAAGCTCTAAGACTTTTTCTGTTCCTGCAGCAGATCTTGAATTTCAGCTAAGAGTTCAATGCTTTTTGGAGTGGTTTCTTCATGCGGATACCTTTCTCCCCAAGGAGGCCTACGCCTCTATCTGTGAACTTTGTAAAGCTAAGGATACGGTGGGTGGCAGTTTCAGACTAGTTGTGGACGACCCAAATCCTATTTTTAAAATCTACACTTGGTTCAGTCGATGGAACCTTGAGTTTTTCACTTATGGTGACCATGCGCTGTTTATTAAGAAATCTGTTTTTGATACCATCAATGGTTTTAAACCTATTCCCTTTATGGAAGATGTCGAGATTCAACATCGGCTAAGGCGTGAAGGCCGTTTTAAAAAGTCTAAGCTAGCCGTGGTCACTTCCGGCCGACGTTTTCAAAAGAATGGACTCATGTTTCAAATCACCGTTGACTTTCTTTTGGTGATGCTTTTCAAACTAGGTGTTTCACCAAAACGCTTAAAAAAATACTATCCAGATAACATCTCGTTCAAAAATAGAAATAAAAAATAGACTATTTCTTTTTCAGAAACAGGCCTTAAACCCAAGTATAGATAGGATTATGTACATATGTTTTTAAATTTTATTTGCTCATTTTAACAAAATACTAAGTAACATATGGCAACATGCTTTAACAAAATGCCGTTATTTACGCCAAATAAAATTAAAATTATGATGAAAAAAAGAACATTATTTTTGGCCGTAAGCCTATCTGTTATTCTTGCTAGCTGTGTATCCAAAAAGAAATATACAGAACTAGAGGGTAATTTGGATGAGACAGAATCTGAGCTAGTGCAAACGCGTTTAGAAAAAGAAGATCTGGAAAGTCAAATGGAGCAGATTGAAATGCGCGTGGAGCGTTACAATAACAAAATAGCCTCCTTAAGTACAGAGAAAGAAGGAATGATGGTGCAAGTGCCAAACGAAAACTTAGTCCTATCTGAAAAGAACAAAGCTGCAATGCGAAAAACTTTAAAAGACGTTCCTGCTGCTAAACTCGCAGGTGCTAAGTCTTTAAAAGATTCGTTGAACATTGCTATTGCTCACAACATTTCTAAAAATATGGGAGAGTCTGGGGATGACCTCAACGTTTCCATTGAAGAAACTATGGTGAAAATCAATATTGACGACAACCTACTTTTTGGTGACAGCAGCTTTAGAGTTGGGAGTGATGCAGACGAAATCCTATCCAGAATTGCAGAAGTTGTAAAGTCTGAGCCTTCCCTAGAAGTTTTGGTAGAAGGACACACCGACAGTAGAACTGTAAAAAAGGATAGTTATATTGTAGATAACTGGGATCTTAGTGCTAGAAGAAGTGCTGCAATTGTGAGACGACTTGAAGATAAATTTGGAGTCGCTTCCGAGCAGTTGATTGTCGCTGGGAGATCTAGTTATGATCCTTTAGTACCAAACAGCACTAAAGACAATATGGCAAAAAACAGAAGAACACAAATCGTGATTATGCCAAATCTAGATAAGTTTTTTGCTATGTTAGGTGATGACTAATCTTGAATAAGCTAAGTGTCTAGTCCTAGATAACAGGTACAGATTATTGAAAAATTAATTTATAATTAAAAGCTTAACGATGCTAGCATCGTTAAGCTTTTTTGATTTGTATTGTTTTGAGTTTTTTTTGTACATTTTTATAGGTGTTTACACCTATAAAAATGTGATCTAAAATTAGTAAAGGTGTCGACTCCTCAAATTCTCCCTTACTTGCAAATCCCAGATCGATTATTAAGATATATAGCGCTGGCCTATCACCATGCCATGTACTTAGTTATTAGCAGCTTTTATTTCATAGCAAGCTCCATTACTGAAATAGTAACACACCCTATATCCCTTAAAGCGAGATGACTTTTCTTTAATACGAGCACTTATTTATTCATATGGATTTAATAACTTGCTTAGCTTGCCTTAAAATTGATTTAAACACTGGTTTTTATAAGTCAACTGACGTTTAAACTCCCAATTTAAAAAAGATAAAGAAGCTGTTACAGATAAAGATTTGAGGGAGGTGATTGGGAGGTTGATTTACATTGATTAGTTTTAAAAGTATTTTATAATTAATTAGCAGTGTAAAATACATACAAGCTAAATCAGTACACTCTCTATACAAACTAGGCGATTATTAAAGTTGAAAATTTATTAACTTTAAAAAGTAGCTAAAATAATTCTTTATTCAATGCCTGAAAATAGTAAACCACCAAAAAAGAGGATAGAATATCGCGGTAAGATTGTCCGCGTTTCTAGAACAGGAGGGGTTTCTGCTACTAAAACACTGTCAAAAGAGGGTTATGGTGCTACCATAAATACCAATCATGGCGTTAGGCTTCATAAAAGACTGTTTAAAGGAGCTAGAATGGGGTTTCAACGTGGAAACTTTCAATTTATAGGTCGATATAAGGGTGGTCCTTTCAACTTTAATATTTCAAAAGGAGGTGTGAGTACGTCCATAAAAAACAAAAGAGGCTCTTATAATCTATTTAAACCCAATTACTCAAGTTTTAAATTAGGAGGTGTACAGCTAAGAGGTAAAAATGCAGCTACGCTTCAATTACTCTTTTTAGCCTTAAGTCTATTTATAAATATTTTTAAGTTTTTATGGCGTATTTCGATGGCTGTAGTGTGGTTTGTGTTCTTAGCTATAAAATGGCTTGTAGATTTTCTTATTGGATTTTACAGAGGGTACACCTCAAATAACCCCACGACCTAAAATTTATGTTATGTAGAAGAAGCTAAACCTGCTTGACTATGCTTGCAAGAATGGAAGATATCAGTCTACCAACTCAAAGTGGAGTAATTCGTAGAAAGCCAGTTTATTTATAATAAAAATGCAGCGCTTTTCAATGGAAATCATACCATCATCTTTAAACTGTTTTAGGCTTCTCCCTAGACTTTCTCGGGAAGTTCCAATACAATTAGCCAGATCTTCTCGACTTAGGTCAATCCCTTTATAATTGGGAATCATCGCTTTAAAGCGATGATCAAATACCAATAAAAAAAAAGCCAACCGCGTATTTTGATCCTTTTGAGCTAAAACAGCAATTGTATTGGCTAATACACCAAAGTCACTTCCCATAACTTACAAAAGCTTTTGAATCACCCATTCTTAAAAAAGCAAAAAACAGAGGTTAAGGTCAATTAGACTGGCTCGTTATCACCATACATAGAATTGTTTTGGACATTAGTCTGCTGATTGCGCCACTCTTTTTTACCAGACTGAATAATTTTAATACCTGTAAACCCTAAAGTATTATCCTTATGGCCAACTGGAAAGTTACTGATTAACAGACCATATTGATAAGGGTTTTTCTTAAAGAAAACACTACCAAAATCACTATCTAACTGACAGTTCCAAGTCTTATAAACTCTATTGCTTGCCTGATTATAGCTTGAAGCAATACGAACCGTAACTCCTTTTTGTTTGAAACGAGTTCCTTTAGTAGAAACATCATAAAATGTTGGCTCAAAATAATCTAACAGGCGATGATATGCCTCATCATCAATAAAGGATAAGTTCATGCGCCCTTCTTCAGTTAATAGCTGGTCATAAGTCAATGTATCAATACCTTCTATGGGTGTAAAAGCTCCTTCAGATTGAGTTTTAACAAACTTAGTATGAGTACTCAAACCTTTTACATTGCTGTTGAATAATTCATCACGCCACTTATCGTCGGCAAAAATCTCCCAATCTTGTTCAAACTGCGCATAATGTTCCAATAAACTTTTACTGGCCATCAATTTAAAATTACGATTATTATGATACCCACAAAAACGACCGGTAATTCCTTGTGCACCGTTTGCAAGCTGCTTATCTCTGGGCTCAATACCAAAACGAACTTTCTCCTTGAGAATCCCTAAATCTTTACCTGCTGAAAGTGCCTGGACGATTATTAAAACCACTCGTTGTCCTCGTTTTAAAATGAGATCTGATATTTCTTTAATACCTTCATTGATACTAAAATTGCAAGCTGAATCAGAACCAATTACGATCGTAGTACACTGATTTTTATATCCCTTAGACAATATTTTTCTAAGCTCAAGTGCTCTTGATGTATTAGACTCTCTTATTATACCTAATCCACTATCAAAAGTATTTAAGTGGTTTACATATTCTAATGTTTTTGGGTGAACGGTATATACCGTTTCACCTTCAGAATCTTGTGCTTGTAATGGTCTGAAACCATCTGGTATATCTTCTATAATATCATCAGCTAGCATTTCAGAAATACCGTAATACTCTGGAGGACGAACACCTACTATGACATCAACATCCGTAGCACCAGTAAACTGAGCATCGAGAATATCATAAGGTGTTGCACTTACCGCTAATAGTTTGATGTCTGGCATACGGTACCTCAATTCAGCAAAGAATGCTAACTCAAAGGAAGACTCTACCCCAGAACCGTATTGATCCTCATCGCGAATAATCAATTGCACATTGTATTCATTTACGACTTTGTGAGGATTTGGGTGATTAAAAAAGTCGCTCATCTTCATAACCTTTAATACGGAAGATTTTGTACCACTTGTACTACAATCATAATAGTCCCTGTGTAAGACACGACAGTTTTGGTCATACAAATCTGTATCGCGCATACTTGTTACAAAAAGAATAGATTCAAATTCTTTAATTAATCCAATTGCAGGCAGGATATAGTTGCATAAAAAATAAACCGTACCCGATTTACCACTTTGCATCGATGCAACAAATGCCATATTCTGATTCCCCTCTTTTATCGAAAGACCAATACGAAGCGCGTTGATGATTTGATTAGGAAATATGCCAGTTCTACCCGAGCTTTTTAATGTATCCACAATATTATCTTCTAAAGATTGTGGTGCGTCTAATTGCTGAAGAAGAATTTCTATCTCAGCGTCCCAAAAGTTTTGATAAGCAGTCATAAGTACAGTGGTTTTGATTAACACTGCAATACTACCATTACACTATGCAGAGTAATTGCATAGTTATAATACTCTTAGATTAATTAGCCTGATTAAAATCCTGTACGATTTCAAAAATTCGGTCAGCTTGTTGGGATGTAAACACTCCATCAATTCCCATACTGTGATAATTCTTAAATGGAGCATCATATAATTTACTCGCCTCTATTTTACCGTTAGTGGTCAAGAATTTTTTGATCGTATCTAAAAACTGAATTTGAACCGCGTTGAGTTGATAGTCATTTATAAATTTGGCAAAAGCAGCATCTACCTTCTCTGGACTTAATCCCATTAAGGCAATAATGAATTTGACTAGACTGAACTGAGTCCCCAACTCATTTTCTATGGATTCTTTATCAATACCTCCTTTAAAAAGCATCTGTTCTAGTGCTTCAAGCTCTGATGTTGTTATGGTTTCTCCTTTTCGAATTCTATTAATAGTGATGTGGTCTTCATTCTCACGAATCAATTCCTCTAGTCGATGGACATTATTTTGAAAAGGAGATGGTGTGTAAGTTGCGTCACTATCACTAGCAAAACCTCCTTCTTTTACTCTATCCTCAATGATATAATCTGCAAAGTCGGTTGTGACATAACGCTGATCTACTGGATCTATATATTTAACTAATTCACGTACTCCTTTCCTTAATTTCTCTAAATGTGCTATGCCATCTATCTTCCAAAAATCTTCTTCTAGAGGTAGTTTAATTAAAGATTCTTTTGACTTTACAGCTGGTATAGTCGTTTTCTTTAACAGCTTAGTTGAAGTGATGGCTACTTTAGAAATAGGAATTATAAAGCTGCTCGCATATTCCTCCTGATTAGGTGTTTCTAATCTTTTTATAATTAAAGTATAGAGCAGCTTATCATAATATCGTGCTACATCGGTATCTCCTAATTTTGGTTTCACTAAAGTTCCTAACTCATCTTCTATGCGTTTTACATCACGCTTCGATAAATGATTCCATATTTCTCTATTGTCATTACCAAACTCATGTACAATTTTCAACTTCATTTTAACATCAAATCGTTCTAAATCTAGAAGGGAAACCTCTTTATGAAGCCCATCTAGCAATTCTATTCTAAAGTTTATTAAGTCATCATTTCCTTTAAATTGATCACTTCTTAAATATTCAGCCAGACGTAAACGCAGGCCAAATAGAATCTCTGTCAGACTTTTTTGTGAGCTTGCCTCTATCCCTTGGGGATTCTCTTCAAAAAATTCAAAATTGCCGCATAAGTCAAAAATTAAGAAATGTGTTTTATCTTCTCCTACACCAAAAAGATCTGGACGCAATCTAGAGCCACGACCTATCATTTGCCAAAATTTAGAATAAGACTTGACTGGTTTATAAAATACTAGATTTACACAACTAGGTGCGTCTATACCTGTATCCATCATGTCTATAGAAATAGCAATTTGTGGCAATCGATCCTTTTCTTCATCACAAAAGCGTTTGATAAACTCTTTGGCCTTAGGTTCACTATGCGTAATTACTTTTACAAAATCATTACCAAATTGCTCCTTGTCCAATTCCATAAAAGTGTCCTTGAGGAACTGTGCGTGTTTTCTGTTTTTGGCAAAAATGATGGTCTTCCCTAACTCATCTCCGCCTCGTTTTTTAATACCATGTTCCAGTACATACCTCAAGGTTTCTATGGCGGTAGGTTTATTAAACAACCAGCTATTAAGCTCTGCCGATGAGATCCATTCATTACCGGTGGCTTCTTCTCCATCTAGAATTTCTTCCTCAAACTCTTCTTTCTCTTCCTCTGATAGGTCTGCATATTTGATTCCTTCACTTAAAAACTTAGTAGGTAATTCTATAGATTTATAATGAGTGAGGTGTTTATTCTCAACAGCCTCATCGAACATGTAAGCATCGGTAGGTGATTTATCTGGAAGTCCAAAAATCTGATAGGTATTTCTATCAATCCAGTCTAATGGTGTAGCTGTTAACCCTAAAAATAACGCATCAAAATAGTCAAATATCGCTTGATACTTTTTATAAATAGAACGGTGTGCCTCGTCAATAATAATCAAATCAAAGTGCCCTACTCCATAAAAACGAGCCTCTTCATTGCGATTCCCATCTATCAATCCCATCATGGTTTGATAGGTGGAGAAAGCAAAACGTGCGTCTGGATTGTCTTTTTCTTCTAGTAGATTCACGCTCGTATGCTCTGGTAAGTGCTTTACAAAATTACCTTTTGCCTGATCTACAAGACTGGTTCTATCGGCTAGGAAGAGAATACGTTTTGCCCAATTGCATTCCAGCATTAATTTTGAAAACGCAATCGAGGTTCTGGTTTTTCCTGTTCCTGTTGCAAGAACTAATAATGCGCCACGATGCGTCCCTATGAGTTTGCCATCACTTTTATCGGTACCTGCAAATCGCTCTGCAATACTTTTTATAGATCGCATTTGGTAGGTACGCCCCGCTATTTCTGTATCAATAGGAGCTAAACGTATGTCCTTGCGGTGCGTGCGACGAAACATAGCCGTTTGCAACTCTGCTTGTGTATAAAATCCATGAACTGGCCTGGACTGTTTATAGAACTGGTCATCCCATAAATAAATCTCATATCCATTACTGTAATACATTATCGGACGGCGGCCATGCATTTTCTCTAAACTATCTGCATAAAGTTGTGCTTGATTCTCTCCTTTACTCGCACTTTCCAAGGTTTTTTTTGCTTCTACTAGAGCTAGTGGCAATCCATCTTCATCCCATAGCACATAATCTACATAGCCTGTCTCACTGACATTTGTAGATGCTGGCATGTACCGTACTTTATATTCTTTATCATTTGCTCCTTGCAAGTCCCAACCAGCTTCACGCAAGGCGACATCTATGAGATATTTGCGTGTTTCTACCTCATTGCGAGGATGGTGTACCTCATCTTCTACATTAGCTTCTGCTTTGTTACTTTCTATATGCGCCTGTAAAGCCTCAATTTGCTTCTTAAAAAGCTCATTTTCCTCGGCTAGCTTTTGTCGTTCTTCTTCTTTGGTTTTAAGCTGGTCTTGATAATGATCTAGTTCTTTATCAAGGTTTTCTTGCAGCTTCTTTATTTCTTTTCGTGAAAGTGTACTCGAACCCTTTTGTGGAATGAGGTTAAAGTCAAACATACCTAGCTGACCAGGATCTGTCTGTGCATAAGACTTTGCAAACCACCTAGCAAAATAGAATAAATGTTCTATGATTGTGCTGGAGTCAACATCATTTACTGGGTTATTGTGTGCCGCTAAATTACCAGTTTTCTTAATGAGGTGTAGCTCATTATAAAGGCTGTGATTGAATTGTTCTTTAAATGAAGGCTCTAATAACAAGTTGTGTAAACTTTTATCATAGGGAAGCTCCAATTCCTCATCATTTACAAACATCCAGTTTACAGCGACTTCTAGAGCCATGCGAGCATAGAACAAGGATGCCCTCGGATCTGTAATTACAGACAGCTCTGCTCGATGAGCTCTGTCATAAAAGACTTTAAATTCTGTCGCTAAAAAATAAAAATTTGTACTCATTTATCCGGTTCTATTTGTGTTGTACCACTTTTTACTATTCATCAATGACTTCCCAATAGCCGCCATTTGCTGGACCTACTCTATTTAACCTACCTTGATTTTGCAATTTTGCCAATTGTTTTTCTATTGCCCTATCTGACATACCTATAATTTCAGACAGGTTTTTAGCACTCCTATTTTTATCATCCTTTAACAATCTCAAAATTTTCTCCGACCCTTTCTCTGGTGTTTTTGTAGCCGTATTTTCTGTTATTTCTCCTTCTATAGGAATTATAATTTCAAATACATCGCCTTCTTTAAACGTAGGTAAAGCTCCAGATGTATAGAGCTATATTTAAATGGTTGAAAATTTGAATTCATAATTCCTTTAAAGATCTTTTGTTATCACTCTATGTAGGCACAGGTATTTATTTCACGGCTTTATGTTGATAGAAACATCAGGTTTTATAGGGTTTTTTAATCATTGGTTGAATTTCTCTCAACATTTCTGTGATTATCATTACTTTATTTCATGGCTTTATGTTGATATAAACATCAGGTTTTATGGACTTTATCAATTTTTGCTCACCTTTCTATCAACAGTATTCCTTTTATTTCATGGCTTTATGTTGATAGAAACATCAGGTTTTATAGGGGTTTTCAATTTTCGCTCACCTTTCTATCAACAGTATTCCTTTTATTTTCCGGCTTTATGTTGATAGAAACTTTCCTTATTTATCCTAAAAAACACTAAATAAGCAAAATAATTTTTCTTATTTCACTAAAAAATGATCAAATAAGGAAATAACGCGTTTATTTTTTGCTTATTTCTTCTTTTTTAAAAACCTCACAGGTTAAAATCATCTTTCACATTTTCAAAATTCGATATTCGTCATTCCCTCAACGGTATTCGGTATTCAAAAAATCTGAATAGGCGCATCCGATGCGCAGCTACTTGTTCTTTACTTATATCTCCTCTTTCACATTTTCCAAATTCGATATTCCCTTAACGGTATTCGGTATTCAAAATATATCTGAATAGGCGCATGCGATACACAGCTACTTGTTCTTTACTTATATCTCCTCTTTCACATTTTCCAAATTCGATATTCCCTTAACGGTATTCGGTATTCAAAAAATATCTGGACAAGCGCATGCAATGCGCAGCTACTTGTTCTTTTCTTATATCTTCTCCATCACCTATTCCAAATTAGATATTCCTTGATCGATATTCGATATTCAAATATTTTGTCTTAACTCTTCATTCCTTTTTTTTAAATTCAAGTTCAAGTTCTAAAGCTCCCCCATAAAAGCCTGCTGCAACAAACAATTGAACAAATCTTCACTCTGTTGAAGCTCTTGTTTTGCCAGTGCTTTTTGTTGCTCGATTAAGGCGATTTTATCAGCAAATTCATTTTGGAGTTCTAGAGGTGAGTATAAAATCTTTATCGCCTTAACTAATGAAAGATTGAGATTCTGCTGTCTTGCGCCGCGTTGCAACCTTTTGTAATGATCTTTACCTATTTGAATGATATAATAAGCATAAACAATATTAATTAATTCTGGATCTAAAACGCCAAAAGCAATTGCCTGATTACATGCTAAATCTATCGTATTAATGGTTGATTTAAGAGCGGCTGTATCATACATACCTAACAAAAGGCTGCCTTTTGGAACAAGTTTAGTTGATGATTCTTTTAGCGCTTTCTCAGTAATGTGTTCTTTACTATCTGAAATATACATTTCATTTAATTCTCCAGAAGATAACCAAGGGATTTTACCATCATAATAAGCCGTTATTGATCTAGAAGGTGTTCCTCCGCTCTGCCATTTACCTAAATCTCCTAGTTTTCTTATTTCAAGCCCTTTTGGATTACTAACAACATCCCCAAACATCTCCAAAAACACAGACTGCGCCAGCAAGTCATATTCTATAAGGAGTTGAGCGGTTTTGTCGCGCAAGGCAGCGGCATCATCTAAAATACCTGCAATGCGTTGTTGGGTTTTTAAGGGTGGTAGTGGGATTTGTAATTTATTTATATAGCGAGGTAATTGCAAATTTATGATTCCAGTTGTTTTATTTTGAAACATTCCTGTAACACCAAATCTATGACTTCCGTATAATAAATAATGTAAATATTTAGGCTCTACTTTATCTTTCTTTGGTCTTAAAATAGATGTGAAGTTATTACATAGATAAACTCCTTCTTCTTTAAAAAACACCACACGACCAACTGGCTGTTTAGGACTTCCTCCAGATTTCTCTATTATAATGTCACCTTTCATCAATCGTTTTTGATCAACTTTCCTTTTTGAAACATTTCGTTTCACAACATTCATTAAATTGAGAACACCTGAATTGGTGAAATTTGTTGTCCTCAAAATACTTACACTATCTCCGTCTGTTCCCCATTCACCCGTTATGGGTTTTTCAATTATGTCTTTTAAAAATGCCATCAATTATAAAATTTTAGATAGTTTTTTGTTGATTTTCGTTCTCTCAGAGTCTAAAATCCCTATTTTTTCTAGTATTTCCGAAGGCTCATCATATACCACTTCTTTATAATTAATCTCTTTATAGCGATTGATGGAAAGGTCCCAATTGTTTTCTCTTATTGTTGCCAAAGGCATAAAAAACACATGTTGTTTTATACTGGTTTGTATTCTCATGATGATGCCGTTTGGTTTAGTGCGGTAAGTACAGATAGGTTCACGTAATAATTAGAACGTCCTATTTTGTGTTTAATTAAGTGTCCATCTTCTGTAAGCTGGTTTAAATAATTTGCAGCCGTAACGCGGGATATGTTTAATTCTCCTTGTAAGAATTCAATTTTAGTATAGGGTTGTTTAAATAAGTGGTTGAGTAAATCCTGACTATAGAATTTATAATTTTCGCGCAATGTGATTTTATAAGCTGCCATGCTTGCTTTTATATTTTTAACCAGCTGTAAGGTGTCTTGTGCCGTTTCTGTAATAGCAGTGATGATATACACTAGGTATTCTTCCCAGTTTCCGGTATCACGTACTTGCTGTAATAGCCTGTAATAATCATTTTTATGCTGGACGATGTACCTGCTTAAATATAAAATAGGCGTGTCCAATAAACCGTACTGTATGAGGTAAAGAATATTTAAAATCCTTCCTGTCCTGCCATTACCATCGTAAAAAGGGTGAATGCTCTCCAACTGAAAATGAAAAACGGCTAGTTTTATCAAATGGTCCATTTCCATTTTTTCTGGAGTATTAATATGTGTTTCTAGGTTTTCCATAAGCTTTATAATCACAGCATTACTTTGTGGTGGTGTATAAACTACAGCGTCTGTTTGCTGGTTTTTTAAGGTAGTTCCTGGTACTTTTCTAAAACCTGCATTGTTATTTTCTAGAATTTGCTGAATTTGCTTGATGTGATTAATAGTTAAGAATTTATGCTCATTAACTAGTGCATAGCCTTTCTTCATGGCGGCGATGTAGTTTTGAACTTCTTTTGCCTGGCTAGACGTTATTTTTTCTATGCCCATGCTGGCTTTATAAATCTCGTCGTGTGTGGTAACTATGTTCTCTACCGCACTACTATCCTTTGCTTCTTGAATTGCAAGCGTATTAATCAATATATCCTGTTGTGGTATGGACTGGGCGACACCTTTAAGCTCTGCAAGGGCTCGATGTGCTTGTGGAAGCAGCTTTAAGACTTTAATTGTTTCCAATTCTTGTGGATAAGGAAGATGATGTGGTGTCCAGCTCATTATATGTGAAAAAAATAAAGATTATAATATATGTCAAGATAATTTAAAAAAGCCTACACGCCTATAGAACGTGTAAAGAAAATACAAAAATCTTTACACGTTTTTATAATGTGTAAAGAAAAGTTCTATTTCTTTACACATTAGGTTTTAACTGTTTCATAAGTTGTTCACGCTCTCGCCCCAGCGTATCTATGCGATCTATAATAACAGCTGGCGCATCATATTTTACTTCTTCATAAACAATCTCTTTATAGCGATTAATGGAAAGGTCCCAATCATTTTCTTTAATTTCCTTAAAAGGAACAAGAAATGATTGCGAGGTGCGATCTGCATAATTATGGGTGCAGGTACCGTCTAGGAATTTGTCGGAACCTAGATTTTCTGGAATATCTTTTACGTGTAACAATTCACCATCTGCTGCATGCATCTTTTCAAAATAGTCGCTTTTTATATAGCGGTAATGATCTAGGACTTGAGGTAAGTTAAAATTGTCGTGGGCTTTTGCCATTTCTGCTAGTTTATATGGCGTTAAGTCTTTCGCAAAAGCAAACTCATTGAACAGCTCTTCTTGTACAATCAAGTTACGCTTATCGTCCAGACTTTTTCCATCTTGTAGCATATCATAAAACCAAACCTTATCCGTACCACCATTATCGGTTTTGGTAAAAATAATGATGGCTGTACTCACTCCACTATACGGTTTAAATACACCACTAGGTAGAGAGATGACCGCTTCTAGTTTATGATTGGCTATCAATTCTTCTCGTATGCTCTTGTGTGCTTTACCACTGCCAAAAAGTACGCCGTCTGGCACAATCACCGCTGCGCGCCCTCCTTTTTTGAGTTGGCGCAACATGAGTGCTAAAAAAAGCAGTTCGGTTTTAGTCGTATTAGTCACATTGCTCAATCCTGGTGCGATGCTCGCCTTATCGATCGTTCCTTTAAAAGGCGGATTTGCCAGTACCAGCGTGTAGGCATCACTCACCTCATTATCCTTACTGACGGCATCTACATCTACAATATTAGGTGCTTCTACACCATGTAAAAACAAGTTCATAGAAGCAATGCGCAGCATGGTCGCGTCAAATTCAGTCCCGCTAAACATATGTTTATTGATATGGTCGCTGTGCTTATCCAGCTCTGTAATATCATAATGTTTATCCACATACTCCTTAGCCGCTACCAGAAAACCGGCAGTTCCCACACTGGGGTCACAAATGGTATCTTCTAGCGTGGGCTGCATCATTTCTACCATGAGTTTAATGATGTGGCGTGGTGTTCTAAACTGTCCAGACGTGCCGCCGCCTTCTAGTTTAGAGAGTAAGTACTCATAAATATCACCTTTAATGTCCTGGTTGGACATGTCCAGTCGCTCCATTTTCTCCACTACCTGATCCAGCGTTGCGGCTTTGTTAATCCCAAAAGAGGCATCTTTCATATAGGTACTAAAAAGGCTTTTCTCGCCACCTAGAGTTCTTATAAAAGGAAAGATTCCTTCTACAGAGTTATTAAAGATCTCGTGACGCGCCTGCACGTCCATCTCTTTTAAGTTTTTCCACCTAAAGTCTTGCTGGTCTGTGCCAAAAATGGGGGTGAACTCTTTATTTAACCTGGTTGCCATTAGCTCATTTCGTGTCTCGGTCTCGTCTAAATCTTTGATAAAGATGAGATACGTGAGCTGCTCTACTATGGTAATGGTATTGGAGATGCCACCGGTCCAGAAGGTATTCCAAATTTGGTCTATTTGTGATTTTATTTGTCCTGTGATCATTTAGGTATGTGGTTTTGGGTATATGTGTGTTTTATTGCGTTTTCGTTCGGTTATGCAACGGTATAAACTTATTTGTGTTTCGCTTTCTTAGCCTTCTGCAACGGCATAAACTTATTTGTGTTTCGCTTTCGCGAAAGCCTGGCATGAAGAAAGCTAATTAAACATAATATTAAGATAACATATCAATGCCGTAATCTCTAGGCAAGATAGTTTCTAAGTCAGACATATGTAAGAAACTATCACGATAATGACGGTAAAAATTGCGATCTTTATTTCCTAAACAATCCCATAGATGGTCTTCTTTAGTAAGCACTGAGTCTATCATTTGTAATATAAATAACTGTGTGGGTGGCCCAACAGCCAGTTCTTTAAGTTGTGGATACATGATGGATATATGACATAAAATCGAGTCCCAATCATCACTTCCTAGTTTCATACCATTTACCCAATCAAATGATTCGGCTACCGGCACTTCTTTTATTATTTTACAAAGGTCTTCTACAACCTGTATGCGTTTAAATGGATGGTGTCTGTTTTTCATAATCTAGAAATTAAGGCATTTAAGAATAATAAAGTTATAAGAGTACCCTGTTAAAATGAAACGTTTATAACCCTGATTAACTACTAAGGCCGTCAAACTTTGACTTCATGGTCGGGTTGCCGTGAGTCAATTTTTTTATGGTTAACTCCTCTGTTTTATTATTGGCTAAACGTAAATTATTGACCGATGAATGTAAAGTATCTTTTGTTTTTTGAAGATGCATCATCGTCTTATCGATCTCATCAATTGCCGTTTTAAATTGACGGCTTGCCAAATCGTAGTTTCTAGCAAATCCTGTTTTAAAATCGTTTATCTTATCTTCAAAGTTGGAAATATCAATATTCTGATTTCTCATTATATTTAGCTCCGCCTTGTATTCTAAAGATTTCATTCCGGCATTTCTAAGCAGTGTGATGATAGGAATAAAAAATTGAGGTCGTATGACAAACATCTTTTCGTACTTAAAAGATACATCTACAATACCAGTATTATAAAACTCACTATCTGATTCTAAAAGTGATACCAATACGGCATATTCACAGCCTTTATCCTTTCGGTCTTTGTCCAGTTTTGCAAAGAAATCTTCGTTCTTCTTTTTAGTAGCCGTATGGTCGTTTTCGTTTTTCATCTCAAACATAACAGAAATAATTTCATTGCCTTCAGCGTCTGTTTCTTTATAAATATAATCGCCTTTTGTGCCTCCAGAAGCGTCGTTATCCTTTTCAAAATGTGCATTTTGAAAAGCAGTAGCTCTAAGCTTATTGAACTCATTCTCACAATGCTGCTCCAGCGTCTCGCCTATCATCTTAGTAGATAGCTTTTGCTTGTAATCTTTTAGACGATCTATCTCTTCCTCTTTCAACTTTAGCGATTCTACCTTATGAGCAAGTTGATTGCTAAAGTGTTCTTTTAACGACTTTTCTGAAAGCGCAGTTTGAGTTTCTATATTTTTTAAATCATTGATAAGCTGGTCTCTCTGTTTCTCAATTACGGCAGTTGCCTGAGAGACTTCCAGTTTTTTTGTCAACTCAGATTGGTCCACTTGAGATTGTAATTTTCTAATGGTGGCTTCTTTTCTAGAAACCTCATCAATTAAGGCTTCTTTACTTTTAAGTTTCAACTCACCAATCTCTCTATCCTTATCTGCCAGTTGCTTTTGTAGAAGACTTTCCACCTTTGATGTTGCTAATTCTACAGCAGTAGACTTTTCCCTTTCGGCGACGACCAATCTGTTTTCCAATTCCTGATTAAACTGCTGGTCCCTTACTTGCTTTACAATATCTGTGTAAACGCTTTCATCTACCTTAAACACTTCTTTACACTTGGGGCATTTTACGTTGTTGTCTTGGCTCATGGGTAATTATATTTTTTGTTATAGGACAAATTTAAGGGCGAAGTGTGTGGGGTAATTGCGTAGTTAGGTTGTTGGATGGAATTTTATGGCATAATGACTGAAATAATCTTTAGTTCTAGAGTTGGTGTTTTCGTCTTCTTGCATAATTACAATCTTTTGCCCAACACTAAATCTTTCATGTACAAAAACATAATTCAAGAGATAGTGATCGCAATAATAATTACCATGCTCATCTTGCGCAATGATACCTTCATGAAGAATTGCATCACTTGCGGATTCTTTCAATGACCATTTTTTTACGTTCTGTTCTTTATTTCCTTTCAAGTCAATAAATGTTTTCATGTAAGTCAAAATATCCAACAGTAAGTAGATAGTACTTAAGTAAAAATGATGATGTTTATTTTCAGAAAAATAATCATCTGCCCTCAATTTGTTCCCATCGTTATGGGATCCGTCTTGAGTTAATTGCAATAGTCGATAAATATTCTCTGCAACAATAGGATGGATAAGCTCTTGATGAAAATTATAATCAGAATGAGAACTAGAAAGGAAATAACTAGAGCCATTAATTTTTCCTGGATTATTAAAAACATCATCTGGTATAAGTCCGATTTCATGTAGCTTATTAAATAAGGCCTCAAAAACCTTTCTCATCGGGTTTAGCATGTCTTCAGAGTTCTTTATAGTCCTAGTGTCTTCGACACACTCTAATAGTTTAAAAACTCTATTGTATTGCTTACTACCTATATAAGCATCATCACAAATACTTAAAACCTCCGGATACTTATTTCTTATTCTAACGACCTCTTTTTCGTTACAAGCGTCTATTATATCCTGCCATAAATCAATTTGGTCTTGGTCACTATTTTTATCGTAAGTCCTATTGCCATAGTTTTCGTCTTCAAACGTCGATTGATAATTATGCTTACTTTTAACAAACTCTTTTTGTCCGGAATAAACAAACCAAGGAAATGAAAAGCCTTGTGCTTTGAGTTGCAATATTGTTTTAGAAACTTCTCTAAATGCTACATCAGTGAAGTTTTCCTTATCAGAATCCCCCATAAAGAATAGTCCGTCTAATAAAATGGCATCATAACTTTCTGGCGAAGCAGTCAGCATTTTGATTCCAACAGTTGCATTTGAAACACCTATAAGTTCAATATATTTTTCATTTGCATTATCGATAGTATTAACTCCCTTGGAATCAAACTCATCATCAAACCATAGTACTCTATACATATTCTTCTGGATTAGTTGTGTATGGTAATGTTATTTCAAAGCTAGTGGAGATTCTTGGATAGTCAAAACCTTCAACGCCGCTTTCATCGGTAATATTTACTGAACCACCGTGAGCTTCTATGACTTCTTTAATTAAATAGCCGCCAAATCCATCACCTGCATTCTTTCCAATTCGATGACCTTTCCTAGTGAGATCATCGATTGAGAAGTTTTCTGGAATGCACTTACCGTTGTTAGCAATTCCCCTCTTTTCCAAAAAAAAAATAATTACTTTAAGGTAACGTTTGTATCTTACTGGCTAGCCCATTGCAAGACCGATTTCAAATTGATGCCTTAAAAGCTCGTGCGCAATTCTGGTTGGA